>Ga0247722_10000562_pt1 | contig 22231 bp, 26 predicted proteins | sample MSEWelMarce3H_FC_FD_189094 | JGI IMG/M metagenome (GOLD analysis project Ga0247722, IMG submission 189094) | Subsurface sediment microbial communities from gas well in West Virginia, United States - MSEEL Well Study Marcellus 3H_FC | ecosystem: Environmental > Terrestrial > Deep subsurface >... | reverse complement strand
ATTTTATATCAGGATACTAAATGAGTATAGTTGCTGGATTGTTTAGACAAGTAGCTCCTGGGTTAATTGATAACCTAGAGGCTCAAGGTTTGTTTAGAGGAGTTGGTCGTTCTACTCCTAGTCTGACACCTGAGATGTTCATTGGTGGAGAAGGTGTTAGCAATTTAGGCAAAGCAGGATTAGTAGATGCTGATTCTTTGACTGCGACGATGGCAAGAGCAGAGCAAGACAGAGGCTTAATGTCTCCTGCTGAGTGGGACAAAGAGTATGGAGCAGTTGGCTTATCATATGATCCTACAGCTGAAAAAGCAATGTTTGAGATTAGTGATCGTAATGTTGATTTCCAAAAAGGAATCGATATTAATACCCTCACTAACAAAAACTACTATGGTTTTGATGAGATATTCAAAGCACCTACACTAAAGAAAAGCTATCCTGAGATAGCGGATGTAAAAATCCTAATGAAGGACGACAGTCAGAACACTGCTCTAGCAGCTTTTGATCCTGAGAACAACACCATTCAGTTCAATAGAAAGTCTCCTGCTTGGGATTCTTCTGATCCATTAGGAACTACTTTGCATGAAATACAGCATTATGTACAGCAAAGAGAAGGACTAACTGGAGGCGAAAGCTTCAGAGGTGTGTTGAATAGTAATCCCTTGTTTACGGATACTTATAAAACACTAGAACAAAAGATTAATCAATCTTCTCCTGACATCATTCGATTCTTAAAACAGAATCCTCGTTCTGGTTTTGATGTAGATTCAATTATTGAAGCCACTCAGTTTCTTAAACAGCGAAACGGTTTAACAATAGAGAAAGCATTAGAGCGTGGCTTTAATAGCAAATCATTAGCTACTAAATTTAAGAAGATGGTAGACGCTAAGAATGATGACGGATCTTTAAAGTTTCAAAACTTAAACGATATTCTATTTTTAAAAGATGTTAACTCTGCTGCCTACAACACAGCAGCTGGAGATTACATGCGAGTAGCTGGTGAGACATTTGCTAGGCAAACAGAGCAGCGTAGGCTTCTTTCTCCTGAAGAGCGTTTAGCAACTCCTGCTATGCAAGCAATTGATGATGATCGTATTAATAAACTATACAACATTAATACTACCAATCTAACTCCTCCTAGAACACAAGCAACACAGCAAGAAGCGTTTGCTGATCCGTTTGCTATGCAAGTACCACAATCCACAATCCCTGAAGGAATGTAATAATGGCTGAATTTAAAGAAGACAAGATGACGGAAGACGATAAAGAGTTAGTATCTTTTATCGTTGATCAGTGTAATACATGGCGAGATCACCGTGATGTCAACTACCTGGATAAGTGGGAAGAGTATGAGCGTTTGTTCCGTGGTATCTGGGATTCAGCAGATAAGACTCGTGAGTCTGAGCGTAGTCGCTTAGTTACTCCTGCGCTGCAGCAAGCTATTGAGTCCAAGCAAGCAGAGATCTCTGAAGCTGTGTTTGGTCGTGGAGAGTTTTTCGATATCGCTGACGATAGGAACGATCAAGATCCTACTGATGTAGCTCTAGTTCGTAAACAGATGCACGAAGACTTTAAGACTTCACGCATTAAGAAGTCCTTAGATGACATCATCTTACTAGGTGAACTCTATGGTACTGGTATCGGTGAGATCCTAGTTAAAGAAAAGACAGTGATGTCTCCAGCTACTCAGGCTATCCCTGGAACTGAGATGGCAGCTATCGGTGTACAAGAGACAAAGCAGTTCATGATTGATCTGTATCCTGTCAATCCTCGTAACTTCCTTATCGAGCCTAATGCTCGTACAGTGGAAGACTCTCTTGGTGTTGCTATTGAAGAGTATGTCTCTTACCACTCTGTGGTTCGTAGCATTGCTGATGGTACATACCGTAAAGTAAACATCATGCCTAGCTACTCCAACATGGAGTTAGAGCCAGTACAAGAAGTAACCCATGAGCAGGATGATCGTATTCGTGTTACTCGTTACTACGGTTTAGTTCCTCGTGAGTACCTTGAGAATGTAGACAGAGAAGAAGGTGCTGAAGTAGTTGACCTCTTCCCTGAAGGTTCTAAAGGTGAAGACTACCAAGACATGGTAGAGGCTATCGTTGTGATTGCGGATGACCAGTACTTACTCAAGGCTGAAGCTTCTCCTTACATGATGAAGGATCGTCCTATTGTTGCTTATCAAGCTGACTCGATGCCAGGTCGTTTCTGGGGTCGTGGTACTGCTGAGAAGGGCTACAATATGCAGAAGGCTATCGATGCTCAGATCCGTAGCCACCTAGACTCCTTAGCTTTAACCACAGCACCAATGATGGCGATGGATGCTACAAGGCTTCCTCGTGGTGCTAAGTACGAAGTACGTCCAGGTAAGAACATGCTGGTCAACGGTAACCCTAATGAGATCATGATGCCATTCAAGTTTGGCACAACTGATCCAGCTAACTTCCAGACAGCACAGAACTTCCAAGGAATGCTCCAGCAAGCCACAGGAACGCTCGATAGCACTGCTATGCCAGGTCAGGTAGCAGGTGGTGAAGCCTCTGGCGCAGGACTCTCTATGGCTCTCTCAGGGCTAATGAAGAAGAACAAGCGTACCTTGATCAACTTCCAAGAAGATTTCCTGATTCCATTCATTACTAAGGCTGCGTATCGCTTCATGCAGTTCGATCCAGACCGTTATCCAGTACAAGACTTTACCTTTATCCCTGTTTCTACTATGGGAATGGTAGCTCGTGAGTACGAACAACAGCAGATGATGGGTTTAATGTCTACTTTAGGACAGTCTCCTATCACTCCAGTACTGTTGCAGGGTATTATTCAGGGTTCTAGTATCTCTAATCGTGAAGAAATCATCGCTAAGCTCCAGGAAATGAGCCAACCAGACCCAATGCAGCAGCAAATGCAGCAGATTGCTATGGAAACAGCGATGGCACAGCTACAAAAAGTACAAGCTGAGGCAGCTAAAGCTCTTGCAGAGGCTAAGAAGGCTGATGCACAGGCTGCAGCAGTACCTACTGAGACTCAAGCAAAGGTTATGACTGCTCTTAACAAGGATGCAGCTGAAAGAAATGACTTTGAGAAGACTGTAAAGATTGCTGAGCTTGCTTTAAAGAAAAAGAGATGGAAAACAATCTAAGAGTAGTTGAAGTTCAGATGGCTGACAAACAAATACAGAAACAAAAAGACTTAGAATTTAAATCCAAATACGCATGAACTTTAAAACCATAACTTTAGCTGATGTTTCTACTGAAGCAAAGGTAGAGACTCTTGGAATAGTCCTTGACAAAGTAATTGAAGAACTTTCTTCTAATGTCCAGACTGTTGAGAAACAGATTGGTCCACAAGGAGAGAAGGGAAGCAAAGGAGACAAGGGAGATCAAGGTGTTTCTGGTAAAGACGGTAAAGATGGTTCTAATGGTAGAGACGGTACTAACGGAAAAGATGGTAAAGACGGCAAAGACGGTGAAGATGGAGTAGATTCCCCTGCAATTGTAAATGCTGAGATTGCACTTGATGATGCTCTTCTACTAACTCTTTCTGATGGCTCTCAGATTAAAACAACCAATCCTATTGTAGGACCTAAAGGACCAGGCGGTATGAATGGTGCTCAAGGACCAATGGGATTACAAGGTCCACAGGGTGAACAAGGTATCCAAGGAACAGCAGGTGCTACAGGCACAACTGGACCACAAGGAGAGCAAGGTATTCAAGGTATTCAGGGTGTTGCTGGTCCTACAGGTTCACAAGGCATCCAAGGTATCAAAGGCGACACAGGTGACACAGGCGCTACAGGTGCTCCTGGCACATCTGTAAACATCAAAGGCGAAACTGCAACGGTTGGTGCTTTATCTTCTAGCGGTAATGCCATTGGTGACGCATATATTGTTACAGCAGACGGTAATCTATACACATGGACTGGTAGTTCGTGGCTTGATGTAGGTCAAATAGTTGGACCACAAGGCGCTACAGGCTCTCAAGGTATCCAAGGCATACAAGGTGTCAAAGGAGATACTGGAGATACAGGTACACAGGGCATACAAGGTATCCAAGGCATACAAGGTGTTAAAGGTGACACTGGAGATACTGGACCAGCGGGTACTACAGGGACCGCAGGTACTAACGGAACGAATGGTACGAATGGAGTTGGTGTTCCTGTTGGTGGTACTACAGGTCAATTCTTATCTAAGATAAACGCTACTGATTACAACACACAGTGGATTACACCTGCTGCAGGCGGTGGAGGCTCATTAACCAGTTCTGAGGCTTCATTAGCGACTGATGTTCAGATGCCTACATCAAACACATGGTATGACGGTCCTAGCGTATCCCTAGCAGCAGGGACATGGTTAATTAATACGCATACCACACTAGCAAGAACAGCTACTACTGCGTTAACTTACTTTAATAGATTGACAGACGGTACAAATCACCATGCTAGTTCCTCGCAGTATCAGGCTTCGGTAGCAAACCACACAGTCAGTATAGGGTTATCTGCAGTTATCACCCTAGCCAGTACAACTACAATTAAGATACAAAGCACCTCAAATGCAGGAGCAACCAGCGTACTAATGAAGGCAGCTCTATTAGCTAACGGATCTGGAAATAATGCTACTCAGATTACTGCTGTAAAAATAGCTTAAAAAGTACTTGACATTTTAGTAAAAGTGTGGTATAATATTTACTATATCACAAATAATCTCCAAAGTCAAGGAAAAAGATTACAATGAATCGAGTTTTAAAGAATTGCCCAGTTTGTAAGACGCTAGATCACCCTAAAGCAGAGGCTAAAGGACATCTATGTAGTCCTTGTGCAGTAGAAAGATCACGTACTTGGTATAAAGAAAATCCTGAAAAGTATTTCTTTAATCAAATCAAGGCTAAATACGGAATTTCTAAAGAGAACTATTTAGGGTTAGTTGAACAGCAGGACAACAGATGTGCAATTTGTGGTAATGAAGAAACAGCCCCTAATACATGGAAGAAAGATAAACCACGTAGATTAGCTATAGATCATTGTCACGAGACAGGTATTATTAGAGGTTTGCTGTGCTATCGCTGTAATACTACTTTAGGAAAAGTAGAAGATAATCCTGAGTTGCTTAGAAATATGGCAGCTTACTTAGAAGGAGACAGCATATGAACAGGGAGCTGCAAAATTATTACGAGAATAGATTTGCTATGATGACTACTCAGGGTTGGAAAGACCTGGTAGAAGACATCCAAGTAATGATAGATGCTACAGACCGCATAGGCGGTTTAGAAACAGAACAACAACTCCACTTCAAGAAGGGCGAACTGTCCATCATGAACTGGATTAAGACTTTAAGAGAGTCTAGTACAGAAGTCTATGAGCAACTTTCTGAAGAGGAAGACAATGCCTAGAAGGATGTACGATTTTAAATGTAAAGATTCGCATATCACTGAGTCCTTCGTCGATGTTGACATAAAAGAAGTTCAGTGTAGCGTTTGTGACGAGGTTGCTACTCGTATCATCTCCCCTGCGACGATCTCTTTAGATCCAGTCAGTGGGTTGTACCCTTCAGCTACATCGAAGTGGCACAAAATGAGAGCTGAGAAGCTGGCTGTGGAGAGGAAAACAACAGCAAATCACGGCTCATAAGTGAACTCTTGATCACCGAGCTATTTTTAATTATCCTAAAATCGCATTGCGACAGGAGTATACATGGCTGCTAATTTTATCGAACTGCAAGAAGAGACTCAAGAAGAAGATATCACCGAATTAAAACAAGGTGACAGTACAATCCCAGAAGCTGAAGATACTAGCTCAGCACAACCTGAAGAGATTGCTAAAGAACCTGAAGTACCTGAGAAGTATCGTGGTAAATCTCTTGAAGAGGTTGTCCGCATGCACCAAGAATCTGAAAAGCTTATCGGTCGTCAGGCACAAGAAGTAGGTGAGAACCGTCGTTTACTTGATCAATTCATTAAGCAACAACTCGAATCTAAACAAGAAGCACCGCCAAGTAAAGCACAAGAGATTGATTATTTTGAAGATCCTGCAAAGGCAATTAATCAGGCAGTAGAGAATAATCCTATTCTAAAGCAGCTACAAGAACAACAAGCTCAACAGGCTCAGTTGGTTGCAAAGCAAACTATAGAGAAGGCTCATCCTGATTATTTAAGTGTAGCACAGTCTGATGATTTCGCAGCATGGATTCAAGCTTCTAAAGTCAGAGTACAGCTATTCGCTCAAGCCAGTAACTATGATGTAGATTCAGCTTTAGAACTCCTGGAAACTTACAAGTCTCTTAGAGGAATACAAGCACAGAAGGCAGAAGCAACTAAAGCTGCTGATGAATCACTGAAGAAGACTGACGAAGAGAGTCGTGGTAAAGCACTTAAAGCAGCCTCCGTCCAACAAGGTGGTACAGGTGAATCGACAAAAAACATTTATCGTCGTGCAGACTTAATTCGCTTAAGAATGCAAGACCCAGCTCGATACGAAAGTATGGCAGATGAGATTCTCAATGCCTACGCAGAAGGACGAGTTCGGTAACTTTAATTTATAATTTTATTTAGGAGTATTAAAAATGGCAACAGCAGCATACCCAGGTGGATCGGGATCGATCGTAGCAAAGACACAAGCAGATAAGTTTATTCCAGAAATTTGGAGTGACGAAGTAGTAGCTGCTTATAAGAAAAACTTGGTTCTCGCAAACCTCGTTAACAAGATGACCATGAAGGGCAAGAAAGGTGACACGCTTCACATTCCTAAGCCAACTCGTGGTGTGGCAACTGCTAAGGCAGCTAACACAGCAGTAACAATCCAAGCTGATACCGAGACTGAAGTTCTAGTTTCTGTTGACCAGCACTTCGAGTACTCACGTTTCATTGAGGACATCGTTGAAGTACAAGCTCTTGCATCACTCCGTCGCTTCTACACAGAAGATGCTGGCTATGCATTGGCTAAAAAGATTGACGACACCTTGTTCCAATTAGGTAAGTCTTTCGGTAACGGTGACGCTTCTGACTGGACACACAGCACCAGCTATTATATCGACTCTTCTACTGGTTTAACTGCTTACGCAGAAGACACTGTAGTTAGTGGCGACGTATTCACTGACGCTGGCTTCCGTGCCTTGATCAAGCTCATGGACGATGCTGATACCCCAATGGATGGTCGTTTCTTCGCAGTACCTCCATCACTCCGTGCTGCTATCATGGGCATCGATCGCTACAATTCTAGCGACTTCGTTGATGGTCGTGGTGTTCAGAACGGCATGATTGGTCAGCTGTATGGTATCGATATCTATGTATCGAGCAACTGCCCTGTAATCGAAACTGATGCTAACAACAGCGTTGGTGGCGATGTTAAAGCAGCTATCTTGGCTCACCGTGATACAATGGTGTTGGCTGAGCAGATGGGTGTTCGTTCACAGACTCAGTACAAGCAAGAGTACCTCTCAACTCTGTATACTGCCGACACGCTGTACGGTGTTAAAGTAGTACGTCCAGAGACTGGCTTTGTATTAGCAGTTAACGGCTAAGAAGTAAGTAACCAGGATAGCCCTTTAATTAGGGCTGTCTTGTTTAAGGGTTCTTTAATAAGAGTCTTTAAACAAGTCAAGGAGAAAATGAATGGCGATATACCGAGGTGAAGGTGGAGCTGGTGATGCTACAGCAGACGCTTCCAACGCAGCAGCCTTAGCAGATAGCTTTGCAGACGCAGCCAACGCTTCTGCAGGTCAAGCAGCAGCCAGTGCTGCCTCTGCCTTAGCAGCCAAAGTAGCTGCAGAGCTTGCAGAGACTAATGCTGAATTAGCAGAAACTAACGCTGAAACTGCCGAAGCTGCAGCAGAAGCAGTACTTACAGACGCTGGATTTATTGTTGTTGCTGCTGACTTACAAGGCACTGACACAATTGGTACAGTTGCTACTAACATTGCTAACGTCAATGCAGTCGGTAACAACATTGCCAATGTCAACGCAGTAAACGCCAACGAAGCTAACATCAATACCGTAGCAGGTATATCCGCTAATGTCACAACTGTTGCTGGTATCTCTAGCAATGTCACGACTGTAGCTACAAATAATGCCAATGTGACAACCGTTGCAGGTTCGATAGCCAATGTAAACACTAACGCTACAAACATTGCAAACATTAACCAGAACGCTGCCAACATCGTAGCGATTCAGAACGCATCCGCTAACGCTACCGCTGCTGCGAGTAGTGCCACCGCTGCTGCTGGCTCTGCTACCTCAGCAAGCGCTAGTGCTGCTGCTGCATCCGCTGTAGCTCTAGGAAACGAACCAGTTCGTCACTCAGTTCGCCCAAGCCTACTCTTAGACTTTGCTAACACTAAGACCTTAGACCCACGCATTACTTTCACAAGAGCATCTACTGGTACTTACTATGATGGCAAGACTGTAGCTAAGGCTGAGGAGAATTTGTTTATCTACTCACAAGAGTTTGACAATGCTGCTTGGCCAAAGGTAAGTGCCATAGTCACGGCAAACTCTACAACAGCCCCAGACGGCACAACCACTGCTGAAACTTTAACTGAAACTGCCACAACAGCTGCTCACTATATCATTCAAACAAACTCTACTTTTACTTCTGGACTTCCTTATATCTATTCAGTTTATGTAAAAAAAGGAACAGGAGCATCAGCAAGAGATTTTATCCAGCTTGGTTTTACTGCAACTCCATTTGGCTCAAACGCTTATGCAAACTTTAACATCTCTACAGGCTCTGTCACTTTAACTGGAGCAGGAGTATCATCAGCCTCTATTACTGATGCTGGTAATGGTTGGTGGAGATGTGCTATTTTTGATACCCCCACCAGTACAGCATCAGGAAGTGTTTTTATAACCTGTATTACAACAAGTACAGCAGTACTTGTTGAATCTTTTGCAGGAAGTGTTGATGCAAATGTATTTATCTGGGGCGCACAGCTCGAACAGCGTAGCGCAGTATCTGCATACACAGTTACCACTACTGCACCTATCACTAACTACATCCCAGCTCTGCAAACTGCTGCTGCTGGAGTAGCTCGCTTTGAACACAATCCAGTTACAGGTGAGAGTTTAGGGTTAGAGATTGAGGAGCAGAGGACTAATCTAAATATTTATTCTGATGATTTTGCAAATGCGGCTTGGACTAAAACCAGAGCAAGCATTACATCAAATACTATTATCTCTCCTGATGGCACTTTAAATGGTGATAAGTTAGTTGAAGATACTACAGCTACTAATACGCATACTACTTTTGTAACTGCAATAACATCATCTGCTACAACTGCATACACTTTTACTGTTTATGCTAAAGCATCAGAAAGAAGTTGGCTTAATATTCAATTAACTTCTACTCCTTTTGGAACAACAACAAGAGCTTGGTTTGATTTATCAACTGGAAGTTTAGGAACGCAAACTAATGGAACAGCAACAATAACTCTTGTTGGTAATGGGTGGTATAGGTGTTCTTTTACAGCTACAACGACTGTTGGCGGTTCACTAAGCGGTAGCTTGTTGCTTGCAACTGGTAATAACTCTAGCTCATACACAGGCGATGGCTACTCAGGCATCTACATCTGGGGCGCACAACTAGAGGCTGGCTCATTCGCTACTAGCTATATTCCTACTGTGGCTTCTCAGGTAACTCGTAGTGCTGATGCAGCAAGCATGACTGGTACTAACTTTAGTAGCTGGTATAGAGCTGATGAGGGTACTTTGTATGCTGAAGCTAACTATAAGGCATCTGCAAGTGTAAGTGCTGGACTAGCAACATTAACAGACAACCCACTATCACAGCAATGGTTTAGTATTTTTGCATCAACTACTGGAATAGCAGCTCTTAGAAGGCTTAATGGGGTTGCTGGTTCAACTATTGTTAGTACAAATTCATTGGGAACAGCGGGAAATATAAAGGCTAGTTTCTCATATAAAGTAGCTGGTACAGATGCCGTTGTCAACAATGGAGGAACTGTGGTTACTGCTAATGGACTTACCAACGCACCAGCTAATACTCAGTTGCTAATTGGTACATACAATACTGGCTCAAACCCAACCGCTGTCAACGGCACAGTTCGTAAGATTGCCTATTATGCCAAGCAGCTTACCAATGCCGAAATCCAATCGCTTACCACTATCTAAGGAACAGATATGTACTTTGATAAATACTTAAAATTCACAGACGAGGCACAAGCCAACTCTGTTCTGTACACCAAAGTCCCTACTGCGTGGAGTGAAGTTGTTGCAATGGATGAGCCACCAGTAGCTACAGAGTGGATGGACAAGCCTAACTACGACAACATCGACATCATCGGCACTATCTACAATCCAACTGGTGCAGTAGAAACAGTTGATGAGATGGAAGTACCAGTCATGGTTGCACTCGATGGCTACCATGTAAACATTCGACACAGCGCACAAGCTCCAGAGCTGGATGCTTACGCTGTTACACCAACAAACCCCCGCCGTGTGTGGGCTGGAGATAAATAATGCCGAGTTTAATTGGAAACAAACCGAATCAGGTGCCTAGCAATGGTGACTTAGGTACTTTAGCATTTCAAGATGCTAACGCTGTAATTATTACTGGCGGTACAGTTTCTAACTTGCAGAACATAAGCAATGTATTTGCAATTCAACCGACTCCGTCAGCAATTAACGCATCTACTACTTTAACTATTGCTCAGTTATTAACTGGAATCATTACAACCAACAGCGCAACGGCAGTCGCATTTACTTTGCCAACAGGAACATTAACAGACGCTGGTGTCTTGGGTGGTTTTCTTTTAGTTGACCAATCATTTGACTGGAGCATTGTTAATACAGGTTCAGCAGTTGGAGTTGTTACTGTTTCTGGCGGTACAGGCAATACTCTTGTTGGCTCAGGGATGCTTGCTATTACTACCTCAGCCACCTTCAGAACTCGCAAGACTGCTGCCAATACTTTCACCACTTATAGAATTGCTTAATTATGAACGACATCAACCCTGTAGAGTACGGTAAGCTGGTACAGTCCGTAGACAACCTAGAGCGTAAAGTAGATGCTTTAGAAGTAGACATTAAAAAGCTAGTTGCTATGGCTGAACGCAGTAAAGGTTCTCTATGGGCTTTGATGGGAGTTGCTTCTGTTGCTGGTGCGTTCATCAGCTACATGACTGAGTTAGTGTTTAAAAAGTAAACTATGAGACCAGTATCCGTCGGTATTAATTTAACTCCTACTGTCAAGACAACAGTGTTTACTGTTCCGACAAGACAAGTAGCAAAGTTTAATTTACTCTTTGCGTCAAATCACACCGCTTCTGCTAAGAACTTTACAGCGTATTGGTATGATAAAAGCAATAACACTGAAGTGTCTATTGTTGAGGATTATCCGTTAGCAGCTAAGACATTCTTAAAGTTTGACGGTGGTGCTTATATCGCTCTTGAAGAAGGTGATGAAATACGGTTATTGGTTGAAGCAGGTGCAGACTGTTCAGCTATCTGTACCTTTGAATTAGAAACAACCTCGCCAGTACAGTATCAACAATATTAAGGACAACTATGCCACTTAAATCAGGTAAGTCAGACAAGGTTATTTCAGCTAACATCCGTAAAGAGATGAAGTCTGGCAAACCTCAGAAACAAGCCATCGCTATTGCTTTAAGTAAGGCTGGACAATCTAAACCACAACCAAAGAAAAGGAAGTAATCATGCCAATGGTCAAAGACAAGAAGTTCCCTTACACTGCTAAAGGTAAGAAAGAAGCTAAGTCGTATGCTATGAAAACAGGAGCAAAGATGACTACTCCTAAAGCTAAACCAGCTAAGAAGATGGGGTCAATGCGTGGCTACTAAGCCAGGTTTATATTCCAACATCGCTGCCAAGAAAGCTCGTATCAAGGCTGGCTCTGGTGAGAAGATGCGTAAGGTAGGTAGCAAAGGTGCTCCTAGTGCTAAGGACTTTAAAGATGCTGCTAAGACAGCAAAGAAGAGGAAGTAATGCCTAAGAAAGCATTCCAGAACCCTGAAGGGGGTCTTAACCAGAAAGGTAGAGACTACTATAACAAGAAGACTGGATCGAACCTGAAGCCTCCTGTGTCTGCTGCTGAGGCTAAGAAATCCCCTAAAGCAGCTGGTCGTCGTAAGTCCTTCTGTGCTCGTATGAGTGGTGTTAAAGGGGCTATGAAGGATGAGAAGGGAAGACCAACTCGTAAAGCCCTGGCACTCAAGAAGTGGGATTGCTAAAAATAATAGTTGACTTTTGTACCAATATGTGGTATAATATTTAATACTTATAAGGTTGTATAATGACATTTCTAGAAATCGTAAACGATGTTTTAATCAGACTGCGTGAGAATGAAGTCACCTCAGTCGGTGATACAACTTATTCTAAATTAATAGCTAAGTATGTTGTTGATGCACAGCGTTCTGTTGAAGATGCTTACAACTGGAATAGCCTGTGTGTTACCTTATCTGCTGTAACTTCCCCTCAGTTATTCAACTATGTTCTTGTAGGCGCAGGTGTACGCTTCAGGGTATTAGATGTTATTAACGATACCAGTAACTGCTTCATGGAGTATCGTAGCACATCTGAGATGAACAACCTGTTCCTTAATTCTACTGCTCAGCGTGGTGCTCCTAAGTACTTTAACTTTAATGGTTTTAGTCCTGAAGGAGATACTCAGGTAGACATCTATCCTATCCCTGACGCTGCATATGACATACGGTTTAACATCGTACAGCCTCAAGATCCTCTTCGATTTGATAGTGATAAACTCCTAGTTCCTGATGAACCAGTTATCTTCTTAGCTACTGCTAAGGCATTGGCTGAGCGTGGAGAAGATGGTGGTATGGCTTCTGCTGAGATGTACACCCTATACAAGGAATCATTAGGAGACCACATCGCTAATGAATCTAGTCGCCACCCAGAAGAAGCACAATGGATTAGCGTCTAATGGCTAGTCCAATGACTACTGCGTCTATCGCAGCTCCTGGCTTCTACGGTTTAAACACACAAGATAGCTCTGTTACCTTGTCTTCTGGCTTTGCTCTCAAGGCTCAGAATTGTATCATTGATAAGGCAGGTCGTATCGGTGCTCGTAGGGGTTGGTCTAAGGTTAATGCTGTCAATACTGACTTAGGTTCTGCTGCTGTTGAACTGATGTTTGAACTGGTTGATGGCGGTGCTAATACCATCATCTCTGCTGGTAACAACAAGCTATTCACTGGTCGTACTACATTAACACAGAAGCTAGTTCGCAATGCTGCTAACTCAGCTAACATTACTTACACCATTACTGCTAACAACTGGCAAGCAGCAGCTATGTCATATGGCGATGCTAATGACTTCCAGCCTCATGCTTACTTAGTACAGGCTGGACATCCTGCTTTAGTGTATCATGAGTTACCTGTCTCTGGTGGAGACCCTCATGACCATGACTCAGGTACATTTGGATTCCAACAAGTAGCAGACATTGGTACATTACCAGCTAATCACAGCTCTTCTACCTTTAAACCAAACACAGTCTTATCTGCTTTTGGTCGTATCTGGATGGGTGATATTGTTGGTGATACACAGACTGTATACTTTAGTGACTTACTTCGTGGCTCAGACTTTACTACTGGCTCTGCTGGTTTCTTAAACCTACAAGAAGTGTTCCCTAACGGAGACCCTATCGTTGCTATGGCAGCGCACAATGGATTTTTAATTATATTTGGTCGTAAGAACATTGCTATCTATGCTAACCCCATAGACACCAGTAGCTTAGTATTGCAGGATATTATCTATAACACAGGCTGTATTGCTCGTGACTCAGTACAGAATATTGGTACAGATATTATCTTCTTGTCTGATTCAGGTGTTCGTAGCTTACAGCGTATCATCCAAGAGAAGTCATTACCTATGCGTGACTTGTCTAAGAATGTTCGTGATGACCTTATGGCTAACGTAGACTCTGAAACAGTAGCAAACATTAAAAGCATTTACTTTGATAGAGAAGCATTCTATTTGTTGTCTCTACCTACTACTAAGTATGTGTATTGCTTTGATACTCGTGGTGCATTGCAAGATGGATCAGCTAGGGTTACTATCTGGGATCATATTGAACCTAAGTCTTTCTGTATTACTCAGGCTAAAGAGCTACTCATAGGTAAGCCAGGATACATCGGTAAGTACGGTACATACAAAGACGATACCACTACATATCGATTCCAGTACTATACTAACTACTTTGACTTTGATGCACCCACTAAGTTAAAACTTCTTAAGAAAATTAACATGGTTGTGATTGGTGGTTCTAACCAAGCAGTAGCTGTTAAGTGGGGCTTTGATTATAAAGATCAGTACTTTGCTGCTACACGTCAACTAGGTGCTGCTGTATCTTTTGAATACAACAACACTAAAGTAGATACTGTTCCTGGGTTTACTGAGTACAATGATGCAGAATATAGTTCAGGTATTGTATTAGATAAGTTCATTACACATGCTGGTGGTCAAGGTACAGTAATGCAGATTGGATTAGAAACAGACATTGATGACAGTCCTCTGTCAGTACAGCGTATCGATGTATACATCAAACAAGGTAAAACAGTTTAAGGAACACTATGGCAAATTACACTAAAGCAACTAACTTCACAGCTAAGGATAGTCTTCCTACTGGAGACTCTGCTCGTATCGTTAAAGGTACTGAGATTGATACTGAGTTCACTGCAATCTCTTCTGCTATTGCATCTAAAGCAGATAGCAATAGTCCTACATTTACTGGTACTCCTGCTGCTCCTACAGCTGTTGCTGGAACAAACACAACTCAGTTAGCTACCACAGCCTTTGCTACTGCAGCAGCTCTTGCAGCTTTCCCTGCTGGTGGTATTATTATGTGGTCTGGTTCTATTGCTTCTATTCCTACTGGTTGGACTTTGTGTAACGGCTCTAGCGGTACTCCTGACTTACGAGATAGGTTTGTTATTGGTGCTGGTACTCTCTATGCTGTGAATGCTACTGGTGGCTCTAAGGATGCTACGCTTGTGTCTCATACACACACCGCCACTAACACACTCGCTAACGCTGCTCATCGACACTTTACGGTAGTTAATGCTGAACAAGGCAATGAAGGTTCTTTAAACAACTCAAATACTATTGTAAGACGAGGTACTTTTGGTGGCGATTATAGCTACGATTTTGCATCGAATGCAAGTGAAGGTAACATTGGTTTAACCAGCACTGCTGGCGGTAGCTTAACAGTTACAACTGCTGTGTCTACAGAAGGTTCTTCGGCTACTAACGCTAACCTGCCACCATACTTGGCACTAGCGTACATTATGAAGCTGTAATGGTAAAAGTACCAGTAGTGAATCGTAGAGATTATACGATGTTTCTAGAACTATACAGTAACATGCTTTGGTTTCATACAGATGTATTTAAGTGGACACCAGAAGTAAAGAAAGAATACCTTAAAGATTTAGAAGTACTACAGCATTTAGTAACAGTACCCTTAGTAGCACTAGTAGAAGAGACAGACAAGAAATTAGCTAAGTTTGGAGAATCTACAGGTTGGACTAAGTTTGATAGATTAACAGTGAATGATAAAAGATATGATGTATATACTAGGAGCAAATCATGGGTAGTATAGTAAGTAAAGTACTAGATCCTTTTACAGGGGCTGGAGAAACTCGTAGAGCTGGTGAAGCTGCTGCTAATCAACAAAGACAAGCAGGTCTTACTGCTGCTAATATCTCTGCCTTCCGTCCAGTAGGAATGACTACCAGGTTTGGTACATCTCAGTTTACTCGTGAGATTGATCCAGCTACTGGTGTTCCTTATATCTCTGCTGCTGGATATACAGCTGCTCCTGAGTTAGCTGGATTACAGGATAGACTGTTCGGTCAGTTTGGTGCTGGTCTTACTCAAGCTGAACAGATGGGTCAGCAGTATGCCCCACTAGGTGCAGGTGCTCAACAGCTATTTGGTCTTGGTCAACAGTACTTAGCTACTTCTCCTGAGCAAGCAGCTCAAGATTACATGACAAGTCAGCAAGCATTGTTAGCTCCTAGTCGCTCTGCTCAGTTAGCTCAGACACGCTCTGGTTTGTTTGGTCGTGGTCGTGGTGGCTTAGGTGTACAAACAGGTACTGGCACTGCTCCTGCTAGTCCTGAGATGCAAGCCTACTACAATGCCTTAGCTCAGCAAGACTTAGCCTTGGCATCGCAAGCTACTCAAGCTGGTATGCAGAGAGCTACTTATGGTGCTGGTTTATTAGGCACTGCTGGTAGCTTACTAGGTGCTCAGACTGCTGGTCAGGTAGGTGCTTACTCACCACTACAAACTCAGTTAGGTTTATCTGGTCAGGTAGAACAGATGGCTCAGCAACCATATCAATTAGGTATGCAATTAGGCACAGCTCAGATACCAGGTCAACAGGCTAGTGGACAGCAGTACTACGGTGGACAAGCACAAGGTGCTGCTACTCAGTACGGTGCTACGATGGCTGCTAATCAGATGAACAATCAGTTCTTACAATCTGCTATTGGTGCTGCAACGATGGGCATGGGTGGCGGTGGAGGCGGAGGTGGGTCTAGTTTATTTGGTTCAGTAGGTAACATGTTTGGTAATCCAATGACAGCGTGGCAGTACGGTACTAATATCGGCTCACAACAGACTCGTATGTTAGCAGATCAAATGAGAGGTTTCTAAGATGGGACAACCAACAAACTATTTATTAGGCGGTCAAGCAGGACTCTTAGGTGCAGACCCAGAGTTGTATCGTCAACAGTTACTACAGCAAGAGCAAGCTCGTGTTGCTGCTATGCCAGCACAGAATCAATTAGCTGGTACACTCGGTGGATTACTTGGTCGTGGTATCTCTAACGTGGCACAAGATCGTGGCTTCTTTGAAGTTACTAATCCTGTATTACAGAAACTAACTAGCATTCAGAGTGTATACAACCGAGTAATGCAAGACTCAGATCCTAACGATCCTATGTCTTTCTATAAGAACTTACAGACTGGATTTGCAGAAGCTGGCTTAGGTCAACAAGCACTGATGGCTACGCAGGAACTAAGGAAAGTAGAAGAGCAGGGCATTAAGACTGAAGCTGCTAAGACAGACCTCTATAAAAAGAATCCTGCACTGCTTGATACACAGATTGCGAAAGCTCGTGATCTTGGTGATGATAAACTTGCTAATCAGTTGGCTCAACAGCGTGGTCAGATTCAAGTACAAGTTGATCTTGATCGTCAGAAAGAACTGGCTCAGCTTGGTTTGCTTGGTGCTCAGACTGAAGCTCAAAGAGCATTGGCTAAGAAGTATGCAACTGAGATTGAACAAGGTAAGATTAATGTTACCTCTATCTCTGATGGGCTAGGCGGTGGTACTATTGTCTACGCTGATAAGACTGGTAAAGAAGTTAACCGTATTGTCGTAACACCAGAGATAGTCAACAGAGGTGCTGCTAAGCCTGGAGATACTCCTAAAGGTGAGCGTAAGCCATTAGAAAGCTTTGGCAATGTTCAGCCTCCTGCAGCTGCTGTATCGGCTCAGCCATCTATGACAGATCGAGTTGTGTCTTCAGCTCAACAACTGTTGAATCTTCCTAGTGCTGCTATGGGTGCTATCGCTCCAGCTAACTATACAAGAGAGAATAGAGATGCTGCTATCCTAAGAATCAATCCTAACATAAACCTCAGTGCGCTATCGGAAGCAGACAAGCAAATCATCGCTACACAACTAGGATTATAAATGGCTATCTTTGATGTTATTGCTGCAAAGAAAGAAGGCTACTCGGAAGATGAGATTGCTCAGTATCTAGCACAGCAGTCTGGGTTTGATTACTCAGCTGCTTTGTCTGAAGGCTACAAGCCTAAAGAAATTCTCACTCACCTGAATAAAACAGGTGCTACTCCTTTAGAGACCTTCAAGCAGTCTGCTCGTCAAGAGATGGGTTCTGAGATTACTGGTGCTCGTCAGTTGCTAGGTCAAGAACCTACCGATACTGCAGAGGAGTCTCTCCGTCGTCAGATGGAAGCAGAGAACCCAGTAGCTGGTGTCTTAGGTACACTTGCTGGTGGCTTAGTAAACCCATCTTCTTTACTTCCTGGTGCTGTATTCTTTAAAGGTGCTAAAGGCTTAATCGCTGGTGGTGCTGTAGCTGGTGGTATCAGCGGAGCACTACAACCTAAGTATGAAGAAGAAGATCTAGGTAGACTAGCTACTGCTGGTCTTGGTATCGCTGGTGGTGCAGCCATTGCAGGTGCTTTAGTTGGTGGCGGTCGTGGCATAGCTAAGATATTTAATAAGCTTACCAACAAGATAGAAGAAGTACCAGTCAATAAGATTGATACTGAAACACAGGTTGTTATTCCTGAAGAGTCTGTTCCTCCTCCTACTAATCTACAAGAGAGTGTAGTTCCTTGGATTAAGAGTATTGAAGATGCTGAGACTCGTGCTGAGTTAGGTACACAGATTGCTAACGGAGACTACAGAACCTTCTTTACTGAAGCTCCATTCCGTTTCACTGAGACACCAGACTTCCGTTACTCAGATGCATTCAACCCAGACAATCCACTAAGACAAGAGAACATTGATTCTTTTATCAAGGCTGGTCAGTCTCGTCTAGGTCAGTCAGAAGATGCACTCAAAGAACTAGTTAGTGCTTATGCTCCACAGCTGCGCTCTGAGCTAGGCTTAACCACAGAGTTCAAGGCATTCACACCTGAGCAAGCTGCTGAGTTCATGCGTATGCGTGGCTTAGAAGAAGTAGCTCCTGCTGAGATCCTTAGAGCATTCACTCCTATCGTAGAAGATTCATGGAAGAAATTCAATACTATATCTGAACTAATGCAGATAGGTAGGTCAGAAGGTTTATCTCCTGCTGAGTTAACTGCTATGTTTAAAGCAGACATCGAAGCTATCAAGCCGTTCTTAACATCTCCTCTTGGCTCAGCTCGTAATGCAGGTAAAGCACTACAAGCACAAAAGCAAATCAAGAAGTCTTTAGGTGGTCTATCTCCTGCACAGGTTCGTAAGTACTTAGATAGTAACCAAGGTAAGACTGAGACAGAATCGCTGATGGACTTGATGGATGCTGTGCGTCAGATCAAGGATGCTCCTGGTTCGTCATTCGATAAAGAGATTGCTATTCGTGCATTGACTCGTGATGCACTGAAGCAGCCTAAGTGGAATGATAAGTTTGGTGAGTATGTTGTTAACTCCTACATCTCTGGTCTCGCTACTCCATTCGTTAACGCTGCCTCTGGTATAGCTAAGCTAGGTCTACTTAGCGTAGAGCGTGTACTACAGGCTGTAAATCCAGCTAGTAAAGTAAAGCTGGGTGAAGTTATTCCTGCATTCAGAGGAATGATGGATGGTATGCTGGAAGGTGCTTACTTTGCTAAGGAAGGATTCTTGCGTGGTAGTCCTTTAGATACATCAATGCCTGAGATTCGTGGTGCTATTGGTATGCAAGAAGGTGCTAGTCGTGCAGAACAACTAATAGGTAAAGGAGTTCGTATACCTGGTAAGATTGGAGTAGCTACTGACGAGTTCTTCAAAGCTATCTTTCGTAAGATGGAGTACAACGCACAAGCATATCGTCTAGCCTCTAGTGGTAAGTATGGTGATCAAGATGCAGTATACAATGCACTGCGTAATGTCAATACTAAGTCTGCTAACTGGCGAGATCAAGTACTAGAAGTACCTGGCTTAGCTGGATTGCCTGATGGTATTCGTGCTAAGTTCATTCAAGAGGTGGGTGACTTTGCTAAGTCTGCTACATTCCAGGCTGATCTAGGTAAGTTTGGTAACAACATCCTACGATTCAGATCACAACATCCTGAACTAGCATGGGTTGTTCCATTTGTTAAGACTCCTATCAACATCATGAAGGATGCATTGTCTTATACTCCTTTAGGTATCTTCTCTAAGAATACACCTAACGATGTTAAGATTGCTCGTGTAGCTATTGGTACTGGTATTGCTGTTGGTATATCTCAGTTAGTAGGTAGTGGAGAGATTACTGGTAGTTATCCTAAAGATGCTGCTAAGCGTAACTCTATGATTGCTGCAGGTATCCCTGAGTACAGCATGAGGATTGGTGATACATGGTATTCCTATGCTCGTCTTGAGCCTGTAGCTACAATCATGGGTTCTACAGTAGATGGTATCAATGCTGTTAAGAACTACACTGATAAGAATCCCTATGACCGTAAAGCTAAAGACTTAGTACTGGACGTAGTTGGTGGTATCACTAAGAACATTGCATCGAAGACCTTCTTAGAGGGTATCTCTGGTGTGCTCCAGGCTATTCATGATCCTGAGCGTTACGGTGGTAGCTTCATTAACAGCTTTGCTGGTTTAGTTGTGCCTTCATTCGTAGCTGCTCCTGCTCGTAGTGCTGATCCTTATCAGCGTGTCGTCACTGGCTTCGGTGAAGCAGTACAGAATCGTATACCTGACTTTGGCTTAGGTCTGCCTGTACCAGCTCGTCAAGAGTTACCTGTACAGTCTATGTTATTCGGTGGTGAGCGTCGTAACCCTGCTACTGGACAAGCTGCATTCACTGGTATTCAAACTGCACCTGCTGTTCAGACTGAAGTACAGAGAGAAGTAGCTCGTGTCAAGGTAGACTATGACTTGCCAGGTAAAAAGCTTAAAGGTGTAGAACTAGAAGGTGCTGATCAAGCTAGATACCAAGCTATCTCTAGTCAGTATGCTGATCCAATGCTAGAGAATATGATTGCATCTCCTGTATATCAGAATGCTTCTGATCCTATGAAGAAGATACTGCTTGAGAAAGCACTGCAGCGTTCACGCAAGATAGCTACTAATCTTATGTTTGCTGAGAAGCGTCAAGACCCTGAGTTTGTACAGCAGTACATTAGAGCTAAGCTTAAGAAAAAGGGAGTAGAAGAATAATGTTTCCACTAGACACAATCCTTAATGTAGGCATGAAGCTGGTAGATAAGTTCTTTCCTAATCCTGAAGACAAAGCTAAGGCTCAGCTAGAGCTATTGAAGATGCAGCAAGAAGGTGACTTCAAGAAGATGGAAGCTGACATTGTAGAGGCTCAGGAGCTTACTAAGCGTCAAGAAGCAGATATGATGTCTGACTCTTGGTTGTCTAAGAACATCCGTCCTATGACCCTTATAGCGATCCTAACAGGGTACTTCATGTTTGCTCTGATGTCTGCCTATGGCATGAATGCACATCAAGCTTATGTAGAGCTACTAGGTCAATGGGGTATGCTTATTATGTCCTTCTACTTTGGTGGTCGTACACTAGAGAAGATTATGGATATGAAGACTAGGAAGGAATGAAGATAACACCTCACTTCACCTATGAAGAGATGACTGCATCGCAGACAGCTGCTCGTAATGGCTGGCTTAATAAGCCTACTGACATAGAGTTCCAAAACCTGGTGAGGTTGTGTCAGTTCCTAGAGACTGTACGGTCTGAGCTAGGTAGGTCTATCACTGTTACTAGTGGGTACAGATCTAAGCAGGTGAATGATGCTATTGGATCTAAGGATTCTAGTCAGCATCGAGTAGGATGTGCTGCAGATATTCGTGTATCGGGGATGACCCCTGATCAGGTTGTAGCTACATTAATTATGAAGGGTTTACCTTACGACCAGCTCATCAGAGAGTTCGATAGCTGGGTGCATATCAGTGTACCATTAACTCCTAGTACACCTCCAAGGAAACAAGCCCTAATCATTGATAGAAAAGGGACTCGTCCTTATCAGTAGTGTTGTATATTAATCCTAGAATCTTAGTCTTTTCTACACAGTACAAACAAAACACTAAGTATATCCTAGGATAGTAGGATAAAAAGACAACCCCCGAAGGGGCTGCCATAAAGAGTTAGTCTTTGGGAGAGGCTAACATCAAACGAATAATACCTAGATCAAGAACATAATAGTTTGCTTCTTCCTGATCTACATACTCAAAACCAAACATCAAACCGCATATAAAGTGTAGTTCTAAAATCATATTGTACATCCTCCTGCTGTGCAGCTTAGCATTTGTGCTCCTTCGACATTATCGTCATACTCCTGGAAGTTATCCCAATCAATGCCAGTAGGCTGCTGATCAAGTAGCTTCTTGTAATCCTCTTCAGTACACTCTTCATATGGTGCTTGTCGATATGTTCCTCCATCCATTGGAAGGAAAGACACACCAGTAACCTCATCGAAGTGCTTGTACACCCATGCCCCTACTTCCATCCACTCATTCTCTAAGACAGAGATAGTGACTGATGGCTTGTGCTCACAGTAGTGACGCTGGTAAATCA
>Ga0247722_10000560_pt1 | contig 22256 bp, 16 predicted proteins | sample MSEWelMarce3H_FC_FD_189094 | JGI IMG/M metagenome (GOLD analysis project Ga0247722, IMG submission 189094) | Subsurface sediment microbial communities from gas well in West Virginia, United States - MSEEL Well Study Marcellus 3H_FC | ecosystem: Environmental > Terrestrial > Deep subsurface >... | reverse complement strand
ACACACTTCTAACTACCTTTAGAAATGATCAATCAATACTTGAGATTGCAAATGTCATGATTGATCAAATAGCGCAGGAGAGCAGTAATTTAGCACCGGCTACATCTAAGGCTTCAGCTAGTTCTAGAAAAACTGTAGATAAGTTAACGGCCAGTAAGATGGCAAATAATGGTGAGGTAATTTGTGGTATTTATGAAACTCAAAGCCAGGAAGCACAGGCCATTGCCGACTACTTTGCTAAGTATTGGTTTGATCCAAAGCGGTTGTCACAACCTGAATCACAACGATCAACCTTTGCTGTCTTAGTTCGAGCACGCACACAGATCGATGCAATACAAAGTGCACTAAGAGATAGAGATATTCCGACCGATGTCCTTGGCGTTGGTGGCTTGGTACATGTTCCTGAGGTGGCCGACATCATTGCACTACTGCGCACATTAACTATGCCAGATTCTGGAACTGCGCTGATGCGATTACTTACCGGTCCACATTTAGCACTTGGTGCTCGAGACTTAATGGCGCTAGGTGCGCTGACTAGAAAGTATGCAAATGAAAATGATGATTCGCGTAGTAAGCAATTAGCAGATGCTTTAACTACTGATCAATTACAAGTTGCTAATGCTGATGAGTTTGCTGCTGGATCAATTATCGAAACACTAGAACTATTAATTACCCTAACGCCAAAAGAATTAAAGCATTACACCGCAACTCCTGAATTAAGTGAGATTGCGTTAACTAGATTGCGCCAGTTTGCAATCAACCTTCGCCAATTACGAAGATCAATATCTGGCTCAATCACCGATGCTTTACTTGCAGCTGAGCACTTTCTCTCTTTAGATACTGAAGTTTTATTAAGAAGTGGTTGGAAAAATGGCAGAAAAGATTTGGATAGATTCCTAGATGAAGCGCAAAAGTTTGGAAAAAATGGCGGCACCTTAACTGGATTTCTACAGTGGCTAAAGATTGCCGAAGATGCTGAAGGTGGTTTAAAGCCAGCGGAGGTGGATGTTCGAAGTGATGTTGTTCAAATATTAACGGTGCATGCGGCCAAAGGCGCAGAGTGGGATTATGTTGCTGTGCCAGGCTTGGCAGAGCGCAACTTTCCAAATACTGGCCGCAAATCTGATAGTTGGATTAAAAATGCTGGCTCAATTCCAGTGAGTATGCGTGGTGATTACTCGCAATTACCAAGTATTAATTTTGGAAATTTCACTACCAATAAGAACTTAAAGGATGGCCTCGACAGATTTAATGATGAGTGGAAAGCTCGTAAATCCATTGAGGAGATGCGACTTGCCTATGTTGCATTTACTCGTACTAAACATGGCCTACTGCTTTCCACCTCACACTTTAGAAATGGCGAGAACGCAGTTGCGCCAAGTAAGTTGTACTTAATCTGCGCAGAGCATCTACCAGGCATAGCTGGTGCAACTGTTTTAACTGACACACCAATACCAGATGGCAAAAATCCGCTCACCGAAAATCCTATTACCGGCAATTGGCCAGATAAAAAATCACGGTATGAATTAAAAGCCGCGCAGGTCAGAGAGCAGGCTAAATTACTTTCAAACACAACCGCATTTAGTAACGCTGAGCTTGGTGCGCAAAATTCAATCAACTTTGAAGATCAGAACCTACTTAGCGATTTGCAGGCAGTAATTAATGAGTTAAATAGTAGATCTGAAATAAATAATGTCGTCCTGCCTACGCGCTTATCAGTTTCTACCCTGCTTTATTTAAAGTTAGATCCAAATGAGTTAGCCCTTCGCTTGCGCCGGCCAATGCCAAATCACGTTGATAAATTTACTCGGCGCGGAACGCAGTTTCACCTTTGGCTAGAGGATCAATTTAAAACAGATCAATTGCACTTATTAGATGAAGTTTTCTATGGAGATTTAGATAACAACTCAGAGCTCTACGATGCGCCAATTCAAGAGTTGCAAAAAGCTTGGCAGCTCAGCCAATGGGCAGATCGAAAACCAGTTGGAGTAGAGGTGGGATTTGAAACTGTAATTGCAGGAGTGGTAATTCGCGGGCGAATTGATGCAGTTTATGAAGTTGCACCTGGAAAATTTGAAGTAGTTGATTGGAAGACTGGCAAGGTTAAGAGTGGTGATGATCTATCTGTGGCAGCACTGCAGCTAGCTATGTATCGTCTTGCCTTTTCAAAATTAAATAATTTAGATCTAGCAAATGTTAGCGCCGCCTTTCACTATGTGGCACAAAATGAAACAGTTCGACCAGCTGATTTAATGAATGAAGCAGAGTTGATTCAGATAATTTCAGCAGTTCCCCAACTTCAATAACTTATCAATTAACGGATATTTGCGCACCAATTGGTAGATGATCAGATATTTTGACGTTTGTAATTACCGGCAGTGGCTGTGAATCAAAATTGCTTAAATCTGCAGATTGACATAGAAGATAATCAAATTGAATTCCTGGCTTCCAACTTGGATAAGTATTTTGTTTCACCAAAGAGTGCCAACCACCAGTAATAGCAGCAAGTTTTTGTGGAAGATTTGCCGGTAGGTTTAGATCACCAATCAATAATTTACGTCCCGGTAAATTATGCGCATATTTTGCTAACTTATTAAGTTGAAAAACATTAACTCCTGGCACAAAAGATAGATGGGTGTTAGTGATAGTTAAGCCATTTTCAAGCTCTGCTGTAATCGCTACTCGAGGCTCATCTTTGATATAAATTAATTTAATACCCTTAGGTTTTTGCGCTGAATTACCATCACTTTTTGGAATCGCAAGTGGCATGCCAATTACCGAGCGGCCTAGTTGTTTTACATAAATCTTTTTAACAGGTTGATTAGTAACAAAACCAATCCCATAACTTGGATTAGTAGCAGCTAATCGATTGGTTTTTAAGTCAGTATCTTGATTTATTAAGCTGCCAGCTAAATCTTCTATTTTCTTCCAACTTGCACCAGGAGTACCAGCAATCGCAGGCAGGAAACTCCAGTACTTAAAACCCAGGGTGTCTGCAATTACCTTTGTTTGATTTATATTCCCAGATCTAGGTTGAATGTAATCAACCTCTTGTAAGCCCAGAAAATCTGGCTTTAATTTTTCATTAATTTGCGCCGCTGCAGTAATCAAGTTTTGTTCCCATTGCGCTGAACTTAAATTTAGAACTGGTGGAATCTGCTCACCATGGAGGATATTCCATGAGGTGATTCTCAACTTTTGAGCGGGCACGACAACCATGAAGACAGGCTAGTAGGGTCGGGCAGTGATGAGAGCCAGTACGCCAAATAACCGGATTAAGTTGCCACTTTCTATGGCCGAGGTTGATCGCGCTGCCCACCTTCGTACCGATGAAACTTATTTAAAAAATGCCTGGAAGAGCGGCTTAGTTTTACAGTTTACTGATGAGAAATTTCTTACCGAAGATCAACAAATAAAATTTACTACTGGGGATCAGTTAGGCGATTACAAAGCAGAAAGTGATTACTTTCTAGGTATTAATAAGTTAGTAAATGGCTCAGTTGAAAATTTCTTTATCCGAAATCTAGGCGCCATTAAATCCACAATTGATCCAGAACAGAATTTAGAACCACAGTCATCATCAGAAAGTGCAGATCGGAGATTTAAAACACTTCGTGAGATTGGTGCATTCCTATCACCACGCGATATTGGCTTGGCAGTCCATGCGCAAGGTTTAGCGAACTGGCATAAAAAGCACACTAGATGTTCGCAGTGCGGAGCGGCGACTACTGTAATTTCTGGTGGTTCAGTGCGTAAGTGTTTAATTGATGAGAGTGAGCACTATCCCCGTACTGATAGCGCGATCATTGTTTTAGTAAAAGATGATCAAGATCGAGTGTTACTCGGCCGGCAAAAGGTTTGGCCAAAAAATAGATTCTCTACCTTCGCTGGTTTTGTTGAGCCGGGTGAATCATTTGAACATTGTGTAGTGCGTGAAGTTTTTGAAGAGGCTGGGGTGGCCTTAAGCAAAATAAACTATTTAGGTTCACAGCCCTGGCCATTCCCTTCATCCTTAATGATCGCCTTTGAAGCAATTACAACAAATCCAGCAGATGCCAGGCCAGATGGTGATGAGATTGAAGAGATTCGTTGGTACTCACGAGCAGATATGAAAACGGCAATTGCAAATAACACTTTGATTTTGCCTCTTGAAATTAGCGTTGCCCGACAGATGATTAACGCTTGGTATGGCGAGGCTTCAGCCTTTGAATTAAAGGGCAATGAGTCATGGCGATAGCTAATGATCAAATATTAAATGGTCTAGACCCAGATCAATTAGCGGTTGTAACAGCAATTCGCGGACCCGTATGTGTAATTGCCGGAGCCGGAACTGGTAAAACGCGCGTAATAACAAATCGAATTGCGTATGCAATTAATTCAGGTGTTACGGACCCAACAAAGGTACTGGCCTTAACTTTTACCGCGCGCGCAGCTGGTGAGATGCGAGCACGACTTCGAACTCTTGGTGTGCCAAATGTAGCGGCGAGAACTTTTCACTCTGCAGCACTAAAGCAATTGCTTTACTTTTGGCCGTACTCATTTGGTGGACAATTTCCAAAGTTATTAACTACAAAATCAAGTTTTATTTCACAAGCAATTGAACGAGCTGAAATTGCCATTCCGGCACAGGCCGCCTCACTTAGAGAGCTAGCTAGTGAGATTGAATGGGCAAAAGTTTTAGAAATTTCACCTGATACCTACCAAGAGGCGGCCATTGCGGCCAGCAGAAGTGTGCGATTGCCAAATAGTAAAAGTGAGTCAGAAAATCTAGAGACCGTAGCTAAAGTTTATGAAGCCTATGAATCATTGAAAAAACAGGAGCGCGCTCTTGATTTTGAAGATATTTTGTTGCTCACAGTTGGCATGCTGGAGGAGGATCGCGGCGTGCGCGAGCGAGTACGTGATCAATACCGATTCTTTACCGTTGATGAGTATCAGGATGTTTCACCCTTACAACAAAGATTGCTCAATCTATGGCTGGGAAATCGAGAGGAGATCTGTGTTGTCGGAGATGCAGCTCAAACAATTTACTCATTTGCTGGGGCTACTTCAAACTTTCTCTTAAGCTTTAAAACTCGCTTTCCGAATGCACAAACTTTTAGGTTATCGCGCGGCTACCGATCAACCCCAGAGATCATTAATACCGCAAACCAAATATTGCGCAGTGCTAATTTAATTAGTGATCATGGAAATGAGCTCAGTTCAGCAAATTCACATGGTGATAAGCCACTAATTAATGGCTTTAACACCAGCGGTGATGAGATCGCTTTTGTAGTTGGCGCGGTAGTTGAAAACATCAGTGCTGGAGTGGACTCATCAGATATTGCAATTCTTGCTAGAACTAATGTTCAATTAGATCAAATAAAGTCAGCCTTAAATAATGCAAAAGTTGCTAGTCAAATAAGATCTGGTGAGCGCTTCTTTGATCGAGTTGATGTTAGAGATGCAATGAGAGTAATTCGAAGCGCCTCTGTCTTGCCACCTGAGGGTGGAGATTGGTATGAAGATTTAGTTTCAGTACTGCGCCCATTTGGAGATGCCGATTATGTAAATGGATTTCTGCGGCTTGCTCGTGAAATGAAAGAGGGCAGTGTTGAGTTGGATTCAGCAGATTTAATTTCTCCTAGCAACAGTAAAGCCAAAAGCAGCATGCGCACCTTCTTGCGTGAGCTAGAAGATCGTGCTGAACAAAATAATCCACCGACCTTGCCGGGTGTGACACTTTCTACACTGCACTCAGCCAAGGGGCTTGAGTGGAATCATCTCTACTTGATTGGCGTCTCCGATGGCTTATTACCGATGAGTAATAGCAATGATTTAAATGAGGAACGAAGGTTGTTTTATGTTGGAGTCACACGGGCAAAACAGAATATTCAAATAACCTACGCCGGAAAACCGAGTGAGTTCCTATCTCAGCTGGTCTAAAGCGGGCATAAAGTAAGTAGATCATCCTGCTAATTTAATTAAGTTGCATCATTTGCGGTGGATGCTTTACCCTGCTCTCATGGCAAAAACCAGCGTAGTAAATGAGCAATCACACCTAATTGGTGCGGTTATTTTTGGGGCGGCAATCAACGCTGCTCAAAATTGGCTTGCCATTTCATCAACGATCCCATCAAATAAAAACCTCTCATCTGCAGCCTCATTCCGCTCAGATTGGACCAATAAGCGCTCTTATAAGGGTTTTTATACCTTTACAACAGATCGCACCCCTGGTGGCTATATCGGTTAACCCGAATTAGCAGCCGAGGGGCCCGCGAATCTAAAGATTCGTAGGGTCCTTTTTTATTTCAATAAATCAACTGAAAGGAAAGGTGAGAACGATGAGCGTTCTCTTTAGCGAACTACTTGTACCTGGCTGGGCAGAAGGCCCAACCGCCAAAATTGGATTAGGAGATGTCACCTGGGCTTACGACGAAGCTCCTGTTATTTCCTATAAGGATTACAAGCGCACCGATAATCCTTCAACAGTTAACGAGAATTTCCAGTCGAGAAGTGAAATTGCGGTAATCCCATGCCACTCTGCCGATCCAGAGTTGTACTTCTCAGAGGATCAAACATTGATCACGCAAGCAAAAACTTTGTGTGGTGGCTGTCCAATGAAAGCTAAGTGTTTAGCTGGTGCGCTATCGCGAGCTGAACCATGTGGTGTTTGGGGTGGTGAGTTATTTGATGATGGTCAAGTAATTCAAGCCAAGCGAATGCCTGGCCGGCCAGCAAAGGTGGCAAGCTAAATTAATTTGTAGGTGAGGAGTAAGTGCTCGGTGCAATTTCAGGGAACCATGAGAGAGCCTCATCCCTGAAGTTGCCCTCAGCACGAAGTTGGCAGAAGATTCCAGTCGTGCCTAATGTGACTCGATGAATCAAAACATACTCTGGCGGTAAATTTAATTGGAAACCAATCTTTGCAGTTGGATTTCTTGGATCACCAACTCGGGCGCTTTGATCTCGCAGCCACTCTCTTGAGTACTTAAATGTTGGAGTGCGAAGTGGTTCAACTAATGGAACTAAGAACTCTAAAACTAAGTTTGGATCAACCTCAACATCATTTAAAACAAAGCCATCCTCTTTAAAACCTTCATAGAGTGCAACGGCATCATCTTCGAGGGCATTCTTTAACAAGCGTTTCATCGGCTCCGGAAAGCCATTTGGAAGTCGATTACATGCACCAAAATCTAAAACACCTAATCTGCCATCAGCTAAAATTCTAAAGTTTCCTGGATGTGGATCAGCGTGTAATAAGCCAGCGCGATCTGGTGAGGTGAAGTGAAAGCGGGCTATTTTAATTCCGGCGTTATTTCGCTCAGCTTGTGTGCCATCTGCAATGACCTTCGCAAGAGGCTTGCCTTCTAACCATTCGCTAACTAAAACGCGATCTGATGCAAGAACAACCTTTGGAATTGCAATATCTGGATCACCTTCATAAACCCGGGCGTATGTCTCTTGTGCCTTTGCTTCATAACGGTAATCAACCTCTTCCATAATTCGAGCGCGCAGCTCTTCAAGTAATGGCGCCATCTCAAGGCCAGGAAGTACCAATTGAAATATCTTGGAGAATCTTTGGATCTGATTTAAATCAGAGATTAAAGCCTCAGCAGCACCTGGATATTGAATCTTTACTGCAACATCTCTGCCATCTTTCCACTTTGCTTTATGCACCTGGCCAATGGAAGCCGATGCAGCGGGCTTATCAGTGAACTGTGAAAAGTTATCTCGCCAATTCTCACCTAACTCTTTAGCTAGCACTGAGTGCACAACTCGAGTTGGTAGAGGCGGCGCCGCCTCTTGTAATTTAGTTAAGCTCTCACGATATGGCTTAGCAATATTTTCTGGCAGGGCTGCCTCAAAGACAGAGAGCGCCTGACCAAACTTCATAGCGCCACCTTTTAACTCACCTAATACTTGAAAAATCTGCTCAGCAGTTTTCTCTTGTATCTCTTGTAAAACGAGCGAGCCAGATTGCCCAATTAATTGGCGACCAAAACCAACTGCGCTTCTACCTGCAAGGGACAGTGGCAGTGATGCTAATTTGGCGCCACGAACCTTGCCTGATTTAGGGATCGCATTACTTTTCTCATCACCTTTGGCCATCTGCATATTCTCCAAGATCTGCCCCACATCCGCACATCGAGTTCCCTTGCCAAAAAATGTGTGACTGCTTACATATCTGTGACAAATTAACTCGAAGCGCACTGGCGGTCAACAAATTACTGGTTGGTCCAACTTGATCCAGATAACTAGCAGCTGCCAAACAGGTGTAACCAACCACAAGGGATAAGACGGCGGCTGGCAATGAATCCAATTGATTCAAATACTTAAGTGTTGCAATCTCTGGCGCAATTGCATTACTAATTGCTGCTAAATCAATACATCTTAGACAGGGAGTTTGCCCCGGCAGAATTAACGGCCCGATATCAATTTGATAATCAATTATTGGACCAATGACTAAATGCGGCGTTGATTCACTTAACCAACGCTGTTGGTAATCAGCAGGTACTGGTTGCATAGCAATGATTAAGGAGGGTGCTTTATTGCTGCTTTGATTTATCGCCGATAAATCTTGAGCAGGTTTATGGATTAATTGATGTTCTCGCGAAATTCGTTTACTAAGTTGATTTAAAGTTGAACCAACATCTGAAGGCGCAATAACACCACCGGAAATATCATCGGCGGTTATTTGACCGCCATCTTTTCCAAAACTGCCAATTACTGAAGAATTATTAAAACCAGAGGCGTAGAGAGCTGCCAGCAATGCAAATGCAAATTTATTACTACCAAATATTAAAACCTCTTTATTGGCTCGGGCATTAAGTGTATGCAATCCATCCGCGCCTTGGGCGGAGATAAAATCCGCTTCAATCTCTCGCCTAGTTAGATTTTTATCTGCTTTAGATCCAAGACGATTACCAAAATTTCCAACCGCACCTTTTTCTAAAGGTGTCTCTGTTGGTGGATTTAAAATTTGTAAATACTTGTTTTTAACGCCAATTGCTAAGTAATGACTTAGCACTTTAATATCACTGCCAATAATCTTTGAAATTTGCAGTAAATCATGAGAACCGTTGCAATATTGTAGAAATCTGAACTGCTCATTTTCAAAGAAATTATGGCCGCTACGAGAGGAGCCGATATAGAAAGTTCCGTTGCTTAATTGAATAAGATTTTGCCCTGCTACTAGCTTTGGGAACATGCTTTTAATTTGTAGATTCATGCCCTTAGCGTGGCTATTAAAATAGATTCAAATTGCGAGCGCTGTGGGTAATTGGCTAAATTGCTTAATTAGATCAGCGCTAAGTTTTTTAAAGCTACCGCCCGTAAAAAACTGGGTTACTGGGTATTAACAATCAGATCAATCCAATAAAAAACAGCGGCCCCGGTGATTAAACCGAGCGCCGCCGTTTTACTTTTTAGGTTACTGCTTTGTTACTTATTAAGCCTTACCAAGAATGCGGTTTACCTTTGTGCCACAAACTGGGCAGATTCCTTGAGCCATACGGCGTCCAGAATCAGAGACCTTTACATGTCCTTCAAAGGAGCGCTTCTCTTTGCACTTAACGCAGTAAGCCTCGCCTTTGTACTCTTCTGCCATTTTGATCCTCCATCTGCCGCACCCTCACTTATCGCAGGAAGTTCCTGCATGAGCGTACGAATGAGCCCACCATACCCGTCTAGGTGGGCGCAGGCGGGGTTTTCCACGCATAAAAGTGCAAATATCACGCATAAGTTGCCTAAAAAGCGGAAAAAAAGCGCTAGAACTTAAAAAATTAGGCAGGTGAATGAATTTCAGCTGGCTGTGGCTTATTCATTAACTGAGGCAGCCGGTGTGAGATTTCCGGCTTGAACGCCATTCTCATAACCCTCAAGAAAAGCCTCGGCGCGATCTTGATCTGAGTACCGATTTAAATATTGATAGAAGCTCTCATCATGTGCATGAACTCGAAGATGAATTAACTCATGAAAAATAATGTAATTTAAAACGTAATCAGGGGCGTTAATTAATCGCTCAGAGATTCTGATTGTGCCATCAACTGTTGTGCAGGAGCCCCATCGCTCATTCATATTGCGCCAGGTAATGCTGGTAGGCCGCTCGTAAAAATCGGGTAGATACTCCTCAAGTAATTTTAAAGCGATCTGCAAAAGCTGCTCATCACCCTTTCGTGCCTTGGCCTCCCGCTTTAGCACCATTGCAATCATCTCTGGAATTAACTCAATCTCTTGTCGCTTACTTAGACGTGCTGGGATATGAATCTCAATGATGCCAGCTGATCTAAAAGCTGAGATGCTGCGTTTGCGACGCTCTTTGCGGACTACTCGAAACTCCGGTAAACCTGGCGGCAGATTAGGTAGCTTTGAGATTGAAGTTGAGTTTGCGCCCGAGCGCTGGAATGGTCGAGTGCGATTTCCAGGTTTTGGTTTAATTGGCATGGGCGGCAAGATATCTGCGAATAGATCAGCTTGATTAAAGTTATCCACCGTTACCTCACCTTATCCACCTGAATTGTTGAGATCTCCACAGCCTTATCCACACATCCGCTTAAGCCTAGATTTCCTAGGTAGCACTGATGCGCCAATTTTAACTTAAATTGATTTAAAGGATGCAGAAGAGATTGAGGTTTTGGTGAAGTTTTAAAAAGTATTGAGCCTAAAATTGAAATAAATTCACGTCAAAAACGGTGAGATTAAGTTGATTCTCAACTTTTATTCAATTAGGTTTCCACTACGAACTCCTCGGATAACCGTTTTATATCTGCAAGGGGAAGGCAGATACAAAATCGTGCGCCCGGGGAGTTCGCTTAAATTAAATCAAACCAGAGAGATCATCTGGAACGGTCACACTATTTAAAAATGCTGCAACATCGGCAAGATCATTTGGCATCGGCAAAAACGCAGGATCTTCCCAGCAACGATCTCGCCCATCAGTTCCTCGTAGCCCCTTAACCTCGCCCCAGAAAGCCGTCGCCTCGCGCATCTTTCGTGGGGAGACCTCTAAGCCAAGTAAGTTTGCAAATAATTGTTGCATCGGAGAGGCAGTTGCTCTTCTGCGCCGAGAGTTTTCAATTAATGCGTTAAAGGATGGAATTCGCTGGGCACCAACTTCAGAAATAACATGATCAATCCAACCTTCAATTAATGCAAGTGCCATCTCTAATTTGTTTAGCGCATACTCTTGTGCTGGAGTTTGTTGTGGTGTGAATAAGCCTTGATCAATTGCAATAGATAAAGATTGCGGATTATTAATGTCAAAATCCTCCTGCGACATCGCAGCTTCTGCTTGGCGTTGAATCGCCTCCACATCAATTGTGATGCCTTTTCCATAAGTTGTGATTGCATCACGGATATAGCCCATTAACCAAGGAGTGCTTGCAAATAACCTGGCCGCACTTACTTCGCGCAGTGCTAGGTAAATATCAACTTCTGCTTCTGGTAAACCAAGGCCTTGCGACCACTCATTAATATTTTGTGGAATTAAATGCGCGCCAGAACTTAAGGGAATTGCCGCATCATTTGCCCCAGTAATGTTGTTAGCGATAGCTCCAATACTTTGACCAAGTTGGGTTGCAATCATTGTGCCCATAAAGCTGCGCAGTAACCTGGCGAGCATCTCCTTCATCGCTTTTTGCTGCTCTTCACTTTGGTTTTGGGTGCCAGAGAGCTCCACTGGCAATCCAGCCTGTGTTCCACTAATTACATTTGCCAGCGCATCAGCCATACCAACAGCTAGCGGCTCAATCATTTGTTGCCAGGAAAGTAGCGATGAGTCCAACCAATCTCGCTTTGACCAAGCTGGCTGCAGATGTGAGTCAGTGCTTGGGAAGAGAATCTCAGAATCTAGCCAGGTGCCGGCAATTAATAACGCATCTAAAACTCGCTTGTGATCTGTGGTTCCAATTGGTTGCTCACCCTTTGCCGCAATTACCTTTCGGGCGATATCTCGCAGTGCATCAATTGCAATTAAAGTTTGGGTTGAATTAGCTGAGAGTGATTGCGCAGAATCAAAAAAAGTTTTTGCCCCTTGCATAGCGCCTTCAATCGCAGCCGGATCCAATCCCATCTCTTTGAATTGGCGCATCATGGCTTCAAAATCAGGTTGCCCCTCATTTGGTAAAAAGCCAAAACTCATTTCAAACTCCTAATCAGATTCTTGAGAGATCTTATTCCAAGAACTTCACCCTCAACTTAAAGCATCGGATACAAATACTACTTAATGGGTGTAACAACAATGGCGACAAATTTCTTCCCACCTGAATAGGATTGTGCTTGTGAACTCATCCGCCCCTGCTTTATCTGCCCTGGTGTGGTGGCTAATTCCACTGGTGGCAGTCTTTGGCTCAATTGTTTATGTGGTCTGGGTTTCTAAGTTTCAATCTAAATTTGATAAGGACACTCATCGCTCAATGGGTAAGTTCGCTAAGTTTCAAAATACCTTTAAGGATAAGCAAAATGGCTCGAAGGATGAGAAGTAATTGCGACAATACTTCCCGGTTAAAGCCAAGTTACCTAGATTTAGCAAACTTCTTTTTGTAGCCCTCATCCTGCTAGCTTTTTTTGTACCAACGCCGTATGTACTTCTATCTCCAGGTACCCCGCAAAATATTTTAACTAGTGCAATTTCAATTAGTGGCGCAGAAGTATTTCCAAGTAAAGGAAAGTTATCTGTTACTTCAGTAATGGTCACAAACCCTGATTCATACATGACCGGCTTTGATATTTTGTATGGCTGGGCTAGGGGTGAACAAGCGGTTTTACCAAGAGTTGAAATTTATCCAGAAGATGAAAGCACCGCTGAATCAACCAAGCAAGGTGCTGTAGATATGCAGCAATCCCAGGTAAATGCCACTGCTGCTGCGCTTACTTTGTTGGGATATAAAGGTGAATCGAAATTACTAGTTAACTCGATTAATGATAAAACAGATGCCGTCAATAAGTTAAAAATTGAGGATCAATTAATCGCTGTTGAAGCGATTTCGCTAACTTCAGCAACTCAGTTAATTGATTTTCTAGAAAGTAAAAAACCGGGTGATATCTTAAATCTAACTGTTTTAAGAGGCACCTCTGAAAATCTGCTGCAAGTTCAAATCAAATTATCTGCTCGTGATGATGGTTCAGCTTTTATTGGTATCAATATTGAAACACAACAAGAATTTCCAATTGCTGTCAAAATTAAATTAGATGAAACTGGTGGACCAAGCGGTGGTTTGATTTTTGCACTTGGCATAATTGAAAAATTAGGTAGTGAAGATTTGTTAAGAGGAAGAAATATTGCTGGTACTGGCACGATCACAGATACGGGTCGGGTAGGGCCAATCGGAGGAATTACTGAGAAAATTATTGGAGCCAAGAAAGCGGGCGTCCAAATATTTTTAGCACCAATAGATAACTGTTCTGATATCTCTAGCCCAGATCTATTTAAAGGTATTCAAATTGTGCCAGTCGCCACATTAACGCAGGCATTATCGGTACTTCGGGCCCCCGATGGCGCGAAGCTGGCATCTTGCCCAGTTAACTAACTGGCTAAGATCTGCCCATGAGTAATACAGGTTCAGGCGGCAACAGCCCATTCGGCAATAATCCTTTTGGAAATAACTTCGGCGGCGGATTTGGAAACAACTTCGGCGGCGGCGCAAATCCTTTTGCAAATTTTGGCCGTAAGAATCCTGGCGGACCCCGCAAGATTTCACCATTATCCATAACAATTGGTGTTTTATTTATACTCTCTTTGATTTTAGTTTCATCAAGTGGCTTTTATGCAGATCTACTTTGGTATCGCTCAGTTGATTTTGTTTCAGTTTGGCAAACAACACTCTTTACCAAGGCCTACTTATTTGTTGGATTTGGTTTCTTAACTGCATTAATTGTTACTGCAAATATTTATCTGGCATACCGAAATCGCCCAATTTATGTGCCAGTAAATGTCGAGGCAGATAACTTAGAGCGCTACCGAAGCCAACTAGCACCGATTCGCAAATTAGTAATCGTTGGAGTTTTTGTTTCCCTGTTTTATTTCGCCGGTAGTGCTGGCTCCAGACTTTGGCAAGAGTGGTTGCTATTTAGAAATGCCACACCATTTGGTGTAACTGACCCACAATTTAATAAAGATGTTTCATTTTTCGCCTTTGAACTTCCGATGTGGCAATCATTAATTGGCTGGGCGATCTCAACCATAATTTTGACTATTTTGGCGGCAGTTGGTGTTCATTACCTTTACGGTGGCATCAGGCCTCAGGTTAGAGAAGAGCGCACAACAGTTGCTGCTCGAGTGCAGTTATCAGTACTTCTTGGCTTCTTGGTTCTGCTTAAAGCTGTGGCTTATTGGTATGACCGCTTTGCTTTGACTCTCAAAGAGGGAAGATTAATTACTGGTCTTACCTACTCTGATGTAAACGCATTATTACCAGCGAAATCAATCCTTTCTGCAATTGCAGTTGTCTGCGCCCTTTTATTTTTTGCAAACATTGTTCGCAAGTCTTGGTTACTACCTACTGCTGGCGTTGCCTTAATGGTTATTGCCTCAGTGTTAATCGCTGGTATTTATCCTGCTGCAATTCAACAATTTCAAGTAAAGCCAAGTGAGTCCTCTAAAGAGGCACCATTTATTCAGAAAAATATTGATGCAACCAGGGCTGCATACGGCTTAGACAAAGTAGAGATGTTGGATTACCAAGCAACAGTTTCTACATCTGCTGGCCAACTTGCTAATGATGCGGCGACAATTGCAAATATTCGATTGATGGATCCAAATATTTTATCGGCGACCTTCCGCCAGCTTCAGCAAATCAAGCCTTACTACTCATTTGCTGATGCATTAGATATTGATCGTTACACAATTAATGGCCAAGAGCGAGATGTTGTAGTCGCGGTGCGTGAATTAAATATTGAAGGTAATCCTTCACGTAACTGGATCAATGATCACTTAGTTTACACCCATGGATTTGGAATGGTCGCAGCGTATGGAAATGCTCGAGATGCTGATGGCAAACCAAGTTTTATTGTTGGCGATATTCCACCAACAAATGGCTTAGGAGAGTTTGAACCTCGAATTTACTTTGGTGAGAATGTGCCAGATTATTCAATTGTGGGTGGCAGCTCTGAGAGCGCACCAGCAGAGCTTGATTATCCAGATGATAAATCAGCGAATGGTCAGAAGAATTACACATATACCGGTGATGGTGGAGTTCCGATGGGCTCACTATTTACTAGATTATTGTTTGCAATTAAGTACCAAGAGCAACGAATCGTTTTATCTAATTTAATTAATTCCAGCTCAAAGATTTTATTTGATCGCAATCCAAGGCAGCGTATTGCAAAGGTTGCCCCATGGCTGACCATCGATGGTGATCCATATCCAGCTGTAGTTGATGGCAAGATACTTTGGATAGTTGATGGATACACAACTTCAAATGGCTACCCAAACTCTCGCAAGGTTAATTTAGCTGACACCGCAGATGCATTAACTTCTCGAGCAACAGCGGTTGCCTCATTAGATAATAAGAGCGTTAACTACATTCGAAATTCAGTTAAGGCAACAGTTGATGCCTACGATGGAACAATCTCTTTGTATCAGTGGGATGAGAAAGATCCAGTGCTTGCAACATGGAGCAAAGCATTCCCTGGCACCGTAAAAGCCAAGAGTGAGATTTCTGAGCAACTACTCTCACATATTCGTTACCCAGAGGATATGTTCCGCGTGCAGCGCGATATTTTGAGTGCGTACCACGTAAGCACAGCAGATGCTTTCTATGGCGGACAAGATTTTTGGCGCGTACCTCGTGATCCATCAACCTTTGGTGCCAATGCTGGTAATCAGCCACCAGTTTATTTAACGATGCAGATTCCAGGTCAAGAAAAACCAACCTTCTCATTATCAACACCATTTGTTCCTCGAGGCGGTCGTGAAAACTTGTCTGCGCTAGCTATTGTCAATTCAGATAATGGTCCAGATTATGGAAAAATCACAGTGCTACAACTTCCAAGATCAGCCAACGTTGCTGGTCCATCACAGGTTGCTTCCAACTTTGAAGCAAAACCAGAGGTTGCAACAACACTCTCACTACTTCGCCAAGGTGGATCAGATGTTGTATTAGCTAATCTATTAACGCTGCCAGTTGGCAATGGTTTGTTATATGTACAGCCGGTTTATGTTCGCGCGACAGCTAACACCGCTGCTTACCCACTTCTTCAAAAAGTTTTGGTTTCATTTGGAGACCAAATTGGATTTGATGACACATTAAAAGGTGCGTTAGATCAGGTCTTTGGTGGAAACTCTGGAACAACTACTGGCAATAATCTTCCACCATCAAGTGGCACAAGCACTACAGGTTCAAGCCAAGAGATTAAATCTGCAATTGCATCATTGCAATCTGCATATAAAGATTACATTGCAGCGCAAAAGCGATTAGATGGCGCAGCAACTGATAAGGCACGTGCACGTTTAGAAGCAGCGATTGCTGCGCTAACCGCTGCGCAAAACCGATAACCATTTTGCTTTAATTCACTATTGCTTTAGGATTTAGCTTCCGACGCGGGGTGGAGCAGCTCGGTAGCTCGCTGGGCTCATAACCCAGAGGTCATAGGTTCAAATCCTGTCCCCGCTACCAAATTTAAATTCGTAAGCTATTAATTACGACGAATAATGAAGATATCGACATCGCCACACCTGCATACATTGGCGATAGATTTCCTGATGCAGCAATTGGAATACAAATTGCGTTATAAGCAAAGGCCCAAACTAAATTTGATTTAATTACTCGAACCGTTTTCTTTGATGTATTTAATGCATCAAGTGCGGTACCAAGGGAAGGTCTAATTAAAGTTATATCCGCTGCAGCAATTGCAGTATCTGTTCCAGTTCCCATTGCCATACTTAAATCTGCCTCTGCGATTGCGGCTGCATCATTGATCCCATCACCAATCATTAGCACTCGGTGCTTACTCTTTGATAAGGAGTTATCATCGCTGCGAAGTGATTTAACAAAATCAATCTTTTGTTCAGGTGAAGCGGTAGCAAAAATGTTATCAATTGGAATTCCAGCCGCACCTCCCATAGCTATGGCAGCCGTTGCTGAGTCACCAGTTACTAGCCAAGTATTAATACCTTGATCTTGTAATCGATTAATTGCGGCTGCGGCATCAGCCTTCAATGAATCACCAACCTCAAATACACCATAGGCAACACCATCAATTGCAACGACCGCTACTGAATTGCCTCGAGTATTTGCCTCATCAATTGCTGTCTTAAGTTGTGGGTGAAAATCAGTAGAACTTCGCGCAATTGAAATTGGTGAGCCAACTAATAAAGCTTTACCACCGGCAGTCCTAGCTGCGACACCTTGCCCAGTGCGGTGTTCAAACTCTTTTAGTTCTTCAGGAGTAAAGCCTTGTCGCTTTAACTCTTGCGCTATGGCATTAGCTACTGGGTGGGAGTCAAGTAATTCAATACTTAATGTTAAGTTTAAAACCTGGGCTGTATTCATTGCAGAAGACGGTTGATTAAGTGGAGATTCAATAACAAGCATTTGGTGTAATTGCATACTGCCAGTTGTGATGGTTCCCGTCTTATCAAATACAACATCGGTGATATCACTAGCTTTTTCAATTGCTTTAGGAGATCGAATAATAAAACCTAATTTGGCACCTTTACCCGCTGCCACCATCAGTGCAATCGGAGTTGCTAGTCCTAATGCGCATGGACAAGCGATGATTAAAACTGCAATTGCCGTTGCAATGGATTTAGCTAACTCTGCAGTTGTTAAGTACCAGGTCAAAAAGGTTGCTATCGATAAAACTATAACGATTGGCACAAAAAAGGCAGAAACTTGATCAGCAAACCTTTGGGCGGGTGCTTTCTCACTTTGTGCGCTCATGACCATTCGGGTAATTCGGGCAATTTCAGTATCAGCGCCAACTCTGGTGGCTCGCACAACTAAAGATCCTTTGTTATTTATTGACCCAGCGTAAACAAAATCTGCAACACCGACTTCAATTGGCATTGATTCACCAGTTAAAAACGAATTATTAACACTGCTATCACCTGAAATTACAAAACCATCTGTTGCTAACTTTTCACCTGGCTTTACCGTAAAAACATCACCAATTTCAATCTCTGAAATATCAATGGTTAATCTCATCTGATCACGAAGTACTTCAACGCTTCCTGCTGATAATTTAAACAATTGCGCTAATGCAGAACCAGCCTTGCGCTTTGCTCTGTGCTCTAGATATCTACCAAGCATCACAAAGAAAATAACTGCGGCAGAAACTTCTGAATAATTCTGCAGATCAGGCATCTGCATATTTGATCCGCTCTCATGTGTATATGTAGCGGTTGCATAAATGCTCCAGATTAATGCTGTCAATGAACCAATTGAAACTAAGGTGTCCATAGTTGGTTTAGTTAAATTCCTTATAGCTGCGCGATGGATTGGCCAGGCCAAAATCAGCACCACAGGTAGGGAAAGAGTAATTACGAGCCAAGCTGATGCTGGCGCCGTTGGATAATCAAAGTTAAAGGCGATATCAAAGTTTGCTAACTGGTTATTTACTTGATCAACAAAGGATAAGAAATTTGTGTCGATTGCTTCCTTAAATGTTTTGGAAGTCGCATCGATGATCATCAATAAAAATATAGGAATAGTTAAGAAAGCGGTAAGTAATAAACGCAAACCAAGCTTTCGAGATTTTTCAAATGACTCACGCTCACCTCTAAATGCTTTAGCTTCATAGCCACTGGCTTTAACCGCAGAGATTAATTCTGCTTCATTCATCTTTACTGGTGCAATGATGTGGGCAGTTTCCATTGCTAAGTTAACTGTGGCGCGAACCCCAGGTAGCTTGTTCAAGGATTTTTCAATTGAGTTTACGCAAGAGGAACAAGTCATTCCGGTAATTGATAAATCAACCTGCTTAGTTTCTACATTAGAAGCTTCAGTGAGAATTTCGGTTTTCTTAGCTACCTTCATGATGCCTAAAGGTTACTGCAAAATCTAGAATTTGTTGGTTTTAATTTAAAGATTTATTTGTAGAAAGAACTCTACGCAGACTTGCTAATCTAGCTAGATTCTGTGGTGTTAAATTTGGCCAATTATTTAAGGCACAACTCTCTTCATTATGAGTGCAATTCTTTGGGCAATGTTTTATCGCTTCAGTGAATTCTGGATACGCCGATATCACTCTGGTTGGCTCAACATGTGCGATTCCAAATGATCTCACACCGGGTGTATCAATAATCCAAGATGATAACTTCTTGCCCCTACTTGGAAGTTGTAATGCAATTGCACTAGATGAGGTATGGCGACCGCGACCAGTCACATCATTTACATCACCAGTTGCACGGCGCTCATCACCTAATAATTTATTTACTAGAGTTGACTTACCAACTCCTGAATGTCCTAACAAAACAGTTACTTGCTCCTGTAATTGATTTACTAATTCTGTTAAATCACTGCTCTTATCGATTTTAAAGATTGTGATATCAAGTTCTTTATATGGATTTAGGAACTCAGTGCCATCTGCAAGATCTTGCTTTGTCATAATAATTATCGGTTTTATTCCTTGATCAAAGGCAACAACTAACGCTCTATCTATGAAGCCCTCGCGAGGCTCTGGATTTGCAGCAGCTACAACTATTCCCATTTGATCAACATTTGCCACAATTACTCGTTCATCATTTACATGGTCATCAATTGTGCGCGTTAGCGAGTTCTTGCGAGGCAGGACAGTTACTACTCTGGCAAGTGAGCCTTCGGCACCACTTAAATCTCCGACCACAGATACTAAATCACCAACAACAACTGATTTCTTACCAAGCTCGCGCGCTTTCATTGCGGTAACTTCTGTTTTTATACTGCTATCTGAATTACTTTCAATTAAAGCTTTAACGCGACCTCGATCAACCTCAATTATCTTTGCAGTTTGGGCATCTGAGTAATCTGGACGATCCTTAGTTCGAGGCCTTGCTTTGTTACTGGCACCAAATTGCCGTGAATTATTAACACGAACATCATCCTCATCGCGATAGCGCTTACTCATACTTTCTTGACTCTCATTAACCTCAACTTAGCTTGCCTTTCCAGTGCTAAGTAGTTGTTTCCATAGCGCAGGAAAATCAGGAAGTGTCTTCTTAGTTGTTTCGATATTCTCAACAATTATGCCAGGCACGGCCAGGCCAATAATGGCGCCAGCTGTTGCCATTCGATGATCCTCATAAGTGTTAAAAAGATATGGCGCATTCGAGGAGGTTACAGACAGCGGTTTTGGATTGATGATTAAATCAGTTTCACTCTCAATTACATTCCCACCTAATTTATTTATTTCAGTTGCCAGAGCTGATAATCGATCCGTCTCATGTAGTCGAAGGTGGCCAATGTTTCGCAAGGTTGAAGGTGTACTTGCTAAGGCTGCAACAGCGGCAATTGAAGGCGTAAGTTCGCCAACATCATGAAGATCTATATCAATTCCAGTGAGAGTATTAACCGCTCTACCATCAAGTGTTGTTGAGGCAGCAGAGATACTTAATCCTGCTTTTGTAAACTCAACTTTTGCGCCCATCCTAAAAAATATATCTCGAAGTTGATCACCTGGTTGCGTGCTTTGTTTTGGCCAATCTCTAATTGTTACGCTGCCCCCGCAAACCATCGCCGCCGCCATAAATGGCGCAGCATTGGATAAATCTGGTTCCACAATTAAATCTTGACCAAGTAATTTTCCTGGTAGAACTTGCCAGGTTGAGTTTGCTGATACTTCAACAGTTGCGCCAAATAATCGCAACATAGCGATTGTCATATCAATGTGTGGTTGCGAAGGCAGAGTTTTACCGATGTGCTTTACGGTAATACCCAACTCGGTAGCAGGTGCAAGTAGAAGTAATGCAGATACAAATTGACTTGATGAGGAGGCATCAATTTCTACAACTCCACCCTTAACCTTGCCAGCGCCATTAATTGTCATTGGCAGGCGATATTTACTACCATGTTCAATACTTATTCCTAATTGTTCAAGTGCAGTAATTACTGGTGCAAGTGGTCGCTCATGTGATCTGGCATCTCCATCAAAGTGAATTAAGCCAGTTGCTAACGCAGCAATTGGCGGTAGAAAGCGCATCACAGTTCCAGCATTACCAACATCTATCTGAGTTGGCCCCATTAATTTTTTAGGAGTAACAAGATAATCAAATCCATCATCACTTTTAACTTCATCTATTTGGCAGCCAAGAGAGCGCAATGCCGCCACCATTAAATCGGTATCACGAGAAGATAGCGGCCGGCGAATAGTGGAAGGGGTTTGGGAGATCGCCGCCAAAATTAAGGCTCGGTTGGTAACAGATTTGGATCCTGGGATTGTAATAATGGAATTTATAGTGGCAGCCTGATTCGCCTTATCAATAAAGGGTGCTGGCCAATTTGTCATTGAACTTATTCTACCTGCAATTGAAAGTAGGTGAGATTGAGTAATCTTGTGCATATGTGCGGACGCTATGCGATTTCAAGGCAACCCGAGGAGTTAATTGAGGAGTTTGCAATAACTGCTGGCCATATTGGGCGCACTCTGCCAGCTGATTGGAATGTTTCACCAACGAAAGAGATTTATGTAATCAGAAATAACCCTGATGCAAAACGAGAGTTAGCAAATCTCTCATGGGGGTTAATTGCACCTTGGAGTAAATCAACTGCAGATGCGGTCAAATCACAAAGCTTAGCAATTAATGCCCGCACCGAAAGTGTGGACAGTAAACCAACCTTTAGGAGTGCATTTAAATACCATCGATGTTTAATTCCAGCAACTGGTTATTATGAATGGGCAACAGAGCTAGGAAAGTATCCAAGTAAGCAACCATTTTATATTCATAGTAAAACTGAGAAGACTTTAGCCTTTGCTGGAATATATTCCTCCTGGCAGGATGAGAATGGTCTTACAAAAGAGAGTGCGGCATTAATTACCAGACCATCTGTAGATTTTCTAGAAAAGATTCATCATCGAATGCCAACTTTTCTTCCGAGTGATCGATGGGATTTTTGGCTAGATCATAGAAATAACAATGTTGAAGAGTTACGAGCAATCCTTGAATTTGATAATGAAGCCGCAGGTCTAACCGCAGACCCAGTTTCCACCTTAGTAAATGCCACCAGGAATAATGGCCCAGAGTTGATTAAACCGATCGAACTAGGTGAGCCACAAACCCTATTTTGATCTTAGAAACTCCAGCTTTATGGGATCGGGAATAGATCTGGCTCACAATTTGTTTAGAGTTTTATGCCACAAAT
>Ga0247722_10000558_pt1 | contig 22290 bp, 35 predicted proteins | sample MSEWelMarce3H_FC_FD_189094 | JGI IMG/M metagenome (GOLD analysis project Ga0247722, IMG submission 189094) | Subsurface sediment microbial communities from gas well in West Virginia, United States - MSEEL Well Study Marcellus 3H_FC | ecosystem: Environmental > Terrestrial > Deep subsurface >... | reverse complement strand
AAGTTTGTTATTAAAATTTACTTCTCCTTTGTTGAGGCAGACACATACGAATGATATATTTAATTTCATTTATAGCTGACTTGTTTTTAGCCTCAATAATTATCTGGACAATCATAAGGCTAAAGGCAAGACTCAAGTGATATAATAGGGATAATTATGAAGTTATCCCTATGCTGCATTTCAAACATTCTAGCGGAACAAGGCACTAAATTCCGCACCATGACCTACAAGTCCTATTGTTCTAAATCAAAAGAAGAATCACAACAAAAACTATCAGAGATTATTCAAAACAATTTCTATACATCTAGACAAATAATCCACCACTGCAAAAAATCAGGCATCCAAGGTTATCGACTATCCTCTGACTTAACCCCTGTATTAAACCATCCCGACGTAAACTTAACACTAGAAGATTTACCAGACTTTAAATTAATTCAATATCAAATCAATGAATTAAAAAAAGCAATCAAAGAGACAGGGATTAAAGTTTCCGCTCATCCTTCAGAATATATAACCCTAACATCTGAAGACGAAAAAGCAATCAAAAACTCCATTAGAGACTTAGAATCCCATGCAGATATATTTGATAGATTAGATTTACCTGAATCATACGAAGCACCATTAAATATCCACGTAAGGAAAGACGGTAATCCAGATGAAATTTCCAGCAGATTCTTTAATATTTTCAACGGATTACCTGATAACATACGCAAACGACTTGTCCTTGAAAATAATGATAATGCAAACGGTACTTGGTCTATTAAAAACCTTCACCATTACTATTACAAGACAAGCCAAATCCCAATAACTTTTGACACACTACATCACTCTATTCTTCCCGATAACCTCACAGAAGAAGAAGCATTTAACCTAGCATACGAAACATGGAACACAACACCAATATTCCATTACTCTGAAGGTAAAAACAACACCAGAGCACACAAGGATATGCCAGATAATATTCCACCAACATACAAAGACGTTTATTGGGATGTAGAACTTAAAGGAAAAGATTACGCCATACTTGATATTTTAAATAAATGTAAAATGTAAGTATGTTAAAAAAATATATCAATGAAGAATGGAACTGGGCAATCCTAATCTTTATGCTATCTAAAAGTTTAATAGAAGCTGATGGATTCCTAGAGACAACTGGATATATTTTCCACGATAAAGGTATAGACATAATCACTGGCCACAAAAGAACTATTCCCATATATACACAAGTAGATGATATAGACGTGACAAGACCAGAAGCATATAAAGAAATACAAAAGAAATGTTTTGAATCAGCTGCAGATGGATTTTTAATAATAGGACAAGCACTAGAATCCATTGAAGATGATGATGGTGATGAAGATGAATTTAGTGAAATGATCTTCTGCAGAATAGAACATGATAATAAACATTTCATTTCATCAACAAGAGTAATACACGAAGAAGATTATTCCACATTTGATTTAGATAGTTTAGTTAGCTTTAAAACATACAATAACCAAACACTTCCAAAAATGTATGCAAAAATACTTCCCTGTAATCAAGAATAAGGATATAATCAACATATGGCAAAAACACTTGAAATCACAGACCTAGTAAAGAAGATTAAAAATCCTCTTGCTAAATATAATGATGGTGAAAAAACAACATCCATCTACCTTAAAGAAAAAGACGATACTTATTACATTATATGCAGTAAGGAAAACTTTAAGGAATGCACGTTCTTTGCTACCGTTAAAAATGTTCCCTATAATGAAACAATTAGCAGAGAAGAGTTTTACAAAATTAAGGAGTTCATCAAAAAGAAATGACAGAGTTTACACAAGAAGAACAATTGCTAGTACTTGAAATTCTTTACACTCTGAAACATAGTGAATTGCCAAGAGTAATCGTAGCAGAAACTATGGACCTTAACGATGTAGAAATGTTCAAGCTTCTAAATAAAGCAGAAGAAATTTTAAACAAACTAACAAAAGAAAATCCAAACTAATACCTAAAAAGTTGCAAAAAATTTTTCAACTCCCCTTTCATTTGATGGGGGAGTTTTTTATTAAGTAGATATGGATTCTAAAAAATTCATTTGAATTTTTTATATTTCATTCCAGCTTAATATTTTTTTTATTTTGTCTCTGGGGATTGAATTTATCTTGACTTTGTATGGCATATGCGATAACATTCATATGTTAAGGAGTTTGATATGAACGATAACCGTTTTGGAATGTTGGAGTTTGGTGACACCGCCCCTAAGGCAGAACCAAACAAGGATGTCTTTACGAACGCCGGTGGGCTTCAGGTTCGTGAGGGCTCTACCGCCAAGCAGGATGACAATGGCAACTGGTTCAACGCCATTGGTCTTCAGTCCACAGAGACCCACAAGCACGTTGCCAAGATTTGGCAAGACAAGTGCATTTCCCTTGAATCATTCTACAGCACCCTCAAAGCACAAGATGCAAACAAGGTTGATGTTGTCAAGGCAGAATCTGCCATCCGCCTCCAAGATTCATCCACCTTGCTTGATGGTACGCCATTAACCAAGTCAGGCATGAATTCCCTTCGCCTGTTCACCGACATCCCTTCCTCTATGATATCTTTCATGGAAGAGCGTGGCTACAATGATGAACTAGTCAAGTTTGTTAACGATGAACTTAATCGTCGTGAGCAAGACTGGGCAAACAAGGGCAAGGATGCTAGAGAGTTCCGTGTCCGAACCCGCCATGACGATGATGGCAACCCTGTTGCCCGTGCTATCGTCTCCGAACGCTACGGGGTCATCGATAACCTTGAAGCAATGGAGATGATAATTGATGCCCTCCCTTCCAAGGATGCCATCAAGGATGCTCTTGCTTCACACCTTCACAACGATGGTGACGATATGTTCGGCAACCTGCTCTTGCCTGACAACATCAAGTCAGAGCCAGACTCCGACTATGGGGTTGGCATTGCGTTCCGCAACAGTGAGGTACGAAACAGCACCTTTAAGGTGTCCCCGTTCCTCTTCAGAGCCATCTGCCTTAATGGAATGATATGGGGTCGGCAAGATTCCAGTATCAAAGTGAACCAACGCCATATGGGCAACATCGACAAGCAGGAACTCCGTGAAGAGGTTCGCCGTGCTATCGTTGTGGCATTGTCGCAGGGCAACGACCTCTTGACACTACTTGGTCATTCTAAGCACGTTGAGGTCAACAACCCAGAGCAGGTTATTGCACAGTTGTCCCGTGACAACAAGATGACAATTGCACAGGGTAAACTGTGGCACAAGGGATACCTTGAATCCCTCCAAGAGGCAAGTGGACATTCCCACGACCGTACCGCTTTTGGTATCGTTAACGGGTTGACCCGCTCTGCTCAACAGTACACTGGTAGCACCCGTGAGCAGATGGAAACAATCGCTAGTGCAATTCTTGCACCTGCCATTGATGCAGACCTCCAAGCGATTTCCAAGCGATGGGGTCTGATATCTGAGAGGGCTAAATCCCTTGACGATGATACCGTTCTCCAGTATGCCTACATCAGGTAGGCATACCCTCAATGGAGTGTGGAATTTCTCACACTCCATTTTTTATTAACTTAAAATGGAATCTAAAAAATTCATATGAATTTTTTAAGTTTCATTCCATGTTAATAAATAAAAGCTTTAAATTGTCCTTGCATTGTCTGGCATATGTGATAATATTATCAATGAGGAACCTATTATGATTATCGACAAGTCAGACAAGAGCATCGTCTCCACAGGCATCCAGTCGGAAGCCTTCTTCTCTGTTAAGCAAGAGAATCTTTCCCACTTGCTGGGCATTCTCCGCAACCAATTGTACTCTGACAAGATTCAAGCAGTCATTCGTGAATATTGCACCAACGCAATGGATGCAAACATCGACGCTGGCGTACCAGATTGTCCTATCCAAGTCTCCCTGCCTAACTCGTTTTCGCCTATCTTCAAGGTACGTGATTTTGGTAATGGACTCTCTGAGGAGCAGATTTACAACATCTACATCTCGTTCGGTGATTCTTCAAAGCGTAACACCAACGACCAGACAGGTTGTCTTGGACTTGGTTCCAAGTCTGCATTCTCTTACGTTGACAGTTTTACCCTGACATCGTACCATGGTGGATTTAAGAGTGTTTACTCTGCATACATCGATGAGTCTGAAATTGGTAAAATTACCCGCTTGACGTGTGAACCATCAGACGAGCCAACAGGTATTGAGGTATCAATTGCAGTTAAGTCAGGAGATTACCGCCAGTTCTCTGACAAGTGCTTTGACGTACTTAAGTATTTCAACCCAAAGCCAATCGTCCATAATGACAATGCTTTGCAAGCAAGCATTGATGCGTTCGACACGAACCCTATCCTTTCAACTGACAATTGGATAATCTACAAGGATAGTCGCTGGGGATACAACAGGCAAAGCCTCAAGGTTGTAATGGGTAATGTTGCATACCCTATAAACTTGGATGCCCTTGGAGTTGGTTCGCAATTTTCATCATACATCCATTCATTCCGATACATGGAAATTGCCATCAAAGCACCTATCGGTGCAGTTAAAAACAGTGCCTCCCGTGAAGCATTGGACTACAACCCTAAGACTCAATCTTGGTTGTTCAACGCCTTGGCAGATTTCAAGGAACAGGTTGGTGCTGAACTATCCAAACAGATGGAGTCGGCAGAGACAATGTGGGATGCTCTTATGATGTATCGTAATTTGTCTGACAAGGTAGGCAATGCTAACATCCTTTCCTATCGTGGTGTGCGGATTGATTCTAACTACATCAGACTCCCTAACGATGTAAAGGCACGTAAGGTTGAGAAGAACCGCAACAATAAGTTAAAGTGGGATGAAGCCATATCGATTGTGCCTCACCCTGAAGCACGTATCTTTGTTGATAATGGAAGCGTCAAGCGTCATGAACTCTTCGGTCGCATCGAGTCCTACGGTGACCTGACAGAGCAAACGTATCTGCTTCAGTTTGAATCTCAAGCCAAGGTTGACGAATTCTTCTCCAAAGAATTCCTTCAGGGTTGCCCTTGGACAGACCTTAACGATGCACCTTACGTCAAGCCGACCCGCAAAGCCACGGGTGTCAAGTCTGTGTACTCTGAAGGCTATCTGTTTGAGCCAACCAACCGATGGCGCAATGCAGATTATTGGAAGCCATGCCAGATTGACATTGCCAATGGTGAAGGCATCTATGTGGTTATATCCCATTACACTCCTGTCGCTTCGAGTATCAGTATCAGTGGTATTGAGTCTTTGAAGAAGCAACTTGCCAAGTGTGGCATCGACGTTCCAGTTTATGGCGTTCGTGGAAAGACCGCTTTGACACTTGGTGAAGGATGGAAATCTTATGAGACCTTTATTAAGGAACTCTTCAACGACCTGACCGTTAAGCATGGCATGGAGAAGAATTGGGATTACCTCACTGCATCAATTGAGCCAGTTGTTAGAGAACTTGCTACCGAAAAGTTCGATGGGTTTTCATTCCCTCCTTGCATTCAGGACGTTGTTGATACAATCAAGTATGTTCACAACCTCAGATGGAATGATGAGATGTATCTTGCTCAACATCTATTCGATGGCAGGAATGGCTCTTACGAGTCTAACCTCCAGCCCAAAATTGAGAAGGTCTTTGAGACTTACCCTATGCTCCGTTTTGTTGGCTGGCTGTTCAAAAGAACTGAAGTTGATAAGGTGAAGGACTACATCAATTTGGTAGGGTAGGTTCCTCAAACAAACCCCACCAGAACCCCCGCAGAAATGTGGGGGTTTTTTATTAAGTTGGAATGGATTATAAAAAATTTCATTGAAATTTTTTAGATTTCATATGATGTTAATAAATTTAGCTCTATTTAAAAAGTAGTGATATTTCTTGTTGCACACGTATGAGATATACGATAATATCTATCTGTTAGTGAAGGAGAATGTTATGGAAATAACCGCATCGTTGTTGAACCCGAACCCTGCTGATGGGTTCCTGACTGTTGTCGTTGATGGTAAGCAACATACCATCCTTGCAAGCAATCCCCTGTTTGCATCCGCTGTTTCCGCATTCCAGATTAAGGATTTGAATGCCTTGATGCTGGCTCTTGACCCATCCCGCAAGTTCCTCAACCTCTATGCCAAGTATGAGCAAATCGAGGTTAAGGATGGCTCTGTCTTTGTCGATGGTGAAACCATCAGTTCTGTGGTGGCAGACCGCATCATCAATTTCCTTGCAGATGGCATTGACTGCTTGCCCATCTTCAAGTTTATCACCCGATTGCAGTTAAATCCAAGCAAACGTGCAGTCGATGAATTGTACACCTTCCTTGAGCATAAGAACCTGCCTTACACCGAGTCTGGCACGTTCCTTGCTTACAAGGCGGTACGCAACGATTTCACCGACAAGCATACTGGCAAGTTCTTCAACGGTGTTGGAGAGGTCTTGTCGATGCCACGCAACAAGGTGGACGATGATAAGAATGTTGGCTGTTCCTACGGGTTCCACGCTGGCACTCTCAAGTACGCTTCCGAGTTCGCCTGTGGAAGCGACAAGATGGTTCTGGTTGAAATCGACCCTGCGGATGTTGTAAGCATCCCAACCGATTGTGAATTCCAGAAACTCCGCACCTGCCGATACAAGGTTGTTGCAGAGTATGAGCGTCCGCTCAACGAACACGTCTACGAGTCCCGCTTCTCCACGGAGAATGATGATGATGTGGATGAAGAGTGGGATGATGATGAGTTGTCTTGCGCAGAATGCGACTGTTGTTCAATCGATTGCGATGAATGCAATTGCTGTAATGACTGTTGCGATTGCGGGGATTTTGATTCAGGTGTATGCATGGCAGACCCTGACTCCGAACCAGAACAGTTGACTCTGCCTCTTGACAACAAGATGCAGAGCATTGACTGGGCGAGCAAGATGGTTGTTTTGGACACCCTCATCAACCATCTGTTCTCTACCCGCCGACCTGCTTTGGCAATGGCAGTTCGACGTGAATGGGGTTCAGGTGACGAACATAAAGTCATCTATGGTATCCTGCTTGACTTTACAACTCAAGCGGATGCTAAGACCATCTACAATGAACTGAACCCCTAACGGGGTTCAGACCTCCCACAGGGAGAGAGGCATTCGCCTCTCTCCCTTTTTTATTAAGTTGATATGGATTCTAAAAAATTCGAAAGAATTTTTTATGTTTCATTTCATGTTAATATTTTTGCAATATTTCTATAGTGTGATATACTGTCATTATGGGACTTAAGGTGAAATATTTTCAATGTCAAGATTGGGAAACGTATGATGCAGAGTTTAAAATTCGAAAGTATCACGAGTACCCTGTAAATCGAGACAAATATATTCACGTTGCAGATTTCGAGTTTGATACTGCTATCGGTGCAGAAGAATGTCTATGGGAACTTGTCTACTTGTTTGGCACTGAAGATTGGTATACAAACCCTAAAGTCAAAGTCCATTCTATGCCGCCTTTAAGACACATCCAAAAAACCGATGTATTTACTTTGGTAAGTTTTGGTCAATACTCTTTTGGCATCAAGCGTAATGAGGATATGATGGGGATGGCTTTTCCTTTTGACTATTTCCAAGATTCGAGTTTTGATTGATAAGGTAAAGTTAGCTTCCAGGAAGAAATTTATATATATTCATCTTGGGAGAATAACTTTATGGCATTTGTATATTCTAAGGCTACTTTTGCAGGCATGGTTACAAGTTTAGGTAACTGTGACGCATTTTTACAAGCAGCACAAACCGGAACAGCAACTTCAGGTCTTACACAACTTCAAACAGCAAGAGGCGATGTAGCGGACAGTTTAGGTGATAACTCTATTACCACTACAGATTTCGACGCTACCAATACTTTAGCCGCATCATTAAGAACTGCAGAGGGAAGCGCACCAAGTACAGTATCTTCTGCTTATAATGGAGCTATTACTGCTTTAGATACATATATTACAACTGTAACTGGTTCTACTATTAAAGAATATTGGAATAGTAAAACAGATGCAAGAACAATGACTTTTACCGAAAACTTTAGAGCATTTTTTCGAAGAGTTAAAACAGATGAGGTTATCGTTCAACTTTATTCTGTTACAATGCCTGCAGCTGGCTCAACAACAGTTATTTCTTCTGTAGGATCAACAGCTAATATGATTCCTGCTTTATATGAAGTTAGAACAGACACAGCTATTGGAAGTTCTTTTGTTGCTAATTTTACTTGTGTTAAAACAGGCGGAAGCTCAGATTTAGTTTCCTTAACTATTAACGCAGGCACAGCAATTTCGAACTATTTTTCTATTGGTTCAACTACTAAATATCTTTATATCTCATCATTCTCTGGCACTGGAACATCAGGCAACGCAGTATCTGTTTGGACTAGATAAAAAATATTAACAAGATATGAATCCTAAGAAATTCGAAAGAATTTCTTAGGATTCATTTTGTCTTAATAAAAAACAGTTCTTGCTATGTCTGACATCTGTGATAATATGAATACAAGTAAAGAGATTTACTAAACAGATGGAGAAATTCATGAAGAACGAAATCTTACAACCAGTCATTGAAACTTTGCAATACAAAGTCAACTCTACACTTGGCGAATTTGCTAAGGCTTTTATTGAACGAAGTGATTATGAAACTCTTGGTTCCATTGCTAAAATTGGCATTGACGTTAACTCCTTTTTAGATGGGTTGTTTCTGTCATTTTCTAGCCTTGAACAACTACCATTGATTGAAGCAGAGTTAATTATTGAAAATGATGATGAACCAGAGGCAGTTACCCTTGAACGTGATAAACTACCTCGTGAAGTTTATTCTCAGATGAAGACTTTTATCTTCAACTATATTGGCAAGCGTGGAGGCAAGACATCCGTTTATGATTTGTCTTGCGTTTTCCATGAAGAATTTAAGTCAAATTTCACAGAGTATCATTACACTCTCGTCAATGGCACTACACCAAAATGGCAACATAAAATGTATGACCAAGTTAAGACCTTGCGGACAAAAGGCATTATTGCTCCAAAAGCATCAGGTCAAGATTATGACTATTATTCATTGACCCCAAGGGCATTAAAGTCATACAGCCGAGCCGCTTTGAAGATTGAGAAGCAACTGTCTCTCCCAGATTTAGAAATGACTGGCTAAATATATTCGGGAGGGTTGCAAAGCCCTCCCGAATAGGGTAATATATTGATGTGAGCCCCGGTGGTGGAACGGTATACACGACGGACTTAAAATCCGTTGGCGCAAGCCTTACGAGTTCGAATCTCGTCTGGGGCATAGAGAGAGGTTTCGGTTAGGGTAAACCTGACACGGTCGTACAAGAAATTTTTAAGTAGGTGGGAAATTTGGCTCTGGCTTACTAGTCGCCATCCTAGACTCCACACAGACCTCTCTCTTTTATAATTTTGGTTCCATAGCTTAACGGTAAAGCAGTATCCTTTTAAGATATTGAGTATGAGTTCAAATCTCATTGGAGCCATTTCACTTGGTCCTTTCTGAAAACCATGCCAAGTGAAACAAACCCCCTCTAGTTAGAAGAGGGGGTTTTCTATTAACTTAAAATGGATTGTAAAAAAATCTATAGATTTTTTTAAGTTTCATTTCTTGTTAATATTTTTTTTACTTGACATATGGCTTGAGTTGATATATACTTTTAATAACAAGGATGGGACGATGAAGACTCTAATGAAATTTCTTGAAAATGTTTATATTTATTTTTATCTTGCAATAGGCGCAATTGTAGGTTTAATTCTAACTGTAATTTTATTTCCTTTTGCATTCTTTTCAAATAAGAATCATCACGAAGAAAGCGGTTATGACCTGTGAAATATATTGTTTATCAAGTAGACAATGATTTTAATATAATCAATAAGTTTATGTTTGAAAATTCTACACTTACATATGAATACATTAACAAACATATTTCAGATGAACCACAAGTCAATTTCCTTCTTCTCAAGTTAAACGATAAGAAAGACATTGAATCAGTGGGAACATATCGTAGTGGGAAATGTGTTAAAACTCTTTACTAACTATTCAAATAGATGATATACTAGATTTGTTCAAGAGTACTACAGCCTTAAGAACAAAACCAGAATGTGGTGATTCTGGAACAATGTGAGAAGGGTGGAAATAACATGGTTCGTATGCCCGTTACACCCTTCTCACTTTCGGGCGATTAGCTTAACGGTTAAAGCAGGGGACTCATAATCCCTTGAGTGGGGGTTCGAGTCCCTCATCGCCCATTTAGGAAAATACTATGACAGAAGCACAAGCAAATAAAATCAAAATTAAAGTAGAAGTGTTTAATGAATTGTATGCTCCAATTACTTTGCGCTTCCAGATGTTTAGTACAAGTGAAAATAATTGGGCTGTTACCATTACTTACAATTACACTGAAAATGAATGGATGACATTTGCTAGTTTAGATTCTAGCTATAATCAAATCAATGATAAACTTTCTGGATTTCAATTTGGTATTGAAGCAGTAGAAGCATATCAAGAAGAAAATGGTAATTTAAAGTTTTCTCATTCTGACTTGCCTTTGGGGTAGGATAAATAATCAAAACAGAATGAGACTCGCCCTCCAAGTTTAGTAGTGTTTGCTTGGAGGGTTTTTTTATTATCTAAATTATATTTCTAAAAAATCGTCGATTTTTTACATATTTATTTTGAATAATAATATTAGTATTTTCTTGCTTGTATACTAATGCTGTAGTAAAATACTATTGTAGTTCAGTAATGAATATACTTAAAAGAAAAGACACTACCATGCAGACTTTTACCAAACAAGTTGCACCACCTGCTACATTAGTTTTTGCTAATCGCAGGCCTTCCTATTCAGAAGCTAAAACGCTTTGTAGGGGAAGAGTATCATCTTACAAAGGATATGAAGATTTCCGTAGAGATTATCCTCAATATAATCTTCCATGCCAACCAAGCGTCTATTATAAGACGGATTGGACAAGCATTTACGATTTCTTGGGAACATCTCCAACCCCTAGAGGTGAAGGTGTCAGAAAGTATTGGTCAGATGTAAAATCTGGTGTTCGTACTCGTGTTGTTCGTCAAAAACAAAAGAACACCCAGAAGTACAAAATCAACTCTACTCCTACTCTTCAGGATAAGAAGATGTTCTTAGAGTTGGCAAAAGCACTGGGTGTATCTGAGCAAATCAAACCAGCCTACAAAATCCTATTCACTTGGGATGAACTGCTTGATTTAGCCACACTCTAAAACCTCATAGCCCCCGAAAGGGGGCTATGATATAATAATAGCAGGAGAAGAGATATGCCAAGATACGCTGTTTACATCCCCTTTACCTATTCTTATGGTGGGGAACCTGTTGACGAAGAGTTTGATTCTATCGTTAAAGCAGAAAATGAGAAAGACGCTATTCAAGAAGCCATCACAGAATTGGAAGGCGAATATGTCATCAAAACTCTCAATAGTGACGAAATTACTGTTGAAGAGGTTCCTGAGTTTCCTTCTTTTGATGAATGGGAAGAGACTTACACCGCCCTCAAAAACCCACACGCATACGAAGGCGAACAGGGTTTAGGTGAGATTATGTTTGATACCGACGGTGACCAGTATCAAACAGTCAGAGGCTTTGACTCTGAAAAAATCTGGACGGTTCGTAGCACTGAATATGGTTTGATACTTACGGCAGGTCTTGGTGTTGTTGACAGGTTTGGATACATTTTGTCTGAACAGCCTGTTACTGAAGAAGACAAAGACAAAGCATATGTAATTGACTGACATCATGCCCCAGCCACGCAGTGGCTGGGGCATCTTTTTATGAATAATATTATTGGAAATAAATCCCTAAAAAATCTATGATTTTTTAGAAATATAATAAGGATAATAAAAAGAATGCTAATCCAAATGGAACATCCTAAAAATGTGATTTTTGATGTTGATCCGTTTCTTTATTTAAAACCAGAAGAAGTATTGGAGCCGCCTGTTTCAATTTATGTTAACGAATTCTGTGAGGAGTCAGTAAAGATATTCATTGAAGATATGACCAAGGCTTTAAATACATCCCAACCAATTATTCCAGTATACATTGATTCTTATGGTGGAGACGTTTATGCTCTAATGGCAATGATAGATGTAATTAAATCATCTGATAAGCCAGTAGCAACAATTTGTATGGGTAAAGCAATGTCATGTGGAGCTGTATTGTTAGCTTGTGGTGAAAAAGGCCACAGATACATGAGCCAAAATGCTACAGTTATGATTCATGATGTTTCTTCTTTTTCTGAAGGTAAATCTGAAGAAATTAAATCAGATGCAGCAGAAACAGAAAGATTACAAAAAATGTTCTATAAGATATTAGATAAAGAATGTGAAAGAAAGGATGGGTATTTTGATAAATTGGTTTTTAACAAGGGTAGATCTAATTTGTATTTGGATGCTGAACAATGCATAAAGCATGGAATAGCAGATAATATAAGCATTCCCAAGTTTACTATAGAGATAGTACACAACATTACATTTGAATAATATTGACAAAATTAAATAAATGGTTAAAATATTGTTGTAGAGTAATCTATAACAATATTTTTTTGGATGGTTAATATGAAAAGTATTCAGCTGTCTTCCATTAAGAAGAAAATTGGTGCGGACAATTTCACTGTAATTAGAGATACGATTTTTAAGTATTCATTTGATAAGCCAAGCAAGGGTATGACATTGCAAAGAGACAGAGTGGTTAATTCTATTTCAGACCCACAAGTAAAAAAGAGTTTGGAAAATCTTACTGCAAATGTTGACTGGTTTGTAATTGATGTGGTATAGTAAGTCTGAGTAAACATGTGTAACTCCTTTTCAGGATTGGATTAATTTCCAATCCTTTTTTTTTTGACATATGCTCTAGTTGTGATATAATTAAACAACAAAGGAGGAACGAGATGACTGTTAAAGAAGTGATTCAGATGCTCGAACAAATTGCAGAAAAGGAGGGTTACTTAACTGAGTGTATCGTTGAAATTGAAGAAGAAAACTACAACACTGAGGCTGAAATCCATACGGTCTGCACCAACGGATATCAAGATGGAACAAAGAAAATCTGTCTCCTTGGTACGAAAGATAATGAAGCAGATGAAGAGTAAAGTTCAACCCATCATCATAACCATAGTAATTATTCTTCTCTTAGGTCTTATTGGGAAGAATGACTTTAATGACAAGCTTGAAGAGGCAGGGCAAACAATTGAGTATTCTAAGTGATTTTAAATACAGTGAAGAAGCAAACACAAAAGCGAAACAAGATATTCAAGATTATTGTCTTAATTTCTTTGATGATTCCATTATTACTGCTGATGGATTTGAACTTGCTTTCTTGGGTTGTGGTTATACCTTTAGCGGTTCTCATGCAGTCTATGATTATGGCACTTGTATTGAAATCCTAATGCAAAGAGATGAAATGTCTTATGATGATGCAGAAGAATATTTCTCATACAACGTGACTGGAGCGTTTTTAGGTGATAGAATGCCTGTATTCCTCTTACCAATGAAAGAAGTAGAGTTTTGAATATAACACTTAAGAACGCTCGTATAAACTATCAGAATTCCGAAGAAACGGTTGCTTTTAATGCATTACTTTGCATTGACACTAAACCTTTCGCAGAAGTCTCAAATGATGGCAAAGGTGGGGAAAATCGATACCGTCCTCTAGGTGATTCTATGGACTGGATTTACAATCATGCTCTTGTAACCCAATTCCGAGAATGGTGTTCAATTCAACCTCCAATATATGATAGACAATCTGGTAACACTTATAAATATAATGCAGACATTCATGTTAATGATTGCTTAACACAATACATAGGTAATCAAAGTAAAGTTGCGGTATCATAATAGTAGAGCACTGAAGCCCTAACCAATTTTGGTTAGGGCTTTTTTATTACTAAAATTAAAAACCTAAAAAATCGTAGATTTTTTAGGAATTGAAAAGGGATAATAAAATGAAGTCTATTAACTTTGAGAAGATGTTTTTTTATTTTATGATTATTGCTATTAGTGGAAGTGTTGGATATGCTTTAAAACCAGATCCACCAGTAGAGCAGGTATCATTTAATCAAAAAAATGAAGCTTGTGTTAGAGCAATGTCAATGATGCAAGTAATTTCAAAACAAACATATTTCGCAAACAAAAAAACAAAGAAAGAATTGGCCATAGAGAGAATGCAGAGGAATTAATTAACCATTTATAGAATATAGTTTGGGTGTTTTCAGAGATTGTAGAGGAGACAAGATTATGGAAGCATTGAGTAAAAAGAAACTTTTAGTTTTAATTTGGGCTTATTTTTTTATTGGTGTATCATTTATTTATCTTGCTTATCTTTTTGGGAGATGAATTATGCGATTGAGCCCTGTTTCAAAGTTTTTTAAGTACACGTTGATTTTAATTTTAGTTTATGCGGTATTGGTGGTATTGAAGACATTTATGGATTAGTTTTCGTTGAAGCCCAGATGATGAAAATTGTCTGGGTTTTTGTTTGCTATTTTAGATTTTGATTGTATAATATTAGTGTATTCCTTGATAGCTCAGCGGTAGAGCAAACGGCTGTTAACCGTTAGGTCACTGGTTCGAATCCAGTTCAAGGAGTTTAATATGGCCTGTTAGTCGAGTGGTTAAGATGCCTCCCTTTCACGGAGGAGACCAGGGGTTCGATACCCCTACAGGCTAGATAACGTGGTATAATTAGTTTGATGTTCTCTGGTGGTGTAACGGTAGCACAGAGGTTTTTGGTGCCTTTAGTTGAAGTTCGAATCTTTACTGGAGAATCTTTGCTTAGGTAATTCAATGGTAGAATGTCTCACTTGTAATGAGGTCGTTGGGGGTTCGATTCCTCTCCTAAGCTTATGAATAATTTATATATTTATGCTTTTGCTATTTTCGTAATTATGATGTATTTACCAGTTTTTTATGAGATTTATATGTTGCGAAAACTACTTAAATCAATTGCCAAAAAGACTGAAAAATTGGTAGAGTAGTGGTATAATAGATTTGTAAGTTTGCACCAGTAGCTCAGCGGAAGAGCAACATCCTTCTAAGATGTGGGCCGGGGGTTCAAATCCCTCCTGGTGTATTTAAATCCCATCCTAAACAGATGGGATTTTTTTATTGCATATATTGGATAAATGTAGTAAAATAAAGCATGACTAGAAAACTTGATTACACCGTTTCCAAGACAATTTCCACTTCCGAGAAAATTTCCACTCAAACCAAAAACCGCATTCACATCCCTAAGAAGTATGCGTCTTATATTGGATTGAACAAGGGTTTCGTTGCTCACATTACAAATCTTAACGGTGCTTACATTATAACTGCTTATCCAACACCTGAGTCAAAGAAATATATGGTTGACAAGGATGGGGCTGTTCGCTTTACTGTAGAGAAGAACGAATACAAGATTATGATTGCAGATAGTGTGGTTATTCTCTTATGAGTATGTTTCTTAATTCTTTTGAGTTTACTACAGAAGATATAACTACAATTCTTCGAGCGCATGACACAGATATTTCTATTAATGAACTGGTGGAAATATCTGATGCTCTTGACTTTGATTCAATTGCTCGTACTGCATTAATGTTTGATAGTAATGAAGACCAATTACAAGCCGCTTTATCTCATGCAGAAGATTTGATGATTATGGATGGTCTTTGTATTACAGAACCAAAAAGATTCCAAATGCCATGACAGAAATCAATCTCAGAAAAACTCTTGCAAGATTTGTTTATTTTATCGAACAAGCAAACTCTGGCAAAAGCAAAGAATCAATATTGAAAGAATTAGAACTTACAGAACTCGAGTTTCAATTCTTACTTACTCGAGCTCTTATTATATCTAAACTTAATGATAATGAAGCAATGATCGTAACACCAGTAGAAGAAGAAGAAATTCCTATAGGTGGAGTCATGTTAAGATTTCATAACAAAGACTTAATGAGCTTATAACCATTGCGTTGAAAAGTGGTATAATTTATTTAACTTGTTTTTAACTCCTCCAATTAAAACAAGTGTATAGAGCAGACAAGATATCCCCTTTTCTTGTCTGCTTTTTTTTGAGTAAAATATTATTTAATTTTAATTTCTAAAAAATCATAGATTTTTTACAATTTAATTTTCGATAATATTTTTGCTTTTATTTGACAATATGATACAATTACCTTATGAGAAAGCAAGCAGGTTTCTACAATCAAGATAGCACTGTAAAGAATGTTGTATCTAAGGTACAAGAAAGTGATATTGTATACACTGTGAAAAGTGCTCTTTCAATATTGCAAGCATATTTACCTGACAATGAAATTACTTACTTGAATAAAAGGGGTGGTTGGTCTGCTTACGATAGTGTGAATTATATCAACCATTTCCACACAAAGAACAATCTCGACATAATAGACCCTAGCACTCTTGACTCCATTGATAGTGCTGATGGTGTAAGTCCCGATGGTGGTATTTGTTTTATCACAGGCAAAGATGGATTTAAACACATCATCTTAGTATCCGAGGCAAAACATCAAGGAAGGCACGATGGATATACACCTATTTCTGATTCTGGCTGGTTGAAAGAATGTACTAAGAATCCCAAGCTTGACCCCAATTTACCTATAGAAGAAAGACCAAAACAAGCAAATGGAAATGCTATAGAGAGAGCATTCAAAAACTCTAATACATTTCAAGGTCTTACATCAATCTATGGTTATTTTCCTTATGTGATTTTCTGCGATGGTTTTGATTTTCGTACAAAAGACGAATACAATTTATTCTCACATCAGAAGTTTGCATCAAGATATAATACAGATTCTCCAATTAGAATGAGATTGGTTTCTGGTAATTATTTTATGCCTCTAAACAATGTATATGTTCTTGGTGCTAAAAGAGGATTCAGTACAGTTTATCCAGCCTCAATTTATGCCAGAATGAAAAAGTGGGAATATCAAGAAATGGTGGATATATTTCTAGGTGTAATGCTTCAATCAATTAATCATCTGGAATCCATTGGTGAATTGGGATAAAATAGATTATGGAAGAAAAAGTTTGGATTTACTTATCAAAAACTGGTACTGGATTTGAATTAGCCGGTACAGATATTATCTCAGGTTTTGATGCTTTTGTTAATGCTGATGGCTCTTATTTAATTGAGCATTCTTATTCTGATATTAAAGGCGATGAGCATTTCTTTATTTATGAATGGGACAAATCTCAAAAGAAGCGTAGAACTATTTACGGAAGTTATCAAAGACAAAATATATTGACTGGATTTGCTAAGAACGTAGATATCCCAGAAAATCTTAAGTTGGCAATATTTAAAAACTATACATTTGATGAAGAAGATTTGGAGTTAGAAAAAAATGCAAACTCCTGAATACTAGGATAAAATAAACTATGCAAAAACCAAAGTATTGGATTTACAATCCAAAAACAAATTCAGGAAGAGAACTATCTTACGGTAAGGATTTTGTTATCGGTCTGTACGGTAAGGAACTCTTTGTTGATGGTGTGTTCCCTTCAAATGATGGTGAAGCATATTTAATAAAGTATGAATTTGGTGAGTTTTCAGGAGAATGGGGCTTTCTTGTTTATGAATGTAAAACCAAACAAGAACGAAATTGCCTTTGGTATCCAGCAGAAATCTTGATGGGTTTATCTAATGATGTAGAACTCCCATCTAAAATCAAAAATAAAATCCTATCAAAGTACAAGGAAACAGAAAATGCAAACTAGTGAACAGAAAATAAAACTATTAAAGAAGACCATTGAAACACTTTGGCATGGTGTTTCTGATACTAGAGAAGGCGATTACCCACGAATAATTTCACTTTATAAAGAAGTATTGATGCATGATTACCACGATGCAGATTCTTGGGAAAATATGGTCTGGCTTATGTGGTCTATGGCTATTAATAAGAAAGATACAGTGTGGTTATTTCAAGCAGAGAAATTTGCTAAACGATATCTCTCTTTAAATCCTAATGGTTATAGAGCATACGAATATGTTGGTCAATTTTATCGAATTATGATGCCTGATGAAAGACTTGCTATTCGTTACTATGAGAGCGCATTAAGATGGGAAGATGCACCAGAAACAACCTTCCATTCTCTCACCTCTCTCTATATCAAAACTGGAGATAGAATAAGTGCCATTGGAAATTGTCGCTTTAATTTAAAACGATATCCCAATGACCCTTATGCAAAATCCAAAATGAAAGAATTAATTAAGTAAAACTAGAACCTCATTGAAAAGATGAGGTTTTTTCTTTTAAGTTGTCGTAATCTTCCTTAAGTAACAAATATTTCCATGCCAAAACAAATTGAGTAATGACAAGGAAAGCAATTGCAAAGATCATATTCCCTCCATCATTATTATGTAAAATTAAAAGGTAAAAAATCTAGATTTTTTAGAAATTAATTAAGGATAATAAAAGTTTGATATAATAACACTATGACTGAATTTGAAAAAGCCCTGTTTGACAAATGCTTCTTCCCATCTGAAAAAGTACTAAGACCCAACGCAAGTGAAATGAGGGGAATTAGATTAGGATATTCTGATGGTACTAGAGCTATCTTCTGGTTTAATGGCAAAAAACACTTTATTAGAGTTGAAGTACTAGGAACAATATTCAATGTAAAAACCCCGAAACATATTGCAGAGAAGATATTTCAGGGTTTTTATGACAAGTATGGCTCTTTGACAAACTATGAAGACATTTGATTCTTTTTTTTACGTGGTGGTTTTACACAAGTCTCAGTAAATAATTCACCACTAACAGGCAATTCCGCTTCTAAATCAATTGTAACTTCTTGCTTACAAATCTTACAAGCAGAAGTATATTTAACTTCACTTATTATATTGAAATTAGCCAGAGAGTGATTGTTCAAATGAGCAGTTCTTTTAATTTCCGCCATTAAAGGTAGTGCTTTAAATATTTCCATGTCTCTAGTATATCATTTAAAAATAATTATTTCAATTCTTGCAGTAGTAGTATATATTTGATATATTAGTACTGGAGATGAATATGATTACACTTGAAGGCATCCAAAACTTGCATCATTACAGTCCCTTAATTGAAGATATTACAGGCTTCAATATTAATGAAGAATTGTGTTCCGAGACTGTCAAATACATGGCTAAAAGATTGTCAGATACAAAATACAATAGAACATTTCGTACCAAGTATACAATCTTTGAGAATGAATACAAAACACTCGTAGAAATATTCAATAAGCAAGCAGAACAGAATGAAGGATTGAGGTAGAGAGATGAAGCGCAAGAAGTACAATGAAGAATTAAATCTTGCATCAGGTACAGAAATGATGCGAGCGAGCCAGATGCGTCCAACCAGTTTCAAGGACAAATCAAAGTACTCCAGAAAAGCCAAACACAAGAATCGCCAGGAAAATAATTCTGGCAATTCTTCCTTGTAATACCTGTAGAATATGATATATTAGTAGTGTCCATAGGTTTGTTCTTTGCCCTCTATCTGTTAATTCAGTTGGAGGGATTTTTTATTATTAATTCTCAATTTCTAAAAAATCTACGATTTTTTATATGCTTTTATTTTCAATAATATTTCTAAATAGTGGCTTATCTACTTGCATACTGCCCTCAGATACGATATATTTAAGTGTTCCCAAGGAACATATCTCAAATGTTTGGAGAAGGTTATGGAAGAAAAAGATTTTCGACCAGATTACATGAAGGTTCTTAAGGCTATTCGTAGCATCGGACACCTTCCACAGGATGCAATCCGTGATATCGTTGACAATGGCTTTGATGCCAGTGCTTCTGAAGTTGGAGTTTACTTCAATGAGAAGCCAACAAGGGCTAAAGACCGCAAAGAACTTAATAATGTTATCATTGTAGACAATGGTAAGGGAATGAGCAAGTTTGAACTTACTAAATCACTTGTTCCAGCAGACACAGGTCGTGACCGTGACGCTGAAACTGAACTTGGTAAGTTTGGCATTGGTCTTCTGGCATCAGGCTTGTCATTTGCTAACAAGATTGAGGTCATTACCAAGGGGATAAATGGGTATTTCTACACTTACATTTCTTACACAGAGAAACTGCAAACCAGAAGTCCTATGAACATGGTACGTCCATGCACCCCAGAAGAAGTTGCTCTTATCAACCCATATTTGAAGAGCAATCCAACTGGAACAATGGTTATTATCAGTGAGATTGACCGCTTACCAGCAACTAACCGCATTGTTGATGATTTGCGCCAGCAAACTACCTTCTCAATCTCTCGTGGTTATTACCACTTGAAGGACAAAACCGTTGTCAAGATTGATGGGAAACCTGTACGATACTATGATGCCCTTGAAAGAAACAACTGCATCGAAGTATCAAGAGAATACAAAATCCCCGTTCTTAAGGATGCATATGGCAACACACTGGTCAATGAGTTCATTACAGTGAGTATGTCTATGATTCGCACTGCCGATTCTAAACTGGTTGAACGTGAGTTTCCAGCCCTTCAAAATCCTACACAGAGAGGACAAGGTTTTTCGGTTGTCCGAAATGGTCGTGAACTTTGTTGGGGTCAAACGTTTGGTATGTGGAAGACCACTGACCCTAACAACCAGTTTCGTGGAGAAATCCGCTACTCTGGCAAGTACCTTGATGAGTACTTGTTCGATGTATCTGTGACTAAAGACCGTGTTCATATTCTTGACAAGTCTGTTTATGACAAAATTGATGAATACAGAAAAGAATTTTTCAAGTCTGTGATTAAACCACGTTCTGTAGACCAGAAAACATACAAAGATGCATTTACTGCCTTGATGGCTTTGGAAAATGAATCTGAAGACAAAACCGCAGTCAAGAAAACTTCTGTTACAACTTCTGGCAAAACTGTAGTTGTTCAACAAAACCCTTTTGTTGTCAAACTGTTGAGCATTGACATGGAAAACACCACTCCATTTAAAGCAATGCAAATTCTCTCAGAATTGAGAGAAGATGCACAGAAATACCAGACAGCCTCTGCCAAGACAGCCTCTGGCTAATGATATAATATGGGGGAGGGAAACCTCCCCCATATTAGGAGAACACTATGATAAAACTAGACTTAACCCCGATAGAACTTGAGAACTGCCATACCATTGCTTCTCGTGAGTCTTTTGAGACTGGTAGAGAAGTACGTGTTGAAGAAATCATTCTTCGTGAACTTGAACTTGCTCGGCTTGGTCAATCTAACATTATTGAACATAAAACCAAGTATATTGAGTCTATGGATGTTATAAAGTCCAATGTAGGCAAAGTTTTCTACATTGAATATACAGATGGCAAAGTATCAAAAATCAAACTGGTCAAGGATTTTGATGTTAGTACAATAAGTGAAAATGTCACTACTGTTCAATCAAAAGTCGGGGCGTTTCTTGATACAGCATCTAAGGGTGATGTGTTCAAATATAATGATGTTGAGTTTATCGTTGTATCAATCGAAGAGCCAAAGACCCCTACTTTAGAAATGACGGCATAACTTGGACGGGGCAAAGTCCCCGTCCACTTTTTATTATTCAAATTAAAAACCTAAAAAATCGTAGATTTTTTTATAAATTGAAAATCGATAATAAAAAAGGAGGGCTTTCGCCCTCCTTTTTAGTCGATGTCTACTATCAGCTTGCAGACTGGATATTCACAATACCCAGATGGAACTTTTTCACCAGTCTGCTCAAAAAGACCAGAGGTTGCAATATCGTTCCAGAGTGTAGAGCCAATATTAAATACATTGGCGCAGAACTCATTCTCACCCATAGGGAAAACATTTGTGGAGATGTAGGTGACTGGGCATCCATCCTCGTCAATTAGAGAAAGAGCAAGGTTGCCGTTGGTTTGATATTTGTGTTTCTTGACAGTGCAGAGACCGTACTTAGTGGTTTGAATCTTCATCATAACTCCTTACTCACATATTATATCAAATAAAAACAAAGCTGCAAGAATTTATTTGAATTGTATTAATTAACAATTTCAATAATAATCACATCCCTTGACTTTTGTCAAGGGATGTGATAGTGGTTACCGAATCTCAAACAAGAAAGTTGGAGATTCTACCACTGGAGTTATCGCATATGGTTCAAACATCTTGTCAAGCATTGAACTGTAGATATAGGTTTTTCCAGAGAAATTTCCGTTGTCAGGATTCAATTGATAGATTTCGTTACCAAATCCGCTGTTCATACTATTAAAGTAGTTATAGTCTGGTACGAAACTATTGTAAACAAAGAAATAGAAGGAAGATGGATTAGCCTTGTATTGAGTTACAATGAAGGACTTGCCATCAAA
>Ga0247722_10000556_pt1 | contig 22388 bp, 24 predicted proteins | sample MSEWelMarce3H_FC_FD_189094 | JGI IMG/M metagenome (GOLD analysis project Ga0247722, IMG submission 189094) | Subsurface sediment microbial communities from gas well in West Virginia, United States - MSEEL Well Study Marcellus 3H_FC | ecosystem: Environmental > Terrestrial > Deep subsurface >... | reverse complement strand
ATTCAAGATTCACAATTTAATACACAAACTGCATATGGTTATACTAAAGACGAATTTGGAAGTCAGTCTACAGTTGCGAGAAAATTGATAACAAATGATATTAGACTTGAATCTATTACACCAGATAGTCAAGCAAAGAAGATTTTTACTCAAGACGAACTTAACGCAATGACATCGTGTTATATATGTGGATGTAAATTTGAAGAAAGAATTTCTGCTAAACATAACAAGAGATGGGGTTATCCAGAAAATCAAATAACTGTAAGTTATGATCATTCAGCACCTATTAATTTTTCTGCGGTTGTTGGTAGAGTACCTTCACCATATGGTAAATATAGTGAAAATGAGAAAGAGTTTTTGAAATTAAACGGAAAAATGGCCTGTTTTCACTGTAATTATACTAAATCCCAAAGAATGTTTTTAAGATGTCCAAAAGATGATAAAGGACATATAGACTTTCAAAATTTTGAACCTAATACAGATGCTATTACTAAGTTTATTAACGATTTGTGGGATAATCAAAGCGAATGGAGTAAAGGTCCAAATGATGAAAATACATTACATCACTGTGTTGGTGAAGACCAAGAAAGTATAGACAAATGGAAAGAGGAGCGCATTCAAGCAATAACAGACTCTGTTCAATTAATTTGTAATATGATTAAAACGCATGTATCTCAAGACAATGTTATAAAACGATTTTACTTTACAAATCTACTTATTGCAAAAGCTAAAGAACTTCTTAAATCAGATCCATATCTTAAAGATCCAACTATTAGTGATAGAACAAAAAAAGGATACGAGAAAAGATATATTGTTAAGTTTGTTTCTAAAGCGGAAGGTACAGACCAAAGATTTGTTAGTCCTTGGCCTACTAAAGTTAAACTTAATAAGAGAAGTCTAACAAATATACCAGAAGCTAGTAAAGAAACTGATACAGAAACATCTCAAGATGAATCTGGACAGGTTGTTTCTCCGAGACCAGAAAAAACACCAAAACTAGTTGGTTCATCTCGTAAGAGAAAGCAAACTCGTAAGCGAAAGAATAAGCGTAAAACCTATAGAGGTGTTAGGTTATTCTAAAAAAACTTGTGACGACGACGACCGCCCATCATTCCAGTAGGTTGAGCAGGTGTATTCAAGAAGAACGCATAGAATGGATAGTAGAATGTTGCAAAGAAGAAGTCCAGGATCGCCCAACCGATCGACCCGTACTTCGCATAGGATAGACTAGCGGCTCCTAAGTGCCATACAAACAGAAAGATAATTGTGAAAATCATACTAACAATACCCAAACCTGCTGCGGTGTTAGTATTTGAATCACCGGAACTTTTTGTAGGAGTTGCATTGGTATTCGCAGGGGTTGACGAGGCTGCTGTGGAGGACATCTTTAGTAAATAATAAGGAAACAAAGTAATGGTCAACTTATCCTTTCAAGAACTTGCTGAAATAAAACCTCAATCTCTTCCTGCTGCAAGTTTGGAGGCGTTATATTCTATCCGCAATCGGCTCTGTAACTCAGCTGGAAGTGAATACACACTTCAACCGCAACAGAAACTGCTTCGACGTATTTTGTCACCCGATTCTCCAACGCGAAACTTGTTGATGGTTCATGGAACAGGTGTTGGTAAAACATGTACAGGTATTCAAATTGCCGAAGAATACATCATGCGACCTGAGTTTCAAGATAAAAAGGTGATGATCGTTGCTTCACGTGCAGTTCAAGAAAACTTCCGAACTCAAATTTTTGATATGAGCCGTGTGAATCTAGATAAAGTCAGTGATACATTGACTTCTAAACAATGCACGGGTCGTAGGTATTTGGATATGTTGATGCGTATTGAATCCGAACCAAAGAACTGGGCTAATCCTGAAATACGAGATAAACTGGAAAGCACTGCAGATCGTATTATCAAGGAGTTTTATGAGTTTCAAGCCTATAACTCTTTTGGAGCTAGTTTGAATCGTCGCTTAACTGGAACTGAAATGGACATTGATGAAGACTGGGTGCATGAAAACTTTGATAATCGTTTGCTGATCATTGATGAAGCACATAACATTACAACTCAGGAAACTGAAGTGGCTTTAGGTCTTGAACGTTTAGTCAAGGTTGCAGATGGTCTTGTTTTGGTATTGCTCACTGCTACGCCTATGTATGATACCTACGAAGAGATCGTCTTTTTCATGAACTTGTTTTTATGGAATGAGAGAAAGCAGAATTTTAACACAAGTTTGAAATCATCTGATCTATTCACATCTTCTGCAGAGTTTAAGACTGCAGAGGCAGAAGCTACTTTTCGTGAATGGTGTCAGAACTATGTATCGTATGTCAAAGGTGAAAGTCCATTTACATTTCCTTTTCGTCTTCCTCCACCCAAGATTGCATCGAATACAGCAATGAAGTTAAGTTTCAATGGTGATAGTATTCCTGATACAGATCGTATTAAGTATTTGAGTTTAGTTGCATCTGAGCCTAAAGGTCTTCAAAAGAAGATTCTGACTTCAGGAAAGAACGAAGATGATGATTCTAAACGTCAAGCCATGATGATGCCTACCATTTCAGTGTTTCCAGACGATAAGAACTTCAATCAAACATTTAGAGTGAATGCAGGTCAGTTTTCATACACAGGAGAGGCATTTTTAACACCTACAAACTTACCTAATCATTCATCCAAGTTTGTCAGTGCCATTAATTCAATTAATAGTTCAGATGGAGTTTGCTTAGTGTATTCGAATTATGTGGATCGTGGAGCCCGTTTATTTGCCATGGCACTTGAAGAACATGGATACACTCCCTATAAAGGAAATACACTACTTAAGGATGTTTCGTATGAAGGTCCATCTAAAGGACGATACATCTTGATTTCATCCACGGCAACCGATGCAGAAATCAGTTCAATGTTAGATGCTGTCAAGAACCGATCCAACTCAACTGGAAAGAATATCAAAGTTGTAGTGACAAGTCCTCTTGCAGCAGAAGGTATTGATTTTAGATTTGTTCGTCAAGTTCATATTTTGGATCCTTGGTGGAACATGAGTCGTATTGAACAGGTCATTGGAAGAGCATTGCGAACCTGTAGTCACCAAAGCTTAATGCCTGAAGAACAAAACTGTACGGTGTATCTCCATATAGTTCGTCCAGAAGCTGAACGTGAAGCTTATGATGAATATACTTATCGAACACGAGTTGAAATCAAAGGAATACGTATTGCTAAAGTTCGTAAGATCTTGGCAGAATCTGCGATGGATTGTCCTATTCAGTTAGCACTTCCTTCCGATTGGAGAGAGTTAGAAGTTCCACAAATACGCGATGAAGGACATGAGCGTGTTGCCTACCGTTTGAAAGGAATGATGGCTCCTGCATTTGATGAAGCACCTGATGTAGAACAATGTAAAGTAGCTCCTTCTGAACCTGACCCTGATCACGTTCGTCCTCTGTCTTCCTATTTGGATTCACGTGATGAAATCTTAACTCAAGTTGGAAAGTTGTTGATCGATAAATCAATTTGGGATCGTGAGCAACTATTTTCAGCACTTCGTCCATTCAGTCGTGAAGTTGTGATCTATACTTTGCAACAGGCTATTTCAACTGCATTCCGATTTGCAGATGCATTTGGACGTCCAAGTCTTCTTGAATCCAAAGGTGATTTGTATGCATTGGCTCCAATTGATGTTCCAAATAGCACTTTAATTGAACGAACTACTAAACCTCCTGTTCGAGTTGAAGTTCCTTTACCTGAACCTAGAGTTGAAGAAGTAGAACCTACTGAACTTGCGGATGATCTTTTAGATACACGACGTTCTGCTTTTAACTGGCCTAAAGATTCAGCAACACGATTTTCAGAAGAGATTAAAAATAGTTATATCTTAGATCATGAATTTACACCTGCTGAAAAGAAGGCATATTTATCAACTAAACCGAATTTACCTTTTGTATCAAGATTATATGTCCCTGATTCAGATATCATTGTATCAGGTGATGAAACAGACCTTGTTGGTGAAGATCTTACTAAATACAATGAATGGACAAAACAATTGATTGAACGATTTGTTAAAGATAAAGGTAAGCTGTTTGCATCCGTAGGAACCAATGGTGTTGTCTCCTTATCTCCTTCTAAAGTTGTGGATGGAGTCATTACACGAACCATTGGAGAGAAGAGTTTTATGCCGACTGCCTGCGCAACAGGTCAAAACTCAGTCACTTATATGAGGGTAGTTGCAAAATACATTGATGTGAATGATATTGGATTTCCAGAGGGTCTTTCAGGAGGACCTCTCTGCACTTATTTTGAACTCCTTGCACGAGAAGAACATAACATATCCTGGTATACACCAGAAGAAATGAAAGTTCTTGGATCTTCTACAAACAAAACATCACTTATGAAAAAACTGAAGGCGTAACAAACAAAACGAAATCATCTATTCCAAATCACAAGAAAGGTATAAATGGAATCTCTTTATGAACGTCGTGAATTAACTCGGAACGTTCATGTAGATGCTCGATTTCTACAACGCAATATCCACGCTAGTTTGGTCGCACAACTCCGTCACAAATATGAAGGAATCTGCTTATCCGAAGGATTTATTGAACGTGGAAGTATTACCATTGTAGAGCATTCTTTTGGAAGAACCAACATTCTTAAAGGCGGATTAGATTACAATGTCAAGTTTCAAGCGAATATCTGCCTTCCTCATGCAGGACAGGTATTCAAGGCACCTGTAACACTCAAGAGCAAAATTGGACTTCACGCAGAAACTAAGCCTATCAAGATTCTTCTACCTCGTGATCTTCATATCGGCAACCCAGACTTTGATGATGCTGACATAGGACAAGACATTGAATTTGATGTAGTAGGCACACGATTTCAGCAAGGCGATGAGTCTATTGTGGTTCTTGGAAAACTTCGTCAAGTCATTCGACCTGCTATCGATAAAGAAATCGCTGAACCTGAAGCGATGGATGTGATTGCTGCACCTGTAGGTAAGGAAGATAGTGATAAAAGAACAGTTACAGTCGCAGTTGAAAAGACTAAAGCACCTGGAGAAGCGCGTAGGAAGAAGATGGTTAGAACTGCTGTTGTAGATACAAATGAACCGAAGTCGCAAGGAAGCGTTGAAGGAAAACCTTGATCGACTTGATGCAAATGAACACGCACAGATCTTTAACATTATCAAAAAGTATACCGAAAGCTTTACAAAAACTCAAACAGGTGTGCTTGTATCCTCGGATTCACTTCCATCGGAATGTTTGGTAGAGATGGAGAAGATGGTTGTTTTTTACTTAGATCAGCACAAGCGTATGGAGGCAGATGAAGTCGAACGAAAAACCTATGAGCGACGATAAAAATGGATTGTTTTCATTCACAACTTAAAGATAAGGAACGATGGATACCCTTCTCCCTTCTACGGCTTTGGCCAGTTTGAAGGATTTTGCAGCACTAGTTAAGAAAGATAAACACGCAGAACTCGAATGTAAACTTCTCCCCGATCAAATTCACACCAAGGACATTGCTGATCGCATTGTCAAAACCCTTCAACTTCACTCCCGAGGTGCTCCAGTAGATGAGCATCACGCAACCTTCATGTATCCTGATGGACTACGAGTCATCGTCTCAGGAGCTGAAAATATTCATAAAGTCTGCACCACTGGAAGTTTTCGAGGCGTCCCTCTTGAAGTAGAGCGAAAACGTCGATACTTTGAGGTCGTCACTGCCATTCAAGGCAAGCAGGATACAATTGATGTTCCAGATGCAGGCATTCGCATCACACTTCGACATGAAGAACATTTACGTAAGGACTTCTCAGGATCACCCATGGATGCTGTCAGCCACGTCCGTATTCTTCATCGCAAGTCATGGACTAGTTTGGACGGAATTGTTCAATACGACTTCTCACAAGTCAAGTCTAAGACTAAACAAACCAAGACCTTTGCAGATATCTTAAAACAGACACCTACCTACGAACTTGAGATTGAAGTGATTCATCGCGAGAAGCCTGATACAGCGATCGTAGAATCTATGCTTCGTCACATCTCTCCAGTAATCGCTGCTTTTCAAGGATCTCAGTTTATCCTTCCTGCCTCGGATATTCAGAGATATCGTATGGAGTTTGAGACTACACGAACTCCCTTTCTAAATCCAGTAACCTTAGAACGACGCCATCTCATTGAAGATCGCCCTAACAATATCCTTTCAGGATACACAGTTACCAACAAGGCAGATGGTGAAAGATGCTTCTTGATCGTTATGCGAGATCTCCGTGTTCTTCGAATCACTCCAAGTTCAGTGATCACATGGACAGGCTTAATGGCGACCAACTCCATTCACGTAGGCGACATTCTAGATGGTGAGTATCTTGCAGATCGAAACCAATTCTGTATCTTCGATGTCTATTGGTATCGCAATCGAGATGTAAGACGACTACCACTCTTCACATCTGAAGAAGACATGAACAAATCACGTCTTGGATGCGCTCGATCCTTCGTTGGTGATCTATCAAAGGACTTCACTTCAAGTCCAGGTGGAAAGCCATTGAGAATCGTGACCAAAATGTTCCTTGCTGGAGATGGACCTGCTATGCAAGAAGCTGTCCGTAAGATCTTGGATACAAAGTTTGAATATCCTACGGATGGTTTGGTCTTCACACCTCGTTCTTCACCCGTTGGACCTATGAATGAACGTAAGGGTAAGACATGGACAACCGTTTATAAATGGAAACCTGCTTCTCACAACAGTATTGACTTTCTTGTGAAGTTCAAGAATGGTGAAAGTTTTGATACAACTCTTGGTAAGCGTGTCGTCAAGGGAACATTGTATATCTCAAGAACTCCTGGAGATATCGTCTATCCTTGTGAGACGATGACTGGTGAATATACGGCTCCAGTTGTTTCACCTGAGGAACGAGTTCAAGCTGAAAGTCGTGATAGGGTTCCTTCGCCCTTTCAACCATCTGTTCCACGAGCTCCTGAAGCACATATTATCAGTCTGCCTTTGAATGATCGAGGTATTCCAGTGGATATGGAAGGTAACCGTGTTGAGAATGATACAATCATTGAGTGTTCGTATGACACTGAACATGGACATTGGAACATTATGCGAACACGATATGACAAAACACATCAGTATCGTGTATTGCGACGCCCACAGTTTGGTAATGACATTGCAGTAGCTGATTCAATTTGGACAAACATTCATGTTCCAATCACCGATGAAATGATCCGAAACTTAGTGGATTCTCCACCGGATGCGACCTTTGAAGACGACATGTATTATCGAGATAACTTGGATGCACGAGATAGAATCTTGAAAGATGTTTACGGGTTTCACAATCGCATCAAGGATGAACTCTATAAATCCTCTATCAAACAAGGAGATGCATTGCTAGAACTAGCAGTTGGAAGAGCTGGAGATCTTCTCAAATGGAAGCGAACTAAACCTTCACGAGTTGTGGGCATTGATTCATCGATGGCTTGCATTACATCTCCTCGTCAAGGAGCCTGTGTTCGATACTTAAAAGAGAAGGCAAATCACCCAACAGACTATCTCCCTCCAGTGCTGTTCATCTGTGGAGACATGACCAAACCTCTCTTTGAAGGAGATGCAAAGTATGCGAACATTGTATCAGGAGCAGAACCTGCACCCACTCCCTATCTTCAGACTTTTGCAGGAAAGACTGAGTTTGATACGATCTCTTGTCAAATGGCAATTCATTACGCTTGCGAATCGGATGAATCCTTTGAATCCTTCGCAACCAATCTTGAAAACCACGGTAAGGGATTGTTCTTTGGAACCTGTTTGGATGGAGCTTCTGTCTATGCACTGATGCTGGGTAAGAAGAGTCATCGCTTCCGTTCAGGATCTCAAATCTTTGGTGAGTTCGTCAAGGAATATGACGATGGACAAGGATGGGTTGAAACCTTTGGAAATGCAATTTCAGTTCATCTGGAAAGCTTTGAGCAGCCACAGAAAGAGTATTTGGTTCCATTTGAAAAGATGACTGAAGTTCTCAAAGAACATGGATACAACTTGGTTTCAACTACATTGTTTGGAGATCACTATTCAGCTCAGAATAACATTCTACTTACTCAAGAACATCAGGCATTCAGTTTCTTACACCGAAGCTTCGTATTTGAGAAATCAAAAGAACCTAAGAAACCAAAGATCACTGAAAAGCAAGAAGTTGAAATTCCTGTTGCTGAACCTGAACCACCAGCAGAGCCACCCAAAGATGAAAGAAGTGAGCAAGATAAATCACCTGAAAAGAAACCACCTGCTAAAAAAAGAATTGTTAAAAAAGTTGTAGAGCCTGGACAGGAACCTGTATTGTTCTTGGGAGCAGATGAAGGTAAGGGTGAATGGCGTGTTCTGTCTAATATGTATGAAGCGCCCTTTCAAGTAGATTCAATTACATTTCCAACAGTCGAGCACTACTTTCAATGGGCAAAAGCAACTCAGTTTGGAGATGGAGTTTCTGCAGCTAAGATTCTGAAAACACCTTCACCCAAAGCTGTTAAGGCATTAGGCAAGAAAGTTAAGGATTTCGTTGCAGAAGAATGGGAAAAGACTAAAGATGGTGTGATGCGAACAGCCATTAAGGCAAAATTTATTCAGCATCCAGATCTCAAAACTAAATTATTGGAAACAGGAACACGTTCAATCGGTGAAGCATCTGCACGTGATAAATATTGGTCAATTGGAACCTCTGCAGATACTGCAAAAGCAAAAGACCCTTCCAAATGGCCTGGTAAGAATGTTCTAGGAAATATGTTGATGGAACTTCGTACAGAATTGAAAGGATAAGAAGTTAAACAGAAACAAAAGTGAATACGTAATGAAATATCCTAATATACTTTTTTTCAGATATGAGAAGTATGCCGCGATCGACACATTTCTCAGTGTAAATGAAGAGAAGTTGAACTGCACTTTGAATTTCACTTCAGATCCAAATGAAGTTTTGAAAATGTTTGATTGTAATTATCATATTTTAGTAACCTATGGAGAGACTGAACAAGAGTATTATTGTTCTATGAATGAACTTGTGAATCGTATGCGAATGAGATGGATTCATTTCAAAACCATTGAGGATTTAGATGCTTTTAATCGAGGAGTCAACTATTGCTACATTCATAACACATTGATTCCTCATGAAATGACACGTCCTATCTTTTCTGCATTCACAACCTGCTACAATTCCTATCATAAGTTTCTTCGTCCCTATGAAAGTTTGAAGAAACAGACTATGAAAGATTGGGAGTGGGTAGTTTTGGATGACTCGCCTGATGAAAAACACTTTACGTTTTTGAAGGAACTAGTTGGTAAAGACCCTCGTGTTCGTCTGTATCGAAGAGCTGTGAATAGCGGAAATATTGGTAATGTGAAGAATGAAGTGGCTTCTATGTGTAGAGGTAAGTATGTTCTAGAACTCGATCATGATGATGAAATCCTTCCAGACTGTTTTGGAGATGCAGTGAAGGCATTTGAAACAGATCCACAAGTTGGATTTGTCTATATGGATACAGGGCATCTATACGAAGATAAAAGACCACATTCCTATGGAGATCATTTTGGTCTTGGATATGCAGGATATTATTGTCAAAAGTATAAGGATGTTTGGATTAATGTTATTTCATCACCTAATATTAACAATGTTTCATTAAGTCATATTGTTGGAGTTCCAAATCATCCTCGTATTTGGAAACGTTCTGTATTGAATGAAATTGGAAACTATTCTGAGTATCTTCCAATCTGCGATGATCAAGAGTTGGTTATGAGAACAGCAGTTAAGACGAAAATGGCACGTGTTCATAAACTTGCTTATATTCAGTATATGAATGATGGTTGGAACAATTTTTCGCTAATCCGCAATTCAGAGATTAATCGATTAGGTCCTCAGTTCATTGTTCCACAAGCATATCAACAATACAAGATTGATGACCATATGAAGTCATTGGGTTGCCATGAAACACCTGAATATGCTTGGTGGACACTTCCTATTTGGAAACGTAAAGAGTTCAAAGGAAAGTTTTGTAACTCAATCTTAAACTTTGATCACACAAAACAGTATTGTATTCTAGGATACAAGGCACTTATTGAATGTATAGAGCCCTTGAGAGAACTTTATATAAACCCTAAAAATGACTTCTTTGTTTTGGAAAACAGTATGTCCAAAGAGGACTTATGTGGAATCATTGATGGTCTTGGATTAAGTAGAGTTAAGTGCTATGCAATGAAGGATTGCACGTGGGACGAACTTCGTAACTACTTTTTCTTAATTTGCAAAAGTGCAGAGGAGTATGAAATTTGGGACTCTAGCGAGTCTGCCTGTAGTATTCCTCATACGTCATTGTCGGAGCCTGAGGTTGAGCCTGAGGTTCAGAGTGTTCAGGAATGTATCGTTGATGTAGCTTCTGACCTATCACTTGAGTCGCCTGTTCTGGAGTAATTTCTCCCTTTTCAATCTTTCGTTTCAAAGCAAGCATTTCAAAAAAGGTTCCATCTAACCGATCTTCTGCATGCATTTGAAAAAGAGAGGGATAGTTGAAATACAATGCTTCATTGTCTTTCTGAAGTTGATCTTCATATTGTTGTTTGTTGTGCTTGAGACTAGCCCATTTTTGTTTGGATATATCCATATTACGAACAAGTGCTTGAATCTTTGTTGCAGACAAATCTAGGTCATTAATACCTCTTCGTCCAGCGGATACTTCAGCAGCAGTTAATTCACGAGCTGTCATTTATTTATACTACTAACAATGGCTTTAACTGAGTCACAAGTGACGCACACTCGTCATGCGTAGTCATTCCAGTTAGAATGATTTGACCCGTTCTAAAGACCTTTGCGATCCATTTAGTTTCAGGAAAGTAGATCTTGACTGCTGGATAGACTGCAGGTTCATAGATTGTTGTTACACCTTTACCTCTAAGAGTTGCATAGAGTGTATCCCGTGATAGATTTGAAGTTCCCACTAATTTGGTCTTGTAGTTCATAAGAACCACACGACGAATATTAGTCCATTCGCCAGATAGAATAGCTTGAGGACATTGTGTTTCAATATGATTTTTAAGCATTACGGTTACTTGTCGATCATATCGTTCGTCAAGAACACCTGTAATATGAAACACTCCGTTCTGAAAGATCTTTACAGTAATCTCTTTGCGAAGAAGCGTTCCATCTCCATCTGACATAACTACCAATGTAATTGAGTTATGACCAAATCCAGTTGTTCGTTTAGGTGGTGTAGTTTTGGCTCTACGTTTAATGAGATCGCGTTTTGAAGATCCACGTTTAACAACTCCTTGCTTTTCAACTTTGATGATAGAGTCAGTGAGTGGAAGTGTATGTGCAAGGATATCAGTATCAAGTCTTACTCCCATCGTGTATAAAACTACCATTGTTGTCAGTGTTGGTGGATCCATTATGCTTCCTGATTGTGTAGACCCAATCGATTTCGTTTTTCCACGCCTGAGAGAACGATAATGGAAAATGCGAAACTACAATACAATGAAAATTGCGAATGGCTTTTCGTAAGATGACTTCTTCATGTGGAGTCAACATCCATCCTTCAAGATATCCAAACCAAATAGTTCCTCCTTTTTGATGTTCAAGTATGGAACGGATTGTTTCTAAAAATCCATCTTCTAATGAAAGTTTAGATACATCGTAACAATCGTCAGGTTTAGGGATTGGATAAGTATAGACGGTCAACATACTTATTTTCTTAAGTAGTTGTTTAAGCGTTACGATCTGCCGTATGAGGCCAGTTAATAGTGCTCTTCAGGGCTGATTGCTGAGCTGCAGTAAGACGACAGTTACATGAATCTGCAACCAATACTTTCTTGCAGTTTGGACAGCAGTTAGTAGCATATCCCTTACCATAGTTTTGACGAGCGGCCTGGATTAATGAAAGTTGTGCATCGGCTGCAAGTCTATCATTGATTTCAGGGAGTTGAGAGGATGATAAGCATGGCATTGTGTTGGTTATTTGTGATGCCTTTGTGTTTGCACGTTGTCCTTGTGCTACAGATTGACCTGCAACATATTCTGCATACATTGGAGCATCTTGAACCTTGTGTCCACCTCCATGAAGGAACCCTGATTGACTAGCAGTTGAAGGAGCATTCAATACAATAGCACATGCAGTGGAAGCCACACGTGTTTCCAAGTTACCTGATGCAGCCAATCGCTTAACGATCTCCGTTTGGTGTCCTGCATCACGATGAGGGCGTGTATCCGTAATAGTAACCATTCGTTGTTTCATGCGTCCAAGGTATTCACTGTAAGACGACATTTACTCTTATTTAGTAGGTAAAAAAGAATGGAGAAGGTCAAACTTAGGATTCGAATTCCTAATCTTTGGTTGTGTCCTGAAGACACCTGTTCTGATTTTTCAAAGAATGAATACTATTGCGATAAATGTTTATACGCCAGGATGGGTAAAGAAGTGTCTTCTACAACATTCCCTGGTAAGATTAAGCTCGTTCATCGCCCTCCCCTCCGCGGTAACGGTGGTAGTCTTGCTAAGATATACTAACTCATCTTTTTCAGGTCTACCATCTTGTTTGCGATATTTGACTACTAAATCTAAGAAGGTTAGCCATTTGCCAGCGATAGGTAGATTACATGTATAGCATCGAATTGGAATTGGAAAGTCCATTGTGCCTTCTCTTATCTTCACTCAAGGAGTTCCGTTTTTCTTGTCTATCCGAAGAACAATGAAGAAGTCCAAGCAATACATCCTTTTGGCATTAGTGATTGCCATTGTTGCAGCATTTGCATATTTGATGGTTCCCTCAAACCCTTTGCGTCAAAAGATCAACTCAGATATTGCAAAGGTAAATGCACGATTTACTCCAACTCAATCGATTGATTTATCTATGGCAATGAAGATGACCTCTCACGATCCACCATTTATGTTGAACCCTCCTGAAGAAGTGCCTCCTCTTTTGTTGTTTCCCCCTTCTGCTGAAGATCTTGCGAAACTTTCAGGAGAATAAGTAATGAGCACATTTAAAAAGTGGTTATTAATCATCATCGTAGTTATTGCATTACTTCATACTATCGGAGGTGGATTTGCAGATATGTTTGGAGGAGGATTCTTCACTGCTCAACATGGCTGGAATGAAGGATTTATCTATATGCTCTTGGCACTCGTAGTTGCAGTTGCTATGAAGTAGTTACCACATGATCTCCATTTCTTGAACACTCCAAAACTCAGATGTATTATTAGGAAGCTGTCGTCGAATGATATACGGCAACTTTCTCTCAGCAACTTCTTTCTTGGCAACGGTCCATACAAACATAGGGTCCGATGTCTTGAGTCCCTTTAGATCAATTAACGGCTTAGCACCTTCTGCCAACTGTTGTGCGCGAGTCGCAATCAGTGCTGTATATTCATACTTTGTGAAGTAGGGTTGTGTAATGCGGGGTTGTTTCACCATTTCTGCCACTTCGGCACGAAAGACGGGTCGCACTTCTGGGTGTAGATCAATTGCACTCATTTATACCTTACTCTTGCGTTGGAGTTCTTTTGTCCGTTTTACACAAATGCCAGTTCTTCCAGCACAACCTTCTGATATTACTCGACTCACTCGTGTCGCAGCAACTTTTACACCGGATCCAACAAAACAGTCCAGAACCTTCGTGGCTCCATTAAAACAGGATATTGGAACACTTGTAAGAGCTGAGTTTCCTGGACGAGGAAGTGTTCTTGCGACACCTAGATGGACATCTCCTGCATTTGTTGGAGGGAGTATTTTCCGTCTCTAATCACAAATGCCGACATTGTCTGCTTCAGATTATACATCGTTTATTAAAGCACAGGCTGCCTCTCAGGCGTATAGGAATGGAGTGATTCCTAACAAAATACAGACAAGTGATCAGCCTTTTGCTACACAATCGGTTTTGAATGCTCAGTTGCTTGGAAGTCAGGCGGCCTTTGTAGTTAAACAAGGTTCATCCACACTTCGAGATAATGCTCGTGTTCGCCCATATGATGGAGTTGGAAGAGTTAATAATCCAAAAAATTTAGTTACACTCACTCAATCTGGAACTTTAAGTTCAGCCAAAACACAACAGTTAGGTGGCCTTCCTACTACAGCTCCTAAGGGTTCAGGTGTCTACGCTCCAACACCTCAGTTAGCTCGTGTCGATACAAGGGCAACTGGTGGATACAGAGCTGTTCGATCACCTGTCTAAGGACCTCGTGCCGCTTGCTTCCAAGTAGCATCACATACAGCACACTGATACATCCAAATCACATTTTTGACATCTAACTTGATGCCGACAATGTTTGATTCTTTACCTTTAGTTGTGCACACTGGATTTGGACACTTCATCGTTGTGAATCTAGGAAGCGTCGGGTCGTGCTTGAGATATGGGTTAATAGAGTATTGAATCGACGTATCTTGCATTAAGTCGTGATCATAGACCACTGGATTCTCTTTGGTAATCGGCTCCTCGTATTCACACTGACGACATTTGAGAAAGGCTGACCCTTCACGCTCTTCGATGCTATACATCATGTTATCGCATTTCATACAAAACTTCATTCTGTATCTAGGTCTCCTTGTATTAAAGAGCTTCCATTTTTTCAGAAGCCTACGTGCGTTCAAAATGGAACTTAGGCTGCAAAGTAATCCCTCTTAGTATCACAGAATGCTTAAGTCCAAGTTGAAGGACTTTCTTGATGGCACAGGAAAGGAGACCGATACAGATAAGAAACGGTATGGGCGAGTTTCTAAGGGCGAAAATACAACACACAATGGAATGTCTGGGGGTGCTTGGTCTATTCATGATGAAGACATTCCTGAATTCTACAAACTCTATTGCGAATATCTACGAGACAATGGTCCTCTTCACATGACTGAGAAGAGCACACGAATTGGAGCTATGCGAATTGACTTAGACTTTATATACGACGGAGAGAAGGATGATCATCTTCACACTCAAGAGCAGGTTGTTGAATTCACAAAAGCCTATATGAACGAAGTGAAGAAGTTTATCAAGGTTCCTGAGGCAGTTGAGATCTTTGTGAGTGAGAAGCCTAGACCTACTTATTACAAGGACAAAGATCGTTCCAAGTCAGGTCTTCACCTTGTCATTCCTAACATCAAGACGAATCGTTTTGTAGAGGAAGCTATCAGAATGAACTTATTGAGTCGAATGCCTGAGTTCTTTCCAGATCTACCTCTTGCAGATGAATGGAGAAAAGTATATGATCCATCACCATTGACTCACACGAACAACTGGACTTTGCTTGGTTCTAAGAAGAAGGAAGGAACACCCTATCAGATCAAGTATATCTTGGACTGGGACCCTGAATCCGGTGAAATGAGTATTGACAATGATGTTCCATTGATGACTACACCTGACCTTCTAAAGAAGATGACTGTTCGATCAGCTCCATCTGAAGAGACACCGATGACTGAGTATGCCACAGACTTCCTCAAGAACCGTATCCAAAATGCTGAAGAAATGAAGATTTCTGGAGGTAATGCACTTCAACCAACACGTGGACGTCAAATGGTTAGAGGAGATATGAACTCTCGTGGTTCTTCGCCTGATAATACAGCCTATCGTCAGTCATTGACTCCTGATATTCTAGATTACTTGACTGCGCATGTATACAATCTTGCAGAGTTCAGATACAAGGAATACAAAGATTGGATTGATGTAGGTATTTGCTTGAAGAATATTCATCCCGAGTTGGAAAGCGTATTCTTGGAGTTCAGTAAGCAAGATCCACGAGCAAACGATCGTGAAATTTCAGCTAAATGGAATTCATTTAGTTGGAGATCGGATGGAGCACGTCTTGAACTTCGTAATCTTCTGAAGTGGTCAAAGCTTGACAACTTTAGCAAGTATGAAGAGATTGAGAGAACCAATGTCAGTAGACTAGTGAAGGAAGCCGCAAATGCAGGAACAGAACATGATGTTGCACAGGTTGTCTACGCAATGTTCCGAGACAGCTTTAAGTGTGCAAAGTATGGAAATAATACTTGGTATCGCTTTGATGGAAACAAATGGTGTGAGACAGATCACGGTGTAGCACTCTTGAAGCTTTTGTCTGAAGATGTTCGTAAGCAGTTCAGAGAGGGTGAAAAGCAGAAGATTCAAGAAGCTGAGAATGCAGGTGCATGTATTTGTGAAGGGAAGAACGTTAATCCAAACTGCGAGTCTTGTAAGTGTGATGCTGAAAAGATGAAATATATTGGCATGCAAATCAAGTTGAAGACTTGTAAGTTTACAGAGAATGTGATGAAGATGAGCCGATTGTTGTTCTTGGATGAAGAGTTTGGAAAGAAGCTAGATGAGAACAAACATCTGATTGCCTTTGCAAATGGAGTGTTTGACTCAACTACCATGGAATTTCGTCAAGGAAGACCCGATGATTGTATCAGCTTCTCAACCAAGATCAATTACGATCCTGATCGAGAACACACAACGTATGAATGTTGGGCAGAGATTGACAAGTTTCTTAAAGATGTTCAACCTGATCCAACAGTTCGTAACTATCTAGTTCGTAGATTGGCTACCTGTTTAAGAGGTGGAAATGATGCTCAAAAGTTCCATATTCTAACAGGTGATGGTTCAAACGGCAAATCTATGTTGACAAACTTGATGAGCGTTACGTTCGGAGACTACGCAGGCAAGGTTCCCATTTCACTTCTCACTCAAGGACGTGCAAAGTCTGCTGCAGCTGCTCCAGAAGTCTTACACATGAAAGGTCGTCGATTTGTAACTACACAAGAACCTGATGAGGCAGTTCCACTCAATACTGGTTTGATGAAGGAATTGGCTTCTTGCGAGAAGATGGCGTATCGTGGTCTATACAAGGACATTACGGAGTTTGAAATGCAAGCTCAGATCTTCCTCAGTTGCAATGAGAAGCCTAAGGTTGGGGCAACGGATGGAGGCACTTGGCGTAGGTTGTGTGTAGTTCACTGGCCTTCCAAATTTGTAGCAAATCCTACAGAATCACATCATAAACCATTGGATGAATCTATTCAGCAAAAGGTTTTGAGTGAAGAATGGGCAACCTGCTTCTTGTCGTATTTAGTAGCACTTTATCGCGAAGGTAATGGATGGCGCAAACTCCCTGCACCGGAGAAGGTTCTGGTCTACACCAATGAATATCAGGAGGACTCGGACGCGATCGCCCGTTTCATCCGTGAGTATATTACTCCTATTCCTAATGATGTTGTTGCTAATGATCCTGTAACACTTGCGACGATTAATGGTGTATTTCAGCAATGGAAACGAACAAATGAGATCTCTAAAGGTTCAACAGGAGAACTTAAGAAGAGACTAGAAGCTGCTTATGGTATTCACCCTAGAGGCGGCTGGACCTCCTTCCGGTTCGATTTCTCTTAGACTGGTAGCGTTTAGAACCCTTGCGACCATGACGTGTTCTACGACGACGGGCACCAGTAGTTAGTGGATCTTCTGTCGGCGGAGGAGTTGTGGATACGGCTTCAGTTTGTTCAGTTGTAGATCCCCAAGAGAACGGATTATACCAGACCATTTGTTATAGTATTAGTTTTTATCTATTCGGTGCGCTTTGCTCCGATGCGGGACAAAACGTATGTTCGGAGGAGACCAATTGTGAAGATGACTAAGATGAAGGAGACAACGAGGTTAACGAACGCGACCAAGACCTCACCAAGTCTGAGGGTTGAGCCACCAAGTGTGACTGAGAAGGCACCAACACCCTTGCCAGCTGCAGCGGCAGGTGCGAGCAATGGAGTAAGGATGTCCTCAGAGAGAGACTTGAAGAACTCTCCAACAACACCTCCAAGATAAAACGAAGCAGTGAGAATGATAATATCCCGAGTATCAAGCATTTTTATTAAGATGCGCATACTTTATTTCGTAAAGACAATGGACACTCGCTTCTGGGGACCCAGTGCGTGGCAGTTATTTCACTTGATTGCGTTTACCTCTAAACACCCCGATGATGTTCTAAATCAGATGAAGGATGTATTGCCTTGTAAATATTGTAGGGCTTCTACGACCGAATATGTCCAAAAACACCCCCTCCGTGGCGACCCCGGGCGGTGGCTATATGACATTCATAATATGGTGAATAACAAGTTGCGAACTCAATGTAAGAACGATCCCGCGGTCTTAGATCCTGGACCTGATCCAGAGTTTGAAGATGTTAAGCGACACTATCTTGCATTGAAACCGACCGCTGTGCCTGGCGGTGACTTTTTAGCTTCCATCTCTGCAAACTATCCTGAACAACCTGAACCCGAACAGATGGCGGTTCAACGAACCTTTCTTCACGCTCTTGAAAAAGTCTATCCATTTGCAGAACTTAGAAGTGTGTATAAAGACTACATTACTGAACACGAACCTCAATTAGCTAATCGTTCTGTGTATATGAAATGGATGCATGGATTACTGAGTAACTTATCCAAAAAGGTAGGAACTTCAATGCCTACATACAAAGGATTCGCTCACCATCTTGCGTATTACAGAAGCGGTTGCTCCAAGAAGACGTATCATGGAAAAACGTGTCGCAAACTCTCTGGTGGTGGAAGAACTAAAGCCAGAGACCATGCGAAGACATATAGGGTTTCTCATATTAAATTACTTTGATTTGGGTTTCGTGAATGCTTGAACGGTAAGACGTGCGTGTTTAGCTGAATACACTTCTGGTCGTTTTTCACGGGGTCGTTTCTTTCTTTCTTGTCGTGTTTTAGGGGGTTCTTCCATTTTGGAGGTTCTATTACTTTGACGCAGAGAAATCCATTTTAATACATTCCGTAGCCGCTTCCCATCATGTTTCCACCCTTGCGACCCCTGCGAGTCTTGCGGCGACGACCACCGACAGGTGCTGGGCTCATAGGACCGCTAGACATACTAGAAGAAGGTGTGACTTCAGCACCACCCTTGTAGGTCTTCTTGGCCATCTTGAGGATGTCACCGAACTTCTTTCCCTTGTGCGACTTCATCGTCTTCTTAACATGCGCTAACCACTTATTTGCCATTTTATTAAGAGGTGAAGAAGTTATTGTAAACCGGCTGGCTTTTCAACGAACCCCTTGGATGACTTCATGCTGTCAAATAAAAGCCATTGACATCCATTTGCAGACGCTAGGCGAGGATCTAGAATCTCCTTTCCAAACGTAGCATCTGGAACTACAATCGTAATAGCATTTCTGTTATATTCAATGAGTTCATATTCATCTCGCGGATGCATTGCTTGTGCATACAAGATACGACGCAACTTCGATTCAGACCAAGATAGATTGATTAGTTCTCCTAACTCAGATCCCTGAACATTGTCAGAAACAATGATCAGTCTGTTTTTGAGATCATCTAAAGACGTAGAAGGTTCAACTCCTTTAACCAAATGACGACGAACTGTAGTCTTTATAGATTCAGCAGCTTGATTTAGAGTAACATTATTGACTGAATGAGGAACAATGGATAGAATGAATGGTTCTTCTGTAGTTTCCCAAGCTTGAATTAATTCAACACAAACTGACTCAAATGTCCAGTAATCATATGCATAATCATATCCAAGTTTCAAAGGCTTTTTAGCTACAATTGGCTTTCCATTCTCATCTGCATAGAGGTGAACCTCTAGGAGACGACGACCGCTTGCAATGACATCCTTAACTTCTTCGTAGACACCACCTGTTGCATAGTAGTCGCATAGACGCTTTCGTTCTACAATTTCAGGAACTTCAGGAACAGTTGCGTCATGCCAAATTGTATATCCAAGAATTCCTATAAGTCCAAGTCCGATGGCTAGTTCCATTACTTCTTACCCGTTTCTATTTTTGGAACTCTGAACAAGAGTTGTCGAAATCCATTAATCACATCGTCTGGAATACGGCTTTCCATAGGCTGTTCCATCAAACAAGCTCGGTGGAAATACAAGCAATACATTCCACATTCAGAGTCTTTGAATTGATGCCTGGTTGCATTAAAGGTCATTTTCATTGGATTTGCATGTTTCTTGGTTGCGTCCCATTGCTCTTTCCAACGTTTCATAAGTCTCTTGATCTCCTTCTCTGGAGCATGAGCATATGAATCAAAATACGTTATGCGAGGATATTCAAGCTCTTCACGAATATCACAAAATAAAGCAATCCAATGTTCGCCAGGTCCATCATGAGGATCGGTATTGAAGATAATTCCAATCTGATCGTATTTTGTGGAGAGTTCTGTTAGTTTCATTTCGCAAAGTGCACTCACAAGACACTGTCCTGTCTCAGACTTCAGGTCAAAGTCAATTGGAATGCAACCTACAAAGTAATATTTAGGAAAGAGTTCCATATAGTTCTTTTCCACATGATCAATATCATCTGAGGAAAGCCATTCATATCGATTCACTGTCCATTGTTTAGGAGCTTTGGGTCTTTGCATCAGCGATGAAACTATACACTCTGCAGCTCCTGTAGAACATTGGTCTTGCAGACGATGTTGAATATTAGTCCACATTTCTTCAGGGGTTCCCTTTGGAACTGGGGATTCCTTAGGATGCTCTTTATTATACACTGTTCGGAGTCGTTCAATTTCTTCGTCATCTAGCCAAGACATCCCTTGTTTAAAACGGATACTAAATCATTCAAGTAATAAACAGCATACCATGGAAGCCCTTAAACCCATTCTCTCGGAATATGCTGAAATTACCCGTAAGCTCAATGAAGTAAATACTCGTGCCTCTCAACTTCGTGATGAACGCCGAACCGTTGAACTAGACTTAGCTGCATTATATGCTACATCTCGTGATGCCTTACCCGACAAGATTAGTCTTGCAACATCGGGTATGACATTTGCTGTTAAATATCCAAATCAGTGGAAGAAAGGCTGGACGCTTTCCAAGAAGGAATTGAAAGCGTATTTAGATGAATTAGTTCCTCAAAAAAGTGAAGAGTTGATGAAGGAAATTGTTAGTCGTCAAGAGGAGAAGATGGTGGAAACTGATTACGGTTTTGAGCTTAAAGTTATTGCAAAGCGGGATTGAGTTTCGTCCTTAAGACTTTCTTCAATCTCCATTAGAGTCTGCTGAATCTCTGCGAGTTGTTGTTTAGCTTGATCCAAATTTTGATGGGGAAGGAACCCTTTTTGGATACGCGAAATCGTGCACACCAACGAACCATTCGTGCTCAAGAGACGGGTAGCCAAAGTATGCAAAGGCTTCACCATCAACGTGATATGATACTCAACAACACAATATTTTTAAATGCCATCGTCTTCGCGCTGAAGAAAGTAGGCGTGAAGTTTCTCAGACATTCCACGAATACTGAACTCCAATACACCATGCCAGTTAGGTCGCATAATAGTTCTCACATCTCGGATTCCATCTAGTATTGCGTGGCGATCTACGTATCTGCGATTCACATGAGTTCCATGCCATAAGTGATAGACTGAACCTGAGATACATGAGATACGAGGTTTTGGAAGACTGGAGAACTCTTTGAAAGCAGGAACTAGAGCAGGTTTGAGATACGTTGCTGGAAACTTGACATCTAACCATGCGGCTGCTGAAAGTGTATCTCCACTTCCTGTAATTCCATATTCAAAGAATCCTACTTTGCGAAACCATTTGCGACGGAATGCCCACGCAAATCCTGGATGAAACTTATGATCGAAGGTTTTGCTACGATTCATGTACAAGACTGACTCTCGTTCTTGCATGATTTTTGTATACGTGATGTCCATCCACACTGCAGATGTAAAGGGTTGAACCACATCATTTTTGTTCAAGGCATCTGAGACTTCACAATACCAGTGAGGATTGCCAAAGATGATATCGGCATCCAAGAATAATACTTTAGAAAACCACCAAGGAATCTTGGATTCAAGAATGGTACAGAGGTTCTCCTTGTGGAAGAGGATGGATTTACTCCAGACATGAAAGGCATCTGCAATTTCAGGTTCTTGCTTATCAAACACCAACTCCAAAGTGTAATATGGAATACCTGCAAGTTTAAGTTTTTCAATCGTGTAGAAGTAGTTCATCACCATACGTTTGGACTTTGCAGGATTGAAGAAGACTAACCCAATAGCCATATCCTTTTTCCATGGAGTATTATACCGAATGTTTGAGACTTCAATGAGTTTAGCAGGTTCTTGTTTAGGTAAAGGATCTGGTTCTTCAGTATAAGCCATAGACTGAGCGCTTCCCATTGTGTAGAAAAACGGATAAAAGATTGGATAGAAACTACAAGCCATAATGACAGATGTCTATTCACCTTACAATGCCCGTAACCGATTCTTCACAGAGAAGGACATCCATCGTATCTTACATCGCCATGGTCTTCCTCATTATCGCGTCTCAAATCCAAGAGTCTTTCAAACCTCAATGGTTCATACAACCTATGTCAAGCGATCTGAATACACTACACCCGATGGACGACCGGCGTCTCTTGCTC
>Ga0247722_10000555_pt1 | contig 22409 bp, 21 predicted proteins | sample MSEWelMarce3H_FC_FD_189094 | JGI IMG/M metagenome (GOLD analysis project Ga0247722, IMG submission 189094) | Subsurface sediment microbial communities from gas well in West Virginia, United States - MSEEL Well Study Marcellus 3H_FC | ecosystem: Environmental > Terrestrial > Deep subsurface >... | reverse complement strand
CATCAAAATAACTTTCTGCATAATCGGAATACGAAAATGCAAACCTTCACCCAAAATCTCTTTTTGCACCGCGCCAAAATTTAATACGACACCACGTTGACCCGCGCCAACGACCACAAAAGGATTAAGAATTAACACAAGCACTAATGCAATACAGCCCATAACTGCGTATTTTATAAAACTTGCCATCAACACAACTCCTGTGTACAAGATAATTTATTTTTGGGTTTAGCTTAAAATGACTGTGTCCAAGTTTATCACGACTTTATTGAGCCTGTTGTTGCTGTTTAGCTCATCAGGGGTATTAGCCGAAATCCCAATTAAATCGTTTGGGACAGGCAGCAGCAATAAAGCAGGACAGTTTTTAACTGCCGAGCAAGCCTTTCAATTGCGCGTTGACAGCAAAGCACAAGAGCTACAATTACATTTCATTATCGCTCCCAATTATTATTTATACAAAGACCGTTTTAAATTTGAAGTAAATCAAGGGACTGCCATTTTGGGACAGGCTTTTTTTAGTGCCGAGCCAGAATGGAAAGACGATGCCGAATTTGGTCGGGTAGAAGTTTTTCATCAGTCATTAACGGTAACAGTGCCTGTCAAAGGTAACGGTGATATTTTAGTGCGCTGGCAAGGTTGCGCCGATGCAGGTTTATGTTATGCACCACAAGAACAATTAGTCAGTATTGGTGCTTCTGCCCTCACCCAAAAAGCAGCTCTTTTAAAACCGACGACTCGTGATGCCGTGATGAGTATTCCCATTCCGACACTGATTCCTTTGGTAAGCTATGAAGTCGTTGAGGAGGAAGAATCTACTACGGCCAATCCTCAGCCCGATGCCAATAATGAGCTTAATCAAAACCAAGCAACGCTTATTTTACCCCAAAGCAACCTTAGCTCCACTCCTGTACCAGTAAGCACACCAAACACCACTGATGATGGCTTTAAACTTGCCGATAATCCTTTATTAGCCTTATTAACTTTATATGCGTTGGGTATTGGTTTGGCCTTTACGCCCTGTGTATTACCGATGTTGCCGATTGTTGCCAACATTGTTGCGCGCCAACATGCACGTACCGCCAAACAAGGCTTTTTTTTAGCATTTGCTTATGCCATTGGTGTCGCTTGTAGTTATGGCTTATTAGGTATTTTAGTGTCGGTGTTTGGCAGTCAAGCCAATATTGCCGCTTGGTTACAGCATCCCAGTGTCTTAATCAGCGTCAGCTTGTTGTTTTTTATATTGGCATTGGCCAGTTTTGATGTCTTTCATTTACAACTGCCCCAAAGTTTGCATCATCGGTTAGATGCTCTCAGCCAAAAAGGTAAAGCAGGCAGTTTTGTTGGCACATGGTTAATGGGCTTCTTTTCAGCTTTGGTGGTGTCGCCTTGTGTTTCTGCACCATTAGCGGGTGTGCTGTTATCAGTATCGAGTTTAGGCAATCCCCTACTGGGTGGTACGGCACTATTTGTCTTAGGTTTAGGACTTAGTACGCCATTGATGATTTTAGGTGCGAGTGAAGGCAAATTTATGCCCAAGGCAGGATTGTGGCTTAATCGGGTCAAACAAAGTTTTGGCATTTTGTTGTTAGCGGTCGCTGTCGTTTTATTATCGCGGGTCATAACAGGCTCAAGCATTTTATTTTTATGGGCGGCATTATGCGTAGGGAGTGGTTTTTGGCTTAATCAATGGGGTGGAAAATGGCGTGTAGTATGGCGTAGTGGCTCGTATATGTTGTTGATTTGGGGCGCAACTTTGTTGGTAGGTGCGGCTTTGGGTGGTACGGACCCGCTAAAACCGCTCGCTTCTGTGCAATCGGCAATCAATGTCAATAATACCAGCAATACACCCGCCAACTTTAAAACCATTCATAGCTTGGCTGAATTAGAACAACAATTAGAGCAAGCACAACAACAACGCAAACGAGTTTTAGTCGATTTTTACGCCGATTGGTGTGTCAGTTGTAAAGTAATGGCAAGAGAGGTTTTTGGCCAAGCCGATGTGCAAAATAACTTACAAGATTGGATATTATTAAAAGCCGATGTGACTCAAAACAGCGCGGAAGAACGTGCTTTACAACAACACTTCACCATTTTTGGCCCTCCTGCGATTTTGTTTTTTGCACAAGGCGAAGAAATAGCCAACAGCCGCATCGTGGGTGAAATAAGCAAAGGTGCTTTTTTGACTCATTTACAGCAAGTTAAAGCTCTGCCCTAGTGTTGTCCTATGTTGTTGAGGGAAACTTTGTATTAAAAATAACGTTTTTAGGACTTACGCGGTTATCGCTTATTTGTTCACATTTCCCCCCCTGCCTTCGGCATCCCCCCTTATTAAGGGGGGACTGAGGGGGGTGAAAACGCGCTAATTTCGGTGAAATGCGTAAGTCCTGATTTTTAATTACTAAGGAAAAATCATGACACAACTGGCACTGATTACAGGCGTATCAGGCGGTATTGGCCAAGCAGTGGCAATGCAACTCGCGCAACAAGATATCCATTGTGTTTTGGTATCACGAGACGCTGAAAAACTGCACAAACTGCATTCAACACTAACAAATAGCCATATTCTCGAAGCTGATGTCACCGATGCACAAAGTACACAACAACTGTGGCAACAATGTGTTGCCGCGTATGGCGTACCGACTTTATTGGTGCATTGTGTCGGCAATACTCATATTGGAGCATTACACAAAACCCCTTTAGAAACATGGGATAAAGTGCGTAAAGTAAATTTAGACAGTAGCTTTTATGTGTTACAGCAGTTTGTTAAACATCTTGTAGAACACAAATTGGCAGGCAGTGCGGTGTTATTATCAAGTGTGGTAAGTCAAATTGGCGTTGCGAATCACGAGGCGATTGCTGCTGCTAAAGGAGGGATAGATGCGTTGGTACAAAGTGCGGCTGCCAGTTATGCCGCTTACAATATCCGTATCAATGCGGTTGCTCCTGCTCTAACAGCCACCCCTTTAACCGAGCCAATGCTTAAAAATGATTTGATGCGTCAAGGGGCAGAAAAGCAATACCCCCTAACAGGCATAAACCATGCTCAAGATGTCGCCGAAGCAATTACATGGTTATTATCAGCACAAGCACAACGTATTACAGGACAAACTCTAGCGGTTGATGGCGGTTTTAGTCGCATTCGACCCCTAGTACGCTGATAAAATTACCACTCACCGCCACCGCGTTTATCGGCTACGTCACGTTTTTGCTGACGTAAAAAACCACCGCGGCGCGCAGGTAAAGGATGCTCTTGCATTTTTTCGGCGCGGCGTTTAGCCAAACCATACAAACCAGTTCCAACACGCGGCTTTAATTTAACCAAAGCCGCCAAACCGTCAATTTCGTCTTTATCTAACTCTAACCAACGGCCTGTATGTAAGTGACGTGGCAAGGATACGGTACCATAACGAATCCGTAATAAACGGCTAACGCGCAAGCCTTGCGACTCAAACAAACGTCGCACTTCGCGGTTACGACCTTCTTTGACCACCACTTCATACCAACGGTTAATGCCTTCGCCGCCAACTTCGCTAAAACTTTCAAATTTGGCAGGGCCATCTTCCAAAGTGACACCTTGCAGTAAGTTTTGTCGTGCTTCGGCACTCACCTCGCCCATCACCCGTACCGCATATTCACGCTCAACTTCATTAGAGGGGTGCATTAAACGGTTAGCCAATTCGCCATCATTGGTAAACAACAACAAACCGCTACTGTTAATATCCAAACGCCCCACCATCACCCAACGCTCATTTTTTAGCGGCGGTAAATTATCAAACACTGTTGGACGACCTTCGGGGTCTTGACGTGAACAAATTTCACTTTCAGGCTTGTAATACACTAACACACGGCGGCGGGTTTCTTCTTCGAGGGTAAAACTCACGCGCCGACCATCAACCCGTAACTCATCAGTCGCTTCAATACGCTGGCCAATTTCGGCTATTTTACCGTTGACACTGACGCGGCCTTGAATAATCGCTTCTTCCATGTGACGACGAGAACCTAAACCAACACGGGCTAGGACTTTTTGCAATTTTTCGCTCATGGCTTGTTTAACTCACTATTTAACCAACAGTATTAAGGCATAAATCACCATGCCTTTTTAGGACTTAGTGCGTAAGTCCTGTACTTTTTCCTCTTGACCGTAGCTGTTATTGTTATTCCACGGTTCTTATTGTAACTTTTTAGATTTGACGCGGTTATCGCTTATTTGCACTGCAATACGTCAAATCAGCTCTTTATCAATCGCCTCTAAGTCACGCAAAGCAGCTAAAGGCGGTAATTCGGCCAAGGTTTTTAGACTAAACGCATCTAAAAACTCGCGTGTTGTGGCCAACAAAGCTGGCCTACCTGGCACTTCACGATGACCTACTACCACAATCCACTCTCTATCAAATAAGGCTTTGATAATCTGTGTACTCACCACGACGCCACGAATCGCTTCAATTTCGGCACGGGTGACAGGTTGACGATACGCAATAATAGCCAAAGTTTCTAGCATCGCGCGTGATAATTTGGGTGGTTTATCATGCCACAATTTGCTAATCCACGGACTAAATTTGGCGCGCACTTGAAAACGATAACCCGAAGCAATTTCGACAATCTCTAAAGGCCGCGTAGCATACTCTGTTTGTAGCTCTTTAAGCAGGGTTTGTAGTTGCAAACGGCTCGGTTTTTCTTCATCTGCAAACAAATTTAACAATTCATCTACTGTTAACGGCTCAGGACTGGCAAAAATTGCGCTTTCGATGACATTTTTGATAAGAAGCGGACTGAGGTTCATGCGTCACCTGAGCCATACTGACGCACATAAATGGTGGTAAATACCGCCTCTTGGACTAATTCTATCAGTTGTTGCTTGAGTAATTCCAAGATAGCCATAAACGTCACCACTACCCCGATGCGTCCTTCTTGGAGAGTAAATAATTCGTTAAATGCAATGGTTGCACCCGTTTTAAGCCGCACCAAGACTTCCTGTAAACGCTGTTCTAAGGTTAAGCCGCCTTCGGCAACCACATGACTTTGCTGTAGTTGTGCGCGTTGCATCACATCACGCATCGCATTTAACAACAAACTAAAATCACCAACAAAGGGTTCACTGGGTAAAATATCACGCACAGGTGCTTGTGCATGAGCAATAAAAATATCCCGTCCCTCTTGTGGTAAATCTGCCAAGTTTTCTGCGGCTTGTTTAAAACGCTCATACTCTTGCAAACGCCGAATTAACTCAGCGCGTGGGTCGTCTTCTTCGGCTTGCGCTTGAGCAGGTTTGGGCAATAATAAACGCGATTTAATTTCGGCTAACAAGGCGGCCATCAGCAAATACTCTGCCGCCAAGTCGATATTCAGCTCCTGCATCAATTCAATATAACTGACGTATTGACGAGTTATTTCGGCAACAGGAATATCTAAAATATCTAGGTTTTGTTTGCGAATTAAATACAACAATAAATCGAGTGGCCCTTCAAAAGATTCCAAAAATACCGCTAGCGCATCGGGAGGAATATATAAATCTTCGGGAAGTTGGGTCAGAATCTCATCATAAACACGAGCATAAGCCTGCGGCACATTATCCGTAAGCGGTAATACATCAGATGGTTTAAATTCAGAAACTGACACTCAAAATCACCGATAATTTAAGCCCATGGCACTACGCACATCACGCAAGGTATCTTCGGCCACATCATGCGCGCGTTCCGCACCTTCAGCCAATAAACTATAAATCAGTTCAGGTTGCTCTTCGTACTCTAAAGCACGTTGACGCATTGGCTCTAATTCAGCGTTAATGGCTTCAATCACAGGCTTTTTACACTCTAAACAACCAATACCCGCCGAACGACAACCTTGCTGCACCCATTGTTTAGTACTATCATCCGAATATACCTCATGTAACTGCCAGACAGGGCAAACATCAGGATTACCTGCATCAGTACGGCGGATACGCGCTGGGTCGGTAGGCATACGACGAATTTTTTGATCAACGTCTTCGGGTGCTTCACGCAAGGCAATGGTATTGCCATACGATTTAGACATTTTTTGACCATCTAAACCCGGCATTTTGGCGGCTGGAGTCAATAAGGGCTGTGGTTCGGGCAAAATAATTTTGCCACCGCCTTCTAAAGAGCCTAATAACCGCTCTTTATCGCCTAAAGTGATATTTTGTTGCGATTGCACCAACGCTTTGGCGGTTGCTAAGGCTTCAATATCACCTAATTCTTGGTATTTTTTGCGTAAATCAACATAAACCTTGCTGGCTTTTTTGCCCATTTTGTTAATAGCTGCCGCGACTAGGTCTTCAAAGCCAATTTCTTTACCAAACAAATGATTAAAACGCCGTGCCACTTCGCGGGTTAATTCGATATGCGCGACTTGGTCAGCCCCCACAGGCACTAAACCTGCGCGATATAATAAAATATCGGCACTTTGCAACAAGGGATAACCCAAAAAGCCATAAGTCGCTAAGTCTTTTTCTTTGAGTTTTTCTTGCTGGTCTTTGTAGGTAGGCACACGTTCCAACCAAGACAAAGGAGTCATCATCGACAACAACAAATGTAGTTCGGCATGTTGCGGCATTTGTGATTGTACAAAAATGGTGGCAGTTTTAGGATTAACCCCTGCCGCCAACCAATCAACTACCATCGCAAACACACTTTGTTTAATAATACGTGGGTCTTCGTAGGCGGTAGTTAAGGCATGCCAATCCGCAACAAAAAAATAGCAATCATGCTCGTATTGCAATTTTGCCCAGTTTTTTAATACACCATGATAATGGCCTAAATGTAACTGACCTGTTGGGCGCATACCTGATAGTACACGTTGTGAAGAGGCGACACTCACCTACGAACTCCAAAGATAAAAGAAAGACCTTGGCATTATACGGGCAGAGAAAGAAAAAAGGCAGACCCGAAGGCCTGCCCAAAACAAACAAAACTACCATAAACCATGGAGAGGATGATACCTAGTATTATAGGTAACAAGGGTCAACCTCATCCCGAAGGCCAACCATCGAGCGATATTACTCCTAGTTATTTCATAAATGCAATTTTTTTTTAGATATTTTTTGACTAAGCAGTCACATAGCGGCTTATTCTCATCTAATTTATGACAAAAATAATCACGTTAAATTAAAATACAATTGTATTATTTATTAAAACTTAACTAAATGGTTTAATGTCGCCCGCTCCCTCTCTTAAAATAATTGGCAGGCCTTCTTGGCTTAAATCAATCACTGTTGTTGGCATTAACGTACCTAATCCACCATTAATCACTAAGTCAATTTGTTTGCCAATACGTTCTAAAATATCATCAGGGTCATCTAAAGGCTGAGTTTCATTGGGTAATTGTAATGTAGCCGTTAATAATGGCTCATTTAATTCGGCTAATAACGCCTGACAAATGGCATGATCTGGTACACGCAAACCAATGGTTTTACGTTTGGGGTGCATTAAACGCCGAGGCACTTCACTACTTGCGGTTAAAACAAAGGTATAAGCCGCAGGGGTATGGGCTTTTAATAATCTATAGGTAGGATTATCGACTTTGGCATAGGTGGCAATTTCGGATAAATCTCGACATAACAAGGTAAAATGGTGTTTATCATTTAACGCACGAATCCGAATAATGCGCTCTAAGGCATTTTTATCGCCTAAATGACAACCCAATGCATAAGCTGAATCGGTAGGATAGGCAATGACACCGCCGTTTTTAATAATCTGTACCGCTTGTTTAATTAAACGTGGTTGAGGATTATCAGGATGAATATGAAAATACTGGGTCATATTATTTGTTCCTTAAATAACTGCCATACGGGTTGGCAATTGGCAGGTAATGGTGCAAAACGGCCTAATTTTAGCCAAGGCATATTTGTACCATGATAATCACTGCCTTGAGAGGCATATAATTCAAAGCGTTGCGCCAAAGTAGCTAAATTTTGAATAATATTGACTTTTTCATTAGCAGTACTGACTTCCATCGCTTGACCACCTGCACTTTTAAAATCGGCTAACAAGGCGCGTAGTTTGGTTTGTGACAAGCCATAACGCGCAGGATGAGCCAATACAGCGATTCCTCCTGCCGCTTTAATCCAACCTAAAGCGGTCAACATATCTGTCCACGGCATAGCAACCGAAGCAGGTTTACCTGCTCCTAAATACTTATCAAAGGCACGTTGTTGATTATTAACACGGCCTATATTGACTAAATATTGAGCAAAATGGGCGCGACCAACACGATTTTCGTCTCCCCCTGCTAAGGCTAAAACGGCTGGCCAACAATCCTCTATGCCTAAATACGCCAATTTTTGGGCAATCAACTGCCCGCGTTTGGCACGGGCTTGCGCTTGCTCGGCCAAACCTGCGACTAATAAAGGATGTTGTGGGTCAATATGCAAGGCAATAATATGCACTAATTGTTGTTGCCATATCGCCGAAATTTCTACCCCATTGATAATCTGTAATGTTGTGCCTTGGGCGGCTTGATGCGCTTCGGCCAAACCCAATACGGTATCGTGATCGGTGAGTGCCAAATGGCTTAGACCTGCATTTAAGGCTTGCTCAACCAGTTGTTGCGGGCTTTGTGTCCCGTCCGAATACAAACTATGACAATGTAAATCAATCGAAGGCATGACAGATGTTCTAAAGATGTTTAAGATTGCGGCTCAAGACTTGGGCAATGCCTAAGTCTTAAAATAGTATTGTTTTCACTGTAGCAAATTACAGCACACAAGTATCTTTTTTTCTTAGTTAAGCACTTTATTTATGAAACAATGGCTCGATTTTATCCCTCTGTTTGTCTTTTTTGCCACTTTTAAAGCTTATGGTATTTTTCCTGCAACAGCCGTGTTAATTGGTAGTTCAATTGTTGTCTATGGGGGACTATGGCTCAAAGACCGTCATTTAGAAAATAGCCAAAAAATTACGCTGGTTGCGACCATATTATTTGGTAGTGCAACTTTATTGTTACATGACGAAGCCTATTTAAAATGGAAAGCACCTGTCATTAACTGGATTTTTGCTGCCGCGTTTTTAGGAAGTATGTATATTGGCAAAGAGCCTTTAGTACAAAAAATGTTGGGCAAAGCCTTTGATATGCCTGCTGAGGTTTGGCGTAAATTAAATTGGGCATGGATTGGCTTTTTTATTTTTGCAGGAGCCAGTAATGCCTATGTTGCTTTTTACTTTGAACAATATTGGGTTGATTTTAAAGTATTTGGCAGTTTAGCCATGACTTTTGTGTTTATTATTGCTCAGTTTTTTTTATTATCACGCTACATCAAACAAGATATTACCGAGAAATAACACTATGTGGTATGCCATTATTGCCGAAGATACCGTTAATAGTTTGGAAAAACGTCTTGCTGCGCGCCCTGCTCATGTGACACGGTTACAACAATTACAAGCTGAAGGTCGTTTATTGGTAGCAGGCCCTCACCCTGCTATTGACAGCGAAGACCCAGCCGCCGCAGGTTTTACAGGCAGTTTAATAATTGCCGAGTTTGCTAGTTTAACTGCTGCACAAGCATGGGCAGCCGATGACCCGTATATTGCCGCAGGAGTTTATCAACAAGTGACAGTAAAACCATTTAAAAAAGTGCTACCTTAATGCACACTCTGAAATTGCGTTATATCTCGCTTGGCTTTTTGTTGTGCAGTGGTGTTGCTCTAGCGCAAACCACGCCTGCTCCAAGCACTGCTGAAACAACATCAGCCACCAACACTCAAGCGGTCACTACGCCTAAAAAATCAGTCCAAAAAGCAGTCACGGTATCATCCGTTAAACCGCCACCACCACCTGTAGTCCTTGCCCCACCAGAACTGAGTAACGAACAAAAACTCCTGATTGAAAATGCCCAAAAACTTGATGTACTCAATAAAGAATTATTAACACGCAATCAACAATTACAGGTCACTAACGAAAAGCTGTCATTACAAGTCGAAATTCTTAAACATGACCGTTATTCCGAAGGCACACGCGATACACTGATTAGTATCATTGTCGGGATTTTATTGGGTTGGTTATTATTTAGAACCAAAAAACGTCCGCGTTATCGAGACTTTTAACGGTGTTGATCGAAGCCGCCCAACTCACTTGGGATAATGGACTCCCCTATTCTAGTCATTTTAAGGATATTTATTTTTCTATAGATAATGGTCTTGCCGAAACCAATCATGTGTTTTTGCAAGGCAATCGTCTGCCCGAACGTTTTGGTCAATTAACAAGCGAACAGTCATTCACCATTGCCGAAACAGGTTTTGGCACAGGTTTAAACTTTTTAGCCACTTGGCAGTTATGGCAGCAAACGCCACGCGCTACAAATACATGGCTACATTTTGTCTCGGTAGAAAAACATCCTTTAAGCAAAGACGATTTAACTCGCGCTTTGGCATTATGGCCAGCATTGACTGACTACGCCCAACCATTATTAGCACAATATCCGCCATTAACCGCAGGTTGGCATCGTTTGGTATTTGCCGAGCAACACATCACACTCACTTTAGTTTTTGGTGATGCTTTGCTGCTATTACCCGATGTGGTGGCTGAAGTTAATGCGTGGTTTTTAGATGGTTTTGCGCCTGACAAAAACCCTGAATTATGGCAAGTAGATTTACTAAACCATGTGGCTAATTTAAGCAAAATAGGCACAACGCTGGCCACATTTAGTGCTGCGGGTGTGGTTAAACGTGGCCTTGAAAGTGTCGGTTTTACAGTGGTTAAACAACAGGGATTTGGCCGTAAACGGGACATGATTACCGCCACACTCAATCAAGCTCCCGTAAGCAAAGCCACATGGCACAGCCCAGCACCTCCGTATCAAGGACAAAAACAAGCATTGATTATTGGTGCAGGCATTGCAGGAGTGAGTTGTGCCAGAGCCTTAGCCTTGCGCGGCTGGCAAGTAACGATTATTGACCAAGCAGCTCATGCGGCAAGTGCCGCTTCGGGCAATCCTGCGGCAATTATTTATCCCAAACTTGCGCCCGCTCATTTGTCAGCATGGCATTTTCAACAACAGGCTTATTTATGGTTATTACAACTGTTACAAAAGCCTGCTTTGGATACGGTTTGGTGTCAAACAGGCTTATTATGGTTGCTGACAGGGAATCAACAACGCGAAGGAGAAAAACTGAATAATCATCCGTGGCCTAGTGAACTGGTACAAAAAGTTTCGCCACAACAAGCCAATCTTTTGGCAGGCACAGCGATTGATTGTGAGTGTTTATATTTTCCCCAAGCAGGTTTTTTGCAGCCACAAGCCTTGTGTGCTGCATGGTTAAATCATCCAAACATTCACTGTTTGTGGCAACAACAAGTGTATGAACTGAAACAACATGAACAGCAATGGTTAGCGATTGATAACCAACAACAAGTGATTGCTCAAGCACCTGTGGTGATTTTGGCCAATGCCTTAGCCGCACAACAATTGACGGTAAGCAAACACTTGCTTTTAACAGCTGTTAGGGGGCAAATTGCTCAGTTTGAAACGAATACAGCCTTAAAAAAACTCAACGCTGTATTATGTTATGGTGGTTATTTAACCCCTGCTTTTGGTACAGCACCAACACATTGTTTAGGCGCATCTTTTTGGCCTAAAAATACCAATACCGAGGTGACAGTCAGTGACCACGTTCATAATCAACAGTTAATAGCGCAATTTTTACCCCAATTAGCCGAACAATTGCCTAGTATTGATACATGGCAAGGCCGAGCGGCATTACGCGCTCAAACCACCGATTATTTACCCATCGTGGGTCAATTACCCATTTACGAGGACTTTATACAAGACTATGCCGCACTCAAACACGGTAAAACCATTCACCAAGTACCGCGTTATTATCAAGGTTTGTTTGTGTCTTTAGGACATGGCTCTAAGGGATTTTGTTACGCACCTTTAGCTGCCGAAGTGATTGCTGCTCAACTGAATAATGAGCCTTTACCCATTGCCCAACGGGTATTACAGGCTTTACATCCTGCACGTTTTTGGGTTAAAGCATTAAAAAGACAAAAATAACTGGTTTAATAAAAAAATGCGCCCTGAGCGGAGTCGAAGGGATAGAAAAACTTAGCACTATCGTCCATATTTTGGCATCAATAGTAAAAACTCTTAAAACAACTTTATTTATAATCAAAAAATCACTTGAAGGTTTATAAACACCATGACGCAACTACTTGACCCAAAACAAGCTTTAATAATCAATGGTCAGCCTCGTTTTGGCTATTTTGCTGACTCGTTGCCAAACATCAATAGCCAAGACTTTATTTATGAAACCCCTTTTGGCCACACACGCTCTGAGTTTCAAAAATGGTTAGGTTATAAAGAGTTTCAATATTTTGGCGGCATGAGTGACAAGCTGATTTTTGGTTGTGCGATTGCTCATTTACGTTATGTTGCTGTGGCTTTTGTTTATGTTTATGACATAGAACAACGCGAATTATGGTCAAAATCATGGCGTAGTCCTTTAGGTTTAGGTTTTGAACTGGCCAACAATCCTTGTCAAGGTAAATCACAATTTCGCATTCCTGCCATCGTTAATATCGAGATGGACTATCAAAATCATCCGCGCCAAAAAAGTTTGATGATTAAATGTAAAGACTTAGAATTGCACGCAACCATGTCCGAACACAACTTAGAACCCATGTCTATTTGCACCCAAACAGGATATAACGGGTGGACATATACTTCTAAATCAGCAGGACAAGCCTTGCAAGGCTTTGTCAGTTTAAAAGGTCAAGTATTTGATTTAGAAAAAATTAAGGCTTATGGTAGTCTGGATTTTTCTACAGGTTATATGCGCCACGAAACATGGTGGAATTGGGCGTGTTCAGCAGGTGAAATTAAATCGGGAGCACGTCAAGGACAAGCCGTGGGTTTAAATTTATCAACAGGTGTTAATGAAACCAGCTTTAGCGAAAATTGTTTGTGGCTGAATGGCCAGCGTTATGCACTCAATCATGCCCAGTTTGAATTTGACCGTAAAGATACCTTTAAAACATGGCGTATTTATGCCAACAATGGCCAAGTCCAACTCAAGTTTAGACCAATGGGGATGCACCGCGAAAAAGTCAAAGCCATTTATTTGAACACCCATTTTCGACAAATGTTTGGTGAGTTTAGTGGTTGTGTGCTTCTCAATGGTGAAGAAATCTGTTTAGATGGTTTAAAAGGTTTTGTTGAAGACCAATATATTACGTGGTAGCAGTTAGCAGTTAGCAGTTAGCAGTTAGCAGTTAGCAGTTAGCAGTTAGCAGTTAGCAGTTAGCAGTTAGCAGTTAGCAGTTAGCAGTTAGCAGTTAGCAGTTAGCAGTTAGCAGTTAGCAGTTAGCAGGAGAATATGATGTTTAAGCTGAATTTGGTCAAATATGTAATGCTGATGCTAGTCTTAACATTCAGCCAACTTAGTACAGCAGGTAACTGGGTAGGCACTGCTGCCCCCGCTTTTCAACTGCCCGACCAAACAGGCAAAGTACGCCAACTAAGCGACTTTAAAGGTAAATGGTTAGTACTGTATTTTTATCCTAAAAATCATACGTCTGGCTGCACCGAAGAAGCGAAACGATTTCGTGACCAATTTGCGAACTATCAAAAACATCAGATTCAAGTCGCAGGTGTTAGTCTTGATAGCGTTGATTCGCACAAAAAATTTGCCCAAGATTTTAATTTACCGTTTACCCTACTCTCAGATAGCAATAAAGAACTGGCCAAAAAAATGGGCGTATTACAAGGGTTTGGCGCGTTTAGTTTTACCAGCCGTGAAACCTTTTTAATTGACCCACAAGGCACTATTGTTTATCACTATGATAGCGTTAGCCCCGAAACCCATGCCACACAAGTTCTAAATGACGTTAAAAAACTCAGCAATAAATCTTAGTGACTAGGCCGCTAAAAACCTATCTTATGCTACGATAGCTGCTCCTTTTAGCTATCGTTTGTCAGCTTATGCGCCAATCATCCTTATTAAAAATGTTTGAAAGTATTGGTCTGTATTTACGCACCTTATTATTTGACCTGAGCTTTCAACATTACATCAGCTTGCAAATTATTCCTTTATGTTATTTATTGGTTTTGATTTCGAGTGCGGGCGGTTTGGCGTTTTTAGTCGTCACCAGTTTTATTAAAAATGCGTGGCTTGGCTTATTTTATTTATGCTTATCACCGATAATTTTTTTAATTTGGGTATCAATCTGTCGGGTGGTGTTAGAACTGTTAATTGTCGTGTTTAGAATTACCGCCCAGCTTGACCATGTTTCTTCGATGAATGACTCTTTGGGTGAAGTCACCGCACTGACGCGCCCCCTATCACGTTTATTTCAAAGCAAACCTGCACGTCCCCCTCGACCGAGTTCGCGTAGTGATACGCCACCACCAACCAATCATCGCCGTTAAAGTTTATTTAATATACAGTTGTATTTTTATTACTAATCGGTCATTATCACACCGTAAAATACGAGATAAACCATGAAATTATTATCTTTTAACAGTTGTTATGTGACCGATGATTTAAACAGTGTCACCCAATACGACCCACAAAGCGAAGTTAATCCCGAAACGGTAGGCATGAGCTTCAAACAACGTGATGCGATTTGGCGCGCTACCGAACTATTGTATAAAACGGGTGCATCTCCTGCCATTACCTTATGTATCCGCCGCAAAGGACAGATAATACTCAATCGAGCTATTGGTCATGCGCGAGGCAACGGCCCCGAAGACCATCAACACACCCCCAAAGTTTTAGCGACACCTGATAGCCGCATTTGTTTATTTTCGGCTTCTAAAGTCGTTACTGCCATGTTGGTACATTTATTGGACGAAATGGGCGAACTAGACTTACTCGACCCAATTAGTCACTACATTCCTGAATATGGCGTAAATGGTAAAAAAGCTGCCACCATTTATCATCTATTAGCCCATCGAGGCGGCATTCCCAGTTTACCCAAAGGCACAGACCCGAAATTATTATTCAATCCCGATGCCGCCTTAGATTTGTTGTATAAAGCTCGACCAATTGCCCCCAGTGGTCATCGTGCTGCTTATCATGCACTGACCGCAGGTTATGTGTTAGGTGAATTGATACGCCGTGTGACGGGCAAAGATGTTCGGCAATTTTTGGCCGAAAAAATTAGTATTCCTATGGATATGCCGAGTTTTAACTTTGGTCTTGCCCCTGAATACCGCGAGCAAGTGGCACTTAATTACAGCACTGGCTTAAAACCTGTGTTATTGGCCGATGCTTTTTTACGCAATATATTGGGTGGCTCAATGGAAGATGCCGAGTATTACACCAATGACCCACAATTTATGGATACTATTTGTCCCGCAGGCAATATCTTTGCTACCGCCGAACAAACCAGTCGCTTTTTTCAAATGTTATTAGACGGCGGTCGTTATCAAAATAAGCAAATTTTTAATGCAAAAACCATCCGCCGCGCTACTATTGAGGTGTCGCGTCCCGAAATAGACGCCAAACTGATTTTGCCAATGCGTTATGCGATGGGACCCATGTTGGGCGCGAAACCCGTAGGCTTGTATGGTTTTAATACCCAAAATGCCTTTGGTCATTTGGGTTATACCAGTATTTTTTGTTGGGCAGACCCAGACCGTGATATTTCGGTTAGCCTGCTGACCAGTGGTAAATTTTTAGTAGGTGCGGGACTACCTGCGGTCATCAATTTAGTGACCAACATTAGCAGACAGTGTACGCGTGTTCACCCATCGGAAAGACAGCGCGCATTGTAAAAAAACCGCTATAATCTTTTGATATATTTTTGGGGTGTCAATGTTTAACACCCTTTTTGTGGAGTCCCCTCATGAGTCAGCCAAAACCGCCCATTAATTGGTTAGGAGCAAGTGTGTTGTTGTCAACACCACTAATTGCCCTAATCGCTATTCCTTGGTATGCCATGTACCACGACTTTAGTACCGCAGCATGGGTATTGATGGCTGTCTTTTTATATATGAATGGTTTAGGTATTACGGCTGGCTATCATCGTTTGTGGGCGCACAAAGCCTATGACGCGCATTGGTCTATACAAATACTGTTAATGTTATGGGGAACAGCCGCGATTCAAAATAGTATTTTAAATTGGGCTTCGGGTCATCGAGTTCATCATCGTTTTGTTGATGATGTTGATAAAGACCCCTACTCAGCCAAACGTGGCTTTTGGTTTTCGCACATGGGTTGGATGTTAAGAAATTATCCCTCCAGCCAATTAGATTACAGTAACTCACCCGATTTGTTAAAAAACAAAATTGTGATGTTTCAACATAATCATTATTTAGCCTTAGTATTATTGATGAATCTGGCTGTCCCAATGTTAGTTGGTTATTTGATTGGTGATTTTTGGGGCGGTGTATTATTAGTTGGTCTGTTACGTTTGGTATTAAGCCATCATTTTACCTTCTTTATTAACTCCTTAGCGCATATGTGGGGAAAACAACCTTATACCGATGAAAATTCGGCGCGTGATAATTTTTGGTTGGCGTTATTAACTTATGGCGAGGGCTATCATAACTTTCACCATATCTTCCAATACGACTACCGTAATGGCGTAAAATGGTGGCAATTTGACCCAACCAAATGGCTGATTTTAAGCTTGTCGTGGGTTGGTTTAACTTCAAACCTCAAACGGATTCCTGACTTTACTATTCGTAGAGCGGAATTGTTGATGCAGTTCAAACGCGCCCAGCAACAGCTTGAGCAAAAAAGCTATAAATTACCTCATGTAGATGTGGAAGCCTTAAAACAACGTATTGCTCAAGAATACGAAGCGTTTATTGCGACTATGAACGAATGGGGTAAACTCAAGGAAGAATGGTACACCGAGAAAAAACAAGCGGTAATGCAAAAATGGGAAGATGCGGCCTTTAATACCCGTTTTAGCGAGATTGAATACCGCCTCAAAATGCAAAGCAAACGCTTACAATTGATGATGCAACAGGCCATGACTCCGCCCGCCACCATTGCCTAAATCAGGACTTACGCATTGCACCGCAATTAGCGCGTTTTGTGAACATAAAGGCATTGAAAATGCCTGAAATGTGAACAAATAAGCGATAACCGCGTAAGTCCTAAAATGTAAAAAAGAGCCGACAAATCGGCTCTTTTTTATTGATTATTTCTGCTTAATAAACCCTGCTATTTCGTCCAATGCGTGACTTGAAGTATCCAATACTAGATTAAACATCTGAAAGTTATGCCACATGCCGTCATAAACCTGACAATTAATGTTAAGCCTAGCCGCTTGCCCATATTCAGCTAAACGTAGCGCATCATCTAATAAAATTTCTTCACCACCCACCTGCACCAATATTTTAGGTAAGCCAGTTAAATCTGCAAATAATGGCGACACACGCGCATCATCAGCGGCAATTGCACCACGGAAACCATCTGCGCCACGCTGTAAAGCATAGGCTGTTACCATTGGGTCTCGGGATTTATACTTACTCACCGACGGTGCACTTAGTGTTAAATCAACAAAGGGTGAAATCATAAATAAGCCCGCGGGTAAAGCTACGCCGTTATCCCTGAGTCGAATCGCCAAATTTAATATATGTGCGCAACCACCTGAATCGCCCCCTAAAATAATATTTTCAGGTAAATATCCCAAGGCTAATAAGGCTTGATAAGTCGCCAAACCATCATCTAAAGCCGCAGGATACGGATGTTCAGGGGCTAAACGATAATCCAGCATATACACGCTCGCTCCGCTCCGCGCACTTAACTCACTAGCCATTGCGCGATGTGTTGCCGCCGAACCTGCAAAAAATGCCCCACCATGAAAATGCAGAACTACCTTTTGGGCATCTGGATGAGTATACAAATACTCGCAAGGTACACAAGCTAAGGTCGCTTTTTTGATGCTGACACGGCCATCAGGCTGAAACAGTTTTGCCCCAAACTCCATACCCGTTCGAGCAAAAGCAACAGGAATCGGTAAACCGCTGGGTAATTTAAATGCCACGCGCAAACTGGCTTTGACGACTTTTTTAGTAATCGCTTCTTTAAGGCTCATAGTCAAACTCTCTAACGTAAAGGCTGTGGGCTGGCTTTGGCCACCACCCATTGCGAGACACTATTAAAATAATGGGCTACCGCAAACGGCAACGGGTAAATAACGCGTGGCTTATCATGCAGATACGCATTGATAATTTCTTGGGCGATGATGTTTGGCTCACCGGTAGGAATCAAACGTGATACTAAACCTTGTTTGACTTGGCTCCGTGCATGCGCCTCTAAACCGGAATGAACAGGGCCGGGATACACCGTCACGACATGAATACCTCTTTGACTCAACTCGTTATGTGCAATTTCGGAAGCCATCGCCAAGCCTGCTTTTGCACCACTGTAATAAGCACAACCAGCAATCGGCACACGCCCTGCCATACTGGCAATATTGATAATACAACCGCCTGTTTTCATATCTGCCAAGGCTAAATCCATTAAGCGTAAAGGACTGATTAAATTAACCGCTAATAACTTCCAGCCTAAACTCCAACCTGTGCCTTGAAAACTAATAATATCCATAATGCCTGCGCAGTTAATCAGAATATCAACTGCACCATGTTGAGTAATGACCTGTTGCCAACCTTCAGCCAGTGATTCGGGTTGAAATAAATCCCACAACACATAATCTGCTCTTTTACCCAAAACACGCACTTTTTCGATTAAAGCAGCTTCATTAATATCCACCACGGTAAAATGAGCATCAGGAAATTGTTGGCTAAAAACGTGTGTCAATGCTGAACCAATTGCGCCTGCTGCCCCTGTAATTAAAATATGTCGAGGTGTTTTTTTCATGATTGTCCTCTTCGTTGTAGGGGCGGACTCATCCGCCATCTTGTTGCATGTTTGGCGAATAAGTTCGCCCCAACATTTTATCGGACTAGATAGTCACTCATAATAAAGTGACTGAGTTGTTTACGCATTTCTAAGGTTGACCACGGCCATAAGGTACTATTACGGCCATTCACATCTATAAAATAACTTTGACAGTCACCTTTATTCCACACCGTATTTTGTAGGGCAGCTTGTACGGTGTCGTTAAACTGTGCTTGACGGACTGGATCAACTTCTACAACCTTAATGCCTTGTTGTTGTGCTTGTTTTAAGGCATCGACAATGTAGGTTAATTGCGCTTCAATAATCAAAAATGCCGAAGAACTGACGGCTAAATTAGGGCCAAACATTAAAAAGCCATTGGGACAGCCTGCGACCATCGTTCCCATATAACCTTCTGGACTGCCTTGCCACACTTCGGCCATACTTTTGCCGCTAGAGCCACGAACACGCTGGGCAATCGGCGGCGCACTAATCTCAAAACCTGTGCCTAAAATAATGACATCGACTTCATGTTCAACACCATCATCAGCAACAAGGCTATGGGCGCGTATCTCTTTTACGCCATCAAAGACAATCTCGACATTTTTTTTGATAATGGCGGGATACCATTCATTCGATTGCAACACACGTTTGCAACCAATAATAAAATTGGGTGTCAGCTTTTGTCTCAACACAGGATCTTTGACAGTTTTTTGCAGATTAAATAAAGCCAAACGCTGAAATTGCTGCATGATTTTTGGATGGTGCATACTGCCATTTAAGGCTTCAAAAACGCTAAAAATTGCGCCACGCATCGCCAATTGAGTTAACGGTAAACGCTTAAATAATTGATGCATCAAGGGCGATAATGTTTGATCCATTTTCGGCAGTACCCATTGTGGCGTACGTTGAAACAACACTAACTTTGCCACTTTGGGTTGAATTTTGGGTACAAACTGAATCGCCGATGCACCTGAACCAATCACCGCCACCCGTTTTCCTGTTAAATCAACCTCATGTTGCCAACGCGCGGAATGAAAGATTTTGCCTTTAAAATCCTGAATACCACTGATTTTAGGGTAAACAGGCTCGTGCATAGGACCGCAAGCCATAATGACAAAACGTGCTTGATACTGTTGCTTGTCTGTGGTGATGCGCCATAATTTTGCTTGCTCATCCCATGCAGAGTCGGTCATTTCTTGCTGCATGTGAATATGAGGAATCACGCCATAATCACGCGCTGTTTGTTGCAAATAGGCTTTAATTTCGGCTTGTTCAGCAAAAACACGACTCCAATTAGGATTCGGCGCAAAGGAGTAAGAATACAAAGCCGATGGCACATCACAGGCACAACCAGGGTAAGTATTTTCGCGCCATACTCCCCCTAACTCGTTGGATTTTTCCAAGACAATAAAATCGTGAATACCTGCTTCGCGTAATTTAATTGCCGCGCCTAAACCTGCAAAACCACTTCCTACAATAATGACCTGCCAGACCTTAGAAGATGAATCCAGTGTTTTGGCAGTAGTATGTATATTTTTTTCAATAACAGTCATCGTTTTGCTCCTCTAAACATTAGGACTTACGCGGTTATCGCTTATTTGCTCACATCGCAGCCGCTTTAGGCGGCTTTATGCTCACAAAACGCGCTAATCGCAGTGCGATGCGTAAGTCTCAAGACAATCAACTTACAATACGGACATACAATTCAATTACGGAATACAATGTCATTATTTGAATTTTATGTCAATTACTAATTTTTTGTGTATGATTTAGAAATATAAATTTTTGCATAACCCTATAAATCATCCATGAACGACACTTCTTCTCTTTCGCGTGCCGAGCGTAATCGCTTACAACTCCGTGCGGATATTATTCAAGCGGCATTTATTGAGTTTTCTGAACGGGGTTATCATCAAACCGCGATTGCGGATATTGCCAAACGACTAGGCATTGGTCATGGCACGTTTTATCGCCACTTCGCCAATAAACGCGACATTCTTGAACACGTGATTGATGATGTCACCCAAAAAATCACCGCCGCTTTAGTCGCCGAAAATGCACCCACAGCCGTTAATTCTTTAGCAGAATATCGCGTTCAATGTGAGCGTATTGGTCAAGGATTAGCACAAATTTTTGCCGAAAACCCTGCAATGGCACGTTTGGTGTTGTTAGAAGCTACATCTATTGATAAAGAAATGACGCAACGATTAATGAACTTACTGGATTGGGGTGGTCAATTAGTGGCTGCGTATATGGCGCATGGTGTACGGCAAGGATTCTTTCGCGCTGATTTAGATGTGACATCGACGGGTCATGCGGTAGTCGGAATGATTTTGATTAGCGCCTTGCGTTTTTTTAACGAATCCTAGTGATTTAAGTGAGCAAAAGCGTTTTGCCGAAGCCATACAAAGTGTATTGATTGATGGTATTGCGCCGCGTTAGTTTATTTAACCACTATTTGCTCCAGCACGCTTTGCTGCAGCCTGCCGCAGGTCTCACTTTTGTTTCGACAAAAGTAAGCAAAACCATTTGTGAGGCAAAACTCGGCATCCATGCCTCAAACAGTTGCGCCACCGCATCCCTGCAAAAGCACTATTGAGTAATCCATGACTACTGTCATCATCGCCGAAAAGCCTTCAGTCGCTAATGAATTGGCTAAATACTTAGGTCATGCACAACGTGCTGATGGCTATATTTCGGTCGGCAATTATCGAGTAACGTGGTGCTTCGGTCACTTATTAACGCTGGCCGAACCCCACGTTTATGATGAAAAATACAAAAAATGGCGCGCCGACGATTTACCTATTTTACCGCCAGACATCAAAATTATTGCCAAAGATGATGCAGGCATTCGTAAACAATTAAAAATTATTGGCGGTTTACTCAAAGAGTCTGATGACGTGATTCATGCAGGTGATCCCGACCGCGAAGGGCAACTATTAGTCGATTGGGTATTACAACATCATAAAAATCGTAAACCCGTCAAACGCTTATGGTTGGCAGCTCAAGACAGTGTTTCTATCCAAAAAGCCTTACGCACTTTACAGAGTAATTTACAGTACGCACCGCTGTTTCAAGCCGCACAAACACGATCCATTGCTGATTGGCTCGTGGGTATTAATTTATCACGCGCTTTTACCTTGGCAGCACAAAAACACGGTTATCGTGGTGTCGTCAGTATTGGTCGAGTGCAAACACCTACGCTGGCACTGATTGCCATGCGTGACCATGACATCGAAACCTTTGTTAGCAAAACCTATTATGTGCCGATGGTGCATGTGGGCGTGGCCAAAGGCAGCTTTTGGGCAACATGGGTTGCGCCTGAGTCGCTTAAAGACCGTTATGCCGATGGTAAAATCACTGATTTAGACTTTGCTAACGCCATTTTACAAATCCCTGAAACGGGCGTGATTAGCCTATTAGAAAAGAAGAAATTACAGACAGCCCCACCTTTGCCTTATCGCTTATCGCGCTTGCAAAAAGATGCCAGTGCCCGTTTTGGCTTGACTGCCGATGATGTGTTAAGCATTTGCCAAAGTTTATATGAAGACTACAAACTCACTTCATATCCGCGTACCGATTGTGATTACTTGCCTG
>Ga0247722_10000554_pt1 | contig 22430 bp, 36 predicted proteins | sample MSEWelMarce3H_FC_FD_189094 | JGI IMG/M metagenome (GOLD analysis project Ga0247722, IMG submission 189094) | Subsurface sediment microbial communities from gas well in West Virginia, United States - MSEEL Well Study Marcellus 3H_FC | ecosystem: Environmental > Terrestrial > Deep subsurface >... | reverse complement strand
GCATTCTATCTTAACCATAAGAATATATTTATTGTACAAATATAGTATAAAATTCTTTATGATTTGTTTTTAGATAAAATATTTTAATATATAACACATAGTAAAAATAACATAAACATTTATGAAATGGATAAAATCTAGATCAAGATTTATAAACGAAGCCCGAGTTGGAGACGTTATCAATCCTGAACAAGCAAGAAGAGTAAAAGAAAAATGGGGTGCCAAATTCCTTGACTATGATGAGGTAGAACCAACAGATAAGATAAAGCAAGGAAAATGGAAGCTTACTGAAGAAGATAAGAACAAAGTTCTTAGTGCTTTCTTTTCAAGTGGTGGTAGTAAAGTAGATATTGCAGAAGTTCAAAAAACATTCAACACTCTTCCTGACAAATTTGCAGAGATAGTAAACCTTTCATTGGCAAACATCGCTAGTATAAATGCCAATACAAAAGGACTTGAAAGGGCTAAAGAAGTTCTTCAAGAGTTTGATATTAAAAATCCATCGATTGATGAGATGGTTGCGATATTTGAGCCAGTATTCAGAAAGTTGTCAAACGAAACAGGTAAAGAAGAGATGATTCAAAAGGATGAAAGCGGAAGACCTATAATGGGAGAAGATAACAGACCAATCAAAATTGCAAAAGAGATTGGTGAGCCGGTATTTGAAAAGAACTTGATCAACATCCTTTCTTTCGTTGAAAACTACAACGCATATTACCCAGAAAATCAAGTAGATTCTAATCTTTTCGAAGACCGTAGCTTATCTAATATAATCAATCTTGCGAAAGATGATATCAATAGTGAATACAAAACTTCTTTCAAAATATTCGGAAGAGATATTTACCTAAATATTTCTCATAACCCTAAAGATATTCTTAATATGTCTATCTCTAAGTTCTATACTTCTTGTCAGCATTTATATACAGGAATGTATAGTTCTAAAGTTTTAGGAAACGTTTTCGATCCTAACTCTATACCGGCCTTCTTGGTTTTCGATACCCCTATCTACAACGGAGACGAAATGATTTCAGAACAGCTTCCACTTTCTAGAATGATTATTAGAAACATGGAAAGCTTTGATGGAAAAGGCGAGACGAAATTGTTGTTCGACAGAGCTTATCCAGATAGAATGAAGGATGGAAATTGGGGTGATGTCTTTAGTGAAATCGTAACCAAATATACAGGTATGAAAGCTGTTGAAGATCCGTATGGCATGACTTATCTTTATACTCCAGACATCGCGGCACAGGATGAACAAGATATAGAGGCTCCTTACATGGATCAAAACAAAGACCTAGAAAAAGGGAAATATATCGGTGTTAACACCAAAAAGCTTTATTTAAGTTCTACATACGACTGGTCAAAAGTAAAGGTCGCACCGAACGCAAAAATAAAAGAACTTATCATAGAGAATCCAGACTTGCCGGAAAACTTACTTGATATAGATTTGAACCTTGAGTGGATAAAATTCAAGTTCATAAATATTGCAGATCTTTCAGGATTCAACAATATTAAATCGGATTCAATCGCTTTCGACAAATGTAAGATTACTAATGATTCTGTAAGAGAATTCTGTACTAACAAATCAATCAAAAGACTTCAGCTTACAAGTTGTGACATTGATGATTTAAATCTATCAGGATTGAATGTAGATGAACTTCAACTTTTATATACAGTGGACAACAGTATTCAGTCCGCGTTAGGTGATGCTAAGTTCAACAAGCTTGTCGTATCAGGAGATTTGATGGCGAACAAAGAGAACAAAGAGTTTTTGAACGATCTTAAAAGAAAAGGTATAAAAATAGAAACAACAGGATTAGTACTATGAAACAACTAAAATACATTAAGCTTTTCGAAGCTTTCGACTCGGTACAGATATCAAAAACCCTAAAGTTCGTCAAAAAGAGCGACAAGTCTAAGTTTATGAACGCGTTGGAGTCTATAACAAAAAAATTAGATGCTCCTCTTTCTTCATTGAACGACGACAACTTTCAGTATCTTCCTTACAAAAAGGCGATAGCCGTTAAATCTACGTCTGATAAGGTTAAGTGTTCTGCTTGTGAAGGTGAAGGAAAGGTTGTTAAGGCTTGGGGTTCGGGAACAAGAAGATTGAAATGTACTACCTGCGATGGTGCAGGTGAGGTAGATCCAAAACCAAAGTTGAAGTATTTCAAATTCTGGTTCAACTCTGATGGGAGCTTTATCGGAACGACTGCCATAGATGGATTGTACCATATAAGTAAAGGCGATGTTAAGAATTTCGATAAGAAGGATATAACTGAAGATATAAGAACTCTTTCTGTTCAAGAGCTTAAGAGAAAGTATAAAATTGTAAATGGGGAGACAGCAATGTACGTGGAGAATGTCGCTGGTCGTCGCACTTCAAATAGACAGTCTTGTCTCGGTAAGGCCTTCATAGACAGAGATGGTGATTTTTATGTAGTGAATTCGAATGTCGATACACATAATATGCCAACCGGTAGAAAATACAGAGACTACGGAAACTACGCGGTCGATGTTATACGTTCTGCAAAAGATGAAAAAAATAATGCGGATAGTTCTTTTAGAATATACCTGACTTCCGAGACAGAATTAAAAGAAGATATTTTCTGGAACGTGCCGGTGAGTTTTTATGGCGATGGATGGAACATAAAGGATAATATGTCGAAAGACTTCTTGAAAGAAGCGCACTTCGCTATTGTCTTCGACTATGATTCGTTCGCATACAATGGCAAAGGATTCAAGCCTGTTTCCATAACGAAAGATGAGAGAAGATATGCTAGAAGAGGAGCGACTGCACTATTGAGCAACGACGAAATAAAAGCCACAAACATTGAAAGGTATGTGAAAACTCTTTCCAATGTAAACTTAGCGGATGGATTGACCAGACTTATAAACAAGATACCTAAGATATTCGGTGGAGATTTGACACTTTACTACATCTATAATGAAAAGAACTTCATTAAGTTCAAAAATATTATGAACGACGTTTATAATTTCATGAAGGCAGAAAACGACGAGACTAGATCTCACTACAACGATAGACTATCGGAAAGATTACTGAGCACGTCTAGTGAGTGTGATGAGTTGAACAAAAATATCAGTAAGAGAATAAAAATATCGAAAGAAGATGTGGTGAATGATGATTTGTTAAAACAATTGCTTGACAAGCTTGATGAGATGAGCAGAAGAATAAACCAAAAGCTCCTAAAAGGAAAGATTGAGACTATAGAAGACATGGAAATCATGTTGATGAAGGTAGAAGGAATAAGATCTGCTCTAAGATCGGACAGATTCGAGATAGACTACTATATAAGAAATTATATCGAATATTTGACTAGTACAGGGTGGAGAGGCGATACGGCGGCATTGTCATATTTAAGACAGGTAAGTATTAATGATATACCAAAGAATCTTAGAAATCTTGATATGGTAATGAACTTAATAGAAAGATTATAAAAAAGGGCATCGTTTAACGATGCCCTTTTCTTTTTTGAATATATTTTTGATACGTCCTATTCTTATGTGGCATTTCCATTTCTTTATAGCACTCTTCATCATAATCCGATAAGATTTTGAATGTGAGGTTGTGTATAATACACCTAATATACTTTTGATGGAATCCTTTCTCTTTTCGTTCCTTCTTTTATGCTTTTTCATAACATTTTATCTTCGATTGAATATGTTTTCTATTTTTAGTCTTCTCTGCATAGGTCTAAAATATTTACTCGGAATCTTACTGCTCGACACCATCGCACCGTACATAGAGTTTATCTGGTGCTTTAGCGAGCCTACATAGGAATTCCATTTTCCTTCCTCCTTTAATTTTCTTCTAGTCTCTAGTATATCTTTCATATCTTTCATATCTTACCAACTACTTTTCTAAAATCTGTTAAAACTGAATTGTGTACGTTTCTGAATTCTGCGTCCAAGTCTTCCCAGACCCATTCTTTTTCGTTTATCTTATTCCATATCCAGTTCGCGCATTGGAAGTCTGTAATCGATCCAAAAGTGGCTATCTGCGTAGAGAACATAGGTATGCGAATAGCGTGGAACAAAGACTTTACTCCTATGTTATATTCGTCCGCGACAAGAAGTTTCTTCTTGGCCTTTACCCAGGAATTGGAGCTGACATGTGATGTCGCATGTCTTAGTTTCGGATGATCCAATTTAAAATTAAACTTAATATCTTCTTTTAGTTTTGCCCAGTCCGGGGCGAAATAACATTCTAAGCTTTTAGGCATGTGCCAGTCCAAGTCTTCTTGGAACTTCTTCGGGGTGTAGACGTGTATGTTATAAAGTTCGTGCTTTATCTCGATGGACTCAACAGAGTTGTTGCCTACGATGATGATGTCCCAATCGGAATTTTCCGAGTTTGTATTATATACGCGGCTTCCGAAAACGTAGATGTTGAACGCCCTACTTTTGTGCATCTTCGCTGCCTTTAAAATATCTTCTATATTTGGTGCCATAATCACAAAGTTAGTGAAAAAAAAATAATATATACAATATGAATAAGAAAATTTATGGGTTTGACAAGTTTTTCGAAAAGAAGCTTGATTTAACCGATCTAAAAGATGACAAAACCAGAGGTGATACGTTAGTTAAGAAACTTAAAGACAAAGAAGATCTGGAACTTGATAGTGGTGGTCTTGTCAAAATCGACCAGATGATGGATCCTGATATTGATGGTGCCTGGGTGGAACCTGATGTTGCGGTGAACAATCTTGTTGACGATTCCGGCGAGTTTGATATCGAGAAGGCAAAACTCTATTTCAAGAACATTAAACCAAAGGCGGAAAGAACCAACAAATATAGAGGTAATACTTATGTGCCTGTTCTAAAAGATAAAAATGGCAAGGAATACTTGCTGACGGACCTGAAGAAGGATATTAATTTTGGATCGACGGGTGCCGGGTTGAGAATAAGAGAGCACGAGTCTATTCAGATGGTTTTCTTGGCAATGCGATTGAACCAAAAATCTGATTTTCCTGAACCAATAAAAGAGGAAAAAGGAGAAAAGAGAAAATATTACTATCCTGAGATGGCTGATATTCTAGGCACGTTTGTTGGAACTGCATCTTTTAAATTTGGCGAGGTATCAGTAGAGCCAGCACCAGGTTTCAAAGTAACTGAAGAAATCCGCGACCACTATAGCAGTGATCAGTCTTGGCTTTCAACGTTCGCCAACGTTCCCAATAAATTGGCGAACCAAAGAGATTCGAAAGGAAAACTGATATTTGGAAATAGAGGATACACTATATTCCATGTTTCTAGCAAGGATTCGAAATCGATTCCAAACGTCATATTCAACCGGTTCAAAGCACTTTCAAAAGGAGGCGACTTTAAGTCGGTGAAACCGTTGGGAATGAGTTTCAGTAGACTTCCGAATCCCACTGACTCTCCTAAGTACGTAAAACCTTTCAATCGCGCATCAAAAGAGGAGATAGAGTTTTCGAAGTATTGTCCTGCGGACATCTACGTAGTGGACACCAATTCGATAGACGACCTAATCGGAGGAATAAGCTCTTGCGACGACATATTGGAGTTGAACACCTATCTTAACGATAGTTTCAATGACAGACAGATACTTCCAATTTCTTTGAAAAGAGTTGGTCCTTCTCCAAATAGTGCCAATATTATCGTGAACGCGGAAGAAGGAATGGCACTTCCAGTTTTTGACGTGAAAAGCTTTAGGCTTTCCACGGATATAGACAAAGGAATCGGGTCCAAGATAATGACCAATTCAGAATGGATTCATGACGGAAAAAAGATAGAAAGAGAAAGAAACCTTACTTTGGATTCGCCCAACACTGGGAAGAACAGCAACATAGATGGAGAGATAGACGGAAAGTGGGCAAGACACGGTAAGATATCGTTGTTGTGGATCAAAAAGTTCATAGAAGGTTCCAACTTTTATCAAAAACTGGAGGACCGTTTTGATATAAGAATAATGGAATGGTCTGAACTTCAAAAATTTAATTTGGAAAAGCTTAAAGAAATGCTTAGAAATATTCAACAAGAGATTGTTGGCTTGAAAGCTGATATCAAAATCGAAATTAAATTCGACCTGGGTGGCAAGGAAATGGGCGGCATCGAAAGAAAGCTGATATCGAAGATACAATCACTTCAAGTAATAAGAGCTTTGGCAGTAATAGACAAGTTCGACGATGAAGACAAAGAAGTAAATAACATCGTATCTAAAATGCTTCTCTACGCACTTTCTATTCAGAACCCAGGATTCTCGTCCCCAAAATACATAAGAGTAATATAATGTTCGAAGCCTTAAAATCACTATCGCCTAAGCAAAGATTCTTAGGATTCGTAATCGTCGTTTTGATATCTGCGGTAACGTCGTTGGGAACTGCTTATATGAGTGGTTCTGATTGTACAGAAGTTTCAGACAAATATACGAAGTCTGTCGAAAACTACAATAAGTCTATAGAAAACTACAACAAGCTGATAGAGATAACAGACGAGACTCAGAATAAATACATGAAGGCTAAAGAAGACATCATAATCATACAGGAAAGGCTTAACGAGCTAGCGGACATATTGGGACAGAATTCGCTGAAGACTATAGAAAAAACTAGATCTTCTTCTGTTGACGCACCTGATATAGATGGCGACGGAACTCCTGACGAAAAAGATAGCTGTCCTACGGTTAGTGGCGACAAATCAAATAGAGGCTGTCCAAGCGAAGGGGATGATCTTAGCTCGGTAAAAACATCTTCGACTTTGTCGGAGACAAGGAAGATCACGATAAAAGAAAAGATTACAATAACGAAGACGGAATCGCCTAAGGCTGCCAAGTGCATGATAGACTCGCTGCTTCAGATAACTAAAAAATACGAAAAGAAGAAATGAGAATAAGAAAATTCAACGAAGCTCGAGAAGAAGTAGACTTCGAGTATGTAAGAAATTGTTTTGCGGATTTAATAGATGCAGGAAAGGCGATAGTAGAAGAAAGATCGGACAACAATGGAAATCCATATCAAAACATACATGTCAAACTTATCAGAATTGAGGAACCGGGATTGCGTACAGAAAACTTATTAGACAACAAGCTAAGAGACTATATGAAAACATATATTGAAAACGGTGCGACGATGGAGGAAGTATTACTTTCACTAGATAGGATTGCGGACGAATATCCAAACTACGAAATTCAATCCGAAGTTTGGAATTGGAAAATATTCATTAAAATAAAAGCTTAAAATAAGATGAGAAAGTTTAGTGAGAGTTTAGATAATGAAATAGACGCAACATACATAAGACAATGCTTCGCGGATTTTTTCGATAGTGGTTCTGCCAGCATGGAATCAAAAAGTAGTGCTGAAGGTACCTTTTACAACAGTAACCAAGTAGAAATGAAGATATCTATTCACAAAATAAAAACAGTTTTTTCTGAGGTTGGCTTTCCTCGCAAAATTGGTGCCAATTGGGTAAACAATACAAATTGTATATCATTGGCCGCCGATGATTTAATAAAAAATTCGGAAAGTCTTAAAGAAATAGAAAGTTCTTTAAATAGAATTGCGGATGAATATCCTAATTATTCTTACAAAATTTGGACGAACGGGTTTCCTGCTTCCGAGGTATTGATAAATATTTGGTCTTAAAAAAATACAAAAAGAAGAAATGAGAATAAGAAAGTTTAGTGAGAGTTTAGATAATGAAATAGACGCGGCATACATAAGACAATGCTTCGCGGATCTTATAGATTCGGGTATCGCAACTATAGAAGAAAAAGAAAGTGCTGCATACGGAAAATGGGTTTCAATGTCTATAGATTTGAAAGAAATAAAAAGCGGTACGATTGGTAACATGAACTCGTCTTCGGAATTCATTTCTAGAAATACTTCGTTGGGAAGACATATAGATGCTTATGAAAGCAATAACAATGTTTATCAGGAAGTGAAACTAGCGTTGGAAAGACTTGCAGACGAATATCCTAACTATAAGATAAAGGTAGGGGTATTTTCGAGTTTATTCATCAAAATCTTTCCATAATCATGTAACATCATGATATACTTATAGATACTAATCGCGGCTAAACAGATTGTTTAACGCGATTTCTCTTTTTACGACATTTAGTTTACTTGTACCAAACACTTCTTCATACCCAATCTCTAACTTGACAATCCATTTCTCCGTTGGTTCTTGTCGATACCCGAAGTATTTTTCATCTTTTTCAATACTCAAGGAAATAAGATTACATCCTTCGAATACCCAAAAATATCTTACGCCTTTCGTGGCAAAGATTGTGTCTGGTATAGATTTCATCTTCTTCAGTATATTCAGCTTGTCGTAGGTGGTGCCGACATTACTTTCTATGTAAAGAGAAGAAGATATCGAAAAGCTTTTATTCTTTCTCAATAAAGATACTTTCTCGCTGAATCCCGTACCATAGTCTGCATCTAGCTCTACCTCACCTATTATTATTCTCATGATTCTAATATATTTTTGATTCTTTCTTCTCTTTTGCCTTCAACATCGAAGGAGCCGTCCCATTTCGAGATTTCGTCAAGCTGTCTTCTTATTCTTTTCTTTTCTTCTATTTCGTCTATTCGTACTATGTATTCGTCATCCATCTGATTTTTTATTCGAAGTGCTATCTTTTCATAGCTGCCTCTGTTTTCAACATTTGCGACATCCTTCGCGTAGAAAAATTTCTGGTCTTGTACGGTTATTTGGTTTTTCTGTATTATACAAACAAAGTATCCTAACCCGCGATGGTATACAAACTTGTTTCTTTTGGCCATAAGAAAGTATCCGAACAAAAAACTATTATATCCTTTTTTATCATATATTTTATTTTCTAAAAAAACAATTATAAAGAACAAAATAAGACAAACTATAATCGATAGTATTGAAACGATTATGGTGCTGACCAAAGAATCGGGAGGCAGGTATGAAAAAACAATCTCGAAAATGCCTGCTATACTGAATATGCTAAACAGTATTCCAAACGCCAGATAAAAAATCCGTTTTAGTCTTATTTTAAGTAGATTCATTGCTTTTCATTTAATAAGTGATTGAGCACACCGTCTATTCTTTCGTTTCTTAGCTCTTCTATTCTTTTCATAACTCTTTCTTCCGATACGTAGAATACTTTTTCAGGCGAATCTGTTTCGCAGCAATATACTCTACCCTTTCCCATGTTCTTTAATCTATAGGATGTTATTTTAAAATCGGTATCATAATCAAACGTAAACAGAAACATTGGATCTACAATCATTTCTATTATACAATAAATCAATATATCTTTAAACATTTTATTCTTCGTCTAATATCTCTCCAATCTTCTTGTCTCGCATCTCTTGAGTGGTCTCGTTCAATCCCGTCTCCCACTTGCATTTGTATTCCTCGATAAACTTCACACCTTCTTCTTTGTTATTGACCTGCTTTCCGAATGCCTCAATCGTGTCATAACTCGCACTAGTAGTTCTACCACAAATATCTTCTGTGAGTTTCATATTACTTTGTGGATCTGTGACATATGAGATTATGTAATAACTCCACTTTACTTTCTTCGTATCGAATATACCATAGATACCAAGCTCTACATCTAATCCATTCGATTTATATTCTTTGATCTTTGACTTGTATATGAATTTTCCTTTTTGCATGTCATTTATATTAAAATTAGAATTCTATGCTCATTTCTTTCAGAATATCTTTAAGATAGAAGTTGAATCTAATCTCGCCTATGAATCTATTTGATTTTCTCTTTGTTCTCAATCTCTTTGTTCTGTTTGCGTTCATGTTTTTTTTTTGTTTGTGTGTGATACAAATATAACAAAAAATAAAGAGTCTTTCACAAAGATTTTACCAATATTTTATCAAAACATTTCTTGTGTTGTGATAGTATGCAATCTATTCTTAACATTCTTCATATGGTCTAAAGCCATATCAATCTCGTCTCTATCCTTGATTCCATGATAGAGGATTATGTTGGACGAATTTTCGCACTTCATGTTTGGATTTCCGAATATTCCCATATTATACGCATCACCCACCACACCTTCGTTCTCTTCGATGTGTATTAATGGATGTGCTTCTATCGTGTTTAGATAGACGGTTCCTAAATTTTCTGTTATTCCTCTTTTCCATAAAATTATGTTAAGCGGAGTCTCGTCCTTGAATGGATAGTATTTGTAGATGTCTTCTTCTAGCAAAAAAATATATTCGCACATCGACTTCCATTCTCTAAGAATGCTCGAACATCTTTCGTTGAAGCTACAAACACAAGTGTACACATAGTTCATGCTTCTACTCTTAACACCAAAATATTCCATAATGGCTTCTTCGTTTCTAAAGTTGATATGATTACCATTTGAGTCTACACCATCAAATAAAAATGGGTAGTCCCAGTTTCCATATGGGAACAAAGGAATATCCAGATTATTCAAAACTTTGGAAATTTCAAACCTTCTACCAATTAGTATGTCCGTATCTAAAAACAAAAAATTGCCACCGAATTTATCTATGGCATCAAGCATAATGGATGGCTTATAAAACTCAAATGATTTTTTCATTGAATCCTTTTCATAAGGAACTTTAATAAGATTGTCATATTCTAAACTAGATTCAAATCCAATCGTATAGTATACCATTTGGACATCTTCCTTTACGTTTAGTATAATCGACTCTATCAAAGCCTTTGCTTGATATTCATAGTTGTAGTCTGAGTAAAATATTATATTCATGTTCATATCTTTTTTTTATTAATCATAAAACTTCTTTTGCTATTCTGACGAATCCGTCTACTTTGCTCATAGTATAGAAATGTAGACAAGGCACTCCGCCTTTCAACAACTCCTTTGCTTGGTTTATCGTCCACTCCTCACCGATTATGGCAGCTTCTCTATCGTCCTTACATCTTTCTATCTCTGATGCGAGTGAATCTGGTATGTCAATGTTGAATATTCTTGGAAGTGCAGTAAGCTGTTTCTTTGTTGTAAGCGGCTTGATTCCTGGAATTATAGGAACATCTATTCCTATATCCCTGCAGTTCTTTACGAACTGAAAATACTTCTCGTTGTCATAGAACAGTTGAGTCACGATGTATTCCGCTCCGGCGTCTACCTTGGCCTTTAGATATCTAAGATCACTTATAGGATTTGGTGCCTCGTGATGCTTCTCTGGATATCCTGCGACTCCTACGCAGAAGCTCGTGTTGACGCCTTTCAGGTCTTCTTCTAGATATCTTCCTTTGTTTAGGCTCATTGTCTGGTTTACCAGATCAATCGCGTATTTGTTTCCGCCGGGCTCTGGAGAGAAAGATCCTTCGTTCTTTGTTGGATCACCTCTAAGCACCAACAAGTTCTCGATTCCTAAATAGTGAAGATCAACTAAAGCATCCTCTGTTTCTTCTCTGGTGAATCCACCACAGATGATGTGGGGAACGGTATCGACATGATATTTGTTCATAATGGATGTGCAGATGCCGACAGTTCCTGGACGCTTTCTTATATGAACTTTCTCTAACAAACCATTCTCTCTCGTTTTATAGATGAATTCTGATCTGTGATACGTCACGTTTATGAAAGGTGGCTTGAACTCCATCAAAGGGTCCAAGATGCTGTAAAGGTCTTGTATGTTGGTTCCTTTCAATGGAGGAAGTATCTCGAAAGAAGCGAAAGGTTTCTTCGCGGAATTGATATGCTCTATAATCTTCATAGACATTATATCGCCTAAATCCCCAATTGTTTCAGTCTATTTGCTCTTCTGTCTGATTTTGTTTCCCAATAGTCACGAGACACAAAATATCTTATAGATATCTGAGCACCGAGTGTGTCCTTCAAGAACATCATCCAGTCGTCTCTGTCTTCCACTATCGAGAATAGTATCCACTCGCTGTCTTTTTTAATAGTGTAGAAGTATGGTTTTCTAGAAGGGTCTGTCGTGTTTATGAATGGTTTGAACTCTCCGTCGAAGAAGAAAGTCTTTTTGATCGTTATGACTTCTCCTTTCGAAGGTATTGGTATTTGGTCTTTGTCTAGTTCGACGCTTGATATTCTGAGTCTAAAAAGAGATAGTGTCGTAATTAATAGGTAGCTGGCACAACCTATGAAATAATGCTCGCTCAGCATGCATAGGTTTGCGAACACTATAAATACTGCAGTGATTACGATAAAGAGATTTCTGTTCCTGTTCAGGAACTTCGATAAAAAGTATAGTCTGTTGTTCATAGCTTCAATCCTAGGTCGCATCTTTTGTTGACTTCTTTTAGTTCATCTAAACTTGTGCATGTGATTATTTTATCTTTAGCAGGTAGCCAAAAGACAACAGAGTTTTGATAGACAACATAGCCTAACTGAGGCTTTCCTTCGTATTGATATACTACTTTCTCAAACGATACTCCTGTTGATTTGAATCCTGCCTTAAAAAACTTTCCTATTGGCTTAACTATCTTTTTCATACCACAAAGATAAGGAAAATAAAAAGGCACACCAAAATGGTGTGCCTTTTTGGTGTGCCTTTTTATTATTTTTTCACTAGACTGCTAAGGTCAACTTTGATCCACTATTGAACTTTTCTAGAACTTTGATATACATAGCGTCCTTTACCTTATCAAAAACCAACAAAGCGAATCCTTCGGTTTTTAAGCCTTTTGCGGTCAACCTGCTCGGTACTTTACTTTCGAAACAGTCAAAACAGATATTGAAGAATTCTTCTTTCGATAAGAAATTCTGGTAATATTTTTTGAAACATGTGGCGAATAGATTTTTGAGAGGTCCGTTCACTCCAAGATGATCTTCGTCAAAATGTGGCTTATAGTTAGAAATTCTTGATTTGTTTTTATTGAGCCATTTTTCTAAATCGACTTTTAGATCCTGAACTTCCAATATGATATCACTTGTTACATATTTTAGCAATTCATCATCTACTATTGCAGATCCTACTTTCCAAGATGTCTCTTTGTGGTAGGCGTTTAGTAGGTTAAAGAATCCTGTCGGGTCTTGTAGGTCTATCATTCCGTTTGGATATAGATTTGGGTCGGCAGACTTGATATCGGAATCCCTTTTACACTTCAAAAAGTATCCTTTTTTTGCAATATCGTCGAATATTCCATTTTCGATGAAAGTATTGGATACTTTATCCTTGTTGTTTATCGACTTACTGTTGTTGTTGTTGTGACATATTTCTACAGACTCTTTGGAATCAAAACCTTCAGTTATTTTGACAAAAATACATGTTTCTGGTAAAATATTTATTCCTAAGTTGTGTAAAGAGTAGAATGTCGATCTTATCGATTGTTGACCATTTCCAAATCCATGGTGTTCTTTTGAGAATACTATCTCGTAAGTGTCTGGCTTTCCAGATACGGGCATACAGCTTTCACACATAATAAGACAGCCTTGGTTGTTGAGAAACATTAGGTCTGCATTTTCTCCGGATTCGATCCTTTTGAGCGTGTCTACTACTCCATCATATACGGTGTGTTTAGACTTTCCTTTTTTGTTGAGTTTTGGAGTTGTAATTGTGTTTCCTCTTACGTTTATGGAAAACAATTCTTTTTCTAATACACCGTTTTGGTGTGGTAAGTTTTTAATGAAAGAGGATAAATCCAAATATCCTCCTTTTGATCGTCCTCCTGGTGAGGTCGATAGGTTCATAATCTTTGCTTCAAATTTTAGCATAGTTGTTTTTTTTTAATTTGATTGTTCACACATTTTGGTTGTGAGTAGCCAGACGCTTTCTAGTATATTAGAACGACAACTTAGATTTCGTATATTTTTTATAGATTTTATCTCAAAAAAGTTTAAGCAAAGAGATATTCATTTTCATCGTCTTTTTCAAAATATTGGTATCTCTTGTAATACCACTAACGTCGTTTTATTGTCTATCGGTATTATTCTCATTGGATCTTTTGTTTTGCCAGTCTTTTTGAACTTCTCTTAATAAATCTGAAATCATTTCGTTATATGGCTTGGAGAATAGGAATCCACCGTTGATAAGACCATAGCTTTTTCGTAAATAGTCTGTTACATGACTTTCTGAAAGCTTGTCGGTTCTCAAATATATTCCTTCATGTGCATACTCAGCACCATTGTCTGGATGTCTGAACCAGATGTTGAAGTTGTCAACGTTGAAGATTATTTCTTCTAGTGGAAGAACTGGTTTCGGTTCTGTCTTTTTAGTACCACGTAATCTATCTAATAATCCTCTCATTAGTTGAATTGTGTTGAGTAGTAAACCATTTCGTATGCCAAAGTGGCGATTTCCAATTGAGTCATTTTAGCTTCCATATCTTTTTGTTTTTACAAATATAGTAAAAATTCATTCATGACTGTTTTTTTGCCAATATCTTTCGTCAAGACTTTCCATCGTATATGGATCTTCAAGAGGTGTAGAGTTTACCTTTTTTATTTTTATCTCTCTTATTTCCACATCGGGAAGAATAGAGAACAAAAAGTATTTGTTTTCCAAACTATTGTCGATAAAATATTCAACCCCATCTATTTCAACAGATATGTTTTCTATGGGAACTTTGCAATCCCATATAGCTATATGTTTTTCATTCGTTTTTGAATCTCTGGTTGCGAGAATCGTTTCGAAATAGTTAGACAACTCAACTTCTGGTAATTTTCTGGAAGCGCCGCTTATCTTTCCATCCAATTGATTTTTTATAACGATGCACTTCTCTCCCAAACCTTCCTTTACTATGTGATAGAATGTTTTCTCTGCTGTAAAAGATGAATCGTAAGAAAGATATTTCTCCTTTGTGATTCCTTCGAAAAATCCACGGCCTATTTTTTTTATGTCAAACCAAAAACAACATAGACTAAAGTCTTCAACACTGTTTCCCCAGCTCGAAAATAAGCCGACGTGTTCTTCAAGACTTTCCGAAATATCCATCATCGATATATTGTACACGTTGTCTAAATCCATGTCATAGTTCAAAAAAAGACTTGACTCAATTCCAATGGATTCCAAAAACAGAGCGGATCTTTTGATCATCTGCAGCACCGCCAATCCAAAGTCTTCTCCAAATCTGTAGAACTTTTTGTTTATTTGAGGTATGTAGACCCAGTCCGCCATACTTTTTGGAGATACCGGGTTTGACTTATCGTATATGTAATAGTCGGATTCTTGGTAATATACAGGCTCTACTCCAGAATAATGTGAATAAACTAATATTATTTGATCTGGGTAAAGATGTTTGATTCTCTTTATCAAAGATTGAAGTATCTCTCTTTTGTTTTGCGTGTCGCAATACGACAATATCGTTATGGCCTTCTTCATATGTTTTTTATTCTTTTATTCTGTTTATAATATCTTTCATACGCGTAAAAGTTTCAACACCGATATAACAATCTAATAGTCAAAAATTACCGTGAAGTAAGTGTTGTTAATCATTTCATGTGGTTTTCCATCGAAGAAAATAATTTTTGAAAAACATTCTTGAACCCCAATTCCAAATGTTTTAAGGTCTGTGTCTAATAGAGCTTCTCTATGAGGTTGAGAATCCATCCATTGACCTACGGCACGTCCAGCATTATCTTTATGTGATGTTATCACAATTGTTGTGATATGTGTTATTACCTCATTGTAGTTTAGACCTGAATGTTTGTAAATTTTTGTTTTTGCCATAGTATTACTATGTTTTTGAGCTAAAACCATTAGTTTAGTGTCAATAACCAACGGATTAAGACCGTGATTTTTTCTTTCCTCGTTAATGTAAAGGTGAACTAATTTTACATATGTTTCCATATTGTAGAATGTTTCAGTATGAAGACTATCCGCAAATGGGATATCATCTGTTGATACTGAAGGGTAGAAATTAATTTCTAACAATCTTTCTTGTGAGATTACATTAAGAACCAACATCATATACAAAATAAAAATGATTGGCTTTAATTTCATAATAAATCGTTTAGCTTTCTTTCTCTCAACTCTCTCAATGTTCCAAAATGCTTTTTGTCGAAAGGCCATAAAAATCCACCAACCCTTATCAGGAATCCGTTCTGCGGCGACCATTCGTCGAGGTGTCCGCCGACGTAGCTTTGATAGCTTTCTCCTTCTTTAACCACAATATTTCCCCAATCGACATGCATCATCGACATGTTCTTTAGGCAGAATACTTCCTCATACAAACCATCTCTTGCAATGGGTGCCAACAAACTCATATTACTAACTTTTTTCTATTATTTTAACAAATATACTGAATATATTCTTATATATAAGAAAAAGTAAAATAATTTAATGGAAAATCAAAAATGGAATTATAGTCAAAAGGCAGAAGACTCATGGCAAGTTTTAAGAATGCAGAGTGAGTTCATAAAAGGATTTGATGAGTTGTCGGAATTACCGCCTTGTATATCGGTTTTCGGATCGGCTAGAACTAAAAAGGATGATAAGTACTACAATGAGGCGGTAAAACTGTCAGAGTTAATCATAAAGAGTGGATATGGTGTTATAACTGGTGGTGGTCCTGGTATAATGGAAGCGGGTAATCTGGGAGCGTATAACAAAGGTGGTAAGTCGATCGGTATTCAAATCGAGCTTCCATTTGAGGCAAGTGCTAACGCGTATATTGACAAGCTTGTATCTTGTAGATATTTCTTTACTAGAAAGGTATTCTTTTTAAAATATTCTCAGGCGTTTGTTGCTTTTCCTGGTGGATTTGGAACTTTGGATGAGTTGTTTGAGACGATAACTTTGGTTCAAACTGGTCATATGAGGATGGTTCCTATCGTATTGGTTGGTGAGGAATACTGGAAAGGAATGGTTAAATGGATTAAGGAAACTATGTTGGTTGATGGTAAGATATCTGAGAAGGATTTGGATCTATTCAAAGTTGTTGATACCACGGAAGAGGCAATGGCTTATATATTATCTAAGTCTGATGAGAACAAGACTAATTTCTAGGACAGACGCAATTTAAATTGTAATAAAAAAGGGACTCGATTGAGTCCCTTTTTTTATTTAAGATTATGTGTTTATACTTGTCTGCTCAAAGATGTTTGTAGAGCTTGAACCAATGTGTAGAATGTTGATGCCTCTGAAATTGATAAACTATCACCGATTGAAACAAAAGCACTCTCTCTATCAGAGTAGTTTCCTCCTGTACCACCACCTATTGATATCACAAATTCAGGCATTGTTGATGAAGATGAGGTTGTAGCTTTAGAAGAACCATTTTTGTAGTATGATGTTACGTTAGAATTTTTATTCAAAACATACATACCCCTACTATCAGAATCACCATATGCAGCTTCTTGTCCGGTCATTCTAGAATAATTATTTCCATCATAATTTGGATATGAATATATATTATTTGTACCAACCACAGCATATGCAGATATATCTCTCTTAACACCAGAAGAATTAGTTCTATTATAATGAGAGATATGACCATTGTTGCCAGTAAAATTAGTCAATGGTATAAACTTAGTATCCGCATAAGTATTGGTGCCATTAGGTTTCGCACCAGTAGAACTATGAATCCAACCACCACTAAATGTTAATCTAAAAGCAGCATCAACATCCCTAGCATCCATAAAGTTAAATTTATGTGTATTAGCAGTTCCACCAACAAATGGATATAAAGCTTTCATCTTAGTGTCTAGTCCATTTGAGATTAATCCAGTATCAAAAGTATTCAAAGCATTTAAGATCGTTGTATCTGTTATACCAGTAGATGTTGCGAACGCAGTTGTTCTAGCAGTATAATTGTATCCAAAACTTCCCTTTGTACCATTGAAGTTATTCGCTATTTCCGTAGATGTAAGTGCTCTGTTATAAACTTGAACACTAGATATTTTTCCATTAAAATATTGTCTACCATCACCAAGTCTACCAATATCATTATTTGAAGCAATGCCACCGAATGATATAGTTGCTACTGCGGTGTTATTTAATACACCATTAATATAAATAGTTGGATTACCATTGTTATAGGTAAAACAAACATAATACCAAGTATTTATCAATAAAGGATATGTCGCATACAAATGACCACTACCAAGATAAAATTTAATAACATTTGTTGCACTATCTGATATTCCAGTAACCCAACCAGCACCAGTATAATTACTAAAAATAGTTCTGGTTGTTTGATTAGAACTTAGATTTATCCAATGACATACACTAAAAGCTGTTGCATTACCGATAAAATTAGGTCTACTAACATAATCATTGATACCATCAAACACAATACTTCCTGAATTCAAACTATCAAAAGTTGAACCATTAACCAATGTTCCATTATTTCCACTTCCAGATAAATCTGTCCAGGTTGTTCCTGTACCAGTATAGGATAGTGTATTTCCTGCATCAAGGTTTAATACTAATCCGTTTGTTATAATCGAAGATGTTGTTGGTGTGGTCGAAACATAGTTTCTCCACCCAACTCTTCCAATTCCATTTGCCATAAAAATTTATGTTTTCTTTTATATATTAAAAAAATGAAATAAAAAAAAGTGACCTTTCGAGTCACTTCTTCTAATATAACAAAACCAATTTTTTAGATTCCGATTTCGGACAATCTTTTGTCTCTTCTCGTCTGAACGTAGTCGAAGTTCTCGTCTATGACTCTTACACTAAATTCGAACGCAGGTTTTCCTCTCAAACTATCATTTCTCGCTTCGCTTACCGCAGCACCCATCTTATAGAACTCCTCGAAAGAAGTGAGACAAAAAGAGTTGGTTTGTCCATCGTCTCCTTTTATCAAAGCATGTGGCAACATCACTTCTTTTATATAAAGTCGTTTTACTTCTTCTATCGTCATATATCCAGGAATGACTTCATGAAGGTTCTCTTTCGTATATCCTTCTGATATCCAATCTCTCGACCTTGCTAGAAGTGATATCTTTTCATAGTATTTCTTATAGTCTGTTATGAAGCCGACCTTTCTTTCGTAAATCTCGATTACATCGTATTCTTTACCTTCTTCGAATATCGTTCCATGGTATGGCTTTACAATTTGCCAGTGCACAGACATTCCTTTGTTACATAGCAATTTCATATTCCAATTTCTTTAAGTTGTATGTCCCTCCATTCCTCTTTATAAACAAAGAAGTTAATTGGATATATTGATTCTTTATCTTGGTCATTTATTATATAAGCTGCCATTTTATTTGGAGTCCATTCGATGATGTCGTATTTCTTTCCATATGTTAGTTGGTGTTGAAATCCCAAATTTTTTACACAAACCACTTTCATATTCCTAATTCTTTAAGTCTTTCGTTTCTTATTATCTGCAAGAAATCCGAATATTCTTTTTCGTCGTAAAAAGAATCCAAACATTCCCAATATACTATCTTTTCTACATACGTATCGTAATATCCGTAAGTCTTTCTATATAGCCGTTTGTCTCTGATATACGATCCATCATGTAGATAAACCTTTATGTAAGGCTCGAATACCGTTTTAGGATCCGGTAAGTCTTTTTTATAAGAGAAGGATTTACCATCGACTCCGATATTTCTTAATATCGTATGGCAAGAAGTTTCCCATCTGACATCTATCGTATAGCATTCGGCAGGAAACTTTCCATCTATTCTTTTACATTCACACCAATAAGTCGATTGTCCGCCTATTCCTGTGTGAAAGCCAAGACCCTTGCAATAATTGCAGACTTTCTTTATCTCCAGCTCTATCTCCAACTTTTTGAATAAACTTTTAAACCACTTTATCATATTCCTAACTCTTTAAGTTTTTGCTCTCTTTTGTACCTACGAAACCATTCGTCTGGCATTCTTCGAGAGGCGACGTAGTATTTGCCGTTTTCGAATATGTTCAGCTCTACGAAGACCTCGTCGTTCCATACGAATATGTCTACTATGTCCAGGTTCTCCATAGATCCGCAGGCAAAGCACAGCCATTCCTCAACAACCTTTAAGATTGCCTTGCCTTCCTCGCTAACCAGATCAAAATAGTTTTCGTCCATAGAACAAAGATAGTTATTTTTGGTATAATATACATATATTATGAAAAAGAAAGTATCTATAGACTTTGACGGAACCCTTTCTCGACCAGACGTTCAAACGTTCGCCAAGCGATTGGTCGACGAAGGTCATGAGGTTTGGATCGTCACGTCTCGCTTCGACGACACGGAAGGGCTTGCCCAGAACTGGAACTGGATACCCACACAGAATCAAAAACTCTTCAAAGTTGCCGAAGAGCTGGGAATACCAGAATCAAGAATAAAGTTCACCAATATGGTTCCTAAGATTGATTTTCTATTAGACAAAGGATTTGCCTTTCACTTAGACGACGACGAGTCCGAACTGTTCGATATATTAGAATCCAAAGATGGTTGCAAGCCATTGAACGTAGGGCACTCTGATTGGGAATACTTTTGTAAAGAGATACTAAATTCCTAAGTCATCCAGCTTTCTTTCTCTTATGTCGGTAATATTCTCTATTTCTATTTCGTGTGAGTTGTACCATACTCCAGTAGTCGATACTATTGAGAATGCTCCTTTCGAATCGTCTGCGTTGTAAACAGACGAGTCTACCTTATAGACAACACCTTCAATCAAATCGTCGGAATACTTCGACTTGTACCAAAAACGCGCCCCTGCTGGCCACCCTTCCGATTTCATTTCACGTATGTATTTGCTACTCATATTCTATTTAGTATTTCTATCGCACTATCCGTGCATATTTTTGTCAAACCATAACCAACATCAACACAATCTTCGTGGTCTTTGTTTCCGGATGTCTTGACAAATCGATCCATCTGATGCTCTTCCATATCAGTATCGTCGTCTAAGATAACATAATTCGTAATATCTTTATGTTCTTCTAAATAAGCATCTATTTCCTTTCCTCTGCACAAAGTAGTGCCATAATGTTTCATAAAGTTTGGAGTTATACCAACGACCTCACCTGGCAATCCTCTCTTTTCCCACATTTCTTTCATTATTTCTAATCCACTGAAACGCCAAGTACTGCTTATAACAATCTTGGCGTCAGTCTCATCAATCAATCGCCTTAGGTTGTCTACTAAATGAGAATGAAAGCAACATCCATACTCGTCTCTGCTTTCGCAATAAAGATTGAGAACTCCGTCGATGTCCAGGAAGATTGCCTTCATTTTTATATTTTTAGTATACCTATTGATTTAAGATACTCGCATATCTCTAAAGCCACATTTTCTGCGTACGTGATTGCTTCTTCTTCTGTGTCACCTTCTAAATTGAGTCCGTGAACTTCTAGTGATAGATGCATTGCTTCATGCATTACCAAAAGAACGTCTTTGTAACTTCTTCCGATTCTTACCTCGTTTATGAATAAGAATTGTTTAGTCGAATCGTCAGGGAATTGGTTACAAAGTCCTGCGATATAAGCACTGTCTGGCGTATCATAACATTCTGACCTTTTTAGTCCGTGCAACTCTTCGACCCCGAAGTAGTCGAATATGTCAGAGCTTTTACCTACAATCAGTAGATAGTCTGGATATTGTTTTGTCTTTATATTCACTGCATCAGCATTGAATTCTCCTATTGTTTTTATCTTCATAAGGTATATATCATTTCCAAAATATCTGCACGACTATTATAAGAAGTGCCAAGCCAATGCACACCGCGGTTTTAGCACTTATTGTTTCTCCAAAAAGAATCTTTGATAGTATCGCGAATACTACAATACCCACACTGAATCCTATCAACCTGGTCGGCCATAGAACTCCGTCCGACCACCCAATCAAATGCTTGGTCGCCATCATGAAGATCCAAGTGATTGGCATCCCCATTATGATCACCCACATCTTGTGGTCCTGCAAGAACTGGTACTTGACGGTTCCTTGTACTTGGAAGAAGACCAGTACTTGTCCCAATATGCTCAGCAGTATTCCTATAAATAGATTCATATTCCTATTTCTTTAAGTTTGTCGGCTCTCATATCCGAAAGGTATTTAAAATGCTTATCAAACAAAATTTTCCTACCCATGGCGATTCCGTTGCCATAGTCGTCTATTATCTGAATGCTTTGCTCACTATCGTCCATGACCGAATATTTGTTCCCTTTTGTGAATTGATATGCTATGAAGACTCCTTCTTTTATACAGACTACTATTTTTTCTGATTTCATATTCCTAGTTGTTTTAATTTATCACTTCTTGATTTAGATATATTTGAATAATGTTCTGGACAACTTTGCCAATGTGGATCACTTACTTCACCATCATAAAGTTTATGAAAATTACAGCCATATCTATCGGAAAATAACCTGCTATGATCAGGTTCCATTTCTATAAAATGAGCACAGGTCTTACAACATACTTCTTCTTTCATATTCCTAAATCTTTAAGTTTGTCGTCTCTCATATCGTCTAGTCTTTTGAAAAGCCCTACGCTGTGGTATTGGTAAACATCGTCGTTCTTCAAATGATAGACTTCTTCGTATGTGTATCGAGGATCTTCTATGGCCTCGTATATCTCTCCCACGACGAGACCTTCGATAGGCTCGCCA
>Ga0247722_10000553_pt1 | contig 22443 bp, 21 predicted proteins | sample MSEWelMarce3H_FC_FD_189094 | JGI IMG/M metagenome (GOLD analysis project Ga0247722, IMG submission 189094) | Subsurface sediment microbial communities from gas well in West Virginia, United States - MSEEL Well Study Marcellus 3H_FC | ecosystem: Environmental > Terrestrial > Deep subsurface >... | reverse complement strand
AATTTGTGATTTATCTATTGCCGATTGTGCGGTTTTTTTAAAACAGATCAAATTGAATAAACGTGAGGCACAGATTGCCGAGCGCGTCATGAAGGAAGTGCATGCACGTTTAGGTTTCCTTCTTGATGTTGGCTTGGACTATCTCTCTCTTGCACGCCCTGCTGGTTCTCTATCTGGTGGAGAGGCACAACGTATTCGCCTTGCAACCCAGATTGGCAGTGGCTTGGTCGGAGTTCTCTACGTCCTTGATGAGCCTTCCATTGGTTTGCATCAGCGCGATAACAAGAGATTAATTGAGACGTTGACCCGTCTTCGTGATTTAGGAAATACATTAATTGTTGTAGAGCATGACGAAGAGACAATTCGCACCGCTGATTGGATCGTAGATATCGGTCCGGGAGCCGGAGAGCATGGCGGTCATGTTGTTGTTTCCGGAAGCTACAAGGAGCTAATAGCATCGAAGGAATCCATCACAGGTGCCTATCTTTCTGGAAGAAAATCGATTGATATTCCTAAGAAACGTCGCGCGGTTGATCCTCAGCGCACCTTGGTAATTAAGGGTGCTAAGGAAAACAATCTGAAAGATATCGAAGTTGAATTACCTTTGGGGGTTTTTGTTTCTGTTACTGGAGTTAGTGGATCTGGAAAATCCACACTAGTAAATGACATTCTCTATGTGACGCTGGCAAATAAGCTAAACGGGGCGCGTTTAGTACCCGGGCGCCATAGAACAGTTACTGGCATAGAGCATCTAGATAAAGTTGTTCACGTTGATCAATCGCCAATTGGAAGAACTCCACGATCAAACCCTGCAACCTACACAGGCGTCTTTGACAAGATTCGTGCCTTGTTTGCCGAAACTAGTGAAGCAAAGATTCGCGGGTACCAGCAAGGTCGCTTCTCATTTAACGTTAAAGGTGGGCGCTGTGAGAACTGTTCTGGCGATGGAACCATAACGATTGAAATGAACTTTTTACCCGATGTCTATGTACCATGCGAGGTTTGTCATGGAGCGCGTTACAACCGCGAGACTCTCGAAGTGCATTACAAAGGTAAAACAATTGCTGAAGTTCTAAATATGCCTATCGAGCAGGCAAGTGAATTCTTTGAATCGGTGCCGGCCATCGCCAGATACTTAAAGACACTTAATGACGTTGGACTTGGTTACGTTCGACTTGGACAATCAGCACCAACATTGTCCGGGGGAGAGGCCCAGCGCGTTAAGTTAGCGACAGAGCTGCAGAGGCGTTCTACGGGTCGGACAATTTATGTTTTGGATGAACCCACAACAGGTTTGCACTTTGAAGATGTGAATAAACTTCTGACAGTTCTTAATCGTTTGGTTGATACTGGAAATACTGTTGTTGTAATTGAACATAATCTAGATGTCATCAAATGCTCTGATTGGGTCATTGATATGGGGCCAGAGGGTGGATTCCGTGGAGGAATGGTTGTTGCCGAAGGAACTCCTGAAACAGTTTCTGCCGTTAAAGAAAGTTACACAGGTCAGTTCTTAGGCGAGATTCTAAAAACAAACCGAAAAGCCTTAGCGAAGAAGTAAGCCGATGGCAGATCCAAAGAGTTATCGGCCGAGCAATATCCCTGAGCATCCAGGGGTTTATCGCTTTTATAACAGTAAAGACAAGGTTATTTATGTTGGTAAGGCCAAAAATCTCAAGAATCGACTAAGCAACTACTTTCAAACAAATCTAGCAACAAAAACCAACCGTATGGTTCATGAAGCAGTTCGCGTTGATTGGACAATCGTCAGTACAGAGTTAGAAGCTTTGGCTTTAGAGTTTAGTTGGATCAAGCAGTATCAACCTAAGTACAACGTTCAATTTAAAGATGATAAGTCATATCCATACTTAGCCTTATCTTTAAATGATGAATACCCCATGATCTTTATTACTCGAAAAGATAAGCGCCCCGGTCTAAAGTACTTTGGTCCATATACAAATGCGTGGGCGCTGAGAAATACCTTTGATGTTTTACTTAAAGTTTTTCCCGTCAGATCATGTTCGTCATCAAATTTCACTCGTGCACAACGAAGCAAACGTCAATGTTTATTGGGAGATATCGGAAAGTGCGCCGCACCCTGTGTTGGTTGGATTTCCCAAGATGAGCACAAGAAGTTAGCTGGACGACTCAATGATTTTATGGAGTCCGGCATGGAAAACATTCTTCCCAAACTTCATGAAGAGATGAATTCCGCAGCAGATAATGAAGAGTTCGAAAGAGCTGCCCGCTTAAGAGATCAGATTGAATCCTTTGAAAAGGCCCAAAAATCGACAGAGGGAAATTTCTCTGATGATTTAGATGGAGACTTTATTTCTATTTACCATGATGGTTTTCACGCAGTGGGTTCAATTTTTTCAATGCAACGAGGATCAGTAAAAGGTTCTAGGTCTTGGATAGTTGATCAAGAGATGGTACTTGAGGGCCAAGATGAATTAACTGCACTTTTGTATTCGATCTATGGATCAGGAGCAATTGCCGTTCCACGCAACATTTATATAAGTGCCGAACCTGCAGATAGAGAACAGTTAGAGCAGTGGTTAGGACAAATTGGTTCCACTAAAGTCGAGATCAAAGTTCCACAACGAGGCGAAAAGCTTGAACTATTGCAGACAGTCAAGAGGAATGCTCAATACTCTTTAATTCAATATTTGAGTAAACGAGCAACAGATGCCGCAGTTAGCGGCAAGGCACTTACTGAAATCGAAGAACATCTCAATTTAGGACGTACGCCACTTCGAATTGAGTGCTTTGATATCTCAAATATTTCTGGAACTTCAGTTGTGGCTTCCATGGTGGTATTCGAGGATGGAATGATCAAAAAAAGCGAGTATCGACGTTTTATTATAGATACTAGTGAAGGCTTTGATGACACTCGAGCTATGCATCAAGTAATCACTCGCAGATTGAAACGTTTACTCGATGATCGTAAAGAAAATGAAGCCGAAGTTGCAGAGCTTGGTGGAAAGCCAAGTAAATTTGCATACCCTCCTCAATTAATCGTCGTAGATGGTGGTCAGCCACAAGTTAACGCCGCTCAACGCGCATTAGATGAATTAGGAATCACTGATATTGCACTCTGCGGCTTGGCCAAGCGTTTAGAAGAGGTGTGGATTCCCGGCTCTAAAGATCCGCTAATCCTTCCGCGCAATAGCGAGGGTTTGTATCTCCTGCAACGAATTCGAGATGAAGCTCATCGTTTTGCAATCACATTCCATCGATCTCGTCGCTCAAAAATTATGTTGGAGTCGATTCTGGATCAGATTCCACAATTGGGTTCGGCGCGAAGGGCCTCTTTACTAGAACATTTTGGATCTGTAGCAGCGATTCGGAAGGCTTCAGTTGAAGAGATTGCTGCGACTCCAGGCATTGGCGCCAAGATCGCATCAGTTATTGAATCCCACTTGGAGGCGATTTCCTCTCAGAAAGTTAATGCTGAGACCGGCGAAATCAGCGATAATTAACCCATGAGTTCACACGAAACCCTGATCCTTACTGGGATGTCTGGTGCTGGCAGATCTACGGTGGCTCATGCATTGGAAGATTTAGGTTGGTATGTCGTAGATAACCTTCCTCCTTCACTTCTGTCTGCTTTAGTTTCGAAAGGTACTGGCCCACAAGGTAAGGAATTAGCAGTAGTTGTTGATGTTCGCGGTGGTGAGTTTTTTGATGAGCTCTCACAGGCTCTGGCGCAGTTAAAAACTGAGTCACTTGCTTATCGGTTAGTTTTTCTGGATGCTACAGATCAGGCGTTAGTGCAGCGATTTGAGTCAACAAGACGTCCTCATCCACTTCAGGCAAATGATCGAATTGTCGATGGAATATCTCGCGAGCGAGAAAAACTCGAAGTGGTTCGATCACAATGTGACGTTGCCATCGATACTACCAATTTGAATGTTCATCAATTAGAAAAACGAGTTGGTGAAATATTTGGAAAAGGTAAAGTCAAGGGTGTCCGGATAAATGTTCTCTCATTTGGCTATAAGTATGGAATCCCGGTCGATGCAGACCTTGTCCTGGACTGCCGCTTTATTCCAAATCCTCACTGGAATCCAGAGCTTCGACCACTTACGGGATTGACGCCAGAGGTGAGTTCTGCGGTTTTAGGAAGTGAGGGAGTATCGGAATTTGTATCTGACTACGTACACCTTGTGAATTCAATGCTGGCTGGGTACTTGCGGGAAGGCAAAAAATTCTTAACTATCGCCGTCGGATGCACAGGCGGCAAACATCGAAGTGTGGCAATTACCGCCGAGATTGCGCGGCAACTTAATGAAATTGGAAATGAGATATCTGCTCATCCCACACATCGGGACGTAGGAAGAGAGTAGGGATTTAACTCACTGAGTTGATCTGGTTTCAACTATAAACCTGAGGTTTAGAGATCCATCGAAAAAAATTTATCAGTTTCAGCCACATTCCATTGCGGTAACTGGTTGGATTACGCCATGGCAATGACAGCGTCGGTTAAAGACGAACTCTCTCGAATAGCAATTACAAAGCCGTGCTGTAGAAAAGCAGAAGTTTCGGCGTTACTTCGCTTTGCTGGGGGATTGCATTTGGCAGCTGGAAAAATTGTGATTGAAGTTGAGCTCGATACTTCACAAAGTGCACGAAGATTGCGCAAAGACATCGCCGATATCTACGGGCACGACTCAGATTTAGCAGTTTTATCATCCGGAGGTCTTCGAAAAGGCTCTCGCTATGTAGTGCGTGTTATTAACGATGGAGACGCCCTTGCTCGTCAAACAGGGCTAGTCGATTCAAATGGTCGCCCCGTTAGAGGGTTGCCACCTCAAGTTGTCTCAGCTGCAATTTGTGACTCCGAAGCAGCATGGCGTGGGGCCTTTATCGCACATGGTTCACTGACAGAACCAGGTCGATCATCATCTTTGGAGATTACATGTCCAGGCCCAGAAGCAGCATTAGCGTTAGTTGGCGCAGCACGCCGAATGGGAATTGCTGCAAAAGCACGCGAAGTTCGCGGGGTGGACCGTGTAGTCATTCGAGATGGTGATGCAATTGGAGTATTGCTCACTCGTCTTGGCGCACATGAAAGCGTCATGGCCTGGGAAGAGCGTCGCATGCGCCGTGAAGTGAGAGCAACTGCAAATCGACTTGCAAACTTCGATGATGCAAATCTACGTCGATCAGCCCGCGCGGCTGTAGCGGCTGCGGCCCGAGTTCAAAGAGCGATGGAGATTCTGGGGCCAACTATCCCTGATCACTTAAAAGAGGCAGGTGAACTGCGAATCAATCACGGACAAGCATCTTTGGAAGAGCTTGGATCATTAGCCACACCAGCGATGACAAAAGATGCGATAGCCGGTCGCATTCGTCGTCTCTTAGCAATGGCCGATAAGCGTGCAGCCGAGTTAGGAATCCCAGATACTGAGAGCGGATTGTCGCCAGATCTGCTCAACTAGTAGCCATAGAAGCAACTGTGGTGGCGGTCTCACTGATAAGATCGTCCATAAGACCCCAATGTTGTGGCAGATGTATTAACCACCAATAACGGGGTTTCTTCATTTTTACCCAGAGCCCCACTACTGCGAAGGACTCAATCATGATTAATGTAGGCATTAATGGCTTTGGACGCATCGGGCGTAACTTTTTTCGCGCCAGTCTTACAAACCCAGATATCAATATCGTAGGTATCAACGACTTAACGCCAAATGAAACTCTTGCCCACCTACTTAAGTACGATTCGATCCTTGGGCGCCTTGGTCTTCCAGTGACTTTTACTGATGACTCGATCACTGTTGATGGCAAAACCATCAAAATCTTTTCAGAGCGCGATCCAGCAAATCTTCCATGGGCTTCGGTTAAGGCTGATGTGGTTATTGAATCGACCGGAATTTTTACGAAAGCAGCCGATGCACAAAAACACATCACGGCAGGTGCTAAGAAGGTAATTATTTCAGCACCAGCAACAGATGAAGACATCACCATCGTCATGGGCGTTAATCATCTGAAATACGATGCAAGCAAACACCACATTATTTCCAATGCATCATGTACCACTAACTGTCTTGCTCCCATGGCAAAAGTTCTCAATGACAACTGGGGAATTGTTAAAGGTCTGATGACGACAATTCATGCTTATACAAATGATCAACCTATTCTTGATTTTCCACACAAAGATCTACGGCGTGCACGCGCAGCAGCAACCAACATGATTCCAACCTCTACAGGTGCTGCTAAGGCCATCTCACTTGTCCTCCCAGAGCTCAAAGGAAAACTTGATGGTTATGCAATGCGCGTTCCAGTTCCAACAGGATCAGCAACAGACTTAACAGTTGAATTAGCCAAAGAGGCAACTGCGCAAGAGATCAATGCTGCCATGAAGGCAGCAGCACAAGGAGAACTCAAAGGATATCTTTCCTATACGGAAGATCCAATAGTTTCTTCAGACATCGTGACAGATCCTTCATCGTGCATCTTTGACTCTGATTTAACGAAGGTTATTGGTAATCAAGTCAAGGTTGTTGGTTGGTATGACAATGAGTGGGGTTATTCAAACCGCCTTGTTGATCTCATTGGTTATATTGGCAAAACGCTGTAATGCCGGAGCTTTCAACTGTTGATTTGAAAGGCAAGCGGGTTTTTTTACGCTGTGACTTAAATGTTCCCATAAAAGATGGTGTCATTAAGGACGACGGGCGCATCAAAGCCAGCTTGCCTACAATTCAACTTTTGTTAAGCAAGGGTGCTTCGATTGTTATCGCGGCACACCTGGGACGTCCAAAAAATGGACCTTCAGGGGAATTCTCACTTGCACCTGTTGCCAAGCGCCTTGGTGAACTGCTGAAGATGGATGTTAAGTTCTCTTCTGAAATTACAGGAGATTCTGTTAGAAAATTAGCATCATCATTAATTCCAGGGGAGATCATCCTTCTTGAAAACATTCGTTTTGAATCGGCGGAAACCAGCAAAGATGAGTCAGAACGTGCAGGATTTGCTAGAGAGCTTGCAGCTTATGCAGATTTTTATGTAGGTGATGGTTTTGGCGCAGTACACCGCAAGCACGCTTCAGTCTTTGATCTTCCTAAGTTACTTCCTCACGCATCAGGACTCCTTATTGATGCAGAAGTAAAAGTATTAAAGACATTAACTGAGAATCCAGAGCGTCCCTATGGAGTTGTATTAGGAGGTGCGAAAACCTCTGACAAATTAGCTGTCATTGAAAACTTACTGACAAAAGTTGATGTTCTAGCTATTGGAGGGGGAATGGTCTTTACATTCCTAAAAGCACAAGGCAAGGAGATCGGCACTTCGCTGGTTGAAAATGAGATGTTAGATCAAGTCAGGGGCCTAATCGAAAAGGCTCGGCAACTTGGTGTTACTTTGCTTTTGCCAACTGACATTGTGGTGGCGCCTGCATTTTCAGCTGATGCACGCCCGACATTAGTTTCGGTCGATGCAATTCCATCGCATCAGATGGGTTTAGACATTGGCCCAATCTCAGCGGACAGTTACGCTGAACAGATCCTGCTCTGCAAAACAGTTTTTTGGAACGGACCGATGGGGGTATTTGAATTTCCTAACTTTGCCGCCGGGACAAAGACCGTTGCACATGCCTTAACTCAGGTTAAAGGAATTAGTGTTGTTGGAGGTGGAGATTCAGCTGCCGCAGTCCGAGCCTTAGGTTTTCAGGATTCACAGTTTGGGTACATCTCTACTGGTGGCGGAGCATCACTAGAGTATTTAGAAGGCAAAGATCTTCCAGGGTTATTAGCATTAGATTTGGCGTAAAAGCAGTAGCTACAGATTAGAATTCCAAGTAACTAGAGGAGAGATAAATGCGTAAGCCATTGATGGCCGGTAATTGGAAGATGAATTTGAATCATCTTGAGGCAATAGCTGTTGCACAAAAACTGGTTTACGGTTTAGAGGATAAAGATTACGACGCCGTGGATGTCGCGATTATTCCTCCATTCACAGACATTAGATCAATTCAAACATTGGTTGATGGTGATCGTCTTCGACTTCTCTATGGTGCTCAGGATCTATCTCCCGAAAACAGCGGTGCGTATACCGGCGATATTTCAGGATCGATGCTTAAAAAACTTGGTTGCACCTTCGTTGTGATAGGCCATTCAGAGCGTCGAAGTATTCACAATGAAAACGACTCTTTGATTAATCGCAAGATAAAGGCTGCGTTAGCTAATGAGCTGACACCGATATTTTGTGTGGGAGAAGATTTGACTGTTCGTGAATCTGGAATGCATGTCTCTCATGTTGTTCGACAAGTACGAGCAGGACTAGAAGGATTTACAAAGCCTGAACTTAAAAAGATAACAATTGCCTACGAACCTGTTTGGGCTATTGGTACAGGCAAGACGGCAACGCCTGAAGATGCACAGGAAGTGTGTGCAGCAATTCGTGAAGAGATCGAAAACATTGGATCTAGTGAAATAGCTGACAATATGAGAATTCTTTATGGGGGTTCGGTTAAGTCATCGAACATAGTTGAAATCATGAAGATGCAGGACGTTGATGGCGCCCTGATTGGTGGGGCTAGCCTGGATCCTGAGGAATTGGCCAAAATCGCCAAGTTTCACGCGGTAGTCGAGTAAACATTTAGCCTTTGAGGCGGGTATCCTTACCCTCTACGAACTAGGAGTTTTGAAAAGTGATACTAGGTCTTTCTATTGCATTAATGATTACAAGCACCCTGATGATTCTTTTAGTGCTTCTACACAAGGGCAAGGGAAGCGGACTCTCTGATCTCTTTGGTGGAGGCATTTCCTCAAACTATGGTGGCTCATCAGTTGTAGAGCGAAACCTCGATCGGATCACAATCGTTGCTGGTGGAGTCTGGTTTTCTCTAGTTGTTGCTCTTTCGCTTTTACTGAAGTAATTTCACTATTTTTCATGCATCAAAGCTTAAAAAGATTTACTAGTTGAACTAAGCACTTAGGGAGAAAAAAATGGCAAGTGCAATTCGTGGAAGTCGTGTTGGAGCTGGCCCAATGGGCGAGGCAGAACGCGGTGATTCGATTGCTCGTGCCTACGTTTCATACTGGTGTGCCAATGGTCATGAAGTCCGCCCATCATTTGCTGTAGAAGAGACTGTAGTTATTCCAGCCGAATGGGATTGCCCAAAGTGTGGTTACCCGGCAGGAAGAGATCGAAATAATCCTCCAAGCCCAATAAAGAATGAGCCATACAAGACCCACCTTGCATATGTTAAAGAGCGTCGTACAGATTCAGAAGGTGAAAGACTGCTTGAAGATGCACTTCGTAAACTACGCGGAGAAGACGACTAAGAGATTTAGAAATCTGTACGATTTATTTATAAAGATTTGGCAGCCCCTAAAATACTTTCGATTCCACTTTGCCGCTGCTTAAGGTTTAGTCGCAGCAGTGGATATTTCCTCAGAGCAAGGGCATTTGCATCACCTAACGCCTGAGCAGCGATCAATGTTCCCAAACTAAATCCCTGTCCTGGTATATCGATGTCAGATGTACTATCCCCGGTTATCTGAAGAAAGACACCATTGGGTTGGCCACCTTTATGAAACTGTCCGGTCGAATGCAAGAACCGTGGGCCCCAACCAAAGGTCACCGGCCTCTTCGTTTTTTCAGAGAGTAGCTTTTGTATTTGAGAGATTTTCGAATCGCTATCTCTGTCTAAATAGGCCATTACAGCTATATATCCATCAGATGGAAGTAATTTAATTAATTGAGATAACGAATCCTTTATGTTGACGCCTTCTCCAAAAATCTCAACCTCACCGTCAAGATGATCTGGTACAAATGAAGGTTTAGTTGCTTTCCATTGCGACAAAAGTTGCGACGTCGCATCTTTGGCTTCGGTCACATTTGGTTGATTAAAGGGATCTACCTGTAGCGCAAAGCCGAGCAAGGCGGTCACCCATTCCCAAATAATGAATTGAGAAGCCAAGTCGGCTTCAACCACTAAATCGGCTTTACCAAAAAAGGCGATAGTAAATACATCAGAACTCTTTACTTCATCAGAAGCTTTAACTACAACAGGCAATCGTCCGAGACCGTTCTTGCCTGTGGATTCAGCGATCAATTGCTCTATCCAGTCACTAAGTCCTGGCATGTGGCTATCTGCATCCGTGAATGAGATGTATTGACTTCCAACATAAGACAAGAGATATGAAATATCGCAGACTAACTCTGGTTTCGACAAGAACTCCATCTTTGTATCTTCGGCTTGATCAAGTAAGACAGAGACATCAACATCCATTAAGGCAGCAGGGACTAGTCCGAAGGCACTTAGAACACTGAATCGACCTCCTACATGAGGATCTGCATTGATTACAGAGAATCCTTGTCTTCGTGCCTGTTGATCAAGAGTAGAACCCGGATCTGTCACAAAAACCATATGTTCAGTTGGATTAAGTTTTGCTTCCATGAAGGACTGCTCGAAGATCGATCGCTGCGAGGAAGTCTCAATAGTGCTTCCAGATTTTGAGCTAACTATTACCAAAGTTTTTGATAAGTCTTTTTTTAATGCATGCGCAAAGTAGTTTGGATCAGTGGAATCTAAGACAAAAAGCTTCTTTTTAAAGGTAGCCGCAATAACTTCGGGGCCTAAGGATGAGCCACCCATTCCACATAAAATGATCTCGCTTTTGTCTCGGTGTTTGGCAGCCAGAGCATCTAAAGTCGGTAGAAGTTCGCGCGAAGTATGTGGAAGATCTATCCAATTGAGCCTTATTGCTGCTTCAGCCTTTGCTTGATCGCCCCATAAACTCGCATCTTTTTTTGCAAGCCTTGTATGTGCTTCTAGTAACTCTTTGTATTCGGGGGAGTTGCGATCAATTTTCGAAAGAGCATCGCCGGAAATTTTCAGCATTATTTGAGGGCGCTCTCTACATTGCTCTGAAGTTCTTTCCAAGCTTGGGCAAATTTGTTTACACCATCAGTTTCAAGCTCACTGGTTACTTGATCGAGTGAAATATGTAGATCTGATAAAGCGCGTAGAACGCTTACTGCCTCTGGATATCGGGACGTGATGGTGTCGCCACGCAAAACACCATGGTCAAGGAGTGCATCTAGAGTTGATTGCGGCATCGTATTTACTGTATCGGGAGCAACCAATTCAACAACGTAAGTTGTATCCGGATAGTTTGGATCCTTTACACCTGTCGATGCCCATAACGGTCTTTGTTTGTGTGCACCCTTTGACGACAACTCAGCCCATCTGGGTGAGTTAAATTTTTCCTGAAATAACTGATACGCAAGGTGAGCGTTTGCGATAGCGGCTTTGCCCAGTAGTTGCAATGCTTCTGGTGACCCTATTTCCTTTAGTTGTGCATCGATAGAAGAGTCAATTCTGCTTATGAAGAAAGAAGCAACTGAGTGAACCTTTGAAGGTGTACTGCATGCTTCCACGCCTTGAAGAAATGCATCAATAACCTGTCCATATCTCTTGATGGAAAATATCAACGTAACATTTACGCTAATTCCCTTAGATAAAAGCGCAGTGATTGCTGGTAGTCCTTGCAAAGTTGCCGGAACCTTGATCATGACATTTTCTCTGTCAATTATTTTCCATAATTTTTCACCCGCTGCGATAGTTGCCTGGGTGTCATTTGCCAAGCGAGGATCTACTTCAATACTTACACGACCGTCGATTCCCTTGGAGGCTTGATAGATAGGGAAGAGGAGATCACAGGCTGCTCGGACATCGTCAGTTGTGAGTTTTTCGATGACATCATCTACCGATGAACCCTTCATACTTTCTATGTCCTTAGCGTATTCAGATCCAGAACTAATCGCTGCACTAAAAATGCTTGGATTGGTCGTTACGCCCACAACTGCAGAAGTTGCAATACGTGATGGGAGTGAATGGACATCAGTACCGGTAATTTTTGAGCGAGATAAATCATCCAACCAGATTGAAGTATGGCAGGCCTTTAATTCATCTACTCTGGATGTATTCACTTTTAGCCAACCAGTTTCTTCACGCTTGCCACAATACTTTCAGCTGAGAAACCAAATTCTTTGAACAATCGCTTCGCATCGGCCGAAGCACCATAGTGTTCAAGAGAGATTGCTAAGCCTTTATCGCCGATGTATTTATGCCATCCCTGTGCAATACCAACTTCGATACTGACCTTGGGAACTTCGTAGGGAAGAACAGAGTCTTTGTAATTCTGGTCTTGCTCATCAAACCACTCCAAACACGGTGCACTGACTACGCGTGTGTGAATGCCGCTTGCTTCAAGCAGTGTTGCCGATTCGACTGCAAGACTTACTTCAGAGCCCGTGGCAATCAGGATGACATCAGGATCCTTTGCATCTTTTAATATGTAGGCACCTTTTGAAACGTTGTGGGCTGGGCTATAGAGTGTTCGATCAAGCACAGGCAAATTTTGACGCGAGAGCAAAATTCCAACGGGACGATTTCGCGAAATAATTGTTTTCCAAGCTTGTGCAACCTCGTTGGCATCACCAGGGCGCACTACATCTAAGCCTGGGATTGCACGCAAGGCGGCAAAATGCTCTATGGGTTGATGTGTTGGTCCGTCTTCACCTACACCAATTGAATCGTGAGTCCACACAAAGATTGATGGGATGTTCATCAAAGCGGCCAATCTAACCGCTGGGCGCATGTAATCACTAAACACTGCAAAGGTTCCGCCAAAACTACGGGTTAAACCATGAAGAGTAATTCCATTTAGGATTGCACCCATCGCATGTTCTCGAATTCCAAAGTGAATTATTCGTCCGTAAGGATTTGCTCCTTCGATAGAACTTGAATTCGGAAGGAAACTCTGCGCACCTTTAATACTTGTGTTATTCGAACCAGCTAGATCAGCCGATCCTCCCCAGAACTCAGGCAGATTCTCGGCTAAAGCGTTGATTACATCGCCGGAAGCAGCACGTGTTGCTAAATCTTTTCCTGGAGCAAATTCAGGAATGTTGCTTTCCCAATTTTCGGGAAGCTCCCTTGCAATTAATCGTTTCAATAGTTTGGCTCGTTCAGGATGCTGGTTTGACCATTGCGCGAAGGATTTTTCCCAAGAAGCGTGCACACTCGCACCACGGCTTTTTACATCGCGTGCATGGGCAAGTACCTCGGCAGGCATTGCAAAGTTTTCCTCTGGATCTAAGCCCAATATCAACTTGGTTGCCTTAATCTCATCGGCGCCGAGTGCAGAACCATGTGAAGCGGCTGTTCCTTGCGCCTTGGGCGCAGGCCATGCAATAACTGATTTCATTCGAATCAAAGAAGGTCTTTGCACTTCATTCCTTGCCTTATCCATTGCAGCATCTAGTGCTACTAGATCAACATCTCCATCTGCTTGCGCGGCAACCTCGATAACGTGCCAACCATAAGCAACGTAACGAGCGGAAACGTCTTCTGTAAAGGCATTGTGTGTATCACCTTCAATCGAAATTCGATTATCGTCATAAATGACATTGAGCATTCCTAAGTTTTGAGTACCAGCCAGTGAAGAGGCTTCCGCGCTAACTCCCTCTTGAAGATCGCCATCTGAACAAATAACCCAGATGCGGTGATCAAATATTGATTGCGCTTGCGCTGCATCCGGATCGAGTAATCCTCTTTCATATCGCGCTGCCATTGCCATTCCCACGGCAGTTGCAACACCTTGACCTAGTGGTCCAGTTGTCATTTCAACGCCAGTTGTATGACCAAATTCAGGATGTCCCGGAGTGAGTGATCCCCATGTTCTAAAGTTTTCAAGGTCATTCATTTCAAGCCCGTAGCCGCTTAGAAAAAGTTGAATATATAAGGTTAATGATGAGTGACCACAGGAGAGAATGAATCGGTCACGTCCAATCCATAGCGGATCATTGGGATCATGGACCAAGTGTCTTTGAAAAAGAGTGTAAGCAACCGGTGCCAATGACATCGCGGTACCTGGATGACCATTTCCAACTTTTTGAACCGCGTCAGCTGCTAACGCCCGCGCGTAACTTACTGCGCGATCATCTAGTGTTGTCCAACCTGATGGTTTGCTCATTTCGTTTCCATTCTTATTCTTGTTGACAGAAAAACTCTCCATGCACTTATCCAAAGGACTGCCGCACCCAATAAATGAAATCCTACAATTAATGCAGGAACTCCTAAGAAGTATTGAACGTATCCAATAATGCCTTGCGCAAGTGCAATGATCGTAAAGGTTCGTAATTTAACTTTCGTTTGCGCTGATGTACCAACTGCCACAAAGAAAGCAATCGTTAAGCCAAGCAGGAAAATCACAACATCGGCGTGCAATATGGCTACGGTTCTTATGTCAAATGTAAAACGTGGTGCTTGAGCATCACCAGCATGAGGTCCAGAGCCCGTAACAATGGTTCCCAGAATCATTACCAAAAACATAATTGATACATGCGCTGTGGCTAACGAGCGAGTTAACTTAGATGATTCAATACTTATCGATGGAGCATATCTACGCACATGAATTGAGGATGCACCAGCAATCAGGACCATGGATAGCAAAAGGTGGAGCGCAACAGTTATTGGATTGAGATCGGTCAATACGGTAATGCCACCCAAGATGCCTTGGCCGAATATTCCTAGAAACTGTCCCATTGCAAGAGATCGAAGATCGCGTCGCCCGCTCTTTAGAACTGAAATGATGACAACTAAAGAAGCCAAAACAAGTGCGAAGGTAAGCATGCGATTTCCAAATTCAATCCAAACATTTAGAACCGGTTCTGCTTGATGTGGAACCGGCGTATAGGAGCCGGGAGTGCATTCGGGCCACGTTGGACAACCAAGCCCCGATCCCGTCAGACGAACCGCTCCACCTGTAACAACCAGTGCGGCCTGCAAAAAAAGAAGTACGGCACTTGCCGGGATTAACACCCTGGCAGCTGAAAATCTTGAGCCTAAAACTGGGCCACGGGACATAGGTAAAGCCTATTGACTGCTGGGGCGGGCGCGTTCCAACTGGCAGGCAGTGTCGAATTACGACACAATAGTGTTGTGAAAATGACAGGCTCGATTATGGTTGGCGAAGACACGCGTACCCGTGATCTTGTTGCTAGATCAATTCTGGAAAATGGCCCATCAACAGCTGCGATTCTGGGGGAGCGTTTAGAGCTCACTGCAACTGGAATTCGTAGACACTTAGAACTTTTAATTGCGGATGGACTTATTGAGGCTCGGGAACCACGATCTCTTGCAATTCGTGGAAGAGGTCGTCCTTCAAAAGTCTTTGTTATGTCCGACAAGGGCCGGGAGCGTTTCGAACACTCCTATGACGATTTAGCAGTAGCGGCACTTAAATTTATGTCTACACAATCTGGTACTCAACTTGTAGATGGTTTTGCACAGTCACGAGCAGATGACATCGAACGCAAGGCCCTAGATTCAATCTCAAAAAGTGCTAACAAAACAGCAGCTCTTGCTTCGTTTCTAACTGAGCAGGGATATGCAGCAAGTGTAGATAATAAGGCTATGGGTCAAGAGTTAATTCAACACCACTGTCCTATTGCTCACGTTGCAGCGGAGTTTCCACAGCTCTGTGAAGCTGAAACCTCAGCTCTCTCAAAGATTCTAGGTACACATGTACAACGCCTTGCAACTATCGCTCATGGCGATGGTGTGTGCACAACTTTTATTCCAAAAGCATCAACGAATCAGAAGAAATCGAAAACATCAAGAAACGGGGAACGCGCATGACTACAGCACATCCAGAGCTCGAAGGTCTTGGCAACTATGAATATGGTTGGTCAGACAAGAGTGAAATTGGAGAGAATGCAAAGCGTGGCATTAATGAAGATGTTGTTCGCGATATCTCTGCTAAGAAGTCAGAGCCGCAATGGATGTTGGATCTAAGACTTAAAGGGCTAAGCCTTTTTGAAAAGAAGCCAATGCCTAACTGGGGATCAGATCTTTCGGGAATCTTCTTTGACACTATTAAGTATTTCGTTCGTTCTACAGAAAAACAGGCCACAACCTGGGATGACCTTCCAGATGAAATTAAGAATACTTACGATCGACTTGGTATTCCTGAAGCAGAAAAGCAGCGCTTAGTATCAGGAGTGGCAGCTCAATATGAGTCCGAAGTGGTTTACCACTCGATTCGTGAAGATCTAGAAGCTCAGGGCGTAATTTTCCTAGACACAGATACAGCTTTGAAAGAACATCCAGAACTTTTCAAAGAATACTTCGGAACAGTAATTCCTGTTGGAGATAACAAGTTTGCTGCCCTGAATACATCGGTATGGTCTGGCGGTTCATTTATTTATGTGCCAAAGGGCGTTCACGTAGATATTCCTCTACAGGCATACTTCCGTATCAATACCGAGAACATGGGACAGTTCGAGCGCACACTGATCATCGCTGATGAAGATTCATATATTCACTATGTAGAAGGATGTACGGCACCTATTTACAAGTCAGATTCTTTGCACTCTGCTGTAGTTGAAATCATTGTAAAAAAGGGTGCACGCGTTCGTTACACAACAATCCAAAACTGGTCTAACAATGTTTATAACTTAGTTACAAAGCGTGCAACCTGTGCTGAAGGTGCAACTATGGAATGGGTTGATGGAAATATTGGTTCGAAGGTAACGATGAAGTATCCAGCGATCTTTTTAATGGGCCCTCATGCAAAGGGAGAAACACTCTCATTAGCTTTTGCTGGAGAAGGTCAGCATCAGGATTCAGGGGCGAAAATGGTTCATGCTGCTCCATACACTTCATCATCTGTAATCTCTAAGTCGGTTGCACGTGGTGGAGGACGAACTTCATATAGAGGACTTGTTCAAGTACAAGAGGGTGCACACCACTCTAAGAGCACCGTTAAATGCGATGCTCTTTTGGTAGACACCATTTCACGTTCTGATACATATCCGTATGTAGACATCCGTGAAGATGATGTCTCCATGGGTCATGAAGCTACTGTTTCAAAAGTTAGTGATGATCAACTGTTTTATTTGATGTCTCGCGGATTAAATGAAGATGAAGCCATGGCGATGATTGTTCGTGGATTTATCGAACCAATTGCTCGCGAACTTCCAATGGAGTACGCACTAGAACTCAATAGATTGATTGAACTGCAGATGGAAGGTGCCGTAGGTTAATGTCAGTTTTAACTACTAATTATTTAACTCCAACGGGCAGAGAAGAGGCGTGGCGTTTCACACCTCTAAAACGTCTCCGGGGACTACATGATGGAACAGCGGTTCAATCTGATCGCCACTCATTAAATACAAAGGGTGCGCTGCCATCTGGAGTTACATTTACTCATGAAAACTTAGAACCTCTCTCTGCATCCGAAGATGTCATTATTGAACGCATCAGGGGAGCAGAGAGTTCGGTTGCACACCTTTCAATCGCAGCAAATACCGAGCTGACTGAACCGATCTTCTTGGGTCGATCAGTCGGTGGTATAGATACGGCTGAATACTCACGTGTTCGCATTTCACTGGGCGTTCATGCAGTTGCAACTGTGATTGTTGAAAACACGACGGATACTGTTTTGGCAGAGGATCTAGAGATTTACTTGGCTCCAGGATCTAATCTTAAATTTGTAACTCTTCAGGAGTTCGAATCCAAATCTGTCTACACAGCTCGCCACCATGCAATTGTTGATAAAGATGCAGTTTTTAAATCGATTACTGTGACAGTTGGGGGAGATGTAGTGCGAATTCTTCCAACAGTAACCTTTAAGGCGCCAGGTGCATCGGCTGATCTTCTGGGTGTTTATTTCGCAACTGCAGGTCAGTTCTTCGAACATCGAAATCATATTGATCACGCAGTTCCACACGCTAAGTCGAATGTGAACTACAAGGGTGCATTAGCTGGTCAAGATGCTCACACAGTTTGGATAGGCGATGTCTTAATTCGCGCAGCTGCGGAAGGTACCGACACGTACGAACTAAACCGTAATCTCTTGCTTTCTGATGGTGCTCGTGCTGATTCAGTACCAAACCTTGAAATTGAGACAGGTGAAATTGTTGGCGCAGGACATGCAAGCACGACAGGGCGCTTTGATGATGAACAGCTCTTCTACTTGATGTCACGCGGTATCGCCATGGCAGATGCCAGACGTCTTGTTGTTCGAGGCTTCTTCAATGAGATTGTGTCGGAAATAGGAAATGAAGAGGTACAGCAACGAATCATGGATCGCATTGATAATGAGCTTGAAAAGGCGGGACGCAATGTCTGATCTACAGTTTGACCAGATTCATGAGGGAAAACCAGTGCTCATTGAAAAAAATGGCAAGAGTATTTGTGTCGCACGAGTTGGACAGGAAGTCTTTGCTGTCGCAGATACATGCACACATTCAGAGGCTTCACTTTCTGAAGGAGATACAGATGGATTCAAAATCGAATGCTGGTTACATGGCGCAGAGTTTGATCTGCGGACTGGCCAGGCTTTGACGTTGCCAGCAAATATCGCCTTAGAAACATACCCTGTAAAGATCGACGGAAACTCCGTCACGGTAGAGATTTAGTAACGAGAGAGAAGAGAAAAAGATGAGCACACTAGAAATCCGTAACCTACAGGTCTCTGTTAATACAGATGATGGAATGGTTGAGATCCTGAAGGGAGTGGACCTAACTATCAAGTCAGGTGAGACTCATGCAATCATGGGTCCAAATGGTTCAGGAAAATCAACTCTTGCTTACTCAATAGCAGGACATCCCAAATACACAATTACAGGTGGAACCGTTACGTTAGATGGCGCCGATGTTCTTGAAATGAGTGTTGATGAACGTGCAAAAGCTGGCCTTTTCTTGGCAATGCAGTATCCGGTAGAAGTGCCAGGCGTTTCTGTGTCGAATTTTCTTCGCACAGCTGCAACTGCTTTGCGCGGAGAGGCACCAAAGCTTCGTACATGGGTCGGTGAAGTTAAGTCCGCGATGGAAGCATTGAGTATGGATCCTGCATTTGCAACTAGAAATGTTAATGAAGGTTTTTCTGGTGGAGAAAAGAAGCGTCATGAAATAATGCAGCTAGAACTTCTTAAGCCAAAGATGGCAATTCTCGATGAGACAGATTCTGGTCTAGATGTTGATGCATTACGTATAGTTTCAGAGGGCGTCAATCGCGCAAAGGATGCAAATAATCTCGGCGTAATTTTAATTACTCACTACACGCGAATCCTTCGATATATTAAGCCAGACTTTGTTCATGTTTTTGCAAATGGTCGAATCGTTGAACAAGGTGGACCAGAATTGGCCGAAAAACTAGAAGCAAATGGATACGCCGATTACGTTAGCAAGTAAGTAGTTTCATGCCATTAGATGTTGCGACTATTCGTCAAGATTTTCCAATCTTTGGACGAACAGTTCGTGATGGAAAAAAACTCATCTATCTTGACAGCGGGGCAACAAGCCAAAAACCAGAAGCAGTGATCCAAGCCGAAGGTGATTTCTATAGATTTCACAATGCTGCAGTTCACAGAGGCGCTCATCAGTTAGCAGAAGAAGCAACTGATGCCTATGAAGGTGCACGGGCCAAGGTTGCTGCTTTTATAGGTGCGCGCTCTGAAGAGATAGTTTTCACAAAAAGTGCTACCGAATCGATTAATTTGATTGCTTATTCAATGAGCAATGCCAGCACCGGATCACGGTTTGCCCTCACACCTGCTGATCGAATTGTCGTTACAGAAATGGAACATCACGCAAACTTGATCCCTTGGCAACAGTTAGCTTCTCGAACCGGTGCACAACTTTCATGGTTTGAAGTTCTTCCAGATGGCCGATTAGATCTGAATTCAATTAATTCAGTTATCACTACCGATACCAAAGTAGTTGCCCTTACACATCAATCTAATGTTCTTGGGACAGTCAATCCACTTGAAGCAATTGTGGCTCGAGCTCATGAAGTTGGCGCTGTTGTCGTACTGGATGCATGCCAATCCGCGCCGCACATGCCTATAGATGTTAAAAAACTAGGAGTCGACTTCTTAGTTTTCTCAGGTCATAAAGCACTTGGTCCAACCGGAGTGGGAGTTCTCTGGAGTAATCAGTTGGATGATTTGCCTCCATTCCTATTCGGCGGTTCAATGATTGAAAACGTGACTATGGAAAGTGCAACATGGTCTCCTGCTCCTAAACGCTTTGAAGCCGGAGTTCCAAACATGGCACAGGCTGTCGGTCTTGGCGCGGCTGTAGATTATTTAAACGCTATTGGCATGGATAAAGTTTTCGAACACGAAATGCAGTTAACGAAATACTTTCTTGAAGAGTTGCAGAAGGTTCCGACATTGAAAATAGTTGGTCCATTAGATATTGAAAACAGAGGTTCATCCATCTCATTTACGGTCGGAGAAATACATCCGCATGATTTGGGCCAATATCTCGATAGCCAAGGTATAGCCGTTCGAACAGGCCATCACTGCGCCTGGCCACTAACACGTAAATTAGGGGTGCCAGCAACAACTCGTGCTTCACTGTATTTGTACAATGAAGAGAGTGATTGCGATCATTTAGTCAAGGCAATTGTTGATGCACAGAAATATTTTGCATAATGGAATTAGATAATCTCTATCAAGAAGTTATACTCGATCATTATAAACATCCACTTAACAAGGGGTTGTCCGAATCTTATGATGTTCAGGTGCATCATATAAATCCAAGTTGTGGGGATGAAATAACGCTCAATATTTCTGTAGATGGATCAAAAGTAAGTTCAATTACCTGGGATGGGGTTGGTTGTTCGATTTCGCAGGCTAGTGTCTCGATCGCGAGTGATTTATTAGTTAATAAAGATCTAAGCCAGGCTCATGCAATCACTGAGCAATTCATAGAATTGATGCACAGCAAAGGAACCAAGGACGGTGACCCACTCGTGCTGGAAGATGCGGTGGCAATGGCAGGGGTATCTAAATTCCCAGCACGAATAAAGTGCGCACTTTTAGGGTGGATGGCATTTAGAGATGCAGCCGATAGAATTACACAATCGAAAGCAGCAGGCGAGAATAGAGGGAGTGCGCAATGACAACATCAGTAGATGATGTGACCGAGGCCATGAAAGATGTGGTTGATCCAGAACTTGGAATTAATGTTGTGGACTTAGGTTTAATTTACGATGTCATGGTTGATGAAGCAAACATTGCTATTCTTAATATGACTTTGACATCTGCGGCGTGTCCTCTACAAGATGTTATTGAAGATCAAACTAGGGCGGCGTTAGCAGGCATGACTAGTGACGTAAAAATCAATTGGGTATGGATGCCGCCGTGGGGTCCTGACAAGATTAGTGATGACGGAAGAGATCAGCTACGCGCTCTAGGTTTCACGGTTTAATATGTCAATGCATGGCGCATGGCTTAACTATCGCTCCATGACCGCAGATCCATCACTTAAGCAACAGAAGTTAAAACCCGGAACTATTGGTCGAATCTTTTCATTTGCCAAGCCATATCAAGTAAGTATTTATATTTACTTGGCGACAGTAGTTGTTGATGCGGCCCTAATTGTGGCAACTCCGCTTCTGCTAAAGAGATTGATAGACGATGGAGTAATACCTCAAAATGGTGCAATAGTTACTCAACTAGCCATTTGGGTTGGTTTGATTGCAATTGCTGATGCAGCTTTCAACATGCTCGGCAGATACTTTTCATCCAGAATCGGTGAGGGGCTCATCTACGATCTTAGATCACTGGTTTTCGCTCATGTGCAGAAGCAGTCGATTGCATTCTTCACGCGCACCCAAACGGGAGCATTAATTTCACGGATCAATTCAGATGTGATTGGAGCACAGCAGGCATTCACTTCAACTCTGTCGGGTTTGGTAAGTAACGTCGTTAGTTTGTTGCTAGTGGGTATAACGATGTTTTTCTTGTCCTGGCAGATCACGGTTTTTTCTTTACTAATGTTGCCTTTATTTCTTTATCCAACTAAGTGGGTTGGCCGCCGACTGCAGGCTCTGACGAGGGAGTCATTTACCCTGAACTCTCAGATGTCTAGCACGATGACTGAGCGCTTCAATGTTTCGGGCGCGATGCTAGTTGCTCTTTATGGACAACAAGAGCGCGAACGCGATGGCTTTGGAGTTCGAGCCAGGCGAGTAGCAGACATCGGTATAAGAATGGCGATGCTCAATCGGCTCTTTTTTATCGCACTAACAAGTGTTGCAGCTATTGCTACGGCCTTTGCCTATGGAATCGGTGGACACCTTGCCATTAGCGGCGAGTTAACTGTTGGAACACTTCTAGCGATTACTGCACTTCTGGCGCGTTTATATGGTCCACTTACGGCGATATCAAACGTGCGTATTGATGTAATGACATCGCTTGTTTCTTTTGAAAGGGTGTTTGAAGTACTTGATTTAGAGCCCATGGTAAAAAATAAGGCAGGTGCAAGAGCTCTTACATCGAATAAAGGAAAAGTTGAGTTTAAGGATGTTGATTTTTCATATCCAAATGCGGATGAGATCTCGTTGGCATCACTTGAGTCTGTTGCAAAAGTTGAAACCATCGCATCCGGTCAAGTTCTCCACAATCTCT
>Ga0247722_10000551_pt1 | contig 22505 bp, 27 predicted proteins | sample MSEWelMarce3H_FC_FD_189094 | JGI IMG/M metagenome (GOLD analysis project Ga0247722, IMG submission 189094) | Subsurface sediment microbial communities from gas well in West Virginia, United States - MSEEL Well Study Marcellus 3H_FC | ecosystem: Environmental > Terrestrial > Deep subsurface >... | reverse complement strand
TGTTAGAATTAGTTAGTCTAATGTTAACACCTTCAGCAACACAAATAATAGAAGTTATATTCTTTTCTTTTAAATAGGATTCATTATTTGCGTCAAACATATCTCCTAAGTACAATTTTTTAGAATCTGTATAAATAATTTTGCTCATATAATAAATAAAATAAAAAATTGAATTGCTTTATCTATTCATAAGTAAATATATAAACTAACACAACTTCTAAAACACAAAGGTCTAAAACAAAAATGCCTTGCCAATTTTGCAAAAGCCACGATCACACCCTAAGTCGCTGTGATTCTGAAATTGCGATAACTATGTGTAATGATGTAATTGTTACATATAGAGAGAATCCATATAAAATAATGGATTTTATAAAATTTCTACAAAATTATTTAAAACCGGAACTTTCGGTTGTATGCAGAAGAATGGGAATGAATATTACAGGGACAAAATCAGAATTGATATTTGGAATCGTGGAGTATTTGTTTCGTGAAAAAACAAGAATGTCAATGTTACAATTTGTATCGCTTCGTGAATTATCAATCATTGACGAAGAATACACGTATGCTTATTACATGTGGCATCCAAAGCAGAATGAAATCAAAATGCGTACAGATGTAATTATTATGATAGAAAAATTCTATGTTCGAGCATATGGAATACGACGCGATGGACACTCTTTAGAAAATTACCTACAAATAGTTACAGAGTGGGCAATTCGTGAAATAATACAAATAAGACAAAGACAAGAGAGCGAGAACAAAACGCATTTGAATAAGTTAGAGTTTCAAATAAAGATTGATCCTTCCTTAGAAGTCAAAGAATGTTGTATTTGTTGCGATAACAAAATAAGCGCAAAGTTAGGATGCTCTCACGAATATTGTGTAGATTGTGTGTTTAATTCTGCCAAGGTAAGAACAAAGTCATTCATAACATGTGCTATGTGTAGATCCGAAATAAATGAAGTGCATGTTGCGAATATCGACATACAGAAAAATTTAGTTGAACAAATTTCTGGTGTATAATCTATAAATAATTAAATAACCGAATACTAACAAAAAGAATCAAAAAATAAACAAAAACAAAATAATAAGATATACCCTTCTTTTTTTTATACTTGTTATAAAATAAATAGAAAATGATAGAAACCAATAAATATAAATTAACACAAACTAACAAAACAGATAGTTACACATTGTATATAAAAGGTGATCACAAATATGATATATATTTATCTATAAGCGAAACATATATAGTATCCAATTCATTTTATGATGAAGGTGATAATGATTCCGAACAAGAATACATTATATTCACTGCAGAAACAGCCGAAACACTAACAAATTTTCTAAAAAAAAATGGAAACAGACTAACAATGGAACAAACAATAAAGATGGTAAATGATTTAAGCAAACAACTTGCATATCTTGAATTAAATAATTTAGCATTTTATGGGTTCGATTTAGATGATATACTTGTAATAAATGAATGCATTTTTTTTATAGCAAACACAAAGTATTTATTAGATATAGACGAAACAATTATACATTTTTATAGTCCAATTATTCTTCCGTATTTTTCCAGTCCAGAAATTACGAAACTAACAAATTTGCCTTCAAATATAAATTATCGATCCAATTATTATAGTTTAGGTTCCTTAATCGTATATTGTCTATTAAATGTGCATATAGCATCAGGATTGCCCGTAGATACACTTTTAGATCCAATTTGTCATACAAAAATGTATTGGTTTTTGAAACGATGTTTTTTACCAAATAGTGAAAAAAGAATATTATTATATATTTAACAGTTTTAAAGAGTTTAATTATCTCATTTTATGATATATGTCTCTTGCTACTTTTAAAAAAAAAACAACTAACAAATACTCATCTGCAACAAAACGTTCCGGAAAGCCTCCAGGTGGGTATTGGTTTCCACAAGGACCATTTGGGTTACCAAGTGGTACAGATTCTACAAGCGCCTTGAATGCTTTTAATCATTATGGAAATTCCGGATTTTCTATTGAAGGCTGTTATCGCAGCATTCCAGTAGGAAAAGATATGAAATTTAGTCAACAAGGAACACGATATAAAGGTATCCATCCTATTGGACACGGTGGAAAGAATGGTAAATATTTTCAAGCCGAACCCGTATTAAATGCGGGTCCTGGAATTGTTACGGTAAGAGGAAACCAATGGGAATTTGTTAAGCCATCAGTTCTCTCAACGAGAGGAATGTTAGAAAGAAAATATAGATGGGCCTACAATGGCCAATATCCGAATTATTGGGTTCAACCTGTTTATACAGGAAACCAAGTGGATAGCGCAAGCCAAGGTCTATATATACAAACGAAGAGTGCCGCAAATGATTGTGTCGTAGATACAAATGATGTAGCTAAATACGTAGATAATATCAAGAACTGTGGATCTACTGGATGCCAAACAACTCCGGCCCGTGGATACACAATGAATATACAGCAAGCCAATGCTCCTTATACCAAATTTTTACATGTCCCTCAGGATTCAAGTCAATACACACTAAGAGTACAGCGCAGATGTGCCAACCCAAGACCAAATCAAAAACCATTTCCTTATGCGGTTCAAACTGGAACAGGAATACTTCGAGGTGGAATTAATGTTTCCAATGTAGGTAGCGCATGTAACACATCTAATACTTATGTGAGTCCACCAGAATGGTATATATCCACAAAATAAAGATATAATTATAAATTATAATGAATAAGCAAGATTATTATAATTTGTTAGTATGTATAATATTAATATCGTTGTTAATCGTAATTATTTATATTTATTATAATAATAATATGACGACACAAATCAAAGGTATAAAGGCAATTGCAGTTTTTACTGGAGATATTAAAGGAAACGTAAAATTTAATGAAGATGGAGATAGAATAAAAATTGATGTATTGATTACAGGATTAAAACCAAATTCATTACATGGGTTTCATGTCCATGAAGCAGGGGATCTGAGTGACAAATGTGTAAGTATGTGTGCCCATTTTAATCCATATAATATGACACACGGATGTCCAGGAATGAAAAATAGACACATTGGCGATTTGGGTAATTTACAAACTAACAACAAAGGAGAAGCAAAATATACGTTTTATGATGATCAGATAAAATTACGCGGCACCAAGGCGAATATAATTGGTAGAGGATTAATAATTCACGAAGATCCGGATGATTGTGGATTAGGAGGCAACGCGGAAAGTCTCAAGACCGGAAATGCTGGAAAAAGAATTGCGTGCGCTGTGATCGGATATTCAAAAGAAAACTTTAGTTAAACCCCTGGTATTTATTTTATTATTTTATTTTATTTTATTATTTTATAATATAGATGAGTTATCAAGGACAATTATCAGGTCCCTTAGGACAAAGACAAACGGAAGCACGAAACGCCCACAAAGCGAATGAAAGCAATGCTTGGACGCAACGCCAGAATGATTCTTCAATGTATGCGAAACAACAGGATAGACAATATTGTGGAGAGTTAGACAGACTAACTAATGAATATATACGATATTATGGAAATGATGAGGATATACAAAAAATAAAAAATATGAATCCGAATAACTGGTCGTGTCAAGAGAGACTTGATGAACTGAACCTATTATTGAATACAAAAATGGGGGGGAAAAACCGCCGACACAAAAAGAAATCAAATCGAAGAACTAAAAAATCCCGTCGTCGTCAAAGAAAACAAACAAGAAGACGTTAAATAAAATATATATTTTACATAAAAACAACTTAAAGACAAATAAGTATTCTAATGTGGAGTCCGGACTTAGCTCAGTTGGCAGAGCATTTGACTGTAGTAGGCGAGCCGCTATTCTGCTTTTTAAAAGGTGGAAGTAGTTATCAAAATGTCGCTGGTTCGATTCCGGCAGTCCGGATCTCTTTGTATAGCATCGATGGTGTAGTGGTAACATAAAACCCTTCCAAGGTTTTGCTCCGGGTTCGATTCCCGGTCGATGCAAATGTATATTATATTTTTATATTGTATAGATGAATATAATACAAAAAAGATTTTTTCTGTTTTTGATAGGATGTATTGGAACAAGATTATTTCTTGTCTATATTGCTAAAAATCTTAACATCCAATTGTTACGATATATGGGATATTTAACATTATTCCCTGCTTTTGGATTTATTTATATATATTTAACTGGTGTAAGACAAACAGGACCTGAGGTTTTTGGAGATAAAATTTGGTGGAATAATTTACGACCCATACACGCATTATTGTATATTTTATTTTCTTACAACGCAATAATTGGAAACAAATATGCTTGGATTTATTTATTTATGGATGTAACATTTGGCTTAATTAGTTTTTTAACATACCATTTGATACTAAAAAGGTGAAAAGATTACGATCTTTTCGTTTTTTTCCTTCCGTATTTACAATATTGTTTTTGAGAAAATCCACGGGGTCTTCGACAATTGATGCTTCTTTTGTATTTTAAAGACCATTTATGTCTCTTTTTGAGAGTTTTTGACGCCATATAATAATTACCAAGAGAAAAAATAATTAAGTAGTTTTTGAAAAGTTATTTTTGTGATTTTTCTACTTGATTATTTTCCCTTATTTTTATACAACCTACAAATAGCTGTCGATACAAGAAACAATGTGGCGATCAACGTGATACTTGGTTACAATGTCTTTGAAATATTCATCCCTAACTAATTCATAATAGATACGAAATTTTCTAATTTGTTTTATTAAACGTTCTGTGTGATCCGTTTTTGCTATGACCCATCCTGCTGCCTTTTCTTCTTCAAGAAAATTTAACGCTTCATCAATCCAATCAAATGATTTGACGTAAATTTGTTTGATCAGTTTTAAGAAACTTTGATCATCCTTTCCGTAATTAATTAACAAAGGGAAGTTTTTGTTAATTATTTTAACGATAGCAAACAGCCCGTAGATTGTTCTCTCAGGCGAAACAAAATTGTTACTGTTCGGGGAGAGCAGTTTTTTTAATGTTTTCTTGATTTTATCAAATACGTCGTGATATTTCGAAAGGTAATAATCATATGGAAATTTATTAGTTAATCGGGGATCTCTTCTCAATACAAGGCTGGGACTCATTATTGCACTTTGATTACTTAGTATTTAAATACTTTCTATTTCTTACAAGGATGTCTACAATTAAACTAACAAAAAGTATTTCAATTTTATTTTGGTTGTTTATTATTTTGTATTGTTTATTATTTTACTAAAAATTATTTAATACAATAAATTTAAATTATATTATATTTTATCACAAAATAATATATATGTCAGGGTTTAATGCAAAAAGAATAGGTAATACTTTACAATCAAACTATGTTATTGGTTTAGGAAGAAATCGTAGCGCGATTGCTTCCATTTCAAGAGAGTATAACTATTTAGCCCGAACAAGTCAAACCCCTTTTTGTTCATTATTTGATTTTAATTGTTCATCCATCCCATCTGCACCAATAATTACAAGCACAACTCCCTTTTCGACAAGCATTGAAATTAATTTTACTCAGCCTTCTAACGGCGGATCCGCAATACTAAATTATCAATATTCTTTAAATTCAGGATCTTCGTGGACCTCTTTTTCTCCTTCTGTAACAACTTCTCCCGCATCTATAACAGGTTTAACACCAGGTCAAACATACAGTATTACCATAAGAGCTGTCAATGCTATTGGAACCAGTAATGCTTCAAATACAGTCACTCAAACAACTCTCGCGATTGCCCCATCTGCTCCTATAATTACAAGCACAACTCCATTTTCCACGAGCATTGAAATTAACTTTACTGAGTCTTCTGACGGAGGGTCCGCAATACTAAATTATGAGTATTCCTTGAATTCAGGATCTTCGTGGACTCCTTTTTCTCCTTCTGTAACAACCTCTCCCGCATCTATAACCGGGTTAACATCTGGCCAAACATATAATATTACCATAAGAGCAGTCAATGTTATCGGCCCCAGTAACGCATCAAATTCGGTGAGTCAAAGAACTCTTAGTGTTCCCGAAGCGCCAACTGATTTAAGTGCCATCCCTGGAGATACTTCCATTGAAATTACTTTTACAGAACCATATGATGGAGGTTCTCCTATAACAAATTATGAATATTCTTTAAATGATGGAACTTCATGGTCTCCATTTAGTCCAAGTGTTACTACTTCACCTGTAACTATTAATAGTTTAACAAACGGAACTGTGTATAATATTAAATTAAGAGCGATTAATGCTATTGGAGAAGGAACTGCTTCTTCACAAATTAATATTGCTCCTATTCCCAGCAACAGCTTTGATCCAGCAGACATATCTGGAATTAATTTATGGCTTGATGGACAATATCCTTCGTCTGTTGTCATTTCTGATAACAATGTCACTGCTTGGGATGACAAATCTGGAGCGAATAATGATTTCGCTTCTGGACCATCTGGAACAATAACTTATAGTCAACCTTCTGGTATCAATAGTCGTCCAGCTATTTACTTCGAAACAGCCCCTTCAACATATTTATCGAGATCATTTAATATAGCACCAAGCACAAACCAACTTTCCTTATTTATGGTCGTTTATCATGTATCGAATGTAACCGGAAATAGCGAACTCTTTTACTCTCAAACCGGTCCAACAAGTCCTGGATATGCTTACTTTGATTTATTCAATAATACGAATAATCCATCCGGACTATTAAGTATAAATATTGGAAGCCAAACACAAGTGTCAACGGGCATTAATATAAGAGGAACAATTGCTCTTATTGATGTCATTGCTACAACCACCGCCGACGTTTATGTAAATGGAACACAAACCAACAATAATATTACGCGTGGACCTTTATCTTTAGATAATGTAATTGGGTGGGCTATTTCTAATGGCGCATTCCAAGGATATGTTGGAGAAATTGTGACATACCCTTCTGGATTAAGTGACAGTGATAGACAAAAAGTGGAAGGATATTTGGCTTGGAAATGGGGTCTTCAAGCCAATCTACCGAATAGCCAACCGTACAAAAATGCTCCACCCATATCTCTTGACGCACCTGTGATTACAGTAATAACTGGTGCTTCTCAAGCTCTTAGCGTTGTCTTCACACAAGTAACAGGTGGTCTAACTATTACTAATTATCAATACTCTACAGATAATGGTGCTACATTTACAGCATTAGCAACGCCTGATATAACATCCCCATTAACAATAACTACATTGTCGAGCGATGGAACTACTCTGCTTACGAATGGAGTTACATATGATGTCATCATTCAAGCGAAAACGGCGAATGGTTTAGGATCCTTGTCAAATATGGTTCAAGGAACTCCCACATTACCAGGTCCACCCGCACCAACCGCATTATCAAGTGTCGCTGGAAATACACAAGCGTATATTTTGTTCACACAAAGCGGTACTGTAACAAACTACGAATATTCTACTGACGATGGGGCCACCTTCTTAGCTTTTAACCCTCCACAAATTTATAGTCCTGTAAACATAACAACTATTTCGTCAGATGGATTAACTCCTTTGACAAATGGAACTACGTATACTGTCAAATTAAAAGCAGTGAATTCTGGAGCATCAAGCAGCGAATCTGTTGCCGTTGATGTAGTTCCTACAGTAACAAGTTTGACGACAAGTGGGCGTATAATATACTTAGATGCTAATAACTCAAGCTCTTACCCAGGCTCTGGGACCGCTTGGACAAATCTCGATTCTGGCGGGGCTTATAGTGCAACACTTCAAAATTCCCCAATTTTTGATAATACAAATAAATGGTTTACATTTGATGGTATCAATCAAATCGCAAACATTTCCGCCGCAGCCGGAATTAATCCAACCACGCCATTTAGTCCATTTACTATTCAAATATGGGCACGTGTGAATACAGCTTCACCTAATTTTAACTCTGGCGATGGCTTGATAAGCAAGCAATTCGGGGCTTCATCTTATGATGGATATAGTTTAAGTCTTAACACTTCAGGTGCAGTTGTTCTTAATATGAACGGTGGTTCAGTGAATGGAAATTATGGCTCCTCTGCAGGAGTATATAGCAATGGCTGGGCTCTGTATACTATTGTAGTGAGATTTGGTGGTGGTTCTGGTAACCCAAGTTATGCCTATGTAAGCACAAGACGTGTTGTTACAGCGAATAATGCTGAGACAAGTATGCCATCTCCAGGAGCAGCCTTACAATTCCCAAGAGGAATACAGGAGACAAATGCTAATTTCTGTCCAGCCGATGTTGGTGCCTTTTATTTATATAATACCGCATTGTCACAAGAAACTATCATACAAAATTTTGATGCATCCAAATCCAGGTATATATGATGATACTATTACAAATAAAAAAGGATCAAAAGGATCCGCCCCCTAAATTTATTAATTGTTAGTTTATTGTCATTTGTTAGTTGTTACGCAGATTTAATAATCAATTAAAATAATTATCTTTGATTCCTCGTCGTTGTCGAGATTTCTATATTTCCAATCTAAATAATTTTCACAACCATTGCCATTATTCATACATTTTTTATCATAATCACTTACAAATTGCTGTGCTTCAATATCAAAAATCATATTTTTTTTGTTATCGAAATTTAAATCCATCTTTTTGTCATCCATCCGGAAAGAATATTTACCACATATCTCTACCCATTTTTTTTCGCAAATGCGAAATACGCTATTCACTAATGAATTCATTTTTGTTACAAGTTTGTTACCTGATTATTATAAGTTATTAATTTCATTATATTAGTTATAAATATTTCAATTTTTAATTTACAGAACAGTGCTTCTGAAAGGCATTCGAAATGACATTGATGAATGTGATTTGTTTGTATTTAAATCAATAATATTCGGTTGTTCTATGTCATATAATTTATAATATTCTTCATAATATGAATCAAAATCATTCGCCTTTTGGACAATACAATTATTAAATGGATCCATCAGATTTTTAATAAAATCATTCATCTCCTCTGGATTTTTATAGTTTGCGTTGTCATCAGAAAATAAATTCCAACAGATTTTACTGCGTTTTTCCTCTGCGTCTTTAATTTCCTTATGGAACATCTGATCAATAATTGAAAATGCGGATTTCAATAATATGATTTCATTCAACAAATGCCTTTTTTTCTTGAATAATTTTATTAATATATTGGCTATGATTTTAATTTTGGCTTTATTATTTCCACACGTGCTCTCATTTTCATATATGTATTTTAAATGACAAAAATATCGTATCTCGTTTTTAACATTGGTCAAATCTGTAATGGTCTTTTTGCGCTGATCGTCGATTCTTTTTATTACTGAAAATATATTCGTATTATAAATAACAGGATATCGGAGTCTTACTCTTCTTGGAATAATGAACTGATTTGTTTCTTTTATTTCTGCTATTTTTTTTTCCACGTCATCTAATTTCTGTTTCATTTCCTTTTCAATTTCACCTGTTTTTATTTCTATTTTTTCAGTGAGATCATATTTTTCGTTATTATTAAAAGATGGGGTTATACAATTTGTTTGTGACTGTTTTGTATTGTTGATTTGTTGTAATTCATACTCCATTTTTTGTACATCATTGTATCGAAATAATAACACCGAACCGGATGTAAACTCTACAGTGCTTTGTAACTTATCATATTGATGCGATGAAATTTTGTGGGCTTCGGATGCTGCATCTAATTTAAGATAATTAACTACAGCCAATAAAAACGCAATTATACCATTCAAACTTGCTATAAATAATGATCCCCAACTATAATGATCTGTAAAAGATGCTAATACAGTTGCCACTGTGGAAAACAGAATAGCAGGCATCATATAACAATTGAGATGCCACTCACAGTAAAATTTAGACTCCATATAAATAATTTTTTGACCTTTTAGATAACTTGCTAAAATATCTAAAGCGCTGCTATATTTATGATTTATGTCAAAATACGCTTTATCTATTTTATGCTCTACGTCTTTGTAATCTAATTTTTTGAATACAGATATTTCCTTTAATCGTATATTTTCTGTTAATGAAATTAGATTTTCATCTTCGGAATGATAATTATTTTCATCTTCAGGTAAAAAACTTTTTAAGGATCTAATAATATTGGGTTTAGATTTTTTTAACTCGTCATTGTTGCTACTATTGCTATTCGTACCATCTTCCATTTTTTCCAATATATCCTTGTCGTGTAATAATTGTGGAATCTCATTATCACCTTTCATTTCTTCTGTATGTAATATTATATTTTCCATCAGTAAATATAATATATATTTTTATATTTATATATTATATATGCCGAGCAAAACACGCAAAAATAAAACAGGTATTAAAGGAAGGGGGGCTTATCTAAAAGGATGGTCAAAGGAAAAACCAAGTTACCATCAAAAAACAATAATGATGAAAGAATGTGGAAAAAAATGTTTTTTAGGGCCAAATAAGACATTTCCGATATGTACAAAAAATACATGTAAAATAAACCAAAAAGGGCTTCACGCAGCGTATATACGAGCGCGTGAATATGACAGCATTCGAAAATCAAAAAAATATAGAGATATCGCGCGAAAATCATATAAAATGTTGTATTCAACAAGAGGCAGAAAGTAAATAAATTTATTTAAAATTGAATTAAAAGTAACATACTAAAATTATTAGATAAATATATATTAACTTTATTCAATACAATGTCGGTTAGAAGCTTTCAAAATTATTTATTAAAAATATATGATGATTCCAATGAAAAGAATTGGTTCTCTGACAACACATGGGGGCAATTTGTAAATATTGAACCTCAAATTATTACACAAATCAGAGACGTTGTTTTGTCCTTCAATAAAAATAGTACTGAAAATAAAAAAAACAATATACATACAGATGAGATACCAAGAGTAAAATCTATACCTCGCATCAAATCAACGAAAACATTGGATTTAGAAGGCAACATGATCACATCATCTCTAAAAGAGAATCCAAATACTGCAGAAAAATATGAACCAACCAAGGCAAAATATACGTATATTTCAGTGTCATGTGTATTACTTTGTGTTTATTTATACATTAACACGCATTTATAATTTTATAATAATCTATATAAAATTTTAAATAAGAATATTTTAAATAAGAATATTTTAAATAAGAATATTTTAAATAATAATAATTTAAAGAAAGTGTCTTAATACTATGTATATATATGAGTGTATTTTTTGATATCGAGGGATCAACAAATAATGTGATACAAAATAATAATAATACAAAACCTACAATATGTTTTATTACTATGTGTAAAAACGAAGAACACTGTATAAAAACAACATTAGAAAGTGTATATAAATATATTGATTACTGGATTGTTTGTGATACTGAATCTACTGATAATACGTGTAACATTGTAACCGAATTTTTTAAAGAAAAAAATATTCCAGGCGAGCTCTTTATTGATAAGTGGAGAGGATTTGACAAGCACAAGACATTAATGTTTGAAAGAGCTTATAATAAAACTGATTTTGTTTTTCATTTAGATGCGGATGATTTTTTGGTAGGAGAATTAGACACAAATCTATTAATTACTGAGAAAAGAGATAAATATAACTTTAATTACATCAGAGGTAATAGTAAATTCAAAACAAGTAGTTTATACAATAATCGGGTAAGATGGATTTATGCGGGCGTTGCTCATAATATTATCATTTGCTTAGATAAAAAAGACGTTTCTTGTTCTAATATATTAATTAAAGACGATGTGTGGGTAGACAATAATGAACGTGGGGCAAGAAAATTTGATCCGAATAAGTATATTAATGATGCGCTTAAATTGAAGGATCAGTTTTTTGAGACTTTATATGAAGATCCATATGGATTAAATTATCGTTCTGTTTTTTATACTGCTCAGAGCTATATGGATTCAGCGAATTATAAGGAAGCGATTCAATGGTACACACTTTATACTAAACTAAAGGACACGTGGTCTGAAGAATTTTTTGAAGCTACAATGCGAATAGGTAGATGCATGATTATATTAAAATTTAATGAAGAGCAAATTAAAAATCAATACCATAAGGCAATAGATATTTTCCCTGATAGAGCAGAACCCTATATGGAATTAGGAAGATATTTAAATCAAAAATCTAAGACTGAACTTGGATATAAATATTTGAAGGAAGCAAAAAATAAAAATTATGACGAGATTTTAAAAAAATACATCTTATTTGTGAATAGATATAGTTATGGAAAATATTTAAATGATGAATTATCAGTTGCGTGTTATTGGACAGATCGAGGCGAGGAAGGATACAAACTATTGAATGAAATTATTGACGACAATGACCCTCATTTTGACAAAGAAAGATTGTTAGATAATAAGAAACATTTTATAAATAAATACAAATTTGAGGAATAAATTAATTTCGAAGAATTAAAATATTAATATTATTATTTTAAATAATATTAATGATGTATCATATTTATCGTTTTTTTATTGTTCTTTTCACTCTTTTGTGTTTTGAACTTTTTTGAGTATATTTTGATTTCATACCCATTATTTTTGTTAGGTTTAAATGTTGAATAAATCCTATTTTTAAATATTGTCTGGTTGTTTTTGTCGCAAGAGCTAATTCTTTGTAGTCACTACTATTTAAAAAATGTTCCAAGCGTTTTCCTTCAGCAGTTGTGTCAAAAGGTATATAAAATGTGTTTGGCCCCACACCATATTTGCCTTCGTAATCCATCATAAAATCAAGATCTGTTGAAATCGCAAATATGACTGCTTTTTTAATACCTAATCCAACCGCATAATCAATATTATTGCAATTTAGTTTTTTTGTTTTTGTATAAATCAATGAATACTTATTTCCTCTGTAGAAAGATAATGGTTTTCCCCGATTATAAATAGCTGTATTTTTATTGTTTGATATATACTTTTTTATCATTTTTTCTGTTTTTAATCTCCAATCTCTTACTGGATTCATTGGACGATCCTCCAATATGATTTGAAATTGTGTTCCATTTGTATTTTCAATGATTGTTTTATTTTCCCCCGCTTTTTTCTGTAATAAAAAATAACACATATACTGTTGAATACCAGGGAAAAATCCTTGTATTTCTGAATTAAAACTAACAAAAGATACTCGATTTTGTATCATAATTCTGTATGATTCTACCCCATTTCCACTAAATATGTTGTCTGGTGTTATAAAAGAAATATATCCATTCGGGTTTAAAATTTTATATGCTTTTAAAAAAATACGCTCATATAACTTACTTTTTCCTCCAGATCCTTTCACAGCATTATCATCTTGAAATGGCGGATTTCCTATAATACAATCAAATGTTGTATTAGAATATACTGAAGGATCAAGGAAATCGCTACAAATAATATTTGAGTTTTTTCCAAATAAGTTTTCCATAATGACACAATTTGCTTTATTTAGTTCCACCATATACAGCATATTTTTAATTATATGATCACTGCGCTTCTTATTATTTGGCTCCCAACCATCTAAACCTTTCATTAGTCGCAAATAAATAAAAATCATAAAAAAACCCACACCTGCAGCAGGGTCTAACCATTTTAAATTCGGATTATTCCAATAAGTTTTTGGAAATAAATCTATTATTTTTTCAATTAAAATAGGAGATGTAAATACTTCCCCATATTTCTTTTTTTCTTTTATTTTGATAGGTAATTGATTTTTTATAATTTCTTTGATTTCTTCGCTATTCAATTCGTAAATCGTTTTTTCTTTTATTGGTTTTGTCATAAATTCTAATATACACATATATATTAAAATTTATACACAATAAACTATACAAAACAGTTAAAGTTTTGTTTTAAATACTATTTTCAAAATAGTCCTCTCTCCTTTATTTGTTTTTGTTACCATATGAAGTATGCCTTTTGCTCGAACAACAATAACTGAATTTGGTTCGCTTGATATTTCTTCTATACGATTATTTTTTTTGAATAAAGTTTTACTATCACTTGTATTTGAAAGCGTTATTACACATTCATACTGTAACTGGTCTGGTAACATTTGAGTATCACGATGCCATCCCATATGTGATCCCTTAGTATATTTTCGATACTCTATAGGCACTTCTTTACATGGTATAAGGTTAGGGTTTCCTGTTATACTACGCACCTTATTAATAAAGTTTTTGTTGAACACGATTTTATAAATAGGATCATTTTTATCAAACACATACATTTGCCTTTCTGAAGCCTTGATATCATCTATCATTTCTTTTTCTGTTATAAGAGAACATATAGATACAAGATTATCAAATGTATTTTTTGTAAACGCATTTTTTTCATAGATCATATTTATATTCATATTCACTCGTTTTGAACGGGTTTTATTTTTATACATTTTATTTTTTCGCGTCAATTTATCCGTCATAATATATATTATTATTATTATTATTATTGTATTGTATTATTATAACATTTTCATTATGTTATATATAGGTGTCATGTTCTCTAAATTTTTTGGATGTTATAAAAAAAAGAAGTCAGAACAAATCCACCAAGTGATAAAAAATATTCAATGGTGTGATACACTACAATTTACCCCTCCTATTAATTCCGGACATGTGATTAAAGTATATGATGGAAATACATTTATAGTAGCAGCACATCTTCCTTATGAAAACTCACCGTTATATCGTTTTACTGTGCTTTTGAAAGGAGTCGATTGCTCTATAATCACATGTGGGTCAGAAAAAGAAAAACAATGTGCCATTCTTGCCAGAGAAGAATTGGAATCACTAATATTAGAAAAAATAATTACTATTAAATACATACAAAATGAAAAATACGGCCGTATTTTAGCAGACATATTTGTTGATGGGATACATGTAAATCAACATATGATTGATAAGAAATTAGTTGTCCCGTATGATTGTGTTCGAAATTCAGAATCATGGTTAGTCAGATATAAAAAGAAAAAAGAAGCAGTAGTAGTCGAAATTTAAATAGTATAAAATAAAATTGAATATTAAAATGAAATAAAAAGATCTTATACATTAATATTATAAGTCTCACCAAATACAATGAATTACTCACAAGAACAATTAATCGCGTTTAATAAATATATTTTAGGTGAAAATATATTTATCACCGGGCCAGGCGGCACCGGAAAAACAGCTTTAATAAAATATATTCAAAAGGATGCTTCCAGAAAGGGTTACAATATTCAGGTATGTGCTTTAACTGGTTGTGCTGCTGTATTATTAGATTGCAAGGCCAAAACGCTACATTCGTGGGCTGGAATTGGATTAGGTAATGGCACACTCGAACGTTTTATAACTAAAATAACAAAAAATAGTTTTCTAAAATCTGCTTGGAAAAATACAGACATATTGGTTATAGATGAAGTTTCTATGATGTCTCAAAAATTGTTTGAACTATTAGATTCTATTGGAAAGGTTGTTCGAAAAAGTTCTCGCCCATTTGGAGGTATTCAATTAATATTCTCTGGAGATTTTTATCAACTTCCTCCTGTTGGTGACAAAGAGGATCCAGAAACAATGAAATTTTGTTTTGAGAGTCCAGAATGGCATCACACATTTCAGCCGATTAATCACATACAACTAAGAAAAATATTTCGTCAATTAGATCCTGTTTATCAAAAAATTTTAAACCAAATTCGTGAAGGTAAGCTCCGACGTTCTTCGAATGAAACTCTCCTACATCATGTAGGGAGAGAAATACCGAAGGAAGTTGCAATACGACCTACAAAATTGTTCCCTACACGAAATAAGGTTGATCACATAAATATGACAGAAATGAATAAATTGGTTACATCGGAATACGAGTATAAGTTAAAATATCATTCTGATTTGGATATGACAGTCACTGAGTTGATGAAGCGAAAACAATATACGAAGGAACAGATTGAGACAGAGTTATTATATTTGAAAGGAAATTTACGATGTGATGAAGTTGTTAAATTAAAAATCGGATGTCAAGTAATGTGTATTGTAAATATTGAATTAGACAATGGAGGAATGATATGTAATGGAAGCCAGGGTATTGTAACAAGAATAACTGAAAATGGATTACCAGTTGTTAAATTTCGTAATTCATATGAGATGACAATGAATTATCATGTGTGGCCAAGTGATAATATTCCAGGAATAGGAGTTTCTCAAATTCCTCTTATATTGGCATGGGCTTTAACTATTCATAAGTCACAGGGCGCTACATTGGATATTGCGGAAATAGATGCTGGATCAGGTATCTTTGAATGTGGGCAAACATATGTAGCATTATCGCGCGTAAAAAGTCTGGAGGGTTTGTATTTAACATCATTTGATGCCAGCAGAATAAAGATTAATAGAAGGGTGCAGGAATTTTATCAAAATTTAGATGAAATTAATAGAAACAACAATTCCTCAGAACCAGAAGTTATTCACGAAACAAAGGCAGAATCTATTAAAATACCAGTAGTGATAGCCACGCCTATAGAAAATATACCTATCGCAAGTATAATATCAGATCCAATAGACATACCACTAAATGATGATCTGCGTGTTATTCAGTTGGATAATTTTGAATTACTTGAAGAAGATTATGAAAATTAAAAGTTATATTGAATTTAGAATAGAAATAAATATTGTATTATATTATATTATATTATATGAACGCAACTACAACATTTGCTATATTAGGTTTAATATCAGCTCTTGCTTATATAGGAAATCCTTTTAGCGATAATAATTATAGTGAAAATAAACCGATTCAAGGGGGCGGTAAAAAATCGAGAAAAATAGTAAATAAAGGAAATCATAAAAGTCGAAAACATTAATTATATTTAAGTAATTCAATTTTTTTATAATTAAAAAAAAATTGAAATTTATTTTTTACTATTTGTTAGATAACAAGAGTTATATATAAGGTTCTTAGAAAGAAATTTAAATCACAAGGTAGAAACATACAAAACAAATAGTATTCTATTATATTATGGTAACTGGTATCGATATGAATACAGACAATAATATTGAGGAGCGTTATGCGTGGGTAGATCAAAGGTTGGAACAGCTATACTTAGACGATCGTAATCATTATCAAGAAGATAGCCTTTTAGATGAAGACGATTCTATTTCCGAAGATGGCGATCAACCGGATATTATCCACTTAAATGCGTACGATCAACGGGAAGGAGACGATGATTTTCGCGTTATTTGTCGTCGTTTGTTTCCTAATGATGAAGATAGTGAGGCTACTGAGGCAGATATTTTAAGCGAAACGTCTGAATGCAATCAGGGAGAAGTGTTACCTGCGCAAGTATTTTCGCTACAGCTTCCAGAAGGACCCCCTTTGATGCGCGCAAACACACAGTTTCAACTAAATGGAGTCACTGTTTATAATGGAAATCCAAATGGAAGTCGTTTCTTTGATGAGCCTGATGATTTGGAACCAATTATGTAAGTAGAATTTCGATAAAAGTAAGTAAATTATTAAATAATAAAATTTTAAAATATAAATAAATAATAACCATTAATAGCATTAATTATTTAATTTAAGAAAGGGTTGCCATTAAGGATTCGTAAAACTCTATAATAACAGAGTAATCCCTTTTTTTATCATTAAAGTCTTCTTCTTCGTGCTAAATACGCAGCCGCACTGGTTCCAACCATGCCATATGCGGTATGTGGTTGATAAATAAATGTTCCTTTACTGGCCGTGTAGCACAAGGTATTCGAACAATTGTTATATTGTTTGTTATAAGGAAGAATAGTTGTATCAAATAGGGTTTTATAATAGGTAGATCGATTTAATCTATTTTGAGGATATGCAGTAACATTACTTGTACTTGCTGTTAAGTCAAATATATTTGTAAAATTTATGGACATTATAATATTAATGAATATAATTAATATTGTAAATATTGTAAATATCAAGTTATTCGTATAAAATATATGGTTATACGACCTTTTTTCCGCATGATCCGCATCCAGGTTTTGATTTATGGATACGGTCAATCATCGATGCGTTCAATGGAATATTTTTGGGAGCAGATTTTCCCATTGGTCTATGCACTACGGAAGAAGTCATATTTCGAGCTAATTGAGAATTAGGGTTTTCTAAATTCATTTGAATGCGAAACATATAATTATTACAAATATTTTAATTTTGACTTAATATCCAAACAAAAAGAAAATATTTCAAAAGAATTCGCTAAAATAAAGTAAAATATTTTATATAGAAAAAAATAAATAAAACTAAACTTAAAAATAAAGACAAATAAACCTAAAAATAAAAACGAATACAATTACTAATAACATTGATAGTATATTAAAAGATTACATTTATTTGTTACCAGTTCAGTTCCATCTGCAAATACGACAGTATATGCGCCATCTTCTGTAATATTTGTAATAGTTGCCTTTTCATATTTTGATTCAAAATCATATGGTTTTGCCCATACTGTATCCCCAACGTGAAAAGTATATGTTACATTGTATATTTGATTTTGCGTATCACTGTTTTTATATAAAATAGCATCTTCTTCTTTAGTAGCTTCTTCGTTAATTGGACAGTCGCAACCGCTAACAATCGATGTTTTAATTGTTTTTCCTCCATAAATTGGAAAGGCTCTATTAAAAGGAATGTCGGGAACATCAAATGCTGGTGTAATGACACCACGTCGTAGAAGACCCTTTCCTTTCAATCTGTTTAAATAACGGTCATATGAATTATGCTTGATATCAACACCATTTCCTCCAGGAGACAGCGCCCCGGGTCTTAATCTGGTAATTGTTCTGCGGGTACTGCTTGCTCCATAAGTAGAGCCAGAACCGGATTTAACTTCTTGATAATGAGGATTCCTTCGATCACTCATTTGATTCCAATTAACACCGGGACTCACAATGTACGTTGAACCAGAAATATCAACTAATCCATATACTGATTTCGGTTTTTGATATGCTGTTAATGCTCCTAAATTCATTGTGTACAGTGAGGATTTCACTCTCACTGTATTTTGTATAATTTTTTGTATTTGATAGCGTATTGCTGGATCATTGGAAGCCATATTTGTATTACATCCTCTACAACTGGTGCCTATAGAACATGGAGAAACATAATTCGAACCCATACTACAAGAACCATTAATAATAAGAATTTCTTTATCAGACATCAATATTTATATATTGAGTTATTATTATTTTATAAAATATATAAAATAATATATAAAATTGAATTGAAATTTATTTCAAATGATAACCAATAATAACAATAATAATAATGTTTTCCGAAGTATCCAAGTCTAAATATTCGTGCTCTGTTTGTAAAAAACAATACACCAGAAAATTATCATTGGAAAGACACACAATTTTATGTGATCTTAAAACAAGATCAAAGGTAGATCTTATAGTTGAAGAAGAAGAAATCAATGACAAACCAACTTACGACCAGTTAGTAAAAATTGTACAGGAATTATCTATAAAATGCTTTAAAATGGAATCAAAAGTGGATGAAATGCAGCAATGGATAGACAGAAAAAAACAAAAAGTGGATATTATTACGTGGCTGAATACAAATATAAATTCTACTGTAGGATTTTTAGAATGGATAAATATAGTAATGGAAGTGCGATCTGAACATTTTATATATTTAATGGAATACAATATATTTCAGACATTTGAGATCATATTTGAATATAATTTAATGGATAAAAAAGAATTTATTGCGCCAATAAAATGCTTTTCACAGAAGAATAATGTATTTTATATTTGTGAAAACACAGAAGATGGGAATAGTATATGGAGAGAAATGGAAACAACTGATTTTGCGATGTTGTTAAAAAAAATTCATAATAAGTTATTGAATGAGCTAACCGTCTGGAAAAAGGAAAATCAAAAATTATTTGAAGATAATAGTAAAATATCAGATCAGTTTAATAAGGCAGTGATTAAATTGATGAGCGTCGGATTTACACAGGATTCGAATATGAGTCGTATTCGAAACGCATTATATGCTTACTTAAAAGTAGATATGAATTGTGGATTTTAAATTGAAAATATCATATCAAATTAAAATACATAATAATAGTAAATTTACATCTTATTTATTTTTTTTTTGTTCCTCTCTTTCTTCCTCCACGATGATTTTTTTTTTCTTTTACCCATATTATCGTCACTGTAGTATCCGAGTTCATCTGAATCATATGCTGCCTGTGCTTCTCCAAATAATTCATCCTCTACAGCATTTGTTAGAGCTTTGTTAAATAAATCTGTATTTAATATTTTAACTGGAACATTACTTTTACGGTTGTCACCATATCCTAAAGATTGTACCAATTTGGATGCATACTTTTTCACTTCATTTTCTTTCTTATCGGTTTGTAACTGTTTTTGGCGTTCTTCCTCTTTGATTGGATCAAATTTTGCGGTCTCTTTTTTTGCCCTGCTGGATGTTCGAGGAGCGGGTGCTTCTATATCCATCCCGGATTGTTTTGTTTTACGTTGTTTTTTGCTTCTTGAAGGTTGTGATCTTCGACTCATCAAATAGGAATGTTTCGAATTCCTTTTACGAGTGCTTGCTGTCGTACTGTGTCTTTTTTTTCTTCGCTTCGTTAAATCACGGCCACGAAAATGTTCTCTATTTTCTTCTAATCTTTTATATAATTTTTGTTGGCTATTATTCATATCCATATCTTCAATATCCATATTATTTATATATTATATCTCTAAAATAAATTTTTTAGACAGAAATAAAGGAAGGATCCATTGCGATTCCGCAAATACCAGCATCATTTGTTGAGTCGCTTCTTAATATTCGGACATATCCTTTTTCACCCCAACTTTCCGACCAACTGTTCTTAACATTCCAATACTTTTTACCATTATCAACTCCATATCCGACCACAAGAACCCCGTGATCCAATGTGGTTCCACACGTAGAAGCATCAAGAATACCTCCAGAATAGGATTGAAAATATCGTGTATCCGCTTCAATCGCAACAGAAACCGGTTGCATGGCAACTGCCCCCTTCAATGATATTTGATCGTTTGGCTCCACATCCGAGCAACTGGTGAAACGAGCAACCGAAGTGCATGCCTTGCACGTACCCTCCTTCATTGTTGTTCCAGAAGTGTATGGATAAGACGCAAGAGAGCATTGACCGTGTTCGATCAAATACTTATCAGCTCCCTCCATTTGACCCCCATTGCATCCGTGAGAACCATATGAAATACCAGTAGCACAATCTACAAGTTGCTGCTCAGATAAATCAATTAGTTGTCCCTTGGCGATAGCCCACGCTCCTTCTGCAGCGCCAGTCGAAGAAAATGTCCAGCAAGATCCACATTGTCCTTGATCCTTAACAGAAGTAACCGCATTTTTCATTCTCCAATCTACAGAAGAAGGAGCAGTAGAAGCAGTAGAGGTGTAGCTCTTGCATCCATAGCTTCCAACTGTAGCTGATACACTCTGATCGTCTCTCTTTAATCCACTCACATAAAGTGCTTTAAATTCTTCAGGGGTTAGATCGGAAAATTGATTGACTCCGAGAGTGAAATTTTGATCCATAATCGCATTATGCTCAATAATGGCTCGTAAATTGGAACGAAACACTTGGAAACGAATATCCATATCTTCATTGGAAGCATATGCTTTGTTAAATTTTTCTTGCCACGAAGTAAATTCCTTCCAGTCGTTGTATTCAAGTAACTCTAATTTTTGTCCTCGTAATCCAGAGGATTCAGAATACACATTTGAAACCAATGTAAGTAACAGTATGGAAAACATATTATAATATATACTAACAAAATTCTTTTATTATGTTTTATAATATTATAAACTTCTTGAATTTATTTCTAAATAAAAAAAATAAATTTGTTACTATTTAGTATGGATGTCTTAGGATTTTTGTTTGATGGTATTCACTATTTGATAGGAATGATCATAGTATGTTTGTTAGTTTGTATCATTATAAAGGTTCATAATTATTATAGCAGAAATAATATAATATTACCGACTCCTGATCAACAAATAATTACAAATAAAGTTTAATTGCTTCGACAAATATCAACACAAACATTTTAGACGAAATCATCGAACACATAGTTATAACGCATTCCAATTGGGATTCATAAATATGATTACATTTATAATTAATTCCTGCTTTTTGAAAAGTTTCTTTAATTTCGTGATTTATGGATGTTCCTAAATATTTTTTTTCTAATATAGTCAATGGACATTGATGAACAGTTAGAATAAAAATAACGTCTAATGCCATTATCAATAACAAAGAAGATAGGTGAAGAATATTGTTAGTTAGACACAAACATAAAACCGAAAAAATCATAAAGAAAAAATGAATATAATAAAAAAAGTAACCTATATATGGTTTAATATATGGCGAAATAACATTAATAAATTGTCTCATTTTATTATTATTGTATTTCTTATACCATTTATTGATCTGTTTTTTTGTTAGTATAACTTCTTTATTTCTTTTCATAATAAATTATTATTTAAAAACATAATAATTTGTTA
>Ga0247722_10000550_pt1 | contig 22581 bp, 14 predicted proteins | sample MSEWelMarce3H_FC_FD_189094 | JGI IMG/M metagenome (GOLD analysis project Ga0247722, IMG submission 189094) | Subsurface sediment microbial communities from gas well in West Virginia, United States - MSEEL Well Study Marcellus 3H_FC | ecosystem: Environmental > Terrestrial > Deep subsurface >... | reverse complement strand
GTCCACCATCAGGTCCATTTACTTTAGTTACAGAAAATTATTCTAACACATTAGTTTGGCAATTAGTTCAAGGTAGTTATGTTGTTCCTGTTGGACAACGAACAACGAGATTTATTTTTAGAGTCAAAAATTATGATATTGGACATTTATTAGACGCAGCCAATTTTAAGCCTAATACTAATATTATTACACCAAATGCGATTATACCATGTACAAATAATTCAGTTAGTTTATCGGCTGAAGGAGTAGGACAGTGGGTTGCAGACTCAAGTAATCCATCAGCTACAATTATTGCAACTCCAAATTCTACCACAACAAATGTTACTGGTTTAACTGTCGCAGGAAACTATATTTTCCATTGGAAAACAAGGTATTGCGATAAAACGGTTACGATGACTTATCAAGGTGTAACTGAAGTTCCAGTAGTTATTAGCCCATTAAATGTTTGTCTTAATTCAAATGCGACTGCTTTAACTGCAACTGTAGCAAGTGGATATTCATTACTTTGGTACACACAAGCAACTGGTGGTGTAGGAACTGCAATAGCCCCTTCGCCAAATACGTCTCAAGTTGGATCCACAATTTACTATGTAAGTGCTGTAACTGCTTCAGGATGTGTTGGTCCAAGAGTGCCAATAACTGTTGTCGTTAATGCACTTCCAGCGGCAACAATTTCTGGAACAACCTCAATTTGTGCAGGAAATACGACAACTATTACAATTAATGGTACTCCAAATTCTGTAGTGAATTATACAATCAATGGAGGGGTGAGCCAATCGATCTCATTAAATACAGCTGGAACGGCAACATTAACTACTCAACCGCTTCCGGTAAATACTACTTTTTCTTTAGTGAGTGTTACATCAACAACGGCAGGAACTTGTACTCAAAATTTAACTGGAAATGCAATAGTAACAGTTACTCCATTACTTACGCAAAATGCAGTATTTAGTTACAATTCAACCTGTGTTAATGGAATAAATCCGTTGCCAATTGCTTCAACTGGTTTTGTTACTGGAGGAGTATACAGTTCAGGAACATTAAGTGTAAATTCAGCAACAGGGTTAATTAATTTGGCAACAGCTTCAGTGGGTTCACATCAAGTAACTTATACATTGTCACAAGATGTTCCAAACTGTAAAGCGGCGACGACTTATGTAGCAACAATAGTTTTAACAGCTGGTATACAACCCAACACAAATTTCACCTATGCTACTTCTTATTGTCCAGATGCTTCAAATAGTTTGCCAATATTACCTTCAGGATTTACATCTGGAGGACTATTCTCATCAACAACTGGATTGGTAATTAATGGTTCAACTGGAGAGATTAATGTTTCAAGTAGTACTCCTGGAACCTACATAGTAAATTATGCGGTTTCACCAAGTCCGGCAAATTGTACTTTAGCAGGTTCTGGTAATTTCACATTGACAATAACTGCTCCATTTGCGGTATCAATAAACGCAATTTGTCAAGATCAGGAATTAGTATTAGAAGCGATACCAGTTAATAATTCTTTTAATCCAAACACTGTGAATTATGTTTGGAGAGACCAAATGAACAATAGTATTGGAACAAATTCATCTACAATGAGCGTTGATGACTATTTGTCACAATTTCAATCAATGAGTTTACCATTAAGTTTTAATGTAACGGTTCAATCTAATGGATGTAATACAACCGCCTCATTTAACGTTGAAAACGATCCATGTAAAATTATTCCAAGAGGATTTTCTCCAAATAACGATCAATTTAATGATACCTTTAATTTGACTGGAATGGGAGTAAAAGAATTAATCATTTTCAATCGTTATGGAACAAAAGTGTACTCTTTTTATGGAAATTATAGCAATCAATTTAAAGGAGAATCAGAGACTGGAGAAAAATTACCTGATGCTACTTATTTCTACAACATTAAGAAAGCAAACGGAACGGTAGTTACAGGTTGGGTATACATTAACAGATAATAATAAATTAAATAATGCATATCTAATTAGAAAAAGTGCATTATTAAGAAATTAGAAAGCCAATATGAAATATTTATATATAACATTTATAATCATTTTTTCAAATAGCGTTGTTGCGCAGCAAGATCCACATTATACACAATACATTTATAATATGAATGTTATCAATCCTGCTTATGCCGGTTCGAAGGATAATATGGCGGGAAGTTTTATGTACCGTCAACAATGGGTAGGGTTGGAAGGAGCTCCTAAAACAGCCACTTTTTCAATTCATAGTCCTGTTGGAAAAAACGTCGGACTGGGATTGTCTGCAATTTCTGATAAAATTGGACCTGTAGTTGAAAATAATATTTATGCCGATTTCTCCTATACTTTAAATTTAGGAGATAGTAATCGATTAGCATTTGGATTGAAAGCGGGTGCTACACTGCATAATATAGGATTATTTTCAGATATCGGAAATGGTTATATTCAACAACCTGGGGATTTAGCATTTAGTGAAAATACTAGTACAGCCAATTTAAATATTGGAACGGGTTTATTTTATTATACAGATAACTATTATTTAGCTTTTTCTATTCCCAATATGTTGAATAGCAAGCACCTTGATGTAACAAGAAACGGTCAGTTGTATCAATTTGGGAGTGATGTTCAACACTATTTTCTAACTGGAGGGTATGTTTTTAATTTGTCAGAGAACACAAAATTTAAGCCCTCTTTTTTAATGAAATCTGCTGTTAATGTTCCTACTTCGATTGATGCTTCAGCTAATTTTATGCTTTATAATAAATTTGAAATTGGAGGTAGCTACCGAATTAACGATTCCTTTGGAGCAATGGTTAATTTTGCAATTAATCCAAATCTTAGAATTGGCTATGCCTATGATTATATTGTTTCAGAATTAAATGTGACCACTACAGCTTCACATGAAATTATGTTACTATTTGATTTGAATATTCCAAAAAAAGCCTCAATTTCGCCTAGATATTTCTAACAATAATTCTTATGAATAAAATATATATCGCTATTTTAATTATAGTCGCAAACACGGTTTATAGCCAAAATAAAACTACTGAAAAAGCCGACCAACTTTTCGAGAGCTATCAATATGTTGATGCAATCAAAGAATATCAAAAATTAGCAGAAATCAAAAATGAATCTGTTTACGTTTACGAACAGTTAGGAAATTGCTATTTTATCATTTTTGACAATGAAAAAGCAATGAATTGGTATTCAAAAGCGGTACAAGGAAAAGCTAGTGCAGAAACCTATTATCGCTATGCGCAAACATTAAAATCATTTGGAAAATATGAAGAAGCAAATAAGCAGATGGATATTTTTGCAAAATTATTACCCAATGATGAAAGAGCTAAGAAGCATAATTTAAATCCAACCTACATTCCAAGTTTGTTAAATGCTACCAACATGTTCACCGTTTCTGAAACGAACATCAACGTAAAAGAAGAAAGTGATTTTGGTGCATTTTTAACTCATGATAACGAGCTTTATTTTGTAAGTACTAGAAATACTTTAAATAAAAAAGACCGTTGGAATGACCAACATTATCTTGATATTTTCAAAACTACTAGAAATCAAGACGGAACTTTTGAAGAAGCTAGTTTGGTAAAAGAGTTAAACACTCCATTTCACGATGGCCCAGTAACCATTAGCCAAGATGGAAATACTATTTTCTTTGCAAGAGATGGTTTGAGCGAAGGAAAATACGAAGTTTCAAAAAACAAAACCAAAATTGGCCAACAAGGATTGTATAAAGCAGTCAAAATTGACGGTAAATGGGGGCAAATTGAAGCCTTGCCAATTAATAGTATCAATTATTCTGTTACTTGCCCTAGTTTAAGTGAAGATGGCAAAACTTTATATTTTTCTTCAAATATGCCTGGTGGTTTCGGAGAATCTGATATTTGGAAAATAGCGATTGAACCAAATGGATACGGAAAACCAGAAAATTTAGGAGATAAAATCAACACTTCTGATCGGGAGAATTTTCCATTTATTACTGAAGATAACATTTTGTATTTTGCCTCTTCAGGACGTCAAGGATATGGAGCGTATGATATTTTTAAAATAAATTTAAGCACTTCTGATGCCGCTATTAATCTTGGAAAACCTGTAAATAGTGAAAAAGACGACTTCTCATTTTCATTCAATAAATTACACGATGTGGGTTATTTTTCTTCCAATCGTTCTGGTTTAGATGCAATTTATTCTGCATTGCCAATTTGTAAAGCGAGTTCATTGGTTACTGCTACAGATATAAAATCGGGTACTATTATTGCAAATGCACTAGTTACTATTTCAGACACAAATGGTAATATTTTATCTTCAGCCACAACTAATGCAGATGGTCAAGTCAAGTTTGACCTTCAATGCAATACCGAGTATTTATTAAAAATAAGTGCCAGTAACTATGAAGATAAGTCGGCAACAATTTCTAAAATTCAAGGAGGAGGAGTTCCTAAAACTGTTCAATTAAATCCATTTGAAGTAATTATCACCGAAACCGAAGTGCTACTTAATAATGTATATTTTGATTTTAATAAAAGCAATATTACGAGTCAAGGCGCAGCCGAATTGGATAAGTTGGTAAAAGTTATGAAAGACAATCCAAAGATGGTTATTTTTGTAAAATCCCATACCGATTCAAAAGGAAGTGCGGCTTACAACCTTAAATTATCAGAACAAAGAGCGCAATCTACAGTTCAGTATGTAATTTCTAAAGGAATTGAAAGTGAACGCATTTCGGGTAAAGGTTTTGGGAATACTGAGCCAAAAATCGCATGCGGGACAGATTGTACGGAAGAGCAACATTCTCAAAACAGACGTTCGGAATTCACAATAGTAAAGAAATAGAAAGTTATAAAATAAACAAATTTAGTTTTCGTTCTTTTAAATCAGCTTTTTTTCATAATATTATAAATGAAGAAATTAATTTCAATATTATTACTTTTTCTTTCGTTCAATTATTTAACTGCTCAAGCTCCAAATGATTGTGTAAACTCAATCACAGTTTGTGGAAATGGAAACTTTTCTTCCAATGCAAATGGTATTGGGAATTTGCAAGAATTTTCTTCCTGTGGAAGCTTTGAACACAATACGATTTGGCTTAAAATCACAATTGCTCAAGCAGGTTCACTTGGTTTTGACTTAATTCCTAACAATACCAACATAAGTGTAGATTATGATTTTTGGGTTTTTGGACCCAATACTTCGTGCTCAAATCTAGGGACACCAATTCGATGTTCAACTTCAAATCCGATACAATCAGGGTCTACAACTAATTGGACAGGAATGAATTTAACGACAGCTGCAACCACACAAGCTTACAATAATTGTTGTGGATATGTTCGATCACTTTCCGTTTTACCAGGTCAAACCTACTATATTTGCATCGATAGACCTGTTGGCGATGGAGGATTTCAATTAAATTGGCTTTGGTCGCCTACAGTTGCTGGGACAATGCCTTTTGCACCTCCACCTGTAGCTAATCAAATTCCAGATTACAAAACTTGTAGTACAACTAATACAGGAATTTTTGACTTAAATTCTGTTCGTAGCCAAATCAATTCCGATTTAATTAACAATACGGTTACATTCCATTCTACATTTGCAAATTCTATCGATAATGTTGCTCCTTTGCCGAATTTCATGGCAAATACGTCTAACCCTCAAACGATTTATGTGAGGGTTACCAATAATTTATCCAAGTGTTATTCTACAACAAGTTTTAAATTGATAGTAAATCCTGTTCCAACTGCAGCAATCAATGTTGTTAATTCTTCTGTTTGTCCCAATGACAATGTTATTGTAAATTTTACCGGAACTCCAAATTCTACCATTCAATATTCAATTAATTCAGGAGCTAATCAATCTGCAATTCTTAATTCTTCAGGACAATTTTCTTTAAATCAGGCAATTTCAGTAAATACTATTTTTACATTAATTGATGTAAAAACTTTGGATTCCAATGGGAATACTATTTGTACACAACCATTGAATAGTATAAGAACAGTCACTATTAAACCTATTCCTGTGGTAACCGCCACGCCAACTCCGAGCACTATTTGTTCAGGTGCTACGACCAATATTGTTTTATCAAGTTCCCCTGTTGGAGCAACATTTAATTGGACAGCTACTCAAACAGATATTTCAGGTGCATCTGCAGGAAGTGGAAATACGATTTCTCAAATTTTGACTTCCAATAGTAATTTACTTGGAACAGCTAATTATTTAATAACACCAACTTTAGATTCTTGTGTTGGATTACCTGTTAGTTCTATTATCAATGTTAATCCATTGCCAGTCGCGACAGCTACTCCAGCATTTTCAACAATCTGTTCTGGAAATTCGGTAAATATTCCTTTGACTAGTTCACTAACTGGTACCACTTTTTCATGGGTTTATAGTCAAAATAATGTTTCGGGTGCAAATGCTGGGAATGGTAATTTAATTAATCAAAGCTTAACCTTAACTGGCTCGACAGGAAGTGTAGTTTATACCATTACCCCAACTTCAAATAGTTGTATTGGGCTCGATATTACAAGTACTATAACTGTGGTTAACAGTCCAACGGCTACAATATCCTACGCCGGATCTCCCTATTGTTCAGGATTGACTAGCGCCAACGTCACATTTACTGGTATTACCGGAGGAATTTTCAGCGCTACTAATGGTTTGATTATCAATCCAAATACTGGAGCTGTAGATTTATCAAGTCCTGCAGGATCTTACATCGTTACTTATACAATTGCTGCCGGCGGCGGATGCAATGCTTTTGTTGTTACTGCTCCAATTACTATAAATTTATCTTCGGTACCTGTAACCGGTTTTTCTTACACAACACCTATTTGTAAAAATGGAACTAATCCAGTTGTAATTCCAGTTGCTGGTTTTACTGCAGGAGGTATCTATACATCAACGAACGGATTATTAATAAATAGTTCAACGGGCGCAATAGATTTAGCTTTAAGTACCCCAGGAAATTATACAGTTACTTATACTGTACCAGCTACAACTTGCGGACCAGTAGGAACAAGCACAGCTAATATTGTTATTACTGCTTTTCCAACAGCTGCTATATCATACGCTGGAACCCCATTCTGTACAAGTTTAACTACATCACAGGCGGTTACTTTAACTGGAACATCAGCTTACACAGGAGGAGCCTACAGCTCAACTGCTGGTTTATCAGTTGATGCTACCACAGGAGCGATCACACCAAGTACAAGTACTGCAGGAAACTATGTAGTAACTTACACAGCACCAGCAAGTGCAGGTTGTGCTTCAGTACCAACCACCACTAATGTGGTTATAACGGCATTACCAACAGCTGCGATTTCTTACGCAGGAACCCCATTCTGTACTACCTTAACTACCGGTCAAGCGGTTACTTTAACAGGAACTGCAGGCTACACTGGAGGGGTTTATAGTGGAACAGCAGGATTGACTATTGATGCTACTACTGGAGCTGTAACACCAAGTACAAGCACCCCAGGAAATCACACTATTACTTATACAATAGCTGCCGCTGCAGGATGTGCTCAGGTTGTAGCTACAGCAAATATTATTATCAACCCAATTCCAGTAGCAACAGCTACACCATCTGCAGTTACAATTTGTTCATTAGATACCACAAATATTGCTCTAACGAGTAATGCCATTGGAACTACTTATGCTTGGACTTCAGTAGCAACAAATGCAACAGGAGCTTCATCCGGATCAGGAACAACTATCGCAGATGCATTAACAGCAACGGCAGCAACACCTGGAACAGTAGTTTATTCTATAACACCCTCAGGAAGTGGTTGTACTGGATTACCAATCACAGCAACTATAACAGTGAATCCGCTTCCGACAGCAACTATTTCTGGAGCAGCTACAATTTGTAATGGTTCAGCAACTTCAATTTATTTCTCAGGAACTCCAAATGCAACAGTTACCTTTACTGAAAATGGAGGTCCTAATCAAACTACGACACTTAATAATTTAGGTTCTGGTACTGTTTCTACTGGTAATTTAACTACAAATACCACGTATCAATTAGTGAGTGTAAGTTCTGCAGGAACAACGGCTTGTATTCAAACTCAATCAGCTTCAGTACTAATTACAGTTATACCTGTGCCATTAGTAAATTCAATTGTTTCATCATCAACCATTTGTTCTGGTCAACCTACGGGGATTTCTCTTTCAAGTAATGTAGCTACAGCTACTTTTAATTGGACAATAACTCAATCTGGAGTAATAGGTGCAAGTGCTGGGAACGGAAATACAATTTCTCAAAACTTGACTGCTACAACTTCAACACTTGGATTTGTAACCTATTCAATTACTGCCAACGAAGGTGCGTGTCAAGGACCGGTAACTCCAATTACCATAACGGTTAATCCAATTCCAGTAGTGGCTCCTTCTACAGTCCTACAGTCGGTTTGTTCAGGAAGTGTTTCTCCAATACAATTAAATAGTAATGTAGCGGGAACGGTATTCAATTGGAATGTGATTCAAAATAATGTTACAGGAGCTAGTAATGGAACAGGAAATTCAATCGCTCAAGTTTTAACTGCAACTAGTAATAATATTGGTGAAGCAGTTTATTCAGTCACTCCAACTGTTGGTGGGTGTCCAGGTACTCCAACACTAGTAACTGTTAGAGTTAATCAAATTCCAGTAGTCACTGCAAATGCAGCTGTTACAACAATTTGTTCTTCTTCAACAACCAATATTGTTTTAACAAGTTCAATAGCAGGAACAACTTTTTCTTGGACCGTTATTCAAACAGGAATCTTCGGAGTCACTCCAGGAAACGGTGCTACAATTTCGCAGACACTTACTACAGTAAATAGCACACAAGGTACAGTTGTTTATTCTATAACACCAACTTTCAATGGATGTTCTGGTGTGCCAATAACAGTTCCAATAATTGTAAATCCAACCCCGGAAGTCTTCGGATCGGCTGCTGCCACAATTTGCAGTGGTGAATCACCTAATATAGCCTTGTTTCCAAGTATAGCAGCGACCACATTTGCATGGACAGTAAATACAATTAATGTTATAGGCGCACAACCGGGAACAGGAGTTGTAATTAATGATATATTAACAGCATCGCCTAATATAGGAACGGCTGTTTATACGGTCACTCCAACCGCCAATGGTTGTTCTGGTATACCTTTATTGGTAACAATAATAGTTAGCCCAGCTCCTGCAACTCAGATTAATGACGGGGTAATTTGTTTAGATCAAGCTACAAACGTATCGTTTCAAAATTACATTTTAGATACCCAATTAAGTAATGCTACCTATGATTTTGTTTGGTATTACAATGGTGTTGTCATAAATGGAGCTACAAACAATACCTACGAAGCTAGTCAATCAGGGACATACTCGGTTATAGTTACAAATACCGCTACGGGTTGTAAGTCAGTGTTGACCAATGCGGTTGTTACAGCATCCTATCCTGGTACTTCTATTATTACAACAGAAACACTTGCATTTAGCGACAACGCCACTATTATTGTTGATGTTAATCCGTTAAATTCTATTTACCAATACACTTTAGACAATGGTTTGACACAGAGTTCTAATGTATTTACGAATGTTTCTCCAGGGCAGCATATCGTTACAGTTACTGATGAAAATGGTTGTACCAATTTAACTAAATTGGTTACTATTATTGGATATCCAACCTATTTTACACCAAATGGAGATAGCTATAATGATACTTGGAATGTAGTAGGGTTAGATGCTTCTGCTAAAGTATTTATCTATGATAGGTATGGAAAATTAATTAAGCAAATCAGTCCAACAGGGCAGGGGTGGGATGGCACATTTAATGGTCAGCCAATGATTTCAACTGATTATTGGTTTACAGTTGATTACTCAGAACCGCAAACCGGAGAAAGTAAAGTATTCAGATCGCACTTTTCCTTGAAAAGGTAAAAAAAACGGCTAAAAGAAATTTTAGCCGTTTTTTGGTTTAACTTAGTAGCGGGAACAGGACTCGAACCTGTGACCTTCGGGTTATGAGCCCGACGAGCTGCCTACTGCTCTATCCCGCGCTGTTTCGAGTGCAAATATACAACCATATTCGGCAATTGCAACAAAAAATTTAAAAAAATCTTTTATTTCATCTATTGGCCTGATATGTTTACCTTTGCAGAATTAAAAAGCAATAAATGTCACACAAAGCCGGTTTTGTAAATATCATAGGAAATCCAAACGTTGGGAAATCAACTCTAATGAACGCATTTGTAGGCGAGAGATTGTCGATAATTACCTCAAAAGCCCAAACTACCCGTCACAGAATCTTAGGGATTGTAAACGGCGAAGATTTTCAGTTGATATTATCCGACACACCAGGAATCATCAAACCTGCCTACGAAATGCAGGAATCCATGATGAACTTTGTGAAATCAGCCTTTGAAGATGCCGACGTATTGATTTATATGGTCGAAATAGGGGAGCAGGAACTCAAAGACGATTCCTTTTTTAATAAAATTATCCATTCTAAAATTCCGGTTTTATTACTATTAAACAAAATCGATAACTCTAATCAGGAGCAGCTAGAAACCCAAGTTGCCTTTTGGACCGAGAAAGTTCCCAACGCCGAAATTTATCCAATATCTGCATTGCAAAACTTCAATGTGCCCGAAGTATTCCAGCGTATCATTTCACTTTTACCAGAGTCTCCAGCGTATTACCCTAAAGATCAGCTAACTGATAAGCCAGAACGTTTTTTTGTCAACGAAACTATACGTGAAAAAATCCTCCTAAATTACAGCAAGGAAATTCCGTATGCCGTAGAAATTGTAACTGAAGAATTCTTGGAAGACGAAAATATCATCCGAATCCGTTCTCTAATCATGGTGGAACGCGATACCCAAAAAGGAATTATTATTGGACACAAAGGAGCCGCTTTGAAAAAAGTGGGAATGGATGCTCGCGCCGATTTAGAAAAATTCTTTGGTAAACAAATACACATAGAATTATACGTAAAAGTCAATAAAAACTGGAGAAGCAACGCCAATATGCTCAAGCGTTTCGGTTACAATCAATAGTTTTTTGGCGTGACCACAAGGGTCAGGCTATACGTTGCAATCTTTGTTGCCAAAAGAATGGCAACAAAGGATTTCCACTGCTATCCTTCACGCAGCACGTATAGTAACATAACAAAATAATAACGTACCTTTGCAAAAATTAAAATGACATAATTGTGTTTAATAGTATTGCATTTTGTTAATCTGAAATCTAAAATCCACAATCTAAAATTATAATATGAATAATATTGTTGCCATTGTAGGAAGACCAAACGTAGGAAAATCGACACTTTTCAATCGATTAATCCAAAGAAGAGAAGCAATCGTAGATTCTGTTTCAGGCGTAACTCGCGATAGAAACTACGGAAAAAGCGAATGGAATGGAAAGGAATTTTCTGTAATTGATACCGGAGGATACGTTCGCGGTTCCGATGATGTTTTTGAAGGAGAAATCCGTAAGCAAGTGGAATTAGCAATTGATGAAGCCGATGTAATTATTTTCGTTGTTGATGTAGAAGAAGGAATTACTCCAATGGATGATGCCGTTGCTAAATTATTACGAAAAGTAACTAAACCTGTTCTTTTGGCAGTAAACAAAGTCGATAACGCCATGCGTGAAAAAGACGCTGTTGAATTTTACAACCTTGGTTTAGGAGATTATTTCACCTTTGCAAGTATCTCTGGAAGCGGAACTGGTGATTTATTAGACGCTTTAATTGAAGCATTCCCTGAAAAGCCAGAACCAACACAAGAAGAATTAGAATTACCTCGTTTTGCAGTTGTTGGTCGTCCAAATGCAGGAAAATCAAGCTTTATTAATGCCTTAATTGGAAAAGACAGATACATCGTTACCGATATTGCAGGAACCACACGTGATGCAATCGATACTAAATTTGACCGTTTTGGTTTCGAATTTAATTTAGTAGATACCGCAGGAATACGTCGAAAAGCGAAAGTTAAAGAAGATTTAGAATTCTACTCCGTAATGCGCTCAGTTCGTGCGATTGAACATGCCGATATTTGTATTTTAATTATAGACGCAACCAGAGGTTTTGAAGGCCAAGATCAAAGCATATTTTGGTTGGCAGAAAAAAATAGAAAAGGAGTTGTAATCTTAGTAAACAAATGGGATTTGGTTGAAAAAGACACCATGTCAACTCGTGATTACGAAGAAAAAATCAGAAAAGAATTAATGCCATTCGTTGATGTGCCTATTCTTTTTGTATCAGCATTAACAAAACAACGTTTATTGAAAGCTTTGGAGGCTACTGTTCAAGTTTTTGAAAATAGAAAACAACGAATTCCAACATCAAAATTCAATGACTACATGCTTAAAGTTATTGAAGGTTATCCACCGCCAGCATTAAAAGGAAAGTATGTAAAAATTAAATATTGCATGCAATTGCCAACACCAACGCCACAGTTTGTGTTTTTTGCTAATTTACCGCAATATGTAAAAGAAGCGTACAAACGTTTTCTAGAAAATAAAATCCGTGAAAATTGGGATTTCTCCGGAGTTCCAATTGATATTTATATCAGAGAGAAATAAAATAAAAAAGCCCCAATTTGGGGCTTTTTTTATGATATAAATTTAGGAATTACCAACTGCCGCCAGAGCCTCCACCGGAGAATCCTCCTCCGCCAAAGCCACCGCCAAAACCACCACCGAAGTCGCCGCCTCCTGATGAACCGCCAAAGCCTCCAGATCCTCGGCCTCCGCCGCCCAAGCTACTCAAAATTAAGATGTCCATAAAACTTGGACCTCCACCTGAGCTTCCTGAGTTACCTCCGTTGTTTTTTCTTCTCGAGAGTAAGGCCAATACAAATACTACAATAAGTATAATTACAATTGCAGGAATGCCCTCTTTCTTATTTGCTTTTCGCTTCCCTTTGTATTTTCCCTTTAAAACGTCAATTATTGCGGTTGTTCCTTTATCTAATCCGTTATAAAAACTTCCTGCTTTAAATTCGGGTACAATTATATTTCTTGTTATTTCTCCCCCAATTCCAGCAGTTAATCTATCTTCAACTCCATAACCTGCAGAAATCCATATTTTTCTTTCGGATTTTGCCAATAGAATTAGAACTCCATTGTCTGTTTTTGCAGTCCCGCCAATTCCCCATGTTTGACCCCATTTTGGTGTCAAAATCCCTATGTCTTCCCCTTTCAAACTCTCAATGGTAATGACTACAATTTGAGTTGTCGTTGAATCGGAATAACGAACCAGTTTTTCTTCTAGTTGAACTTTCTCTTCCGGACTTAATATATTGGCATAATCATAAACAGAAGTCTGCTCTTTTGGAATTTCTGGTATTTCAAATTGTGCAAAACCTATTTGTGTAAACAATACACAGGCAAACAAAATTAAAAAGGAATAGTTTATTTTTGATTTCATTATCCTTTTGAGATTTCGTTAGACAATTCGTTGGTGTCATCTTTCTGCCAAGGAAAATAAGTTTTCAATTGCGTGCCTGCTTTCTGAATTCCATCAATTAGGCCTTCTTTGAAATTTCCATTTTTAAAATGAAATAACATCGCTTCCTTTGTAGAATCCCAAAAATCAGTTGGTACTAAATCGTTAATTCCTTTGTCTCCGCATATAGCAAATGCTTTATCGGCAACAGCCAAATAAATTAATACACCATTTTTAAGTTCTGTTTCGTGCATTTTTAATTCTTCAAAAACGATTAATGCACGATCGTAAGCTGAAATTGAACTGGTATTTTCAATGTGCACTCTAATCTCGCCAGAAGTTTCTTTTTCTGCCATGGTAATAGCAGCAACAATTTCTTGTTCTTCCTCAGGTGTTAAAAAAACTTCTTTTGACATCTTATTTGATTTTGAAAGATATTAGAATTTTACTTCAACTGGTTTATCAGCACCAACAGCTGCTTCAAAATATGGTTTTTCTTTTAGCCCATAAAAACCAGCTAATATATTTCTTGGGAAAGTATTGATGTTATTGTTATATGGCTTTACCGATTCGTTGAAACGTGTTCTAGCTGTTAAAATTTGATTTTCTGTACTTGCCAATTCATCTTGTAATTTCAAGAAATTCTCATTTGCTTTCAACACAGGATATTGTTCTACAGAAACCAATAATTTAGATAATGAAGAACTTACACCACTTTGAGCTGAATTAAACGCTTTTAATTGTTCTGGAGTAACATTTTTAGGGTCAATTGTTACACCAGTTGCTTTTGCTCTAGCTTCAATTACTGCTGTCAAAGTGCTCTTTTCAAAATCTGCAGCCCCTTTAACTGTATTTACTAAGTTTCCAATTAAGTCATTTCTTCTTTGGTAAGACGTTTGAACGTTACCCCAGCTTTCTTTAATGTCTTGCTCGTAACGAACAGCATTGTTATAAATTCCAGATGCCCAGCTGTACATTCCAATAATAATTACTGCAACAATAATCCAAGGTAAAAATTTTTTAAAATCCATTTTTTTTAATTTAAAGTTTAATATTTATTTGTTTATAATTCTGATTTTATTGCGTTCAGTTGCATTTTTATGCCTTCTAATTTGCTAATGATTTCATATTTATCAAGCGTTTTTTTCTGGCCTTCTTTTAAATGTATTTTAGCCCCTTCCAATGTAAACCCACGTTCTTTTACCAAATGAAATATCAATTTCAAATTGGTAACGTCCTCTGGCGTAAACATTCTATTGCCTTTTGCGTTTTTCTTTGGTTTTAGAATATCAAATTCCTTGTCCCAAAATCGTATTAATGATGCATTTACATCAAATGCTTTGGCCAATTCGCCAATGCTGTAATACCTTTTTCCTTCTGTTAACTCTATATGCATTAGTCTAAAGATTGATTTTCTTGATTAGCAATTTTTGAAATAGCAACATATTCTGCCGCCGAAATATTTCCATAATAAAAATTCAACGGGTTCACCACATCACCATTTTTATGAACTTCATAATGCAAGTGCGGCGCTTCCGAACGCCCTGTGCTTCCTACATATCCTATAATATCCCCGCGTTTCACATACTGTCCAACACGCGCTTTATATCGACTTAAATGGGCATACAAAGTTTCATAACCAAAACCATGCCGAATCACAATGTGATTTCCAAATCCCGAAGCCGTATTGTCTGCTCTTGAAACAATTCCATCGCCCGACGCAAAAACCGGAGTTCCCATTTTAGCAGTAAAATCCATACCTTCATGGAATTTTCTAGCCTTTGTAAATGGATCACTTCTATACCCAAAACCAGATGCCATTCGCTTCAAATTTTCGTTACGAATAGGCTGAATTGCGGGAATTGCTGCCAATAATTTCTCTTTACTTTTAGCCAATTTCAATATTTCATCCAATGATTTTGATTGAACTACCAATTGTTTAGTCAAAACATCAACTCGTTTCGTGGTGTTAATTATCAAATCTGAATTGTTATAACCAGCCAAATCTTTGTACCTGTTTTCTATTCCAAAAACTGCCTTTCTGTCTTCTTCAGAAATAGGCGAGGAGTTAAAATAGGCACGGTATAAATTGTTATCCCTTTCTTCAAGCGCATTCAAAACTTCGTCAACCTGATCTATTTTTCTATTTAAAATAGCATATTGTATCTTCAAATTATCAATTTCTCGAGCTTGAAGTTTGTCTTTCGGAGTCTCAAAATACGGTGTATTCAATAAAACAACGAATGCCAAAAAGCCAAATAACGCCGACGACAATAAAAACAGCATTATATAGGCAAAACTCCTTCTTTTTAAAGGCGTAATTATCCTATAGGCTAAGCTTTCTGGATCGTAATAATATTTTACCTTCGCCATGTTTTAAAAATATGCTATTTTTGTACTTTGTAAAAATAGGTTTTATAAATTTACAAAGCGTTGGAAAAACAAATTTAATAAATGTTTCAGTAGTCTGACGTTTTTTTTAACACTATTTTATGTGCCTATTCCAGCTTTACGCTGCAAGTTCTCAGATTGAAAACTTTTTTTATAAAACCCTGCAGGAGCTCCCTTTGGTCGCTCTGCCAGGTTAATAAAAAATACTTTTCAATTCCTCGAAGCTTTCCGCTGCAATCTGGGGCAAAACAATTTAAAGATTAAATTTTTATTAATCTTTAAATTTTAGAATTTTAAATTTTTAAATTTTATTAATGAAATCACAAGACGTAAGAAAGCAATTTCTAAACTTTTTCGAAGGCAAAGGACACTTAATTGTTCCATCGGCACCAATTGTTCTAAAAGATGACCCAACTCTGATGTTCAACAACTCAGGAATGGCCCAATTCAAAGAATATTTTTTGGGAAATGGAACTCCTAAAAGTAATAGAATTGCCGACACCCAAAAATGTCTTCGTGTTTCAGGAAAACATAACGACCTTGAGGAAGTAGGAATTGACACCTACCATCATACCATGTTTGAAATGCTTGGAAACTGGTCTTTTGGTGATTATTTCAAAAAAGAAGCCATCAATTGGGCTTGGGAATTATTAACGGAAGTTTATAAAATCCCAAAAGACATTCTTTACGTATCTGTATTTGAAGGAAATCCTGATGAAAATGTTCCCTTCGACCAAGAAGCTTATGATATTTGGAAAACCCTAATTTCTGAAGACCGAATTATCCTTGGAAATAAAAAAGATAATTTTTGGGAAATGGGTGAGCAAGGTCCGTGTGGCCCATGTTCAGAAATTCACGTTGATATTCGTTCTGCTGAAGAAAAAGCAAAAATTTCAGGTAAAGATTTAGTTAACAACGACCATCCACATGTGGTGGAAATTTGGAACAATGTTTTCATGGAATTCAATCGTAAAGCTGACGGCTCATTGGAGAAATTACCAGCACAACACGTAGATACCGGAATGGGATTCGAGAGACTTTGTATGGTTTTGCAAGGTGTGCAATCCAATTATGACACCGATGTTTTCACTCCAATCATTCAACACATTGAGAAAATTACAGGAGCAAAATATACCATAAAAGCCAAAGACGAAGAAGAAGAAAAAGTTAATATTGCTATCCGCGTTATTGCTGATCACGTTCGCGCAGTTGCATTTGCAATAGCTGACGGACAATTGCCATCAAATACTGGTGCAGGTTATGTAATTCGTAGAATTTTGCGACGTGCAATTCGTTACGGATTTACATTTCTGAATACTAAAGAAGCTTTTATCTATCAATTGGTGGAGACTTTAAGTGCACAAATGGGAGGCTCATTCCCTGAAATTTCAGCGCAGAAAAATCTGGTGATGAACGTAATTAAAGAAGAAGAAAATTCCTTTTTAAGAACGTTGGACCAAGGATTACAATTGTTAGAAAATGTAATTTCTAGTACTCAAGTTAAATTGGTTTCTGGACAAAAAGCATTCGAATTATACGATACTTTTGGTTTCCCAATCGATTTAACAGCATTAATTTTAAGAGAAAGAGGATACGATTTAGATGAAGCTGGTTTCGACAAAGCGATGCTAGAACAAAAAACACGTTCCCGAGCTGCTTCTGAAGTTTCAACAGAAGATTGGGTAATATTAGCAGAAGGAAATAACGAAACTTTTGTGGGTTACGACCAAGTTGAAAACGAAGTTAATATTACCCGTTTCCGTAAAACAGATAGTAAAAAAGATGGAGTTTTATTCCAAATAGTATTAAACCACACGCCATTTTATCCAGAAGGAGGTGGGCAAGTGGGCGATAAAGGAGTTTTAGTTTCTGCAAATGAAACCATCCAAATTATAGACACGAAAAAAGAAAATAACTTGATTGTACATTTTTCAAAGCAATTGCCAGAAAATGTAAATGCCAAATTTGATGCTAAAGTAGATTCTAATTTGAGAGATTTAACCTCAAGAAATCACTCTGCAACCCACTTAATGCACCAAGCTTTAAGAACTATTTTAGGGACTCACGTGGAGCAAAAAGGGTCGTTGGTAAATCCAAATTATTTGCGATTTGACTTCTCGCATTTTTCTAAAATGACGGAAGTGGAATTACAACAAGTCGAAGATTTTGTAAATGCAAGAATTCAAGAGCAATTACCATTGATTGAAAGAAGAAACATACCATTTGCGCAAGCAGTTTCAGAAGGGGCTATGGCACTTTTTGGAGAAAAATATGGTGATGAGGTTCGTGCCATTAAATTTGGCGAAAGTATGGAATTATGTGGTGGAATTCACGTAAAAAATACCGCTGAAATCTGGCATTTTAAAATTGTTTCTGAAGGTGCTGTCGCAGCAGGAATACGTCGTATAGAAGCCATTACAAGTGATGCGGTGAAAGCTCATTTTGCTTCTTATGAAAACACTTTGAATGAAGTTAAAGAAGTACTAAAAAATCCTCAAGATATTTTGAAAGCAGTACATTCTTTGCAAGAAGATAATGCCAAACTTTCTAAGCAAATTGAAGCTTTAATGAAAGACAAGGTTAAAAATATTAAAGCGACTTTAGCAACTGAAATCAAAATTGTGAACGGAGTTCAATTCCTAGCAAAGCAAGTGGATTTAGACCCAAACGGTGCTAAAGATTTAGCTTACGAGTTAGGAACTTTAGGTACCAATATTTTTGTAGTTTTGGCTACAGCTGAAGAAGGAAAGCCAACAATTAGCTGTTATATTTCTAAAGAACTGGTTGCAGAAAAATCATTAAACGCTGGAAATGTAGTTAGAGAATTGGGTAAATACATTCAAGGTGGAGGAGGAGGACAACCGTTCTTTGCAACTGCTGGTGGTAAAAATACTGATGGAATTGCAGAAGCTCTTGAAAAATCGATTGGTTTTATTCAATAAACCAAAATTAATTTGAATTATAACTGTGTCAAAATTCGTAATTTTTTAGAATTATTTATATGAAATTCACTACAGCAGTTCCAATTCATAAATCAAAATTTCCAATTGATTACCAAAGTAAAATACTTTCTTTTGGATCTTGTTTTGCAGAGAATATGGCGTTTAAATTTGATTATTTTAAGTTTCAGAATTCATGCAATCCTTTCGGTATTTTATTTCACCCAATAGCTATTGAAAATTGTATTTCTAGGTCGGTAAATCTTGAATTATTTGAAGAAAAAGAGTTGTTTTTCAATAATGAAAGATGGCATAATTTTGATGTCCATTCTGATTTAAGCAATCTAAATAAAGAGTCACTTTTGAGAGAAATTAATCATTTATTAATTGCCACAAATAATCAAATAGTAGAAGCTTCGCATATAATAATTACTTACGGAACTTCATGGGTTTATAGAAATAAGCATACGAATAAGTTAGTTGCCAATTGTCATAAAGTACCTCAAAATCAATTTGATAAAGAATTACTTTCAGTTGCAACTATTGAAGAATCAATTCAAAATACAATCAATTTAATTGAAAAGATCAATCCAAATTGTACTATTATTTTCACAGTTTCACCGGTCCGTCACATCAAAGATGGGTTTGTAGAAAATCAACGAAGTAAAGCTAATTTAATTGCTGCGATTCATTCTAATTTAGCTTTACAAAATAATGCTAAAGAATATTTTCCTTCTTATGAAATCATGATGGATGAACTTCGGGATTACCGTTTTTATGCTGACGATTTATTGCACCCAAATCAAATGGCTATTGATTATATTTGGGGACAATTTGTTACAAGTTCCTTTGATGAAGGTGCTTTTACAACGATGAATGAAATCGAATCAATTCAACGAGATTTGTCGCATCGTCCGTTTAATCCCGAATCAGAAAGTCATCAAAAATTCCAAACTCAATTGGAAAATAAAATAAATAAGATAAAATCGAAATTTCCATTTATGAATTTCTAGATACAACTAGCTTAATAAACTTTTCAAACTACCGTTAATGTTGATTTGTTTTCAAATGCTAATTATTCAATATTTTATTGTTTTACTAGAATAGTATTCTAACAGATGAATATTTTTTGCGTTAAAGTTTACTTTACTTTGAAATAAATTCTACATTTGATATCACAAAATCATTGTTTTAAATCGATCAAAAATGGCAACACCTTACATTAAAAATAAAATTGAAAACGGAATTGCTACGATTTCCTTTTTTCATCCCGAACACAATTCGCTTCCTTCTAATTTATTAACAGAACTAGTTGAAACCATTACTAATTTAGGAAATAATGATACCGTAAAAGTGGTTATTTTAAAAAGTGATGTTGGAACTACTTTTTGTGCTGGAGCAAGTTTTCAAGAACTAATTTCTATTGAAAATGAAGCATCAGGGAAGTTATTTTTTTCGGGTTTTGCCAATGTTATTAATGCAATGAGAAAATGTCCAAAAATTATAATTGGATCAATTCATGGAAAGGCCGTTGGTGGAGGGGTAGGAATTGCTGCCGCAACAGATTATTGTTTGGCAACTAAATTTGCATCCATTAAATTAAGCGAATTAACAATTGGAATCGGACCTTTTGTTGTTGCGCCAGCTATCGAAAGAAAAATTGGTGTTTCAGCTTTTTCTCAGTTAACATTAGATGCAAATAATTTTTATAGCGCCGATTGGGCTCATTCCAAAGGGCTTTATAATGGAATTTTTGAAAACAATGATGAACTAGAATTTGCTGTTCTCGCAATGGCTCAAAATTTAGCGAACTATAATCCTAGCGCTTTAATAGAATTGAAAAAAGTACTTTGGAAAGATACTGAAAATTGGGATGAACTTCTTAAAGAAAGAGCCGCAATAAGTGGAAAACTAGTGCTTTCTGCTTTTACAAAAGAAGCTTTAAAGAAATTTCAAAAATAATTTTATATAAAAAGTTCTAGTCCATTGTCAATTAAATGACTTACTTTAGGTCTCTTTATTTTTAATTTATTTAGGTGGTTCAGTACTTCATTAAATGAATTTTCTGATTTTTGCAAGTGTAAAATCTCAGCAATCTCAAGGCTAAGAAGCCAATCATTTGGATATTTATTTGAAGTAATTTTAAAAATATCAAAGGCTTTATCAGAATTTATTTTATTCTCACGAATTGTTCTAATTTCGCTGTAATACGATTCTAATTCTTCTCTCTCTGGTGTTTTTTCAGCTTTAATTGTTTTGCTATTTGGCAAATGCGTAATCATGTCAAAACTGTTGCAATCGGCAGGTCCAGAAAATGCGGAAACTACTTTTTTACCCACAGCCATATCGAAAATACCCCATTCTGGTTGGAACAATACCGTATTTTGATGCGTTACAGTACAATTTTCAAAGCTAATAATAATAATTGCACCTTGAAGATTTCTTGATCCTGTAATAATATCTCCTGTAACTTTAATATCTCCTTCAAACTCTAAAGTAACCGTTTTGCCTTCATAAATTCCATAGGCCATTAAATCCTTTGGACTCATGTCTTCTATCGCAAGGTTAATTCCTTTTAGTTTACCAATTGGACTTCCGAATCCAGATGCATGGTAACTTGTTCCATGTCCAACTAGTTCTTTTTCTCTATTGGCCAAAGCCGTTTTCCCCGTTGTTTGAACATAAACTGGTTTGCCGTCAAATTCAATTACGTTGCTAAAAACACCCGATATTTGTAATCCAGTACTCAATTCAATAGTTCCTAAAGCCTTAGAATTTATCAGTTTGTTTATTCCAGATAATCCACCGGTTCTCAAAGCCATTTTGTTTGCAAATTCTTCCAAAACAAAGCTAAGATGAGCAAAATCGGGAGTTACATATAGTTGAGGTTGAGGTTTTGTAATGTCAAAAATTTGATTTGCTGCTGAAATATCATAAGGAATTTTCTTCACTTTGTCGGTCATGCACCATGCGCTTTCGCCAATAGAGGACAGTAAACCAGCGCCATATATTTTAGGATTTTCAATAGTTCCAATCAAACCGTATTCAACAGTCCACCAATGTAAATTTCTTATTTGTGCCATTTCTGACATTTCCACCGATTGATTTTGTAGGTCATTAACCGCTTTTTCAGCATTATCAATCACCGATTGTGGTGTATTTTCGGCTTCTTTAACTATTGAAAGTAAACGAATGGCTTCATACATTTCATAGTCATAGGAAGAAGAAATTGCTTTGCAACCTATTTCGCCAAAACGTCTTAAATATTCAGCATATTCAGGGTTTGCAATAATTGGGGCGTGTCCAGCACCTTCATGGATAATATCTGGAGCAGGGGTGTATTCTATGTGTTCTAATTGTCGGATATCAGAAGCAATAACCAAAACGTTATAAGCTTGAAATTCCATGAAAGCATTGGGCGGAATAAATCCATCAACGGCAACCGCTGCCCAACCTATTTCTTTCAAAATCCGATTCATCCCATACATATTTGGGATATTTTCAATTTCAAGACCTGTTTTTTCTAATCCATTTAAATACGATTCGTGAGCTACTTTTGATAAATAACTTACGTTTTTTCTCATCACATACCTCCAAACCGCTTGATTGATCGGAGTATAATCCGAGTAATCTTGAGGTTTTATAAATTGTTTTAAATGCACTGGAAGTCGCTCTATTAATGGATTACTTTCAAAAGGTGCTTTCATAATTAAACCAAATAGGTAAGTGTAAAAGTACTAATTTTTCAGGTTAATTTCCAATAAATAATATCGATTTCTTATAATTAATATTGTTATATTAATAATTTAATGTTTTTTCAAAA
>Ga0247722_10000548_pt1 | contig 22628 bp, 27 predicted proteins | sample MSEWelMarce3H_FC_FD_189094 | JGI IMG/M metagenome (GOLD analysis project Ga0247722, IMG submission 189094) | Subsurface sediment microbial communities from gas well in West Virginia, United States - MSEEL Well Study Marcellus 3H_FC | ecosystem: Environmental > Terrestrial > Deep subsurface >... | reverse complement strand
AGGTGAGGGAACACGCTGTAGAAGAGAAAAACCATGAAAAAGTCGGTCGTTTTTGCCTTATTAACCCTATTCAGTACACAGGTTTTAGCAGCCGTCAACATTGTTACTACCACCAGTAGTATGGGTATGTTAAGTCGCACGGTGGGCGCAGAGTTAGTCAAAGTAACGGAACTTGCACCACCCGACCGTGATATTCACACCTTACAAGTCCGTCCCTCCATGTTACAAGCCCTAAGAAACGCGCAATTAGTGGTGTCGATTGGCGCAGAATTAGAACAAGGTTGGTTATCTCCTGCCATAGAGGGGGCAGCTAATCCTAAAATTTTACCCAATAGCCAAGGTTATTTTGAAGCCGCCGCACAAGTTTCTTTAATTGATAGCAAGCTCAATGCCGACCGTAGCCAAGGCGATGTTCATCCTTTAGGTAACCCGCATATTCAACTTGACCCTGTTAGAATGGCCGATGTTGCACTGGCATTGGGAGAGCGTTTGGCCAAATTAGACCCTAAAAACGCCTCGCGTTATCGCCAAAATGCCCAACAATTTAAAGCGGACGTTCATAGCAAAATGCCCCAATGGCAAAAACTAGCGGCAAATAGCGCAGGGGTATTGCTCTATCACAAAGATGCCACCTACTTGCTAGCGCGTTTTAACATTCCATTACTCGGCTATATTGAACCTTTAGCGGGCATTCCTCCTAGTGCGAGTCATCTTTTAGGCTTAGTTAAACAATACAAAGGCAAAAAGGGTGTCATTTTACATACCATTTATCAAGGTCATGCGGGTATTGCTCAGCTAGCACAACAATTAAGCTGGTCACACATTGCATTAGCCTTAGAACCTGCTAATAATAGTAGTCAGCAGGCCTATTTTATGTTGATTGAACAATGGCTTAACGCGGTAAATAAATAAGAACGACAGGTTATGCCCTTACTTTCCTTAAATGATGTTACTGTAGGCTATCACAAGCCTATCTTAACGCATGTTTCGTTTAACTTAGAGGCAGGCGAAGTGCTAGGGTTATTGGGCAGTAATGGCTGTGGCAAAAGTACGTTATTTAAAATGTTCTGTGGCGAAGCTCAATGTTTTGCAGGTACATGGCACAAGGCAACAGGCATAAAAATTAGTATACAAAAACAACATCCTGTGCGTTTGTTTAATTTTCCCTTGTCTGGTTATGAATACTTGCAACTGATGGAGGCTAATACACAGGGTATGCCCGAACGTTTAGCCGCGTTATGCAGCAAACGTGTTGACAGCTTATCAGGTGGACAATTTCAACTATTGAGTATTTGGGCGTGTTTGGCCTCAAGCAGCCAACTTATCTTATTAGACGAACCCACCAATAATCTTGACCCAACAGGGGTTAGCCTGCTATTAACCTTATTAAGTCATCGGCGGCACGAACAAGGCATTATTTTAATTAGTCACGATAAAGACTTTGTCCAAGCAGCAACAACTCAACAACTCGACTTAACGGCATTACATCAGCCAGACTTTTAATATGCAGCTTATTTTTGACCCTTTATTTCAAGTACCGCTACTGGTTGGCTTATGTGCCAGTCTATTATTGCCGTTGTTGGGTTGTTTGTTACATGCGCGTGAAGAATGGTTGGCGGCATTAGGTGTGGCACATATTACCGCCGCCGTGCAATTACTCGGTGCGGCGGTTGAAATGTCATTATTGGCTAGTGGCGGTTTGGGCGCAATCGTTGCAGTGATTGCCAAACAACTCAGCGCGCAACAAGGCAATTTAGGTTATGCCTTGCTGATGTTAGTCGGATGGGCAACATTATACTTAGTCGCCGCTAACAGTGCTTTAGGCGAATCATTGGCTCATGCCTTAAGTGATGGTCAAATTTTTTTGGTTGGCAAAGAACAATTACTCGCCATGCTTCTGGTTGCTATCCCCTTTTTAGCCTGTTTACCGTGGTGGTCACAACGCTTATTACGCGCTCGCTTTTTTGCAGGCTACGAACAAGCTAACCGCCTAGCAGCATGGCGTTGGCATGGTAGTTTTGATCTACTCACCGCCTTGTTGTTAGCATTTGCCAGTGCCTCTTTAGGGCTAATGGCGAGTTTTGCACTGGTTGTATTACCTGCATGGGCAGTTTTTGCATGGTGTCAAACTTGGCGTATGGCGTTAATTGGCAGTGCCATTTTTGGCGTTGTCGGTTATTTGCTGGCTTTTGCCCTCGCGCTAAGTTATGACCAACCTTTTGCACCTGTACAAGTGAGTGTTTTATTAGTCATGGCGATAGTATTGCGTTTGCTGAAACGCTGGTTTTAACAGTCTAGATTTCACATACTCCTTCCACGCATAACTCACACTTTTTTCATTCAGAGTTCACTCTAACTTTTATTGATGCTTTACACTATGCCATGCCCTGCACATTAGGTATGGTTTATGACAACGCAACATAACTTTTTACAAGATTGCCAACAACGCATTCATCCGTGGTTAGAAAATTTTTTACAACAACAAAATAACTTAGCCAGTCATTTATCTGCTGCTATGAATTATGCGGTATTAAATGGTGGTAAACGGGTACGCCCTGCGCTGGCCTATGCTGCTTGTTTAGCCTGTGGTGGGAGTTTAAGCGCAGCCGATTCGGCGGCAGCGGCGGTGGAGCTAGTGCATTGTTATTCTTTAGTGCATGACGATTTACCGTGTATGGATGATGATGATTTACGCCGAGGAATGCCTACTTGTCATAAAGCCTTTGATGAAGCAACCGCTCTGTTAGCAGGAGACACCTTACAAGCCCTCGCTTTTGTGGCATTAAGCAATAGCGATTTAGATAGCACATTAAAAAGTCAACAAATGCAGCAATTGGCCATTGCTAGTGCGAATATGGCAGTAGGTCAAGCCCTTGATTTAGCAGGTGAAGGCCAAGATTTAAGTATTATCCAACTAGAGCAAATTCACCGTCACAAAACAGGCGCGTTAATTCGTGCCAGTGTGTTAATGGGTGCGATTGCCGCAGGCTGTAGCGATTCAGCCACGTTAAACGCCTTAGATACTTTTGCCAGTAAATTAGGTTTAGCCTTTCAAGTGCATGATGATGTATTAGATGTGATTGGTGATACCCAAAAACTCGGTAAACAAGCGGGTGCCGATGCCGAACATGACAAAGCAACTTATCCTGCTTTATTAGGTTTAACGGCAGCTCAAGACTTAGCCACACAATTACATGATGAAGCGATTGCTGCGATTAACGCTTTGGGCTGTAAAGCCAATGCCTTGGTGTGGTTAGCCGACTTTTTGGTGGATAGAGACCATTGAGATAGATATCTGCTACAGCAATAAACAATACTGTATTGAAACTAAAACGCTATAATTAACCCAGTTTTCATTTTTGATTATCAAGCTATGATGTTTTATGAAATTCCTCTAAATCGTCCCAATACGCCATTATTGGACTCTGTACCCTATCCTAGTGACGTGCGTAAGCTCCCCTTGCACAGCTTACCGCGTTTAGCAAATGAATTACGCGCTTATTTATTGTGGTGTACAAGTCAAACAGGTGGACATTTTGGGGCAGGCTTAGGGGTCATTGAACTCACCATTGCCCTACACTATGTTTACGAAACACCTTTTGACCGTGTGGTATGGGATGTGGGTCATCAAGCCTATCCGCATAAAATTTTAACAGGTCGCAAAGAGCAAATGCTCACCATGCGTCAAAAAGAAGGATTAGCCGCTTTTCCTAATCGTGCCGAATCGGAATATGACACTTTTGGTGTTGGTCACTCCTCAACTTCTATTTCTGCCGCCTTAGGCATGTCTTTGGCCGCACGTCAGCAAAACTCAGGCCGTAAAGTGGTGGCCGTGATTGGTGATGGAGCAATGACCGCAGGCATGGCGTTTGAAGCCCTAAATGATGCCGCTCATAACAAAGCCGATATGCTAGTGATTTTAAATGACAATCAAATGTCAATTTCGCATAATGTGGGTGGTTTATCCAATTATTTAGCACGAATTTGGGCTAGTAAAAATTACATGGCTTTGCGTGAAGAAGGCAAAAAAGTCTTAGCCACTATGCCTAGCGCATGGAAGTTTGCACGCCGTACTGAAGAAAGTGTTAAACATCTTGCTATTGCAACAGGGACTTTATTTGAAGCGATTGGTTTTAACACTATTGGTCCGCTTGATGGTCATGATGTGATTGAATTAGTGCATGTTTTGCGTAATTTGCGCCAAGCTAAAGGCCCGCAACTGTTACATATTTACACCACCAAAGGTAAAGGTTTTGCCCCTGCCGAAGCCGACCCGATTGGTTATCATGCCATTACTAAAATTGAACCCATCAGTGAACGCCAACAACCCCTAGCCCCGACCATTAAAAAACCTAAATATGCCGATGTTTTTGGGGAATGGTTATGTGATATGGCGGCAGAAGATGAACGCTTAATTGGCATTACCCCTGCCATGTGTGAAGGTTCAGGCATGGTTAAATTTGCCAAACAGTATCCACAACGTTTTTATGATGTCGCTATTGCCGAGCAACACGCCGTGACCTTAGCCGCAGGGTTGGCGTGTGAAGGTCTAAAACCTGTGGTTGCTATTTATTCGACTTTTTTACAACGTGGTTATGACCAGTTAGTCCATGATGTGGCGTTGCAAAACTTGGATGTTACTTTTGGCATCGACCGTGCGGGTTTAGTGGGCGAAGATGGGCCAACTCACGCAGGTGCGTACGATTATGCTTATATGCGTACCATTCCCAATATTGTGCTTTGCGCCCCTGCCGACGAAAACGAATGTCGGCAAATGCTTTACACCGCCTATCAATATCAAGGTTGTGCGGCAGTACGTTATCCACGCGGTACAGGTACGGGCGTGAGTATTGATAAAACCATGAATGCCCTACCGATTGGCAAAGGTAAAATTTTACGTCATGGCGCAAAAGTCGCTATTTTGGCCTTTGGGAGTATGGTGACACCGAGTCTTAAAGTGGGTGAACAGTTAAATACGACGGTGGTTAATATGCGTTTTATTAAACCGCTTGATATAGAACTGATTAAACAATTAGCGGCTGAACACGATTTATTGGTAACAGTAGAAGAGCACGCCATCATGGGTGGCGCAGGTAGTGCCGTTAATGAAGTAGTTTTAGCACACAACGTGGCTAAATCTGTACTTAATTTAGGCATTGCTGATGCCTTTATTGAACACGCCACCCACAGCGAAATGCTCAAAAGTTGTGGTTTAGATGCTAACAGCATTGAGCAAGCCATACGCCAACGCCTTAAACTTCTCCCTCTCCCTTTGGGAGAGGGCTGGGGTGAGGGATAGCAAAATTGTATAAGTTTTATGCTTATTGACTTCAACTCTCCTTTTCCACAAGGAGAGTATCTTTACTTAATCAAATTCTTTACGCACCCACCACAATGGCAGTACAATGCTCACGAAAACTACCGCGTTAATCAGGGCGTTAATCCATAACCCAAACCAACTCGAATAAATACTGTCATACACCGCCCACACGACACTTGCCGCAATCATCAACCACCATGTACTTTTAGACGGCTGACTAAATGAATGTGTTACTACTGCCCAAAATAACAGCCCCCAACTGGCAATGGTTGGTCCAAAAATACCAACCATAAATTGTAAAAACATTAAATCTTGCTGTGCTGGCAAAGCAAAAACCTCTGCCATTAACTTAAAATAAGGCTGCACCAACTCAAACTGCACCACAACTGGCAGCATTAAACCACCAGCAATGTGTACTAAAGCGATAAGCTGTAACCATTTTTTGACCAATAACATGGGTATATTTCTTTATATATCAATGTAAGAAAAACAGGATACATTAAAAAGCTAAGCTATTTAGTTATGATTATCGGTAATTTATCACAGCTTATCTTAGATAATTTTACTTATTCTATCTAATAGATATAATTCCTAAATAATGTGAACCAATAGACATTTTATATTTTTACTATCCTTTTGGTCAGTATTATACAAAAATAAAACTCTACTAAAAGTACACTTTTAATCTGCTATATTAGGACTATCCATTGAAGACAATTCGCCAAATTCGCTTTATTCAAATCATCTGCCAAATGTGTTTGGCGAGTACAGCTATGATTGCTGCTACTTTTATTGGTGCAATTCTTAAAATTTACCACCTTAGTACTACCATAGGCATGATTTTGGGCGATTTGTTTATTGGATTAGGAAGTATTTCTACGATTTTAATGATAACGATTAAATACTTACGTTGCCCTGTCTGTCGTAATGTGTTTGTGGGCAAAGAAGACCCTCAATGGTTTGCTGTCAAATGTCGTCATTGCGGTCGAAGAAGTGGTGATACACACTAAAAATCAGATACCAATGTGGAGCGGGTGATGAGAATCGAACTCACGCCGAAAGCTTGGGAAGCTCCCGTTCTACCATTAAACTACACCCGCAACAACTCGTGTATAAGCCATACACGAGTAACTACTTTAGGACTTACGCGGTTATCGCTTATTTGTTCATATTTCAACCGCCTTCAACGGTTTGATGTTCACAAAACGCGCTAATTGCAGTGCAATGCATAAGTCCTGTACTTAAAAAACTATTTCTTTTTAGACTTTTTTTCTGGTTTAGCAGCAACATCTTTGGTGACTTTAAGCAATTCAACCTCAAATACCAATACGGCATTAGGTGGAATCGTTCCCGCACCAATTTCGCCATAAGCTAAGGCAGAAGGAATGACAAAACGAAACTTGCTTCCCTCTTTCATTAGCTGCAAGCCTTCTGTCCAACCAACAATCACTTGGTCAAGTTTAAAAGCGGCTGGTTGACCGCGTGCTATTGAACTATCAAACACCGTACCATCGGTCAGCTTACCTTCATAATGCACTTCTACGGTATCACTGGCTACAGGCTGCACACCTGTACCCTGTGTTAATACTTCATACTGTAAACCTGATGCGGTGGTAGCAACGGTAGCTTTTTTGCCATTTTCAGCTAAAAACTGTTCGCCACGAGTTTTGTTTTCAAGTGCTTGTTTTTGAAAATCTGCTTGAGCTTCGGCCATACGGCGTTCTTTATAATCAGTTAAAGTCTTTTTAATTTCATCTTCAGACAATAAACCTTGTTTGTTACCGTAACCATCTTTAAAACCTGCCACAAACTTTTCGATATCTAAACTCTCAATCGCGGCGGCATTATTTTTACCAAAAATAAATCCTAAGCTATAAGCGACTTTGGCATCTTCATTCGCAAATACATTGTTTGTATCAGCAAAAACAGTTTGTGTGGCAGCTAGTGCAGCAACTAATAATAAACGCTTCATATGTTCTCCAAACTCAGTTGTTTTTTTCTTATTAAAAAACAGGCATATTAAATTCTTTAGCAGGCACGTAACACAAATTTACGCCTTAGTGCCAACGCTGCCAAGCATACGATTAGCCTTGTGATTTAGCTAGTCTTAGGCTGTTGAAAATCGGTAACTAATTTAATCATCGTTATAATCAGTGCTATGATATTAAATATACACCAGTGCCTAACATATAAATACGCATCATTTTTATAAAACTGTATTTTTGTTAGACAATATATGGTGCTTTATTCATCATCTTGCGTTAAGTTGCTAAGTGATGATTTTAAGGCTAACGCAACTGGTACTTCATTTATGTATTATGTGTTAGTCCTGTATTTAAAGCCTTTGGAGAACCACCATGTCCAGTAAGAAAAAAACCGCAAAAGCCGAACAATTTGTTGCTGATACTAGCGCACAAGTGCAAAAATTAGCCAAGAAAGCCCAAAAAGAAGCCGAAAAATACATTGAGTCGGCACGCAAATTAGTCGAAAAGGCCGAAGCTAGCTACAAAGAAATTTTAGCAAAATTAGCCCAAGTAATTAAAACGGGTGATAGCGATGCTAAAAAATTGTTAGAAGAAGCCCAAGCTCATGCCGAAGCTGCTTTAGAAGCCGCTAAAAAAGATTACGAAAAAGCTAAAAGCATTTTCCAATCCAGCGAATTACGCTCTTATGTTCAGGAAAAATTTGCCAAGGGCAAAGAAGCCGCTACAGCTTTAGTTGAAGAAGTGAAAAAAGAAGCGACTCATGTTGCTGAAGAGGCGGCTAATTTTGCTCAAGAAGTGAAAAAAGAAGCCATTCATGTTGCTGAAGAAGTGAAAAAAGAAGCGGTTCATGTTGCTGAAGAAACAGCTGCAGCCGTTGAAAAAGTCACTGCACCTGTCAAACGCACTGTCACTCGTAAGACCGCGACAGCAGCAGCCACAACCGAAGCCGCTCCTGTTAAACGTACTGTGACCCGTAAAGCTCCTGCCAAAAAGGCACCAACACCCGTAGAAACTCCTGCGGCTGCACCTAGCACTGACGAAACACCTGCTACCTAATTATTTTCGTAGCTGATGTCTAAGGGCGACTTGTTAGTCGCCCTTTTTATTGTGTTTTTATGTAACAATGTTCATTTATTTACTTTTGTTAAGCTTTATTTTTTTGTTTTATTTGGTATAAATAACACCAATCCCCATAGGGAGTAGCTTCTCGTAAGCGTATCGTCAGCACATTGCTTGCTAAGCATATCTTAGCCTTGAATAGTAATCGGTACGTTTAGTCTTTATAACGTTTTACGTTATCCATGACAAGCAAGACTATGGTGGCCAATTTTTTGGTCATCGGTTTTGTATTGTCAGCATTCTGCCTACAGCGCAATTCAGATGGCCTTAATTTCTCTATAAAAGTTGAGGTGAAATTATGGAATCCCTTGCAAGTCCCCTACTGTGGACTGCGTTTGCAATCAGTGTGTTCGTTGCTTTAGCCATCGACTTTTATGGCTTAAACAAAAACGGCCAGCAAACTGTAAGCTTTAAAAGTGCGGCTATTTGGTCTTTAGTGTGGTTTAGTTTGGCTTTAGCGTTTGGTGGTTTATTGTGGTGGGAAACCGCGAACAATTTAGGCACTGCCGTTGCTACCGAAAAAGCCGCCGAATACTTTACAGGTTATTTAGTCGAAAAATCTTTAGCCGTTGATAACGTGTTTGTGTTTTTAATGATTTTTAGCTACTTTGCTTTGCCAATTCATTTGCAACGCCGCGTATTGTTGTATGGCATCTTGGGCGCAATTATTTTACGCGCAATAATGATTTTTGTCGGTGGTTGGTTGTTAACTGAGTTTCATTGGTTGATGTATGTCTTTGGCGCATTTTTGGTACTGATGGGTATTAAAATGTGGCAAGGTGCAGATGACGAGGCAAATTTAGATGACAATAAACTGTTGATTTGGTTAAAAAAACATATTCCGATGTCTAAAGACTATGATGGTGAAAAGTTTTTTACATGGGAAAACGGCAAACGAGTAGCTACGCCGTTATTTTTGGTGTTAATTTTTGTCGAATTGAGTGATGTGATTTTTGCGGTGGATAGTATTCCTGCGATTTTTGCGATTACCAACGACCCATTTATTGTTTTAACATCAAACATTTATGCTATTTTAGGTTTACGTGCCATGTATTTTATGTTGGCAGGCGTGGCTGATAAGTTTAGCTTGTTAAATTATGGTTTGGCGATTGTACTGGTGTTTATTGGTACTAAGATGTTACTGCTTGATGTGTTTAAAATCCCTGCTTTGATATCTTTAGGGGTCATTGTGACGATTTTAGCGGTGACAATGTGGCTTAGTTTTCATCAAGCCAAAAAAGAGGCTAAAGAAACTAAGGCTTAATTAAGTAAAAAAGGCTTGGGAAACCAAGCCTTTTTTATTCAAACCAGTTCACTATTTGTAAACCTTGCACTCTTTCAAACTCACGAACATTACGTGTCACTAACTGCCCATTCACCGACAATGCAGAGGCCGCAATTAACACATCATGTGCGCCTATCGGCAAACCTATCATTTCCAAATCGACACGAATTTGAGCCGCTAATTCAGCAACTTTTTCATTAACATCAATAATGGATAAAAATTGTAGAAACTTGCTTAAGGCTTTTAGTCGTGGCAAGGCTGCCTCACGTGGTAAACGCAAAATCCCATATTTGAGTTCATAAACAACAATAGCGGGGACTGCAATTTGTTGCAAAGGCGTTGCCTGTAATTGTTGTACCACACAAGGCTCATTTCTAAAATAATAACTAATGGTATTGGTATCTAAAACTAGCATTAAAAGTCCACTCTTGGTACATCTTGTGCCTGTTGCAAGCTGTTGTCTCGTAATGGAAAATCAGCAAAAGCCCCTGCTAAATTTTTAAGCTCAATTGGCCATTCTTGACGAGCGTGTTTTTTAATCAACTCTGCTATCCATTTACTATTAGACAAGCCCGCCGCCTGTGCCGACTGGCGTAATAATTGCTCGGCTTCGTTATCCAAGTAGAGGGTAATTTGAGACATAAAAACCTCTTATAAATTATATTAGCCAGTATAGTATGGGCGATGATTAGTGTAAATCGCCTTATTTAAACACCTTCACCACCGAACTTAAATCTTCCAAACTTGCGCCTGTTGCCGCGTGTAGTCTTAATAACTGTGATGCTAAAGCTGACATTGGCGTACTACTGGTGTTTTCTTTAGCCAATGCAACGGCATTATCTAAATCTTTTAACAGCGTTTGTACCTTCCATTGCACAGGCTCAAACGTATTGGTTGCCATGCGTGGTGCAAGTATTTGTAAAGGTAAAGAGTCTGCAAAACCACCTGCAAGAGCGGGGGCTAATTGTGTCGCATCAACCCCTGCTTTAGCGGCTAAAGCCACGGTTTCGGCAATCAATACCGCATTACTGGCCACAATCATTTGATTACATATTTTGGTAATTTGGCCAGCCCCCACATCGCCCATGTGGGTTAGCTTTTGGCCTAAATGTTGAGCTATTGGTTTGAAACGTTCAATGTGTTGTGTGTCACCACCTGCCATTAAAATAAGTGTGCCGTTTTCTGCCCCCATCACTCCACCCGAGACAGGTGAATCAAGCCAATAAACCTCTTTTGCTTGCAGACGTGCGGCAAAATCACGGGTCGCGTTAGGCGTAATACTCGAAAAATCGACAATTAACTGTTTATTTTGTACATACTCAGCCAAACCTTGCTCACCAAAAATTACCGACTCAACGGCTGTAGTGTCCGATAAACACAACATGATAATGTCACATTGTTGCGCTATTATCGCCAAGCTAGAAGCTAATTTTGCGCCTTGCGTCACTAAAGGCAAACATTTATCGGGTGAGCGATTCCATACCCACACTTGATAACCTGCGGCTAATAAACGAGTGGTCATACGACTGCCCATTAAGCCCATACCCACAAAACCAAGTACGGTTGTTTTTTGCGTCACTTGTATTCACCTGTTCAATGGTCTATGTTTAGGCCAGTTTTTACGCGGATTGAAGACGGTTATGATAAAACAATTATTGGCTAAAACGGTACGTCATTTATTAAAGCTAAAACCTCAAGCGAGCATTTACAGCGCACCATTACCACAAGACGCGCAAGCCGTTGAATTGAGTTATTTAGGCACAGCAGGTTTTGTACTAAAAACGGCTGAGCGTACTATTGTCTTAGACCCGTATTTAAGCCGTATTGGACTGACCGAATTATTAAGGCCATTACATACCAACACCGATTTACTCAAAAAATATATTCCTCATGCCGATGAGGTACTGATTGGTCACGCTCATTATGACCATATTTTAGATGCGCCCGATTTGTGCAAACAAACAGGTGCGCGTTTAATTGGCTCTAAAGCAACGTGTATGGTCGGTCGTGCCGCAGGTTTGCCTGAATCGCAGTTAGTCGAAACCGAAGGCCGTGAAGACATTGCTTGTGGCACTTGGACAGTACGCGGTTTGCCCTCTATTCATGGTAAAGCGATTTTTGGCCGTATTCCGATTGCAGGTGATATTTTATCACCTCCCGTTTGGCCGCCTAAGTTGTTAGATTTAAAACATGGTTTGGTTTTAAATTGGTTAGTTGATACAGGTAAACTCAAAATTGTGCATATTGATTCGGCAGATTTTATTAACCAAGAGTTACAAGGCATTAAAGCCGATGTGGTGTGTTTATGTGCCATAGGTCGTAAATATCGTCCCAATTATGTCAAAGACGTGGTGGCATTATTAAAGCCTAAATGGATTATTCCCTGTCATTGGGATACGATGTTTACCCCTTATGAAGACGAGCCTGATTATATTCCCAGTGTCGATTTGGCAGGTTTTATTGAAGAAATTCGTGAGGCAGGTGTTGAACCGATTGTAATGCCCATTCGTGGCAAACAGTGGTTTAAGGTTTAGATTTATTTTTAGGAAAAAGACTCATGGCGGGTAGCAGCCTGTTGGCATTAATTGATGATATTGCCACTTTATTAGATGATGTCGCGGCGATGACCAAAATTGCCGCCAAAAAAACATCAGGCGTTTTGGGTGATGATTTAGCCTTAAACGCGCAACAAGTGGCAGGGGTAAAAGCCGATAGAGAGTTGCCTGTTGTTTGGGCAGTTGCTAAAGGCTCATTTAAAAATAAGGCAATTTTAGTCCCGACTGCGTTATTAATTAGTGCTTTTGCAAGTTGGGCAATTATGCCGTTATTGATGTTGGGCGGATTGTTTTTGTGTTTTGAAGGCGTAGAAAAACTGATTCATCCTTTTTTGCATAGCCATGATGAAGATAAGCAACATCATCAACAATTAGTGCATGCGGTGAATAATCCCGAAGTGGATATTTTAGCGTTTGAAAAAGAAAAAGTGACAGGAGCAATTCGTACTGACTTTATTTTGTCCGCCGAAATTATTGTGATTACTTTAGGCACTGTTGCTGCCGCTTCTTTTCTTAATCAGGTTTTGGTCTTGGTGGGTATTGCTTTGTTAATGACCGTTGGTGTGTATGGTTTAGTGGCGGGCATTGTGCGTTTGGATGATGTAGGCTTACATCTCACTCAACAAACTAATGCAGCTAAACAGCAATTGGGTCGTTTTTTATTGGCCTTAGCCCCTAAGTTAATGAAGTTTTTATCGATAGCGGGCACAGCCGCGATGTTTATGGTCGGTGGTAGTATTTTGGTACATGGCTTACCTATGGTACATCATGCCATTGAACACGGGGCGCAAGCAGTACAACATATCGCTGTTGTCGGCGGCTTATTACATGCTGTGGTGGGTATTATTGGCGAAATGCTGGTAGGTATCGTTGCTGGTTTAGCCGCAGTGATAGTTATGATGGGTGTGAGTAAAGTGTTGCCTAAAAAAGCTGAGGCTTGATGAGATTGCTAACTTCGCCCAATTATTGTGACTAAGAAAGGGGGAAGTTAGCTCCTAGCCATGCCAGCAAAAGCATGATGATGGCAACAATATCAATATAAAAGACTTTTCTGATTTGTTTAGTGTGATTTTTTATGGGTAAAGCAAGTAAGACAAATGTTCCCATGCTGACTGCTCCAAAAATATATGCAACAGCGAGAAATGTTGGCAAGAACACACTATAAACCCACCAATAATGCCAAATAGTACGGCTCTATGACGCATTAATAAAACAATATTCTCATCCTCTAAGTCTATTCCATATAACTTCTTGAGTTGCTTTACACCTAATATACCCAGCAGTGGCAAGAAATTTATTAGTCCAATCGTCAGAAGTATAAAAGTTTCAAATGTTTTCATGCTCACACCTCATGGATTAAATAATGAAGCCCCTAACAATTTAGTATTAATTGTGGAATTATTACGTCAACCCACAGTACAAACTCGCTCATTTAAACAAATCTAAAAATCGTTAACACCAACATTACCCACAACACCAAACTAGAAGAAAAATACACAGCAAAACGATGCATGACTTTGTTGTAAGTACAATGAATCAGGCTATGTATCACTCGTAACGCCACATAAGCCCATGCTAAAACCACCAAGGTATGGCTAACATTAGCCTGTTGGCTGTTCATCAAACACAAGGCATAAAAAATAATTGGTAATTCGAGGAGGTTATTAAGATTATTGGCAGGTGCTTGAATATCATCAGGTAAAATCTCTAATAAACGTACACGGCTAAATAAACGTTGTGGCTCAATTTTATGGGCTTGCATATAACCAATACGTTTGACATAGAGCCAAAACCAAACGACCATCGTTAGTAGCATCAAACTCAGCATTGGCGCATATAGTGTAGTGTTCATGGTTATTACTCCGTAATAGTGCTAGCTAATACGGTATAAGCTTAATCATGGACTGACATTGATAAAAATCAATTTTTCGATTTTATTCTTGATAAGGCTTCGGGAGTGATGCCTAAATAAGAGGCAATATGAAAATTAGGCATACCTTGCACAATCTCTGCTGGCATCACTTGGCAAAAATAATCATAACGCTGTTTGGCACGTTTGAGTTGAATCATTCTTAAACGCCGCTCTAGCGACAAATAATGTTCAAAAACAATCATATTAAACACATTGAGATGAGTGGCGTAATCCTTTTGTTTAGGATGAGGAATAAAGTCTTTTACGGGTAAACATAAAACTTGGCCTGTACCGACACATTCAATCGACTCAAGAGATTTTTGTTTATCACCTCCATACAATAAACTCGCTAATGATGACAAAGGACACAATAAACTATAACCTGCTAAAAAGCGTAAATTAACTTCTTGATTTTCAAAAATATAAAAGCTGCGATACAGACCAGACAGTGTGATATAAACCGTATCAAAAAGCTGACCTTCGGTATAGAGACGTTGACCTTTTTCAATACTTCTCATGGGTAATGATTGTATTTTCTGGCTAATCCAAGTTGACTCTTGGTGAGAGGCCAAAGGAAGTAAGGCGTTTTGGTCAATTAACATGTGGCTTATCTTAATCACAATGTTTTTTTAATGATTGCTGTATCTGTTTTTCAACTGCCGCACGCTCAGACTCTGGCAACATTCTTTTGTTGCCATGTTTGTCTTCGATTTCTAAACCGCCTGTCCGTACTGCCGAGATAATCGACTGTCCTTTTTTACAGGTTTCGGCTAACTCTTTACGCTTGGCGGCCAATTCAGCTTCTAATTTGGCTTTTTTAGCTTGACGTTCTTGTTCAAAAACATCAATCATTTTTTGTTGGCGTTGTTTAATTGCTTCGTCATTGACGGTATCGGGCGGCGTAATCGTAGGGGCTGAACGAGGAGAGTTAGGGATATTCAGAGTTTGAAAAGGAGTGTTATTTTTGGGTGGTTCATCGCTAAAGTGTGCATTACCATGTTCATCTACCCATTTATAGATTTGGCCATAACTGTGCGTACACAGCAATATCATGCTTATTCCTACCCAATGTTTAAACATGCTCCGCTCTACACTTATGGCTATTTTTGTCAAATATAGCATAAATAGGACTTACGCGGTTATCGCTTGTTTACTCACGCCCTCACCCTCCGCTATCGCTCCTCCCTCTCCCTAAGGGAGAGGGTTGGGGTGAGGGTGAAAACGCGCTAATTGCAGGGCAATGCGTAAGTCCTCATAAAAAAACGGAGGCATAAGCCTCCGTTTTTAGAGTAGCAACGAATTAGTCGTTATAAGCACGCTCACCATGAGAGGTAACGTCTAGACCAATACGCTCATCTTCTTCGCTAACACGTAAGCCGATGGTAATATCAACTAACTTGTAAGCAATGAAAGCAACAACACCTGACCAAACGATAGTAACTACTACGCCAATCGCTTGAATTTTTACTTGTGCCAAAATGTCATAGTTAGCAGCTACACCGTTGGCAACATAATCCCACACGCCTGTACCACCCAATGCTGGCGCAGCAAACACACCTGTCAACAATGCGCCCACAATACCACCCACACCATGCACACCAAACACATCTAAAGCGTCATCTGCACCCAATAACTTTTTGAGGCTATGCACGCCCCACAAACAGGCGACACCTGCAATTAAGCCAATCGCTAACGCACCACTTGCACCTACAAAACCACAAGCGGGGGTAATGGCAACCAAACCACCGACTGCACCCGAAGCTGCACCCAACATGGAGGGTTTGCTTTTGAAAATCCATTCGGTCAACATCCAAGATACCGCAGCCGCAGACGTTGCCAACCATGTATTCAAGAACGCTAAACCTGCAATACCGTTCGCTTCTAAAGCAGAACCCGCATTAAAGCCAAACCAGCCGAACCACAATAAAGCGGCACCAATCATGGTCATAACCATATTGTGTGGCAACATGGCTTCTTTACCGTAACCAATACGTTTGCCAATCACATAAGCACCAATCAAACCTGCAATGGCAGCGTTAATATGAACCACTGTACCGCCTGCGAAGTCTAAAGCACCTTTTTGGAACAACCAGCCTGCTGTCGCTGCTGCTGCTTCAGCCGCCGCCGCATCAGTGTAAGCATCTGGACCTGCCCAGTACCATACCATGTGTGCCATTGGTAAATAAGAGAAGGTAAACCACAAGACCATAAACGCTAAGATACCCGCAAACTTAGCACGCTCTGCAAAAGCACCTACAATTAAACAGCAGGTAATTGCCGCAAAAGCACCTTGGAAAACAATATAAATCATTTCGTGAATTGGCGTTGCCTTATTCCATGTTGCCGCCAGTGAATCTGCCGTCACACCGCTTAAGAACACCTTCGATAATGATCCAAAGAACGCATTACCCTCAGTAAAGGCAACACTGTAACCATAAATCATCCATAAGACACTAATCACAGAAAAGACAGTAAAGACTTGCATCAACACCGAAAGCATATTCTTTTTACGAACTAAACCGCCGTAAAACAAGGCCAAGCCAGGAATTGACATCAAAATAACAAAGGCCGCACACATCATCAAAAAGGCATCATCACCTTTGTTGGCAGTGGGTGCAGGAGCTGCCGCTTCAGCAGGAGCTGCTTCAGGGGCGGCGGCTTCGGCAGGAGCTGCCGCTGTTGTATCAGCAGTGACGGCGGCAACAGGAGCAGTAGGTGCTGCTGTCATCGCTTCTTCTGCATACAGTGGAGCTGCACTTAACAGCGCGCCACTCAAACTTAGGGCAAGAAGAATCTTCTTCACGATGGTTTCTCCATGTGAGTACCAAAAGGGAGTAAAAATTAAGGACTAGTGCGTAAGGAAATTTTTAAATTGCGCGAGTCCTAGTTTTAGGCTTAAACCGCATCAACACCCGTCTCGCCTGTGCGAATGCGAATAATTTGTTCTAGCGCGGTGACAAAAATTTTGCCATCACCAATTTTGCCTGTGTTTGCTGCTTTGGTAATGGCTTCGATGACACGGTCAACCAAGTCATCACCAATCGCGACTTCAATTTTAACTTTGGGCAAAAAATCCACGACGTACTCTGCACCACGATAAAGTTCGGTGTGTCCTTTTTGTCGGCCAAACCCTTTTACTTCGGTTACAGTAATCCCTTGTACGCCAATATCCGATAGGCTTTCACGAACATCATCTAACTTAAACGGTTTGATGATGGCAGTTACTAATTTCATGTTGCAACTCCTACAAAACAAGGGCTTACCGTGTGGTAAGCCCTATAAAATTAAAAGCCTTTGCTGACGGTCAGCACAAAGCGACCTTCACAAGCACTTGGACAAATAGCATCATCAACATCGGAACCAATATAAGCACCTTCAACTGTTACGCCTAAAGCTGTTGTGGATGCTGCTAATTTATAGTCCATGTAGCTATCATCAGTAGTGGTTGCGACCATGAATTTACTGAAAGCAGCATCACTATCAAATTTGTTTAACCCAATATTGCCAGACAATGTAACTGCACCAACAGTTGTACTATAACCAGCATACAAATACATATATTTCTCAGTTTGAGCAAAATAGTCAGGACTATAGTTGAAACCAACTTTTGCACCCATTGTGCTGATGGAGCCATAAAACTCATCATAGCCAAGAGCCGCATCAGCTGAAGGATAACCATAGTGCATAACACCCATGTCATAAGTAACTTCGCCTGCTTTTCCACTGAAACCTAATAAAGCATCAATTTCTAAGCCACCATCACCTGTTGCTCCATCAATTACTAAGCCTGTAGTAGTGTCATATGTAGGCAAATCAGTAAAACCAACACTTGAACCCCAAACAGAAAAGTAAGCACCACTTTCATGAGTAGCCGTCATGCCTGCTTGGACTGCAGCATTATTGCCAGTTTGTGAAATGCCTCGGAACAAATAGTCAGAAGTAAAGGCAGCACTACCAGTAACGGTAATCGGCTCAGCAGCCATCGCATTAACAGAAGACAACAACACAGAACTAGCAAGTAAGGCTTTGGCTAAATGAGAAAGTTTCATAGTGACCCCATATATTATTGAAGTTAAAGATGACTCAGCAAAATCGGTATTTGCGTTGTAGGCAAGTTATGCCACACTAGACGCGCAAAATCTTTTACTTGAGTACATCAGTCGCATAGTCTTATTTGCAGAACTCATGCCAAGATTGCTTGTTTATTGTCAATAAAGATATTACAGGCGCAATAAGAGGCAATTTGCACAGTTTTAGTCAAAAATAGCGCGCTTGCTAAATCACTATTGTTCTAAAACAGTGCAAAAAAGGTGATTTTTTATCGTTTTGGTGCATTTTTTAAGCGAGATAACCATGGCATTGGATAATTTGGTGCAAAAAGTACGTGAGCAAATTCGTGAGCGTTATGAGCAAAGTAATCAATCGGGTTTATGGCAAGAGTTAGATAAAAATTTACAAGCCATTTTGCAAGAAACCTTTGCCAAAATGGAATTAGTCACCCGCGAAGAATTTGACCGCCAAAGTCAATTATTGGGTGAAGCCCGACTCAAGTTACAAAGTTTAGAAAAACAGTTAAAATTGCTTGAAACTCAGCTTAAATAGCTATGTAGAACTTATGCAGTTATCGCTTACTTTAGTAAAATGCCTAAGTTCGATTTTTTATTACAAGGATGTTGTATGTCACTCGCACTCGTTTATACCCGTGCTGCCTTGGGTTTGCACGCACCTTTAGTCACCGTTGAAGTTCATGTTAGCAATGGTTTACCTGCTTTAACTATTGTTGGTTTACCCGAAGCGGCGGTACGCGAAAGTAAAGACCGTGTACGCTCTGCTCTTATCAATGCAGGCTTTGAATTTCCACAACGGCGTTTAACCATCAATCTCGCCCCTGCTGACCTGCCCAAAGACGGAGGACGTTTTGATTTACCGATTGCTTTAGGTATTTTAGCGGCAAGTGGGCAAATTGGACTGGATGCTTTAGCTGATAAAGAGTTTTTAGGTGAGTTGGCATTAACAGGTGAATTACGACCCATTGTGGGCGTTTTATCAGCGAGTATTGCCGCAACTAAAGAGCAGCATCAATTATTTGTGCCATTAGAAAATGCCAGTGAAGCGGCTCGCCCCAAAAATGCCCACGTTTATGGCATTAAACATCTTGCCGAATTGTGCCAACATTTATCCGCTACAGATTGTTTAACCGCCACTCAGCCAGAATATCGTGTGCAGACTGGCATTTCACTTGATTTAGTCGATGTTAAAGGCCAACACCGCGCTAGACGCGCTTTAGAAATTGCCGCCGCAGGTGGACACTCCTTATTAATGATGGGGCCACCTGGTACAGGTAAAACCTTGTTAGCCTCACGTTTGCCCAGTATCTTACCTCCTTTAGATGATGCAACCAGTTTGGAAGTAGCGACGATTCATTCGGTAGCAGGTCAACCCGAACACGCTTTTGGGATTGCGCCGTTTCGCGCACCACATCACACCGCTTCGGCGGCAGCTTTAGTTGGCGGTGGTTCTAATCCTAAACCTGGTGAAATTACACTGGCACATCATGGCGTATTATTTTTAGATGAACTCCCAGAGTTTGACCGCAAAGTATTAGAAGTATTGCGTGAGCCTTTAGAATCAGGGCAAGTAGTGATTTCGCGTGCTGCCAAACAAATGACTTTTCCTGCGGGTTTTCAATTGATTGCAGCCATGAATCCTTGCCCTTGTGGTTTTTTGGGTGATGGCTCGCCACGCTGTCGATGTAGCCCCGAACAAATCGCCCGTTATCGAGGCAAATTATCAGGGCCTTTATTGGATAGAATTGATTTACATATTGAAGTCCCTGCTTTGGCTGCCAGTGCTTTGCGAGATACTCAACCTAGCGAAAATTCGGCACAAGTACGGCAACGGGTATTATTGGCTCGACAACAGCAAATCCAACGTCAACAATGCACCAATAAAGCCCTGAGTCCTTCTTTATTAGATAAGTATTGTCTGCTGGGTGAAAAAGAAAATAAACTGCTTGACCAAGCGATGCAGCGATTACGTTTATCTGCACGTGCCTATCATCGGATTTTACGCGTAGCGCGAACCATTGCTGATTTAGCACAAAGCGAGACGATTTTAGTGCCTCATATTACAGAAGCGATTGGTTATCGATTGTTGGATAGGCAGTAGACTTTTAAGCCGAAAGTTTCTTCTTCAAAGCAACACTTATCAATGAGTGGCTTCGACTCCGCTCAGCCAACATAAAACGTTTCCTGAGCGGAGTCGAAGGAAATATACAAATCAAGCCAAACTCAACACCGCTTGTACTAACTTTTGAATACCTACTCGCGCCTCACGAATCCGTGCGGCATACATATAAGCAGGGGTAGTGACGATTTTACGCTCTTGGTCAATAACACACTCATCCACCGCACAATCCACATGCACACCACCCATCGCGTTAATCGCAGCCGCTGTACCTGCATCATTACCAATCGTATATTGTGTACCTACACCGCCTATTTTAGGTGCCATTGATGGCGCAATACACACCAAACCAACAGGCTTATCTGCTTGACTCATACCTTGCGCAAAAGCTAACACATCGGCTTGTACGGTCATATCACTGCCTTTAACGGCAAAATTGCACAAATTTTTGGCCGCCCCAAAACCACCGGGAATAATTAAGGCATCAAAATCTTCGACTTTAGCCTCTGTGATAGGTTTAATATGGCCACGCGCCAAACGTGCCGCTTCGACCAATACATTTCGACTTTCGGGCATTTCTTCGCCTGTTAAATGATTGACAACGTGCATTTGCGGCATATCGGGTGCAAAACATTGATAACTGACATCAGCCTCATCTAAAGCCAACATCGTTAAGGTGGCTTCGTAAATTTCACCACCATCTTTAAAGCCACAACCTGATAAAATAACCGCTACTTTTTTCATTTTCTGCATCCTGTAAAATATAAGTCAATAGCCAAATTTAGCAGCACAGGTTATTTTTACTAGAGTACAGATGTAATTATTTTTATTGAGTTGCCTTATGTCCCAATTTACTTTTGCTCGTGGTGCTTTTCCACAAACCCGTATGCGCCGTTTACGCGCTCAAGAATTTAGTCGCCGTTTGGTACAAGAAACGGTATTAACACCTGCCGATTTAATTTACCCGATGTTTGTGTTAGAGGGTGAAAATCGCCGCGAAGCCATTCCTTCAATGTTGGGTATTGAACGGGTGTCAATTGATGAATTACTCAAAGAAGCGGCTGAATTGGTGGCTTTGGGTGTGCCTGCTGTAGCGTTGTTTCCTGTGACTCCGCCCGAAGCAAAAAGTTTATTGGCGGAAGAAGCATGGAATGCCAATGGTTTGGCTCAACGTGCCGTACGCGCTTTAAAAGCTGCTTTTCCGCAATTAGGGGTAATTACCGATGTCGCTTTAGACCCTTTTACCACACATGGCCAAGACGGGATTATTGATGATAACGGTTATGTATTAAATGATGTCACCACCGAAGCCTTGATTAAACAGGCGTTATCTCATGCTGAGGCGGGTGCGGATGTGGTTGCGCCGTCCGATATGATGGATGGTCGTATTGGTGCAGTAAGAGCCGCACTAGAACAAGCAGGCTACCCGAATGTGTGTATTTTGTCGTATGCCGCGAAATATGCGTCTAACTACTATGGCCCTTTTAGAGACGCGGTTGGCTCGGCAAGTAATTTAAAAGGTGGTAATAAAAAAACCTATCAAATGGATTATGCCAACAGAATGGAAGCCTTGCATGAGGTAGGTCTTGATTTAGCCGAAGGGGCAGATATGGTGATGGTTAAACCTGCCATGCCCTATTTGGATATTATTCGTGAAGTCAAAAACACCTATCAAGCCCCGACATTTGCTTATCAAGTGAGTGGTGAATATGCCATGCACATGGCCGCGATTAGTAATGGTTGGCTCAAACGTGATGAGATTATTTTAGAGTCGCTAATGTGTATTAAACGCGCAGGTGCAGACGCAATTTTGACTTATTTTGCGAAAGAAGCTGCGAAGTTGTTGCAGAAGTAGCTTGGATTAACGGAGGAAACCCGCGATTTGAGTATTGTGGGTTGAAGAACGAAACCCACGATTTTCTTCTGCGTCAACCTCACACCACATCCCACAATAATTTTACGCTATCAATTGACTTCCCCCTGCCCCATCCCTATTAAATAACTTCAACAATAAACTGGAACACAGCCATGTCACTATCAATGTATCAATCTTCAATTCCCGTTTTTATTCACATGTTAGGCAACTTACGCAACATTCTGCAAAAAGGCGCAGCCCACGCTACCAACAAAAACTTTGATTCAACCATTTTAATTAACAGTCGTCTTGCACCTGATATGTTTGCCTTAGCTCGCCAAGTGCAAATTGCCACTGATATGGTCAAAGGTTGTGCCGCTCGTTTAGCAAGCATTGAACCGCCTAAATATG
>Ga0247722_10000547_pt1 | contig 22650 bp, 26 predicted proteins | sample MSEWelMarce3H_FC_FD_189094 | JGI IMG/M metagenome (GOLD analysis project Ga0247722, IMG submission 189094) | Subsurface sediment microbial communities from gas well in West Virginia, United States - MSEEL Well Study Marcellus 3H_FC | ecosystem: Environmental > Terrestrial > Deep subsurface >... | reverse complement strand
TGACAATATTAAGGTTTTTGATAACGCAAGAAAACTTTTGGAAGGAACAGGTGGTCGTTCACTACTAAAGCCAGATAAAAAAGGCGCAGCGGCAGCAGCGGCAGCAGCAAAAAGGCTTGCTGCTGAAAATAAAAGAATTGCGAAAGAGGCAGAAGCTGCTCGTGAGAAAGAAGCGAACTCAATTCAATCCTTCATGGATAAAATTGGGAAAGTGGGAATGAAAGAACTTCCTGCATACCAGCGCGATATTGCCCAGTTAGAAAAAGATTTCTTTGAACTGTCCAAGACTGGGCAGGCCGCTACTATTGCGCCGTTCAAGGCTGCGGTAGAGTCTATTGAGATGAACGCTTACAGCGATATGCTCAAGGAAGACCTCAAAGAAGCTGATCGTATGGTCAAAGATGCTTTGCCTGATATGGGGGAACTGCCTGTCAGTAAGGAAATGACAGACATTATCTCTCGCGCTGAAGAATTAAATGATTCATTTGAAGAGATAGGAAACACGGTCAGTGAGGCCTTTAAGGGCATGTTGACTGGCGCGATGTCGTGGAAAGATGGTATGCGCAGCCTCATCGGTTCTGTGATCGACCAGTTGTGGAAACTGTTCGTTGTGCAGAAGATTGTTGGTCTTGTGACCAACGCCCTTGGCGGGACTTCAACCCCAGTAAAGGGTTTCGGCTCAGGCACTACTGCATCTTTAGTTGGAATCCCCGCAAACGCCTATGGAGGTTCTGTAACTGGAAACAAACCCACACTTGTGGGCGAACGCGGGCCAGAACTATTTGTCCCCGGCGGAAACGGAACGATCATTCCTAACAGCAACATGCGTGGCGGCAGTGGCGGTGGCAACCCTATTAACATCAGCGTAGACGCCCGTGGCGCTTCCGATCCGGCGGCTGTTCGCGCTCAGGTGCAACAGGGTATACTTGAAGCGGCCCCAGCCATCATCGCTGCGGCAGAGTCGCGCACAATGGCTAGTATGCGTAGACCGCGCCTTGGTGGAGTTATGCAGTAATGGCGACAGTAACATTTCCTTCGACCCCAAAGCCCAATGGCATGACATGGCGCTTGCTCATGCCATCGCAGACCAATGTGTCAGATTGGACAGGGCGTAGGCAGACCATTGCATCTGGACGCGGCTGGTGGGAATGCCAGTTTTCGCTACCCCCAATTGTAGGGACAACGAATGTCAATGTATGGCGCTCGTTCATAGCCAAGTGCCGTGGCCGTGCGAACGACTTCCAGATACCTGTTGACCGAACGGCTCAATCAGCAGCCGTAGCAACCCCATTGGTCAATGGCGCAGCGCAGACTGGTCGCACACTCAACACTGACGGCTGGCCTGTATCATCGACAGTACTTGTCGCCGGACAGTTCGTCACCATCAACAACCAACTTTTACAGCTAACTGAGAACGTAACATCGAACGCATCCGGTGTCGCCGTTCTGACCTTTGAACCGCCAGTTCGCGCTGCGCCAGCAGACAACGCGGCCATAGAGTTCAAGAACCCTTATTGCTTAATGTATCTGGTGGAGGAGCCAACGCTTGCGGTTGAGAACGGCTATGTATATAGTCTCTCACTCAATCTACGGGAGTCCTTCTAATGGTTGATGCAACCACGCAAGCTGCGCTTGAGGCACAGATTGTTAACTGGCGTGTGCTTATTTACGCTGACTTTGTGGGCGATGTTCTGCGTGGCACAAGTGGCCTTTACGACAAGGTCATCTCTGGTAACGCCGACACAGAACTTAATGGCACTTACGACAGTTACCTTCACGATCTGATTAACGTATCGCCCGTCAAGCACAACGAGTCCGGTTCGGACACAGTTTCAATTTCAATGAGCGGTCTTGTTGTCAACAATACAGACTTCTTAAATCTTATTGGGGATAAGACAAAGTGGCAGGGGCGCACTGCGCGTCTTTGGTTCTATTGCGTTGACCAGAACGAAAACCAAGTAGGCTCCATTATTCCTTATTACACAGGGTACATGAATGAGGTTTCGATTACGGGTGATGCTGAAAGCCAAACAGTAATCCTTACAATCGAAAACTATCTGGTTAGCATCGCTGGCGCACAGAATAAGACCTATCTCATCCAGAACATTTACGATGCTGGTGATTTGTCCGGCGAGGCTGCTGTCTCTGCTGCGAACGGTATGGCTGAGGCTGGCAGTTACGGATATGGCTCTGGCGGTGGTGGCCGCGATGTTCGTAATGTGAGCGAGGATTTTAGATGAGAATCAATACTTGGGAAGATGCCTTAGCCAACTACATCGCTATCAAGCGCCATGAACCTTTTGAATACGGCGTCAATGACTGCTGCTTGTTCGCCGCCGGGGCTGTGCTTGAGGTCACGGGCGAAGACCCAATGTCTGAGTTTCGCGGTAAGTACGACAGCCTTAAAACCAGCCTCAAGGTCATCAAAGAGATCGGCGCAGGGACATTGGAAGCAACGCTTGATGGTAAGTTCCCAGAAGTTGCAATAAGTCATGCGCAAAGAGGCGACTTGGCTTTCTTTGATGGTTCTGTTGGTGTAGTAATGGGTGGCTTCGCCTACTTCGCTTCTGATGATGGCTTAGAACAAATCCCACGCGAAATGTGGGACAAATGCTGGAGTGTTGGCCGTGGGTAAAACTTTAAAAACTATTGCGATAGTTGCTGCGGCTGTTGCTATTGTAGTTTTTGCGCCGCAAATTGCAGCCGCCATTGGCGTTCAAGCCATCACCGCTGCCACAATTACTGCCATAGGCGTTTCACTCGCGCTTTCTACAGCATCAATGGCACTCTTTGGCCCAAAGATACCAAAGACCCAAATATCTCGTCTTAATGTCAGCCTTGACCCATCGACACCGCGCAAAGCTGTGTTTGGTACGACAGCGATGCCCCTCGACCTACGGTATCATGAATCCAGCGGTACGGACCAAGAGTATGTGGATTACATAGTTGCGGTTGCTGCCCACAAGATCGGCTCAATCGATGAAATCTGGTTCGAAGAAAAGTTGGCGTGGACAGCGGCTGGTGGCGTTACTGGTACTTACGCCGGATACCTGACGGTCACAACGCGCACCGAAGGTAGCGCCGCAAACTACATCTCAATAAATGGCGGCACTAAGTGGGGATCATCTCGTCGCCTCACGGGCTGCGCCTATGTGCATCTGCGCATCAAACGCACCGGAAACACCAAGAAGGCTGAAAGCCCATTGGTCGGTGGTCTGCCTAGCCGCGTCACCGTAATCGGCGATGGCGCTCGTCTTTATGACCCACGCAAAGACAGTACAGTCCCCGGTGGTTCTGGATCACATCGCGCTACAGACCAAGCAACTTGGGGCGCTTACACTAACGCAGATGATACTGATAACCCTGCTCTTCAGTTGCTTTGGTGGCTGATTGGTTGGCAAATCAATGGCAAGCTATCGGTTGGTTGTGGTGTTCCGCATAATCGCATCGACATGGCCTCATTCATTACGGCAGCGAACATCTGCGATGAGAACGTCACACTGGCAATAGGTGGTACGCAAAAGCGTTATCGCACCAGTGGCACGGCATCTGATGGCGATGATCGTTTAGATATTATTAACAATTTTCTGGCATCCATGAACGGTACGCTTCGTGACAATGGCGGCAAATTGACAGTCACGGCAATGAAGAATGATCTTGCCAACTATGTTCTAACTTTCAACGAAAGTGATATGCTTGGCGGGTTCGATTGGCAGCAAACCCGTGGCCTGACTGAGAATTACAATATTGTTCGTGGGCGCTATGTTGATCCATCGCCAAACAGCCTTTACCAAATGGTCGATTACCCAGAAATAGAACTTGCTGTTTCAGACGGTATTGAGCGCGTCATGTCGCTTGATTTGCCATACGTTGAAGATGGTCGCCGCGCACAACGCATCGCCAAACAAGTCTTTCAGCGCAACCAGTATCGCGGACTGTTCTCCACCACCTTCAATGTCAAGGCTCTTGGCTGTCAGGTTGGTGATGTTGTGCGAGTCAACCTCGAAGCACTCGGATGGACCAACAAGCTATTCCGCGTTGTAAGCCAAGAGATTCGCTTTGACGGTCAAGTGCCAATGGCACTGGTTGAAGAGAACGCTGCAATCTACGCTTGGGATGCTGAAGACGTTGCTCCCATAACGCCAACTGCGCCTACGATCTATAACCCGCTCAACAACCCGTTCATCCTTGGCCTTGCTGAAGCAGAGGCTGTGGCTGACGGCAAGATCGACAGCTACTATCAGGCCGCAGAGCCAACTGGCGCGACAGAAGGCGATTATTGGACTGATACGGACGATTCCAACAAGATGTACCGCTACACCAGCGGCGCTTGGGTTCTGATCCGCGACACTGGTATCCCTGCGGCTATAACTGCCGCCGCTGGAGCGCAGGCAACTGCTGACGGTAAGGTTACGACCTTCTACGTTGAGACCGCCCCCACTGCACAGGCGCTGGGTGATCTCTGGTACAAGCCATCGACCAAGTACCTGTCACGCTGGAACGGATCGGCTTGGGTTGAGGTCGCCACCGTGGGCGCTAAGGCTGGGACCAACTTGTTGGATAGCACTGGGGCAACCCTCGCTGACGCTGCAATTATAACCTCGCAAGGTACTGCGGCTCTAATTGCCAATCAGGCTGCGACCGCAACCAATTCTGACTTCTCCGCTGTAACTGGAACCACAAAGCCTGATAATAATGCGACAGTTGGCGCAAGGTCTGGAACCAATCTGTTCCGTACTGATGGCACAACGGTTTTAACGCAAGCTGAGATCAGAACTGTTGAAGGCACAGCGGCGGCTATTGCAGGACAGGCGGCTACCGCCACAAGTTCGGATTTCGCCGCCGTAACTGGCACTACTAAACCTGACAATAACGCCACTGTCGGCGCTACATGGGGTACAAACCTTACGGGTCGTCCACCGCTACTCACAGGTGAGGGTGTCACAGTAGACGAGTTCCTGCTCGACCCGTCTGTTTGGTCGTATGACTCAACAGGCGTATTCTCCAACGCAGCATCTGGCGACGGCTGGTTTTCCAACGCTGGTACGTCAGCCGCAAGCATTAGCACCAAGTTCGCCAACGCAACGCCTATAGACAACACCGCCAGTTACGAGGTATCTATTGACCTTATACAGGACGGTACGGGTGTTGGCACAGCTACGTCGTATTTGGGTGTGGCGCTTTTCGACGCCAACGGTGGCGTAATAGGCGTTGACGGAACGTGGTGGCATTACTTCAAAGCAGGAGAGGCCGTGTATGAACGCGGTGTTTGGGAAACTTACTCCGTTCGCGTCGGCAAAGGTACAGCAAAACCCTTCCCAGCCAACGCTGCGAAAATAGGCCTTGTCGCTTATGTAAACTACAACAACCTTCCCAGCGTCACCTGCCGTGTCCGCCGCATGAAATCGCGCCGCGTAACGGACCAAAGCTGGACGGCGGCGATACCGAATCGTTGGACACTAGCGAACGGACGCGTCATTCGCCATGTTGGGGCTTATTCTTGGGGTAATGTGGCCTATGGCCGCGCAGGAATTAAAGGCCCGCAGCGTTTCTCTTGGCGGTGGTCCGGTCAGGGTGATGCTTACTCCACGATGTGCGGCCTTTCCGAATCTTCTTCGCCAGTGAACTTCACTGACGGAGTTTTCACGGCCCTAGCAAACGACGTGGCTGGTAGTATTTTAATTTACGAAGGTGGTGTGGATAAGGCTACCTACACTGACCAAACGGACAGGAACACCGCAGAGTTTGCCATTGAGTATGACGGCCTTCGTCTGAAATTGTTCAAAAACGGAGTTGCTTACGGCTACAGCCGTTTTGTTGGGCCGGATAAGACTTATTACCCCTTCGTGGACACTTACTACCACACAAGCACGGGTATTATAGATTTTAAGCACTCATCGACGCAGAGCGCAGCGGTTGTCGGAAACAATACGTTTGACGCTTCTGGCACAGCATGGAACGCTGCAAACGGGGCTACCATCGGTGCTAGGGCTGGTACGAACCTTTTCCGTACTGATGGCGCTACCGTTCTGAGCCAAGCAGAAGTAAGGACTGCTGAAGGCACGGCTGCGGCCATTACTGGGCAAGCTGCGACTGCGACCAGTTCGGACTTTTCGGTTGTAACTGGCACTACTAAGCCTGATAACAATGCCAACCAAACCTCTGTGGACGCCAATGGTCTCATTCAAGGTGTTTCGTCTGGAGCGGGGACGACTGTAGACAACGCCCGTGTTCTGGTCGGCGCACGAAACCTGATGACCAACAGCGGCCAGTTTACCGCCATACCAAACTGGTCGTCGAACGGCTCTACAGTGTCTCTTGACGCAACTGTTCTTTACGGCAGCTACAGCACCTTAAAGATAGTTGGTTTCGGTGGCGCTCAAAAAGACACTGTGATGCGGTTGAAGCCCAACACCCAGTACACAGTCAGTGCGATGGTGAAAGGTAGTGCCGCTCTCGCAGGGGCTGCTGACAACACGTTGCACATCCAAAGCTGGAGGGACGAGGACACAGGTAACGTCCACCAAGAAACGATAATAGCCGTGGACACGGCAGTGACCACATCTTGGAAGTTGATTTACCAGACGTTTGTTACGCCTAACAGCGACACTTTGACGTATTGCCGATTCTACTTCTATCCGCTTCTCGCTGGATTCACGCTCAATGTCGGCTACGTCAAGTTGGAAGAAGGCAACAAGGCCACCGATTGGACGCAGGCTCCAGAAGAATTGACTTCTGGGATCAACTCGGCGGCGCTGACTGCCAACTGGCCCAACGTTACCGGAACGGGGAAGCCTGACGACAACGCGACGGTTGGCGCTCGCTCTGGAACTAATCTCTTCCGCACTGACGGCACAACGGTTTTAACGCAAGCTGAGATCAGAACGGCTGAAGGCACGGCTGCTGCTATCACAGGACAGGGTTCGCTTGCGACTTCAAACACCGCTGATTGGGCAAGCCAAATTGCCAGCCGTCCTGTTGAACTTACGGATGGCCGGATCACCAACGGGTTTAACAACCTTGGCCGTTTAAGAAGTGGCATTCAGCTTGATGCAAGCAGCGCCTTTACGCCAGCAATTGAAGTTGTAGGCGCTCTAAAGGGAACCAACCTAAATAAGAACCCAGAGTTCTTTGGGAACAGTTTGGCAGGCTACAGCGTCTACAATAATAATGGTGATGGCTCCGTTAACCTAGCAAGCAGATACGACACAACAGTTCCCAACGGTTCTGGGTATGCGATGGAAGTCAACTACACGGGTGGCAACCCAACACCCGGCTATGGTGGCTTCACTATAAGTTTAGCAGGAACAACGGGTCAATCTCGCCCCGGTTATTACACACAGAACGCTACCATTTATTATTATTTCTGGGCAGTCATCCCCGTTGGTCGGCGCTTGGAGTTCCATACCAACCCATACGGGAACGGCGGAACTTGGGAGTGGGTTAGCGACACTGCGGGAACGGGCGGCTGGCAGAAGTACATCGGAAAACAGGTAACGGGTATAGGCGGATCACTTTCGATCACCGGATACTTTGCTGTTCATGATGGGCCTAACACGGCGTTCACTTGGGTTGTCGGCAAGCTTGACATAATGGACGTTTCCTCTGTTCCAAAAAGCTTTTTGGGCAACGGTAACCTGTATGAGCAAGACGGCGGGTATCGCTTAACCAACGCTAACTCCATTACATCATTTGGAACGGCAGCGGCTATTGCGGGGCAAGGTTCGCTTGCAACAAGGAACGATGTAACTGACAGCCAATTGGGTAGCACTCTTGCAGCCAGAGTTGCACCGTTTTCTGGAGATCAAAACTATCTATCTGCGGGTCGGGTTGCTTGGGATGTAACCGGAAGCACCGTTCAATCATTGAAGCCTGCGGAAGCTGGGGCAAACGTAACTGAAACTCGAACGGCAGCGGCTATTGCAGGGCAAGGCGCTTTAGCGACTAGAAATGAGATTACCGCTTCTAGTGGTAACGCAATGCGCTTCACTGACAACCTAATTCCAGATAATGAGTATCGTGACCTAACTTGGTGGGGAGCATCCTCACTCCCTAACGTATATTTTTCAGATGCTGACCCTGTAAATTGGGAGATGCCGCGCAACATCTCAATTAATGCTGACAGAGACTTTGATTTTAGCAGCCAATTCTTTACGTTAGAGAAAGGGTCAACATACAGGATCAGAGTCAGGATTTGGAACAATAATGGTGCGGCGGGATGGAGCGGTGCATTATGGGCAATGATACACATTCCAAATCAGGCTTGGTTTAGCTTAAAGCACGGAACTTCGATAAACCCAGAAATTGCTGATGCAAATAATGCAATTGTTGCGTTGGGTGACACTGGGTATCAGGACTTCTACTTTACGCCACAAACAAACTACGCACGACAGATTCAATTTAGGTTCAAATCTAATGCGCGTGGAAGCGATATAGCAATACAGATGCATCTGAATAAGGTGCAGAGACTTGGTCGTGACTTAATTCGTTTTGACACCAATCTTCCGTATCAGACAGCCGATATTCAAACGAATCTCGGCACTGCTTCTGCAATTGCAGGGCAAGCCGCCACTGCGACAAACTCTGACTTTTCTGCGGTCACGGGTACGACCAAGCCGTCAGATAATGCTACCTCAGACATCAAACTTGTCGGCACTGGCACTGGCATTGTCATAACTGGTAACCGCGTAACGCGCCCAACAGGCGGCGGAAATTGGGATAGCCAAGCGTACACTCCTGATGGCTATGTGGGCGGCGCTTATTCTTCATTCAGTCCGACCAGTACATCAGCTTACTTTATGGCGGGTCTCAACACCGATCCAACAGCCGACGCTAGTTATGTTAGCCTTGACTTTGCTTTTTATATGGCTGGCGACACCAATCTTTACATTTATGAAAGCGCCAATGGGCAGGGTGCTTTTTCTACAGCTACAGCCGACGATGTTCTTTCGGTAGTATACGACAACGAGTATGTCCGATACCTCAAGAACGGAATTGAACTTAGGGCCGTGTATGTTGGAGCAGGCAAGAAGTATCATTTTGATAGTTCCTTTGTTTACTCTGGCCTCAGCAACATCAGATTCGGTTCTTACGCCGCTGCCAACGCGCCGCTGTCGTTCATAAACACAACGGGACACACCTCCGAAGGCAATACCGTTTTCAAACGGGCCAATGCCACGAACGACTGGGACGGCAAATCAATATCCCGTGAGATTAGCCAAGGCACAGCATTTGTCACTGGCAAGTTGGACACGGTGGATACGTTCATCGGACTGCATGAAGTTGGTAATTCTAACGTAACGTTCCATGCTTTTGCGTTCTCTATCCACCGAAGCAGTAATGGCACGTGGGCAGTTTACGAGGACGGTGGCTCACCGTTAAATCTAGGCACTGGCTATGATAACAACACCCAGTGGTCGATAAGGTACGACGGCGTGAACGTGCGCTATTATGCGGGTACAAATCTGCTTCGTACTGTGGCATCTACCGCTGATAGGTCGTTTCAAGCTGGCGCGGCGTGTTACTCTGTCGGCGCTCGTGTTTCCGCTATTCAGTTCGGTCCATACACAGACCGCGCATGGGCTAACATCGCTGGCACAGGTAAGCCTGAAAACAACGCTGACGTTACAATCACCGCACAGGTCACACCAACAAAGCCTGATGATGTGATAATCAACGCTGATTACCTCGGTGCGATCCTTGCTGGTCAATTCAACAAATACCTTGTCCCCGGCCTTACACGCGCTGGTTCCAGTGTTCGTTTGGACAACCGCTCCAGCTATAGCATATCGAACGTCACTGGTGGCCTATCTGGCTATGTTTCGGTCGATAGCACAAACGGCAGTGGCAATAAGGGCGTGGTGACGGTCACAAACTGCACCGCATCAGGTACATTCCAGTTGAACATCTCATGGGATGGTTACTTACTTGCGGCCTATGTCATTAGGTTCACAGTTGTCGCGGCAGATGCCCCACTTGGCGGAGGCGGTGCTGGCGGTACTAAATCTGGTTCGGTGGACATCACTGGTCAGACCGTAAGTTCGACATCGTTTGTGTCCATCGCTCAGATCAACAATCTGACCAAGGCTGCTGGTGAGACAATTAAGTGTAGCTTACCCGCTGCTGAGTATGAGTTGTACCACACGGCAGACTCAACCCGCAACGTCATCGCCAAGTTTCAATACTCAGCGACAGGCGCGAACAGTTGGACAGACGTAGGTACGCAAGTGTCAGGTAGTAGTTCAACTTGGGATCAAGTGGATTTATCCACTTCTCCGGGTTCGATTACTGTCAACCAGAATGTCGCCCCAAGCAATGGTGCTTACGACATTCGACTCGTTGTCGCCCGAAACGCATCTGGCGGCGGAAACCTAAACTTCAGTTACGGCACTATGGCCGTCATTATCGAGGTTTAAGATGGAATACTGGTTATCACATAAATCAGGCTGCGTGATTGAACAGGTGCTTTGCGAAGATGGCGAAGCACCGCGTTGGTCTGAAGATTCCAAACGCTGCACCAAGATTAAGGTGGAACGACATGGTGACCCGCAGGCGGAGACATTTGATGTCGAAACCCTCAGTTGGTTGCCATCTGTTGATTACGCCATTCACTGCTTGAAGCAGGAGCGTAATCGCAGATTACTTGAATGTGATTACCCGCCACTGTATGAAAGACCTGACGAAGAGCAGGGCGCTTGGAAAGCATACCGTCAAGCCCTTCGTGATTTGCCAGACAATGCCGACCCATTTAATCCCGAATGGCCGGAAAAGCCGACGTTCGGCAAGTAGAAGGAAGAACAAGATGGACGTTAATGATTTTTCAACTTCAAACACTATTATGCTTGAAGTTTTCGCTGCTGAAGCAAACCGCTTGGACACTGAGACCAAGGATGGTTTCATTAAGGTGATAACTTCACCCGTAGCGCCAGAGGCGTCAGCTTACTTTGCTGAGTTTGTGTACGCACGTTCGACGGAGTTCTTGCAAGCGAGCCGCGAGAAAGCAGCCGACGTTGCGGCTTTTGTCACAGCCAATGGCTTCTATGGTTTCCGTGAGAACCAACGTGGCGCGAAGATCGGTAGCTTTCTGCGCGGCGAGACCGTTCAAGATGCACCGGAGCCGCTTCCGCAATTCAAACCAGCGCCAGTGGCTGTTGAAGAGCCAGAAGTCCCAACGGAGTAATGTCCGCCACACACCGCCATTCGGTAGCTAAACCATATCGAATGGCGGTTGGCATTGACGCAATAAAGTGATAAGTGTCAGACAAAGGGGGTACTTATGTTTTTCATTTGCCATTTGATAAAAACATGAGCGTCCATTCGATCTTAAATTATTTGGGGGACAACGTGAAGCACATCGCTGATGGTGTTGCGGTTGTGGCGGCGTTTGGCACATTGGTGCAAATCCTCCCCCCACTTGCATCTTTACTCACAATAGTATGGATGAGCCTACGAATATACGATTGGTTTGAAGCAAGGCTCTCAGGGGGGCGCTTGCCAAAAGATTAAGGATGGACCATGCCTCCATTAAAAATCGATACGAATTTATTTCAATTCTGTACGCCGCGTCAGAGACAAATCCTTGAGGCAATAGACCGTCTGGGCAGTGCTAAGGACGCATCGCTTGAATTGGGGTTAAACAAAGGCGCAGCCAGCGAGACGTTTATCGACGTTAAGCGCAAGGCGGCTAAGATGGGCTACTCGCCGGATCATGACTTCACACGTCCTGTGCCGGATGGCTATACCGCAAAAGGGGTATCGACCTACTATAACAAAGAAGGCAAGCCTACTGGTCAGTGGGTTAAGGCGTCACTGAGCCATCAGGCACTGGTGGACGCCATGAAAGAGGCAATTGATGGCTTTAAGGATGAGATACAGCCGACCATCCCTATCCTTGCTCCAGCGGCCTCTGAGGAGCATCTGTGCAACCTTTACACATTCACTGATTACCACCTTGGAATGTTGGCGTGGCATAAAGAGGGCGGCAGCGATTGGAACCTAGCCATCGCAGAGAAAACGATTCTGGCTGCGCTGATACAGATGGTCAATCAAAGCCCAAATGCACACACATGTATACTCAATATCCAAGGCGACTTCCTGCATACGGATGGCAAGACGCCTGTAACGCCAGCGTCAAAGCACGTTTTGGATGCTGACAGTCGCTTCCCTAAGATACGGCGCTCTGCGATCCGCATCATCCGCTCGCTGGTGGCGATATGCTTGGAGCGCCATCAAGAGGTTCGTTTGATTATCGCTGAGGGCAACCACGACGAAGAAAGCGCCGGATGGCTGTCAGACCTGTTCGCGGTACATTACGAAGAAGAGCCTCGCGTCATTGTCAATGACAGCGTATTGCCATTCTATGTGCTGGAATGGGGGGCCACTATGCTTGGCGTTCATCACGGCCACAAGGTCAAGAATGAGAGCCTACCGCTGCTGTTTGCGGCACAGTTTCCGCAAGAATGGGGCAGGACTACTCGGCGCGAAATTCATTGCGGGCACCGTCATAGCAGGGATGAGAAAGAATATAATGGTGTGACAATTGTGCAACACCCTACACTATCTGCTAGGGATGCCTATGCAGCCCGTGGTGGCTGGATTTCAGACCGTGCGGCTTGGGCTATAACGTACCACAAGAAATATGGTGCTGTTGGCCGTGTAATGATTACAACTGAAATGCTGGAGGACTCAGAATGAACAAAGTATTTTTTGACAAGTTGCGCTCCACCATCATGGCTCCAACATTAGACGACAACGAGGTCACAGGCACAACGGCAATTCTGGAGGCATGTGCGGGCTTGCCATTGCCTTGGACTGCTTATGCTCTGGCCACGGCCTACCATGAAACGGCGCACACCATGCAGCCGATCAAGGAGTATGGCGGCGATAAGTATTTCCACCGGATGTACGACATCGAAGGCGCGAGGCCGGATTTGGCAAAGCGCAATGGCAACATCCATCCCGGCGATGGGGTTAAATTTTGTGGCCGTGGCTACGTCCAGCTAACTTGGCGATCCAACTATAAGCGGGCTGGCGATAAGTTGGGCATGAACTTGGTGGAGACGCCATACGCCGCCATGAACAAGGATGTGGCAGCGCGGATTATGCGCGAGGGCATGAAGGACGGCTGGTTCACAGGCAAGGCATTCAAGGATTATTTGCCATCAACTAGATCGGCCACTGAGGCGGAGTACCAAGCCGCTCGGCGCATCATAAACGGCATGGACAAGGCTGCATTAATTGCCAAGTACGCCATGCAGTTCCAGTCGGCTTTGATTGACGGAGGTTGGGAATGATTAGTCTACTGTGGACACCAAACGGACGCAGGGCCGCTGCCTTTGGCGCATTGCTTGGCGGCTGTGGCATTATGACAATCTTTGCTGCTGTCGGCGTCTACATAGTAAAGGGAAACGCAACGTACAGCTTCTACCTCGCACTGGCTGCTCATGCGCAGATACTGCTTGGCCTGACTGCGTTTACTGCCTTGTTTGTGAAAAGAAGCATCAAGGCTGGCAAAGATGGAATTGAGATCACTGATGCTAACTAGGTTCATCCCATATCTTCGCCTAGCGCCATATGCTATCGGAGTCATATTTGCCCTTCTGGCGGCAGTGCAGTGGCAAAGCGCAAGGCACTGGGAGAAACGCTACATAGCGTCTGAAAAGACTGTGGCGCAGTATGAGGTTGCACAGGTTGCGGCTACACAAATCAACAAGGCGAGGGTTGCGCAGATTGAGCGTGATTACGCCATTATATCAGAAAAGGCAGAATCCGATTATGAAAGACGTATTGCTGATAACCGCGTGGCTCTGTCTGAGTGGATGCGTAAACAAGCCAATAAAGGTCATACCAGTAGCACCGGAGCAAGCGAAGTCGCCCCAGTGCCCGGTGAAGTTGTGTCAGGAACCGAAACGGCCATCGTTCCTGTTGCCGATCTCGAAATAGTCGCTGACGCCTACGCCCAGCTTGATGCGCTCAGGGCTTGGGCGTTGGAGGTTGGTAAGGTTACGGACAATCTCGACAGCCCTCGCTGATGTGATCATCTTGTAATCAGCCCACGACCCACAGGCGCACTCGTTTTCTTCGTAGGCAAAGCAGTCGCACTTCTTGGCGTCGGTTTCTAACGCATTTGCGGCGGCTTCGATGCCAGCATCATAACCTGACTGCCATTCGGATGCGGGATACATACACCGCTTTGACCCGCAACACCCTTCATCTCCGCAAGAACCACAGATAGGGCAGTAAGGGGACGGCTCAGTTTCCACTGACAGTTTATTTTTGAGTCGCTCAATCTCCGCCGCAAGCGCATCGCTCTGTGTGGGCTGGCGTAACTTAGCTACAGCGACCGCAAAAGCAGCTTCCCAACCCCTTGCCTCAATCTCAAAATCAAGGTCTTCGGTGTAATCAGTGTCGTTGTAGCCCTCGGAGCAAACGGTTTCGTATGTGAAGCGCATTTCCTCAAGCAAATCAGCATCGCTCTGTGTAGCAACGCCCACGACACCGCACGGCAAGCCGCCACCCCCACCAATGCGGTCAGGGCCAGCCGCTGCCACACTGCTCTGTGTGGGCTGGCGTAGGGCTGATAGTGCTGCTTGGGCTTTGTGGCCATAAGATGAAAGCGCGTAAGTGGCATCGCTACAAATCTCAATACCGTCAGCCTGAGCCAGCGCCCTAGCCACCCGTTCTGCATCGCTCTGCACAGGCTGCCCACCGGAGCGGCTGCCGTCTGTGTGTATGCGTCCGTATTCAGCCATCGTTCTTCTCCCTTATCTCAAAGCCACTATATTCCAGTGCGGCGGCTTCAATGCCAGCGTTAAAAGCAGCACGCTCTTCAGCCACCTTTACAACGCGCTCGAAACTTTCATTTAATGGAAGTTTTTGGTAATTGTTGTCTGTCATTCGCCCTCCCCTATATAGTCCAAGATCCGCTTAAGCGCCTTGATGTCTTTCTTGTATTGCTTAACATCATCGGGATGGACGTAGTGATAGGAGAAGTTGTTCTCGACCGTCTTGAGTGTTTCCTTCAGCCATATGCGAACAATGTCGTCCAGCTGATTTATATCTAGCTTTATATCAATCGTCATTTGGTTTCCCTTTCAAATGTTCGTCATAAGTCCGCAGCCAAGGTTGGCCTACTTCTGGGGTGGTTAATGCGTTAAGAGCTGCATCTCGCACATTGCGCTGAAACGCCCTTCGCATGGCATCGGTATATTCAAGGTCTAGCTCCTCTGCGCACACTCCGCCGGGGGTTTTTTATTATTGGTCACAATCCTTTTTGCCTTCGGACAGGCGGGCTATAATCCAATCGATGATGCGACGGATCATTTGCTTTGTTCCTGTTCTTTGCGTAGCTGCTTTATCTCGTCGGCCATCGCACTTTGAATCTGTTGAAGCAGGTGTGTGCTGCCATCGTAATAGCCACGGTCGTAATGCGCCTCTGCTTCGGCCCGCAGCCGCTCAATCTCCGCCGCTTGGGCTTCGATGCGGTCGGCGGCTTCGCTGCACATAGAATTTGGGTTAACCAACACACTAAGTGGTCGGATGCGCAGCCGCTGCACTAAATCGTCTGTCATTTGCTTATATTTCCTATATCTCAAAGCCAAGGGCGTCCAGTGCGGCGCAAATATGCTGCTCAAGAAAATGGGTAAACTCGCCGTTATATTTGTGCCTCTCCCATACCCATCGCGTTTCTTGCAACGCTTCCCGTAGTCGTTTGTTCTCAGCTGTGAGGGCTTCTAGATGGGGTTGGCCGGTTGCTTGCACCGGTGCTGCGAGTGCTGTGCCTATTTCATGAAGTGCTGCAAACGCGTGGCCAGCCTCCGCGCTATCGAGATTGTGGTCTGACAATATATCTAATAACCCATTGATAGCCTTACGCGCCGTCTTGAGCGCATTAATTTGGTGTTCCTGCTTTGCATCGTCTGTCATTTCAGCAGCCCCCGTGCAATGCAAGCCTGTCGCAGATGCTCCTGTTCCTTGCGGCGCTCTGCAAACGTCTTTCCATCTGCACCGCGCAAAGGCCATGCGCTGTCCGATGATACTCGGTGGTTCTTGCCCATAGGGGCTGCTTGTGCTGGCTTAATCATCTGCCAATACCTCCGGCGCTGGTTGCAGCCCTTCCATAAATTTCGCCCATACGGCTTTTGCGCCAACCATGAACGGGCCATCGTCCTGCTCACCATCTCTGATTTGGCGGATAAATTCTGGATTGCCGTGCGTCATTTCAACGCGGTCTGCTACAGTGTTTCTGAGTTCGTTAAGTGTCATTTCAAAATATCCATCCTAGTTTCTTGAGCCAATGTTTTTGCACTTCGCCTTCTGTGCGATCCGCGTGATACTTGAACAAAGCAATAGCCAGTGGATCGTAACCGCGTCCCTTATGTGTCCTTATAGGCTCGGTCAGCGGCAATGGCTTTTGTGTCGAAATGCTATTTTTGCGAGGCACAGAAAACGAGGCCATAGCTTCGTCCAAATCCTTCATGGTGTACTTCGTGCCATAGTCTCTGTTGATATGGGCAAGTACTGCTTTTCTGTCGCTGATGTAATTACAAAGGTGGCGGGCCTTCATTCTTATTTCATGTATCATGTTGATAATCCTTAATATATTCGCTTATTTTTAATTTGGCGTCTTCAGCGCCAAGGCAAATAAAACACACATAACCCACAGATGCAAGATAATTTATCCAATCTTTTTGCTCTGGCGATAATCTGCCGCCTTTTACCCGCTTCATTTCGATCCATAACTTGAGCGCAGGGATGAAAAGGTCAGGAACGCCGGGGCTTACACCTTCGACCTTTAACTTGGCGGCAGCGGCCTTGGATCGTTGCCCCCCGTTCGGAATCGCAAATATCCGCATTGGCCGATATGTCTGGCGGAACCACATTACGACTTGGCGTTGTTCTTCATGCTCTGTTGGTATTCTATCTGTCAAAACGGAACCTCCCATGACCAAGTGGCGCACTGCCCCTCGCTATTAACAAAATCGGCTGGAGGATACATATTGAAAGCAAAGCACTTTCCATCCCCCGCAAAATGGTCACAAGTGTGGCAACATTTAGGCGGACCAGCGTTCATCCATTTCTCATACTGCACCAAAAAGTCTGGCTTAGGCAAACGTTTCATTATCCCAATCCCTTGTGAAAACTCTATAATATGCGCCATCTTTTTTATAACTAATCCGACTTGGCGCTTTGCTTTTGTTCAGACGATCCGCCCAATCTTCCAGCAAATCGACACCATCAAAAGATGCTCCAGCTTTCTGAGACATCTTAACCAATTGCGCAACCGCCCTTTGTCCGGCGTATCCATCGTGCGTAACGGGCAAATACTCAGTCACTACAGGATCACTTAATGCGCCATAATATGCCACGACAAGCATGTCCTTGCCACTGGTTTTACTGGTGTGCTTGCGCCACGACCATGAAGTTAGTTCCATTTCAAAGCCAGTACTCCCCATAATGTCGTCATTATGCAGCTTTAGAACCTTCTTCTCAGGCTCAGGAAACGCCATGCCACAGGCCGGACATTCCTTGGCGCTTATGGCCACAAGTTCATCGCAGTTGTCGCATACTTTAACTGGAGCCTCACCACCGCCACGCCCTTCCTCACCCTTGCGTTGAGGTGGGGTAACGGCAATGATTGGCCCATGCGTCCGCACAACTCCGGCGAAGTCAAGCACAAGGCAATGATCCGTATGTTCCTTTAACCGCATACCTCGGCCCGCCATTTGGACATACAGGCTGGCGCTCATTGTCGGGCGAAGCATGGCAATCAGATCGATGTTGGGTGCGTCAAAGCCAGTCGTAAGCACATTGGCATTTGTAAGCGCCTGTATCCGTCCAGCCTTAAAGTCAGCCAGTATATGCTCACGTTCTTCCTTTGGTGTTTCCCCGTGGACACAGGCCGCGTTGATACCTTCTCTCCTAAGCGAACTGGCTACGGCATGGGCGTGGTGGACGCCAGTGCAGAAGAATAGCCAAGACTTACGATCCCCTGCCAAGGTAATAACTTCCCTGACAACGGCATCGTTGTTCTCGTCGGTATCGACTGCCGCTTGCAACTCGCTCTCAATAAACTCCCCGCCACGCTTGTGGACGTTTGACAGATCGTAATTGGTCTTGGTGACCTTGGAACTGAGCGGGGCAAGAAAGCCCTTCTGAATCAGTTCCTCAATCGACACTGGGTCGAGCAAATCATCAAATATGGCTGGCTTATCCGTAATCAGACCATGCCCCAAGCGATACGGTGTAGCTGTCAGACCAACCACTCGCATGGACGGATTGATAACCAGCAAAGCATCCAGAAATGCGCGGTACATGCCGATTGCCTTGTGATTGACCAAGTGGCACTCATCGATGATGCAAATGTCGATGTGGCCTACTCGGCTGGCCTTGCTGTGGATCGACTGAATGCCAGCGAAGGTAATGGGTTCTCCCAACTGCTTCCTGCGCATCCCAGCCGAATAAATGCCCATAGGCGCACCCGGCCAATGCTGGCGCATCTTCTCGGCGTTCTGTTCAATCAGTTCCTTTACATGGGTCAGCATCATAATTTTAGTGTCAGGCCAATTCTGCACAGCATTCTTACAAAATGCCGCAACAATATGACTCTTGCCCGATCCTGTCGGCAGCACCAAGCATGGGTTGCCTTTGTTCTTTTCCATCCACTTGTATAAATCGTCAATGGCGCGTTGTTGGTATGGTCTAAGCATCGTTAAACAAATCCTCTTGAGTTTTAATCCAACTATGCGGACACTGCATTGCATCCCAACGCGATACCATTTCTTTTGGACCGCGCCTTGATTGAGCGTGGTTTCTGGCAACGTCGGTGCTATCTACACTCGCAAATGGATATTCCCATTTAACGCACTGCATCCCACGAAGCATATGAATCCAAGGTGTGCGTTTATGACGCTTATTTATTTCATCAAACGCACGATCTATTCTGCGCCGCCAATCAACAGAGCCAACAATCGCATACTGAGATGATGAGCCAAAACATATTTTAGGCCAATTATCCAATAGCATCAGCATCCGGTCTATTGGTTCGTGCATATGCCAAACGGGAGCGCCCCTATCGCCATGCGGCCAGTGCGTTATAAGCTCGTCTTGGATATTGGCGTCACCTTCAATATCATCTGGAATAACCGCCCATGTCGTAGGGTAATCAAGCCAAATATCGCACCAATCATAATATGCGTTCCAATCAGTATTCTTGCCGCTTTTCCACTTTGTAAAAGCACCGTTGTCTAGCATTACAGATTGGCCGTGTTCGTGCGCCCTTTTTATATCCTGTGGGTTTGCGTGTGAGACGCAGTAATGACGCCCAGCGCACTCCATGAAAGCAGACATTGGCGTTATTGGTGTGCCGTGATAATGTATGGTCAATCTCTTATCCACTTCGCGTAAATACCTTCAAGTGGGCGGGTGACATCAACAGCGGCGGCGCGAAGATCAACGCCAATCTTTTCAGCAAGGTCTTCACCCCAAGCATATTCATCATCAATCACACTATGATCAAATTGCAAAAGGTAATCCGACAGCATCCGCTTACGGCGCTCTGCATCAAGAATTACATCGCCGTTGGCATAATGCCAGACAATAACTTGCCATGTGTGGCCGTGCAATTTACCTTCTCTGCTGTAATGTGCGGCTGAAATAACTCCGCTTACACCTGTCATTTTCATTATCTTACTCCCCAAAACTTATGCGCTTGGATGTTTACACGCCAGCGATAATCAATCTTTACATAATTTATAGTTGCTTCCATGTTCCTCTGTATATCTGGTCCATCTTTAGGCGAAAGCCACAAGTGCTTTGCCTTAACTTCGCTTCGCGCTATGTCTGGCAGCATACCCTGCTGAGGAAATACTAACTTTAATTCGTCAGCCTCACGAACAATAATTTTGGTATTTGCTTTGGGGCTGACACAAACCCAATCAAGGCACTGCGGTATAGGTAAAGTTCCGTTGGTTTCTATAGCCACAAACTTATGGCGGCGCTGCAAGGCGCGAACCAGTTCATGATCTAATTGTAGGGCTGGTTCGCCACCCGTAAAGATAACCATACCGGGGTATTTTACACACTCGGCAACAATATCTTCTCGCGTCATACGCTGACCGCCAATAAAATCTGTATCGCAAAATTGGCATATGGCTTTGCTGCGATCTTCCTCTCGACCAGACCACAGATTGCATCCAGCAAAGCGCACAAATATTGCAGCTTTGCCCATGTGAAAGCCCTCACCCTGCACTGAATGGAAGATTTCTTTTATTGTATAAATTTTAATCATCCCACCACCTCTGCTTCAGGGAACATCGCTTTAATCGACAGCACCACAGGATCATCCATAACCTCTGGGTTGGCGATGATCTCGCTGCTCTTGTAGCCATCCTTGCCATTTACAATCCACTTGTCGCCAATCTTCCACTTGACGCTGTGACCATCATCTGAGCCTTCCATAGGCCAGTGGACCATGTCTGGATGCAAGATGTGGTCATCACAGCCTTCGTGCTGAAAGTCCTCTGGGATGTTATCAGCTTCATGGCGTTCACACCGCCATGTGGAATCCGCCATTGCAGTGCTGTGCGCACAGGTGCGGCAGTTGATCCGCTTGGTCGGTTCCTGCTTGTGGCAGAAGCTGTGCGCCGGACAGAACTTGCACTGATACCAGCTTGGGTCGGCGCTGACAGGCTCCGGCATACGATCTGCCATAGCTATACGCTTCCCGCGTATAATTGCATCTTCAGCCACCTTCTTGTCGTACTTGACGCGCTCGGTGTAGATGCGGTCATCGTCCTTGCAAACAGCCAAGTAAAGTGCGCGGTTTATCTGCGTCCCGTGCATATAAACTTGCATCTGGATAAAGTGCATGGGCTTGGATTTCTCCACGCCGTTCTTAACCATATCGTCGAACGACTTCTTGGAGTGCGTCTTGAACTCGGCCACATGACGCGCCTTGGGAGCCTCTGGGACGCCCTTTTCAACCACGCCATCAAGACTACCACTTACATGGTTTCCGAAGTCCACACGCCTCTGGCTGGCACGAATGTCCATGCCTATGGCGCGAAGGTCACTAATGATGACATCTTCCTCTTTGTGGCCCCGGCGGAACAGGCGCAGGATGCGGCCATCGAAATCCTCAACTACAGCCCAGCGGAAATTTATCCAAAGCCACCTGTCGCAATGATGGCCCAAGAGGCTGACGCCCATGTGTCCGCGTGGCTTGGACTTCTTGCTTGCGTGGTATTGATCTATCATCATCGCGATGTTATTAATCGGTTCGGGCAACTTGCTCATTATTGCTCTCCTTTCCAAAACTTCCCCCGCCCTAGTGATAGAGCGGGGGTTTTTGTTTACTTAGCCCAAGGTGGCTTTGCGCCGCCGACAGATGCGGTAGGCTCTGGAGCAGATGTTGCCGCAACTTGTGGCAATACGCCTGACGCTGACTTGAAACCGCCAACTTCATTGCGGGCATCGTAACCATTCGATGCTGGCTTAATCTTGACGCGGACGACGATTGGAGCGCCTACTAGTTCATCGCTGTCTTGAATTTTAGACAAGCCAACTGCCCGCATAATCTCACCAAGTTGCTGACGAGCAATTTTCTCAGCATCTGGGTTTGGGTTGCGGACGTTAATTGAGCCAAAGACTACACGGCCTTGCTGCGTTGGGCCTGTAATGTCGTAACGCATGTCAATCTTATCACCCGTGCCAGCCTTGGTCTTGGTCAGTTCGGCCTTGGTGATAGTGGCGCTGTACCAGCCCTCTGGAATCAAATCGAATGAACGATCCGCAACTGGAAGGCTGTCTGTCGAAAATGTTTCACCTAAAAATGCCATGTAATTAATCCTTCTTTATGATTGTGAATGATGGACGCCCCGGCGTTGAGGTAATGGCGTCCAGAAGTAGCGTGGTGATGGTTGGGTCAGTTGACTTCCATACCGACGCATTTATCTCCGGCTTCCACCGGAAAAGGCACTCAAGATGCGCCAGCAAACCATGCTCTGCCGCAATCTCTTGTAATTTGTCGCTGTTGATCTTGCGATTAATGCGGCCTTCGACCTTAATCTTAAAACCGTCGGCCTCATAGTTTGCGGTCTTGTCTAGGTTGGATGGGACGTTAAACTGCGCCACCATCTGATCCTCAATCTCACGGCGCTCTGCCGTTGCTTCAGCCTCTCTGGCTTTGGCATCTTGCCATTGTTGGTAAATGTTCATCACGACACACCACCAATCTTGCGAATGATTTCACCAAGGTCAGGGGACTCCCATGCCGCCAACTTACCTGAGCGATCCTTGGCCAACCACAGTCCATCGCTGTCGCACATAATGGCGCGTTGGGCATTTCCGTCCGCGTCACGCTCGACCCGAAGCGCCAGAACTTCGTCAAAGAAGTATGGCAGACCCTGCGTCAGAGACTTCCCCGGCATTGATGGGTTGTAAAGCAACTTGCCCATTTCGTCGGTGGACTTCTCCAGCTTGGCGCTCATGTAGACATGCTTACCGGGAAGGTCACGGAACGCACGGATCAGTTCCTGCATAGTGGTGTTGAGTTCGCCATAAGCAGCGCGGCCATCCTTGTTGGTGCGCAGTTCATGCTGAAGGACAACCTCGGCCACTTCGCTGATACTGTCGAGTGCAACGCTTTCAAAG
>Ga0247722_10000546_pt1 | contig 22660 bp, 7 predicted proteins | sample MSEWelMarce3H_FC_FD_189094 | JGI IMG/M metagenome (GOLD analysis project Ga0247722, IMG submission 189094) | Subsurface sediment microbial communities from gas well in West Virginia, United States - MSEEL Well Study Marcellus 3H_FC | ecosystem: Environmental > Terrestrial > Deep subsurface >... | reverse complement strand
TAATTATGATAGTTGCCAGCTTCATCTTTCAATCTTACATAAGTATACTTTTTATTACTTTCATAAAAAGAAGGACTGAATGTGTAAGAAAAACCATCTAAAGAAGACCCAACATAATTGTTAACTACATTGGAAATTGATGTAATATTTGTTGGTCTATAAATTACCGTATTTGGCACTACGTCCATAGATCCAAAATCTGTTGCATTATCCTTCCATAGTAAACTAAATGTAGGGGTTATACCTCCAGATATTTCCTTGACAGCTAATTCCAATTTAACTTTATATAATTGTTCTTCAACAAACTCTACTGTGCTAGTAGAATAATAATCAGTAGTAGTATTTGTAGTAATATTGTTTTCAGTAGCCCATAATGACGCTGGTGTCAATACATTTTCATCTATGGTTAGTCTAGACGGCGAGTTTGTTTTAAGAAGAAACTGATAGTTTGTAGTATTAGGAGACTTAATCAAAAAATCTAAAGTAGCAGTGTAATAAGATGAACCTATTCCAGAAGGTTTAAGCGTATTAAAATTAACAGTGCTTAATGAACTTTGAAGTGTTTGTCTTTGGATTAAAGAAAAATCTCTGTCATTTTTATAATCAGTTGAGCCTGCTGCAGCAAATTGTTTGTAGGTTAAGTTAGAATAATTTTCAGTATTTTTTGGGAATACACCCTCATACCATACATCCAAGTTTTTAACGTAAACATGGAAACTATCGGATAAAGAAACGAATAAAAACTTACCTGCAGCATCATCACTAATATTAACAATTTTGAAATCAGTCCCAAACTCATTTAAGGATACCCATGAAGAAGGGTTTGAATTAGAATCATATGTAAGTTTGTATACTGTACCATTGCTAAATCCAGCAACAATTGTGTCAAGAGCTGTAGAGTAAACCATTGATAGAGTTTCATCAAAGCCAGAAGGGTTGTCTATATTGTTTATGTCTGCTCCATCAAAGGTATAAACATTTCCATCAGCACTACCAGTAAGCCCAGATGTTGCTATATAAAGTAAGCCCTTATTGGTAGCTAAAAGTGAAACTTTATTTTCAGTAAATGAATTAGAAACTAAAACAATTCTTTTATCTTGATACTTATATAACGAAGCATTCTTTGACGTTGTTTTTTTAGTACCGATATATAAAGAACCAGCATGAGAAATTAATGCTGTAATAGGTGGTAATAAAACTCGAGTTGAAGTGTCTAATGGATTTTTAGTGTTAACAATCGTCCAATAGTCTCCTCTGGAAGACTGTAATAAGTATCCCAATCTTGTTCCAGCATAGATAATAGAGTTATGAACAGTAGTGCATAAAATAGTATCACCGACAGCTAAAGATGTATTGGTTGCATTCCTTATTAGCGATCCTTGAGAAACATTTATTTCATTATCACCAAAAATAGCAACCTGGTTTGATGATGGTGAAGTTAATAATTTAGGCTGACCGTATGTGATTCCTGTATGCTTTTGCCATAATCCAGCTTCGTTTGTTACATTCCAATTGTAAACTGTTGAGCCCTCAGTAAAAGGTGCCCAGCCTCTAGGATTAGACCCTATGAAATCATCAGCATCTCTAAAATCAGAAAAATGAGAAACTTGAACTTCAGTTACATCAGACCAATCATCAATACCAGCAATAGTTAAAGTTCCACCAGTTCTTTGAAGAGTGTTGTAGTCACCCTTGTATACTACTCTAATATTTGAGAGCCTTGAAGATGTAGTGAACTTGTATCTAATAAAATCAATAGTTGTAATATCTGATACATTGATGAATAATGTTTGCCACTTAGCTGTAGGAGTTGTTTTTATTTCAACACTATAATTTTTAGAGACAGAAGAAGTTACACCAATATCTATTGCACTGACCAAAGGATAAAGATATGTTTGACTATCTGGAGTAAAGTACATATTTAAAATATATGCATCACCAGAGCCAATTCTTTCATATTTTGAGATATTTGAAGATCCACCAAAATTAGTAGCTTCATAAAGATTTTTTCCCAAAATGTCTTGTGCCATAATGGTATTTGAAATAGCTGAACCATCTTTGAATGAGCTTACAAAACCAAGATAACCTACTTGTTTGGCTGTTAGTCTTCTCCAAACACTACTTTCAAAAACAGCATAACTATAATCATCACTTGATTTTACTGGTATTTTTATATCACCACTAGAAGTTACACCGGACTTAATAATTGTTTCAAATGACAAAACTACCCAATAGATAGTTTGAGAATCTAAAGTTACAGGCAAAGTTGGAGTAATTGTAAAGTCTTGATAAGAAGCGGTAAGTTGATCGTACTGAATAAATCCAAGATCTTTAATTTTATTGTTAGGAATATCGCCAGTAGTATTGGAATAAAGCGAAATTGTAACTCTTCCAGCAGTATTTCCTATTGCAGGATCAGCACCGATTTGAGTATATTTCATTCTTAAAATGAATGACTTAACTACTTGACTGGTACTGGATAAAAATTGCCAACCTTCCACGGATGCTGAAGTAAGTAATAAAGTTCTATCAGAAAAGCCGCTCGTACTAGTATCTACGGGTGCGTAAGCTGAAAATGTTCTTACTTCAATTCCATCATCTGAATTGATTTTGTCATTTACAATAATAAGTCCATCTGGCGGTGTAGTATCCAATATAACTTCAGCGGATGGATATGCTAATTCTCTTTTAAATAAATCAGTGTCATCAGTAAAAAATGTATTAGTATTACCAATATTTTGTTCACCAGAATCTAACGCATTATTCCAATCAACAGCATCAAAATAAAGTGGATCATATTCACTTACATTATTAGTGACATTAATTGCATTGAAGCTGCTTACTGATGTTGTATCTGTGTCTGTTAAATTACCACTAAAATATTTGATAGATACAGTATCATTGGAATTAATTTTTACATAAGTTTTAAGTTTAACGGTTGATTGTTCTACTTCAGTTCCAGTAGGGTTTAAAACTGTTGCTGATTTGACACTTACAATTACATCATTAACATAAATATGAAACCCAGTAACTCCCGTTGATGGAAGTAATGGCAATGTTACAATACCAGATAAAGCTACATAAATTGTATATCCATCTGAAAGCACATAGGTATTACTTGTATCTAATGCTACTGTAAATGCCTTAAAATCTTGGCTTGGGTTATTATCTTCCATTATGCTTATCTATTTTGATTATACTTAATAGAGCTGTATTGACCACTTAAATAAAATGCATTATCAAAGCTTTTAGCAGTAAGCGCTCTTACAATTCCTAAGATATCTCCAGTATTGGTTTGAATCTTTCTTTCAAATGAAGAGTTTTCTTTAATCCAGGTTTCTTTGTCTGGCGAATAATAGAAAATCTTTATTTGTCTATCGTCTGGATTATCTGAAAATCTGTTAGTATTTAGACCATCACAAATTGCATATAGTGTGCCATTATGAAAAGTTAAAATCCTAGTTCCACCAGCAGAAGGAAATCTCCATGAGTTGTGAAGATTCAATACTTTTTTACTGTTCGGATTGTAAGTACCACCTGCTATAAATCTTAGTTGAGTGTATCCAAACAAAGAATCATCATCAGTAGGAGTTAGTTTACCAATTTTAATTTTTGGTCTATCGTAATCAGAAATAGAAGTTTTAAAAGTATCAGCTACTATAAAGTTTTTGTAATCTAAAATAGGATAATCTTGATTTCCAGCCCAAACTTGAATATCTTTATCTTGAACTGTAATTCTCACTTTGGATGGAAATAAATTGATATTAAAGTAACTATCTTTATTTATAATTTGAACATAGTCTATATATGCATTTGTAGGTCTAGAACTATCCTCAGACAATCCGTTAAACTCTAAAGCAATTTGACTTATAGATCCATGCCAAGCTGGGCTTATTTCGTACAATACATAATCACTAGAGTTTTTGATATCAACACCAGACCAGTTTTCAAACTGCTGATTCTTATAACTCCATGACAATCTTATTTGACCTTTAGAAATTGTATATCCAGATTGTGCATTGATTTTAAGCTTGACAAAGACTTTAGTATTTGAGTTAACTTCAACATTTACTGAACTATTTAAAATATAAGGATTTCCCGTTGCTCCCAATGTTTCTAAATACAATACTTGAGTTTTTTTAGCAACATTGTCAACAGTATATTCGTCTTGCTCTACTACTGATAAAGCTTCTATTAGACCGCCAATTTCCCAATCTGATGTTGTTCTTGCATCATAAAAGTTCCAGTTTTTAAGAAAACCAAAACTTGGCAAATCAATGATAGCTTGACTGTTTCCACTTGATAATTTAATTTTTTGGAAATTAAACTCTAACTTATATTGCCTGTAACCATCAGATACCTCTATGCCTTGATAGCCCCGCTTTATGTCTTCAATCAAATCCACATAAGAGTTGTTTGCAAAATTATTACCAAAACCTATCCAATAAGGTTCGGCATCTTCATTTGAATATTTTTTATAACCAGCATTAAATAAGTCTAATTCTATTGTGTGTTGTGGTTTGTAAAAATTAAAGTTTCCAATGTAAACATCATTTGTATCAATAAGATATCTGGTGTTTGAATTAATACTTCCATTTTTTATAATGAATCCAACTCTAGTAGATGAGGCAGTGTTAAATGAAGCTCTTACTAAATTATAATTTCCTCCAGTAAAGGCTACTTTATATATTCCATTTTGTGATTCTGTAGTTTGATCTTTAAGTAAAACTGTAGAATTAATTGCTGTTTGGAATCCATCAATGACAGGAAGCGCAATATTGGTCAAGCTTACATTTTCAGTTGATGCACAGTCAACTTCATTAAAAGCTAATTGTGTAGATGTTTTATCTAGTACCTGTTCCCAGTCTGAACCTGTTGTAAACTCAAATGCAGTTTCAGCATTTGCAACACCAGTGACAAGCATCAAATCTTTTACTTTACTTGGATTAGAAAGATCATATAAAAACTGATGATTTATGTTTGAGTGAAATCTTGAATTAGTTACTCCGCCTTCAGTATAAAATTGCGCTGGTGAAGGGTCGTCAATAAAGCTTCTATCAAAAATTTGCGTACCCCATTCTTCGTCATTTAAAGGGTTATTGATTTTTACTTCTGAATATGACCAAACTTCAGGGCGGTTAGAAATACCAGCAAACAATTGATTATGACCCACTTCAAAGCATTGTATGTCGAATGTCTCTCTATCGTAATCTTCAATATTATCTGGAGTTAAAATATGAACTTCAGTGGATTCAGTTTCAGTTATTACTTGTTCATTTGCATCAGAAAGAAAAGACTCAGGAGGATTTAATTTACTTTCTGGGATTCTTGAATATATGCCAAATTGATTATTCTTCATACCCAAAAAGAGTTTATTAAAAGCTGAAGCCATGCAATTTACGCCTGGATTAGAAAGATCTCCGACTGCTTCCCAAGTATTGCCATATTGAGCTTCTGCTAATTCTGCCCTAAAAAGACTTGTGTCATCACTACTTCCAGCATACAAAAAAGGAATTGTTTCATGCGCAAATTGATGTATGCACAAAGCTGATACTGGTTTCAATACACCTGAATTGGCAAATTGATATACTTCTTTAATTCTAATTCCATCATAAAACCAAATCTTTCCAGACACACCACCCAAAAATAACCCTTCATCACTGCTTACTACAGACAAGATTGCTCTTTCATTTTGGTAAGTAAAGTCAATCAAAAATTGAGGTCTTTCTTGATTTCTTTTCCAAATTGATGCAACATTTTTCACCACCTTGACAGATACTGAAGTAGCACTTGTTACTGGGTAATCTGGGTCAAAAATTAATAAATTGTTAGATTCATCAATTCCAAAAGCATTATTATTAGGTGCTCCAGTGATTGTTATAGTGTCTGAGGAACTTAAAACTATTCTTCTGCCCACTGAGCCTGTATCTTGAGAAATTAGATAGTATGCAGTATTGTCATCATAGTCAGTGTTTTGAGAATTAAGCAGAGTAGCATAATTGTAAATAGTTTGCGTAATTCCCATCATATATAACCATGATTCAGAATCAAACTTACTTTGCCAAACTATGCTTTGATTAAATATTGTGCTACTCATTTATAGACTCATTACTTTTTAATTTTAATTATTTTATTCCATTTGACTTCAGGTTGTGTAATATTATTGCCATAGTCTCTAAAGGCTATTTCAACTTTTTTTACACCATCTGATTCATTGGTAAATAAAACTGGTGCATAAGAATTGTACATTTGCCAATTTGACCAGGTAGAAGGACCGTCATTATAGACTCTTCTAATTTTGAAGTCTTTAATACCAGAAACTGTATCTGTTCCATTAACTTTTAACCATGAATTAGTTTTGTTTGTTAATAAAACTTTATTATTAGTCTCCAAGTTATAAAACTCTATTGTTCCAGAAGGAGACTCTGTGTCAACTGCTGCTATAGCTTGTGCAACGAATGTGTATGGGTAAGACTCAGAAATATTACCAGCAAAGTCCATCAACTGAACCCATACTTTACGTGCTCCTGCATATCCAATGTTTTGTTGTGCAAATAAGTTATTAGAAGCACCGGCATAGTCGTAGCGAGAAGATCCGTGAAAGAAAACTGTGTATAGATTGTTGCCTTGATAGTTAGTAAAAAGATCCCAACTTTGCCATGGTTCAAAATAAATCAAACCATAATCAGTCTCTTTGGCAAATCTGAATGCTAGAATACCAGAGTCATTATCTGTTGCATCAATTTGAAAAGTTGCTGTTCTCACTGTAACTTTATCGTGCAAAGAAAGCGTAGGTCTAACAGCTAACGCAGAAGTTAAATCAGCTGGACCCTTTATATCAATATTTACAGGCAGTGATATATTTGATCCATCGCTTGACAATCCCGAATGTGATAATGCCGATATTCTTGTTTGCTGTATTGATAAATGTGTAGAATTAGATCTTCTTTCAGAATATCTTGCAAATAATTTAAACCATAAATCAGAAGCAAGATTCCATCCAGCATATCTCCCAGACTCTATTTTATTACCAGAATCATATTTAATTCCATTTGCTGTTCCTAAATCACATCCCATAGGAGTATTTACAGCAAGCCATATTTTATCACCGGCATCCAAGCTGAGTAAATTGTTAGCAAGAACAAATTGAACTAAATCATTATTGCTTTTGAGGGTAGAAATGGATGTAGAAATGGTTTCAGAATTAAATGAAATCCAATCAGTTAAAGGGCTATCTGGAACATTATTAGCTGAATCATTAGAATAAAATCTAATTTTAAACTCATCATAAGGAAAAGATGTTTCGGCAATTGTCCATTTTGATTTTATTTCAAGTAACAAAGGATTCATTGAAGTGGAAATAAAACTTGAGAAAGATGATATTTCTATATCTTTAAACCAAATTGTGTTATAGAAATATCTCTTATCTCCTTTTCTTTGAACAAACCAAATGGTATTGGCATTTACTGTTCCAGAGCTTACAGTTATCTTTTGATTATTTACATAAGAATCATAAATTGTAAATGTTGTATTATTAACTTTTCTGTAAATCTTATTGTATGTATTATCTATTTGGTCTTTAATAATTATTAAATCATTTACATTGAGACTAGATATTGAAACACCATCAATTGCGGTAGTTGTAGTCAAAAATAAAGTGCTTCCAACTAATAAGAGGTCTTCAATATTTCCACCAGCTGAAGCACAAGATACTATTAGGTTTGTAGTATTGCCTGGTGGAGGAGCAACATAATTAAATCCATTAAAGTCAGTATTAGAGCTCATTAAAACTTGCCCCAAGTATGGTTTGGCTTTACTTGCTCCCTCATTTGCCAACATGAAGGACCTTATGCTTTCTGGCTTATTAAAATAATCTTTCTCAATTCCAGGTAATGATCTAAAGGTTGCTTCATATATAAAGTTTTCATCAGAAATAGCGCCATAACTATCTTCTTTAAAACCAAACCCTACATAATATCCTAGACCGTTTGGATTAGGACTAAACTTTCTTGAAAGTTGAATATAACCTTCAATATTAGTTCCTCTTCTCAAACAAACCCAAGTTGCATCGGCTGACTTTCTTTGATTTGTACCAGCTAAGCCTTCTGGATTGAAATCAGTTATTTCTATTGTGTATGTATCATTTCCCGCACCTGTAACTGGCTTGTATGATCTCAATACATAGTTTGATAAAGAACTGTCTGAATTTCTTTGGCTTACATTTACTTCGTTTTTTATTGCACTAAATCTAACAACAAGTGTTTCAGTATTTGTGTAATCCTCAGATAAATTATATTCAGAGTCGCAATTAATTCCTAAAACACTTGCGTAGTTAAAATCTGCTGGTAGGTCTGTAGCAAAGACAACATAAAACTCATCACAATTATGTTGATAGTTTAGTGTTAAACTAGCTCTATTTGACAATGAAGGTTTTAAGAACTGAAACTCTTGATAGTTTGCAGCGTAAGGAGTGTTAACAGAAATATCTTGTATTTTTGGAACTGTAATTTTGTCAGTATCGTATATTGGAATTGTAGTAGATGATTGTTCAGAATAAGCTGCTTGTTTCATCTCTTCGTCAAAATAAACATCCCAATTTGAAGTAATAGATGATATTGGAAAGTTTAAACTTGTAAAATCATCATTCTTGCAATCACCCAAATCTGCTGAAATTATAGATGGACCAGAAGCAGAAACTATCTCTTGCACTCTAACAGTCACACCAATTGCACTTGAACCATTGTAAAAAACATTAAACTGTGGGTAAAAATCAGTTACTTGTGGTGGATGAGGTATTAGCGAACGAGATAAAAGGTAGCTTTTTTTATCAAGATTGGAAATATGAGTTGATCCAATGTTTTCAGTAAAATAGCTTTCAACTATAAACTCATTACTACCTGTGTCTTGTAAATAAGTTTCAAATATACCACCTTCTAAAATCTTTGGTGCTATATGGGCTGGTAATGTCGTTCTTTGATATATTGATGATTCGCCAATAGAAGCAGTTACATCATACATAAAAGATTCTGGAAAAGTCAAATCGCTTACATCAAGCCTGGTTACAATTTGATCTTCATCTGTAGCAGATTGAGTTTTAATTACATTGTAGAAAGAAATCGTATACCCATTACCAGCATTCGCAGTGTCTAAAGTATATTTAGATTGGACATAAAATCCATTATTTGTTGAGTCTAATGATAATCCAGTATCACCATCAAAACATACACCCTTGGTGTAAGATGAGCCGCTAGAATATAATCTAAAATTAGTATTTATATCTGCTGTTGATGGAGAATTATATGTAAAAGTAGTAGCTGGATTTGGAAGTCTAGTGCCTGATCGAGCAAAGCCATATGTTGTAAATGATAGTGCAGCTGTTGGATCTATAGCTGCAGTTCCTAGAGTTGTAAAAAATATGTTTGTATTTCCAATAGCTGAGTTTAAATTGTATGATCCAGTTAACTTAGCAACTTCAATAATGCTGCCAAGATATGAAGATGGTTCATTTGAATTAGTTTCATTAGCATCAGAAGCTCCTTTAAATGTAATTAAAGAATGTGCTCCTGTCCATCCGCTTTTTAGAGATGAATATTCTACTTGAGTTGGTGTAGTAGGATATTGACCTTCCCAATATATTTGATCAAAAACTCCACCACCATTAGGATATTCTGCTTGATCGTTTCCAATTGAAAGAACAACTTTGAAGTAAACAGTAGAGAGTCCACCATTTGCACTCAATGGCCAGTTATTGATTAAAAAATAGCCTGTCCCTGCAGCTGATGAAGTGCTTGTAATTGATGATAGTGAAGTATTGTAAAAATACTGTGGATTTAAATTAATTGTGTAATCTAAATCAGGATCATACTCTGCTGGCACTGCTGGGAAATTACTAATTATTAAAGTTGCAGATGGATCAAATTGTGGGTCATTAGAAATATAAAGATTTTTTATTCTAGTAGGAGTGTAAATGGTTTGTCTTGTTTCAGCATCTCTTACTTCAAACTTAAACTTTAAAAGGTTTCTATTAAGATCCAAATTGGGATCTTGGGATGATTTCTTATTGACGTAGATTTTACCAAGCTCAATGAACTCTGAATTGAGTGATTCGCTTCTTAAATTGTCAGGTAAAATTATCTTAGTTGAAAACGCCATTTAGAGCACCATATTATGTTTTTTGGGGAGATCTTTAATGAAATTATTCTCGTAAAAGACCTCTTAGCCCTTGACTAACTGATCAAGAAATCAAATTGTAAAGGTATATCTCTTTGTACAGTTACAGGAGAATAGACATCTAAGTACATATATCCATCAACATATTCAACATTATCTTGTATGCCTGATTTGTGAAATATATATTCAGCATAATAAATTGAAATGTTTTTGGCTGTGTCTTTATGAAGTAAAGTCATAGAAATATATTCAGCCGCTTTGACAGTATCTAAACCATTTGGAAGATAAAGTTTTAATTGACATTTAGAAGTAGATCCAATTGTAAGGGTTGACTCTAATATAGAATTACAAACAATCTTGAAATAAAGCTTCTTACTCATTTCTCCTAAACCAACATAATATGCATTCTTTTCAGATTCAGTGAGAAATGTACTGTCTTCAGCTGGAACTGTAGAAATAATAGGCACACCATGCCTTATTAATCTTGGTAACTTAAAAGCTGGATCTACTGAAGACGTAACTGATTTTGAAGAATTGTAATAATCAAAAATACCAATTGAAAATTCTGGCTCTCTAACTCCAAATGGAATAGTTGGTAATCCAGAAGGGCTAGTAAAAGCAACTACATCTGGAATATTTAATTTTCTAATTCCCGTATCTTTTGCTTGCAATTTAAGATTTGCATTATCATTCAACACTTTGACTAAAATTGCATTGTTAGAATTGAACTCAAACTTTCCAAAATCAATTGTAAGTTGTAAGTCGTCGTCTAAAGTTAAAGTCTTTTCATCAATTTGATTAATTTTTACTTCATCAATCTTAATTGCAAAAGAAACACTATAAGAAATGTCTTTACTTATTTCAAAAATCAAACTTTCATCTGATTCGATTAATACAGCTTTAACATTTTTTCTTAAATAAACTGTTGGGTTGAATTGATTGGTATTTTCTATAAAGTTATCAGGCGCAGAGACAAGCTTGATATCAATCTGTCTGTTGTTAATTGTGGTTTGTATTGATGGGTTTCTTGCAGATATATTCATGTCTTTACTCAGCTATCAAAAGATCTCCATTACTTAAAACATTCAGGCCTGTTGGTTTAGTAAGCAATCCTTTATTATTCCAAGATTTTACAACAGTTCCAGAAGTGTTTATTCTTAAAAGTTTTGAGTTTTTACCACTGTTAAATCTATCATCAACTAAAACATAATATTCGCCAGATTTTTCACTTGGGATCGCATAGACAGCGTCTCCTTGTAATGTAATGTTGACAATCGGAAAATCATCTGTATTTGTCCTTCTTATGACCATTAATTTTCCAAGAACTGTGGATGATTGAGAAGGTAAAGCTATTAAAATATTTCCATTGTTTAATTCATACGCTGAACCTAACAAGTCTTTATTGAATGGTACTAGTGTACTTGGTAAAGTCCAAAGAACACTATTTGCTGTGTCATAGTCAAAAGCAATTACAGAATTGATAAATGGCTGGGCAACAATATATTGATATGATTTATTCACCATTACAGAAATAGGATTAAATATATTTGCATAGTATATAGGACCTGTCAGCATATTTAATTCTATAGGAGTTATTTGAGCTACAGTTTGACCAGTTTTAGGAGGAGCAATTAAAGTTGTGGTGATGCCGTCTCCGTTATAATCAAATATCTCTGTTATATCTCCATCTGCCATTGCTTTAAAATCAAAACTCTGAAATCCTGAAAGTGTATTCTTCTTAGACATTGAATCAAATATTTCAACAGTGCCCAAAAGATTTGTATTTCCTTTTAATTCAAATCTTTTTAAAGAAGGGCTATCCAAAATATCCATTACATTTAAATCAGCTCTAACAGAAAGCGAACCTGGCTTACCCCCATCTCCTAAACCACTGTTAGTGTAACCTGAAGGTGGTCCAACTATAGTTCCTGGGGTTGATGAGCCAGTGCCAGAAATATTATTTGTATTGTTTGAAGACTCGCTGTCATTTGTAGCAGTTCCATTTGTTGAAAATGCACCAGACAATATAATCACTCTTTTATCGGTAGCAGAGGTTAGTAGTTTATTCATTTTTGATGTAAGTTTGATTACAACAGTAGATGATTTAAGACTAACTAACGGGGTGAGTAGTTCTACAGAAGAAACATAAGCTGTTTCATTCCCAGATACATCAAGCCCATCATAAATAATTTTTATTTTGCTTGAGTCTAATATATTTACACACTGAGAAAATGGAAGATATATGACTGCTATATCAGGATTATAATGAGCTGCTAAAACCATAAAATCCCTTTCAGATAATTTAAGTCTCAAATTACCTTGAATTATTTTTTTAACTATTCCACTTGAGTCAAAATGAATAATTCTGTCATTTGCAGTATCAGCATAAATCGCAGACTCATCCCATAATATTCTAAAGTCCTTAGGTTTATAAAAGCCATAATTTGTAGACTTATTGAATATTTGCCAAGGGGTTAAATAAGTTGAAAGGCTGTTGGCTGCAGTGCTATTATCACTACCATCTTCATAAGTAGATTTTGTTGTTGTTGAAGTGGTTTGCAATGCAGATGTAGCACTGCTTTTTGACAAGTATATCCAGTTGCCTACATCTTTTTTATCAAGAGTAAGAACGTTTTTAGTTAAGCCACCTTCAGTGTAATTAGCACCATATAAAATATTAAACTTTTGGTATTCACTTTCAATCCAGCCAGACTGATCATCTGCTATATTATCGTATTTTGTATTCCATATTCTACTTTGAGCACCACCAACTGAAGTGTAATCAATGCTCAATTCTTCAAACTCTGGCGTATTCAAACCCTCAGAATCTGCATAAAGATCAATAATAATATCTAACCATTTACCAATATTAAACTTTGAACTTGTATATGTGCCTGATCCTGGAAGTGTTATGCTGTATGACGATGGTGGCACAATTTCATATGTTCCACTAATTAAAGCAGCTTCTTCAGTAATGTCAAGAGCAGTTAAAGAATTTAAGTCATCTTCTGTAGCGCTGTCCGTTATCCTAGCAGATATTGTGTATGAAGTTCCTGCTGGGATTGTAATTTTATATGAATACAAATTAAGAGTAGCTGATGTGCTTCCAGTATCTAATCTAAATATATATCTAGCACTATCAGCATATAGGTATTCATTCCATAAAAACAAAGCTGAAAGATTGCCGTTTGATTCATTTAGCCTAGCTTCTTGCAAAATTGTTAAGTCATTACCAGCATTATCGACTAGTAATTCTGAAGCTGGAGCAACCAATTTTAAAGTTGGAGATGCGTCACCATTCCATCTTTCAGTGGAAGTATCATCAGTTTTTATATAGAAAGCAAAACCAACTACATTGACTCTGTCTGAAGGTAGCTCAATCATTTCCGAAAGATCTACATTAACAAAAATATCTGTTGCGTAATCGTCAGTGCCTTTTGTAAATATCTTTCTTGGAAGCGTTCTTTTAATTTCTAATGTCTGAACAGTTGCATTTGCTCTATCTTCGATAGTTTCACTGACTAAAGTCCCGTCAGATATTCTATTATCTGTTGGGTCTACTAATAAAACCATATAAATAGAACAAGCAGAATCGGTATCAGTTAAGTTGATTCCAAGACCAATATTAGTTACGTTACTCCAGTCTCTTTTAGTTGTAGGTATTGTAAATAAAGTATATTGTGTGTCAGTGTAAGTATCGTCTACGTTTCTTAATTTTTTGGTGTAATAATTCCAACCATAAGCTGTGTTCTCAAAATCGGAACCAGCGGCGTTTGAAAGAATTGTAAAGTTAATTGGAGTATCAATTTTAAAAATACCATCAGCATTATCATCTGTGGTGCCTTCAATTTTAATATTTGAGTTTACATATAATTCACCAATGTCTTTACCATTTATGTAATTGAGCATTGTAGTGAAGTTATTTTTTGAAGTAAAAAATACGTTGAATGCAGTATTAGAATCACTTGCAGCAGCTTCTATAAAGTTTACTGATGCATCATATCCAGCTCCAGGGTCGTCATATACATTAGCTTCTGTTATGTAAGCTGGTAAACCAAGGTCTCTAAGTGTGGTTGCTGTATCTGTGTCTCTACTTGGGAAAATGCCTGGAATATAAAACAAGGCATTAATTTGAGTAGAATCTGAATCTGATGCAAATTGTTTTTTCATAGCTAAAACAATCTGTAATCTGTTAGCCATAGATAAATCTGATAATCTATATGAACTATCAGGTAAAGATAGAGCGCCAAGTAATGAGTCTATTTGTGTGTGAGTTAGGGTGCCAATATTATCAAGAGTTTTATGGTCGATTTGTGGCAATCTTTCAGCTGATAATGTTCCTTTGGTGACTGTAGATATATCGAGGTTTTCTACATATTCTCCAGATAGTTTCCCTTGAACATGACTGGCTAAATTAATTGGGCTTGGGTTATTAGATCCACCAATATGTTTGTGTGAATTGATAATACCAGAAAGGGATGAAATAATACTAATTCTTACTCTTCCGGTAGTAAATGGCTCAATGGTAGTTGTTTCGCCAAAAGTGACAATAACACCACCTAATGAGACAAAATTATCTACATCAACGATTTCTACTAAAGATGTAAGAAAGTCAATGTCTTTGGTGACTGGTGTATTATCGTTTGTAACTGCATAAACCCAAACTGTTGCGCTTGTAATACCTGTTGGAAGAATAGGAAGAGCTACATCTTCGAATGTTGTTGTTTCAGCTGCCTTCCAAGAAACAAATCCTTTCCCACTAGATATTCTAATATTTTGAACATCATTAGGAATTACACTTATAACCCATGATGAATAATTATTGCCTTCATCCTCAATAATTCCATTACCAAATATTTGATAAAGAGAATATGTTTGGGTATCTATAGCACGAAAGCGAAGCTCATCTAGATCGAGTTCTTCGCTTAAATCCTGATTGGGCTCTAAATATCCAAGCCCATAAATTGGTGTCTTTCCCATAATTAATTAACTGGCTTATCTTCGTTGATTACTTTTGCCTGACCCCATCTTGAAGCTCCCCAAGTCAATGCATCTTGATTTGGATCATAGGTATCCCTTCTGTATTTAGACAGCATAAGATCATGAGCTAATTGAGACTGTGAATTGAGCTGAGCATCTCTTTGTTGCTGGTTACTTTGTATCTGATATTTGATTGCATCAGAAAGGTTGAAGAATTGAGGCATAGTAATCTCCTAATTCAATTATTTAAGATCGAAGATTGATTTTCCTTGCACAGTTGCTGTAATAATATTTTCTTTTTTATTTGCTTTATATGTTACTGAAGAATAAAAATAATTATCTGTAACCTTAAAACCACCATTCCAAAGATATTTTATATGAAAAGTTCCCATATGATGCAAAGGCCTAGTTACATAACAATTAAAACCAACCGTGTAATTAGGTTTTTTATTTATCTCAATTTGTGCTTTATGCCATGTTCTTAATGCCAATGTATCTGGCATTGCTTTTCCCCAGTTCTTCCAAATAGTTTTTTCAAAACCTACATAACCTACTACATTAAAATTTCCGTTTAATATTGGGTTTGGATTTTGGATAACAGGAATACGATCAAAAATAAAACCTTCGTATCCTGAGCCTTCAGCTATCCAATTACTATGATATCTTCCAGTGTCAGATTCAATTTGATATCCCCCTTCAGTTAACAGTCCATGCCAATCTGTTAAACGCTCATTAAATGTTGTATTTCTAGAATTAGCTTGTCTCAAATCGATATCAAAAAGTTTTAATTCATCTCTATATTTTGGGTCATATTTCCAGTCTAACTTTAAATACTGCCTGCTTGCATCATAAAACATAACTGGCCAAGCAGGTTGTTTATTCATTCTTGGCCCTAACATGTTAAAAACTTCTATGATATCTGTGTAAATAGGAGCTTTTATTGCATCTTCCTCTAAGGGAGTGTTTGATATGTTTAGGTTCATTCCTGCTTGAAATCCAGGATTTAAATTATCTACATCAAAGTCAAAAAATCTGTGGAAAGATGAATGTTCCATGATTCTTCTGAAGCAGTATTTATATTTAGCTCCATGGAAAGAAAGGAATCCAAATAATTTTGTATTTTTAAGGACATAAGACCCTACATCTATAGCAGAAACATTAGTTACACTTCCAGATGCAGTTCTGTTAGTTTTTAATTTGGTTATAAATCCTTGGAAAAAAACTTCTTCTTGCTCATATCCAGCAGAAAGCTCTATCACTAATTGATTTTGTTCAATTAAGGTAAGAATATTTACTCCATTGTAAACAGTATCTAACGAAAAAGCTACATCAATATTTGCTAGATTAATTTCAGCAGTAGACGATAATATTTTGCTGCCTTCATCAAACTGTGTAGACACAGACCAATCTTCTAAATATTTTGTAAGATTGCCGCCTAATGCATCTGTAATTGGTTTAAGTAATGACTTTGGAGGAGCTAATGAGTAACTTGGAGTATTTTCAGATTTAACAAATAAAGGGCCAGAGATTGCAGAGCTAAACTTAATTTGAGCATATTTACTACCACCCAATGATGTGTAATCAATTTTAAGCTGATCGTTCAAACCAGATCTTTGATCATGGAAAAAAGACACACCATTTTCTAATTGTGTTGAATATCCCTGGTATGGCTGCAATACAAAACTGTTTTCAATATGCTCAAAATATCTGTAAGTAAGAGTAGGTAAAGTATCGTCAATTAGTTGTGGGTCAAAATTATTAAAACATAATGGCTCAAACTGGAAATTTACTGAAGCATAATAAATATCCATATATATTTGTGCTTGTTCAGATATACCGTGAGTGTATTTGTCTAAAGGTTGATTTTTGTTTTTTGAACTTGGATAATTAGAAACCCAAGTGCTTGGATCTGGTGTAGTTCCATAAAGCAAAATGTCATTTAAAAAATGAAAATAAAGATTAATTTCATTTCCAGATGTAGCAATAATACCCAAATTAAACTTTGCTACTTGAACATTTGCTTGATTTATCATTTTTATTTCCACTTTTTCGTTAGGTACTAAAACCACTATGTACTTAAAAGCGTTTTGTTTATTGTTGATATGTGCAAACTCTTTTGCGTCTTTAGATGATGCTATGGAATCTATGACAATTTCAATTCTGGATTGTTTTCCTTGGATTTGTTGCTGAGGAAAACTAGGAAGTAGTTGCAAATGAAAACTTGAATTGTATGATGCTTTCTCCTTTACGTCAAATGAATATTTTTTCTGTTTAGCATCAAAACAAAATAACTTTGCATTTTCTTCAGATGTTCCATAAATAATATCACTTGATATCGTAAAAATTCTTTTTACTCTGCATGCATGATCGGGGCTAGTTACTTCTACAAAAGCACCATTGTTTATATCATCAACCGTGTTGATGTGAGGCGTGTATGGATCTTCAAAAATTTGTCCAGAATATTTTTGGCATTTATTTAAGTCTGTTGTCTTTCCATATATTTCAGTGATTTTCCAAATATTGTATGTTGTAAAAGCACTTGCATCATATAAATTAGATTTCCTATAAGGCATGAAAGGTTGTTGCGGTCCTTGCAACACATCTAATGTTGGAAAAACATTTTCTACATTACTGTTATTTCTTGGGTTATTATCAAACTGCGGAAGTGTGTTATATTGATCATTCCTTGGTCCCTTGATTAAATTAAATACTGGGTGAGGCAGAGCGTCTTTTTCAACATCAAATGCGCCAAAGGCAAATGTACATTTTGGAGCGCCAATAGCAGTGTTTACTTTAGGTATAAATCCACCATAAATACTTGGTACAGAACTTAAATAATCTGATGTATTTAATGTGTAAAGATTATTTTTTATCTTTACTTGAGAGGAATGCATCTTGTTATTTTGAGGTGAAAAGTTTTCTACATTTTCACTTTTATTTGCAGTGTAAAAACCCTCAGCAATAGGCTTATCAGGATTATATAAAAGATATAATCTGCATGTTTGCTTTAATTCTCTTGTTGGATCAATTATCATTATGATAAACCTTTGTAGTATTTCTTTTCTGTTACGTAAGAGTAAGGAATAATATTTCTTGAAACTATGGTATTGTCTCTGTCCTTATACCAGACAGACAGCGAACTAGACGTTCCTTTATTTTCAAGACTAATTCCAGCCCTCTGCAAAACAATATCTACTTTTTCATCTCTGTCATTATTATTCATTACTAAATATTTTTCTTGATTCAATGCATATACTAATTTATTTTTCTCATCTAGAGTAAAATTACCCGCTATTAGCTGCAATTTTGGATTAATGTTTGCGCCGCCAGGATAGCCAGAATAACCAGTTTTGAAATAAAATAATTTACTATCACACCAAAAAATTGTATGCATTACTCTTTTTACAGAATCATATTTTGAACTGATGCCATATATTTGAAGAGAAGAGTAAAGCTTTGGAAGTAATGCTTCAAAAGTAAATATTGTAAATTCTGGGCTTGCTTGACTTAAATTAAAACTTTTCGATTTAATTGCATACTGTGTTGAGTTTTTAACATAGTGTAATAGAAAATCATTAGTATTTAGCTTAATTAAATCTACATGTGTTGGAAGCAAATTGTCAATAGTCGCAACTTCTTCAGCAGTTCTTAAATCAATAAGACCAGGAAATAAGCTCAGATCTTCAGGTTTATCTCCAGCTAGTAAATAATTTCTATATTCATTCTTGCCATCTGTGGATACATTGACAGATCTATTAATTTTAAATATAAGAGATCCTGGTTGTGCAAATCCAGCTCCGTAAAATGTTTGACTTGCCTTATCAATTGCTGCTGTGAACAAATTGAAACCAGAAAATATTTTTTTAACTTCTTGCCCAAAACCTGGTGTTGTTGCATATCTTTGCTCTGCGGGAAGACCCCATCTTTTAGCGTCACCATCGTTTTGGTTTAGTGCAGCTGAAATAAAGTTGCCTTCCGAACTTACTGCTTCTGTCATCAAATAAATATGATCAGCACTATATGGGTTACCGTTTGAAGTTGAAAAGTTGAGCATTTTTGGTTTAGAACCATGTAAATTAGCAACTAATGACCCAGATGAATTATAATTAGCCACAGTATATTGATCAAGTGAACTTCCATATGAATTGACTCTTAATACATCAATCTCTCCTAATTCACTTGCACTTGATCTATTGCTAGAATAGGCCACAATAAAAGAGTCACTGAAGCCACTATTGACAACTCCAATTGAATCTTCCGCTAAATCTGCAACTCCATCAACCGTTCTGAATTTTGGCTCTGCACTTCCGAAGCTATGGTTTAGTCTTATCTCCATATCGGAAGGAAGATTTACATACCAAGTAGGTGAATAAAGTGTTCCCCTAAGGACATACGGCTCTTGAAATGTAACTGTCTTTGTGCCTAAGCTTTCTGGAGCAGCTATAAAATAAAATTGACTGTCTGCATCAGCGTCAGCTCCAAGAATTTTAGTTGGTGCTAACGGAAGGTCTTCATAATATGCTGGAGAACCTACTGCAGAGGGTGTGGAAGGAGAATTGTAAATAATTCTCTCTTGCTCAATTGTATTTTGCTTAATTTCTATGCTGTCAATTCTAAAACCAAACTTAATTTTAAGAATCTTATCGTAGTACTCTTTAAGTTCTGAATATGTGTAATTTAAATCACAATAAGGTAGATATGTTAATCTCAAAACAAATTGAGTTTCTGCACCATCAATTAAGAATGGGAAAGAGATATTGGCTCTATAGGAATATGTTTGGAATGATAATCCAACAGCTTTTAGCTCAGAAGATTTGAATAATCTGCTTACAACCTTGCCTTCAACATCAACAAGCAAACCTTCTATAATCAAATTAAAATCAATGCTTATATCACTAATCCTATTTCTTTTAACCTCAATCTCCCATGAGCCTGTATTAATTCTGCCGTTTTGTAATGAAACTACATCAGTTACAAAGTCAGTAATGATTGTTTTGCTTGGGCTGGTAGTCTTTGATAATGTTCTAAAAAGTTCTTCATTTATTGGTATATTTAGCTTGCCAGTATCATAATTTTCAAATGCATCTGGCTTTTTGAGAAGTGCTACGTCTTCAAAAGCATAACTATTTTCAGCACCAGCATAAGAAATAAACTTATTACTATATGGTATATAATCATAATTTTTTTCAAAATCAGTTGCATTTTCATAAGTGATAGGTATTGGTCTTTTGCCTGTCATGCTAGATGAAACTTTTAAAGAATCAGCTATTTTCAAATATGAGTTAGATGTAAAGCTTGTCTCCGATGGGTTTCTTATTGCATGAAGTTCTTTTGAAATAACTTGATATATTGGAGTTTCAAATCCATTCTTTTCAGTATCAAATGCAAAGTTAACAATAGTACCAGATACCCGACTTCCTGATGCCCTAACATACACACCAACAACTAATACTGCTTGATCAAAAGAAGCTTCTGGCATTGCTATAATTTGTTTATCGGAAATATATCTTGCTATTTCATATTGTGTAAGGTTAGTTGGAGAAGGTGGAGCTATTAAAACTTCATCATATTTTTTGGGTGATTTTTTTACTAATTTTGTACTAGTTGCAGTAGATTCAAAACATATTTCAGTTTCAGATCTGTAAGCTAATAAGTTGTTTTTTGCATAAGAATCTTTAGGAGCAAACCACATTCTAAAATATACGTGATAGTTGTTATTATTAAAGTTATTAATTGTCTGAGTTTCAAAAGAAGCTCTAAATAATCCCTTTGAAAAATTAATACCATTTTTTAAAGAGACTGGATTAGTTTCATCTTCCGCTACAAATGTTGCTATTTCTTGATCAAAATCTATAAGTCCAGGTTCTTGATTAATTGTTTGAGTGAAAAAGATTCTTTTTTAGAAAGTGTTGCAACTTTGTTCAGTTTCCAATATTGAGACGCAGGGTTGTCTTTTTTAAGTTTGGCATCTTCAAAGAAAACGTATCTTGCTTGCCTTTTACCAGCTTGAATACCTAAAAGTGTAAATTGATAAGCTGAAAATGGTGTTTCTAGTCCCAAACCTCCAAAAATATCAAATGCTCCAGTAATAGGAACAGACGCAAAATAAAATCTTAAGTTGACACCGTGAGCAAACCCTGGGCTATTAGTTCTATATTCTGGGTCAAATAATTTTAAATTAACTGTAGGCCTATAATTATCGCCTTTAGGAAAAGTTACAAAGTATGTATTTTTCTCAGGCTCAATAACTTTTCTTAGAGTAACTGCATAACCTAATATACTACATGGCAAGTTTTGTGGATTTAAATTAGTTTCATTAAATGCTCTAAAAATCCATATTTTCCTAACTCTAAATCTCAAGCTAGAACAATTTAAAGATTCATCAGTCAATGCAAACTTAAGATTATCAACAGAGGGCCTTGCCAAACCTGTTAAAGATGTGCCAGTTAACAAGTTTTTCTTAACTACTTGTGGATATGATGTTGAAGACAAACCATTTTTAGAAACTTCTTTATGTATACCAGTTAAGCTTAAAGTTAATGGATCAGTGCCATTATCAGGACTAAATTGTTTACCTTCAAGCAATAAGCTTATCAATTTATATTCATCAAAAGGAAAATCATTTAAAGCTGTCGCATCACCTTTTCTGTATGCAACTATTTTAGCAACATGCTCTTCATTAGTGATAAAGCTAAATATAGAATCATCATAAGGATCAAAAGATAAACTATATTCAATTGTCAAGCATCCAAGTTTAAATGTAAAGTTGGGCATCTTCATTGAATAGCTTAATGAAGTTCTAATTGAGAAATCTTCATCAAGCTCATTAGTTAAAACAAAACTTTTCATAGGTGGTAAGCCAATGTATAAAGTTGGGTTTGTTAATGGACGATACGTATTAAAGAATGGCCATAATTCAGAATCAGTATCAGTTAATATAATTCCAGTTTTTCTAATTAAAATCTTATCAGTTTCTAATATAGATTTTGTGGCTTGAACATTATAAAACTGACCTCTTACACATCTAGCAATAGAATATCCAGTACCAATGTCATCGCCATTGGCATTTGTAGCTGGAAACCATTTTTTACCAGCTTTAGGTGGTGAAAATGGGGGATTGATATGTGAGTCTGGCATTTTAGGTGTTTAAGAACTTGATAAACATATCTTGGATATCGTCTTTTACTCTTTTCTCTGTTTTTCTTATTTCTTCAGAAGTGCGTCTTTCATAATACTCTGTCACTTCAAATATAATTTTCTGTTTCAAGATTACAATGTCTTCTTGAGTGACATTGTAAGATTTTAGTTTTTGTTCTATCTTTTCAAATACTGTTTCTGTGATTTGAAGAATATTAATCCTTTCAACTTCAGTTATTGTTGTTTCAGTTTCTCTAATAATTTTTGAAGTATTCGACGCAACTACTGAACTATCATTTAGGCTGTAATAATTTGACTCATTTTTAGTTGATGAAAAATCTTGATTAACATTACTTTCATAACTATTATTTAC
>Ga0247722_10000545_pt1 | contig 22665 bp, 19 predicted proteins | sample MSEWelMarce3H_FC_FD_189094 | JGI IMG/M metagenome (GOLD analysis project Ga0247722, IMG submission 189094) | Subsurface sediment microbial communities from gas well in West Virginia, United States - MSEEL Well Study Marcellus 3H_FC | ecosystem: Environmental > Terrestrial > Deep subsurface >... | reverse complement strand
TCAGCGGTGCAAGCACCCTGTTACCGTTCGACTTGCATGTGTAAAGCATGCCGCCAGCGTTCAATCTGAGCCAGGATCAAACTCTTTAGTTTAATCGCTAAGCTAGTACTTACTGGCTTACTTTATTCGGCACATCCATCGCTGAATGCGCCTTACTAATGAAAGCACTTGTTTCGCTTCCGAATCAAGCACTCACACTCATCGACTGTATTTTTTTAAAGATCATTCGCTACTGCTAGAACACCGTGTTGCTGTGTGCGCTGCAGCGAGAGGCCGAAATATACGGGCCTTGGCCTGTGAGGTCAACCACTACCGCACAAAAAAAGCGTAGTAATAGGCTAAGTGGTTGATTTAAATATGCTGTATTTGTAAGCAGAAACACTAATTACAAAACAAACAAGCCGCTTCACGAAGCGGCTTGTTTTACATAGGGTAGATTATTCGTCTGAACCAGCGGGTTTGCGACGCATACCGCCTGCAACCATTTTATATTCAAATAATCGGCACTCTAAACCACCGTTATATAGCGGGGTACGTTTAGAGGCCTTAAGACCCATATGTTTAGTGATATCCATATCTGCAGTGAGGAAGTATGCCCTCCAGCCTGAGAAACGCTTTTTAAGCGCATCGCCCCACTGCGGATAAAGTGCAGCCAGTTTTTCTTTTTCATCCAAACGCACACCATAAGGTGGATTGGAGATCCAAACCCCTTCCATATCAACCGGTGGCTTGGCATCCATTGCATTAAGTTGCTTTAAATGAATGGTGTCATCAAAACGTGCGTAATCTAAATTGGCTTGAGCATGTGCAATCGCTACGGCAGCCACATCACTTCCATAAATAGGGAAAATTTCTTTGGTTTCTGCTGCGCGTGCTGCTGCCACCAATTCTTGCCACATATCTTCGTTATGCAGACGCATTTTTTGGAAGGCGAATTCACGACGTGCACCTGGTGCGATTTTCCGAGCAATCATTGCGGCTTCGATGAGGAAAGTAGCCGAACCGCACATTGGATCGTAAAGCGCCTCAGCGGGAGTCCAGCCGATTAAGGAGAGGATGCCGGCCGCGAGATTTTCGCGCATCGGTGCATCCCCAGTTTCCACTCGGTAACCACGCTTAAACAACGCTTCACCCGAAGTATCTAAATACAGCGTTGCCATGCGATCAGTTAGATATAACTGAATACGCATATCTGGATCCGCAGTATCCACGCTTGGCCGCTTATCATTTTTTAAACGGAAGCGATCGCAGATGCCATCTTTAATCCGCAAAGCAACAAATTCTGGGCTGCGAATCTGCGGTACACGATAGGCAGTAACGCCTACCTTGATAGTGCAATCCACTGAAAACAGCTCGGACCAATCTAAATCACGCGCCATAGCGTAGAGATCGTCTTCTGTTTTCCATGTTTTTTCTGCGACGCGCCACAGAATACGGCTGGCGATGCGAGACTGTAAATTAGCCTCATACATCAGCGACCAAGAGCCAGCAAAACCGACGCCCCCCTCAGTCTGCTTGATTTGATCGGCCCCCAGTACTTCTAGCTCGGCAACGAGCGGGCCTTCTAAACCACGTGGGCAAGGCGCGAAAAAATGGAATACTTGTTTCATACAATCAACTCTTGTTGGGCAGTTTCAACCCGACGACGGGTTTGAAGAATAAGCGGCGCCCACGTGTCGCCAGGGCGTTTTTTACGGGTGGTCAGCGTCAAATCAGATGGCGCATAAACATTGGTATTGTGCGTAAGTGGCGTGGTAATTAAATACTGAGCCTGAGTGGCTTTCAAGAAAGCCCCCACGCGATCAATATTAAAAATATCTAAGTGAGCAAATGGCTCATCAATAAACACAAAACCTGAAGGATTGGCATCATCCATCATCAGGCCAATCAACAAGATTAATGACTTCATCACCTGTTGACCACCCGACGCTTCGCCATCATTCATGCCCATCATGCCTTTCTGGTCAAAATTGAAACGCGCGGCCAAGCCTGCTTGCGCAAGTACGGCGTCATCGTTATCCAGATGAGGCATTTCGGCCTCGACATCAATCCCAGCCAGTTGCCCCAAGCGGGCAATATTGCGGCAATAAGCACGCACAGTGGCGCGCAACTTATTAATATAGGCGGCGCGCGCTTCGTGCGTCAGCTCACCCGTACGTTGCACTTCTTTATAATGAACGTCGGCATCACGCTGCACAGCATCATAATCATTTTGCAGTTTATCGCGGCGAGCAAGGATGGTTTCATCCGTTTCCCACGAACCATTAGCCAGCTGCTGGCGTTGGCGCTCTAATAAATGCTGTACTTCACGCACGCTACCAAATTGATCGCGTACTGCGCTCAAGGCTGCAACATCGGCCAGATGCGCTTGCATGCTGGTTTTTAACTCGCGTAACTGGCGCAGTTGTTTTTGAATTTCTAGTTGCTGGCGCTGCAATAAATCTTGCTGGTAATTCACTTGCCCAGCCAAACGCTCACGCTGATCTTTGCTACGCTCATAACCCACGCGCAATTCTTCACGCGCATCCCGAGCCGCTTCCCAAGCGGCTTGTGCCGCAGCCAATTCAGCACCCAAATTTTGTACTGAGTCTTGCTCACCAGGGAAACGCGCAGCGGCAGCGGCAAATTCTTCCTGCCTTGCTGCCAACTGAACCACGGCCTGCATGCCCATTAATTGCTCGGTATGCGCGCTGATATCGCGGCTTAAATCAACATCGCGCGCTTCAGCCTCTAGAATTTGATGATTTAATTCTTTAATCCGGCTCAGTGCATCCCCTAAGCGCGACTGCCTTGCGGCCTCACCAAAGGCAAAATCATTCGGGCGCACGCTGATATCTCGGCCACCACGGCGCTCTTTGTGATAGCCCTCTTTGGTGATCCAATCGCCATCGACCTTACCACCCGCCTCAACCGTAATCACACGCTGAGTGCGATTTAATAGCTGAACCACCCAGCTCGGTGCATCACCATTAAAATCAACCACTTCCAAGACTGAGCCTTTATTCGCACGCGGCACAGGCTCGCTGTCCGGCACAATAAAGTGACGATAGCGTAAACGCTGCGCAATTTCCCAAGCCCGATTACGATCACTAGCACGCTTAAGTAAAACAATATGGCGATAAGGTGCAAGTAAGGCCTCAACCGCCTGCTGCCAAGTTGCGTCAGTGACTTCAACGATCTCAGTTAAGACTTGATGCGGGATCGCGGCCTCATCCAAGGCCCCCCGCATATTTCTAGTAAAGTCTGGCGCTGGCGCTCGACCTGCTTGCAAGGCATTTTGCATATCAAGAAGCTGCTGACGCTCTTCTTTAGCCGTGCGCAGCCATTGTCGCAAGCTAGCCAGCTGCTCTTTTAAAGCCAATAGCCGATCATTAATGCTGACTGCATCGCGACCATGCTCAGATTCAGCCAGCTCCCGCAAGCGGGTTTCTTCTTTTAATAGTTTTTCGGTATCACGCGCAGCGTCACGCACCTGCTGGAATAAGGCAAAGTGGCTATCGTATGCTTGCTTCGCTTCGCGCTCAAATACCAAAGCCGCTTCACGATGCTGGTCAAATTCGCTATAAGATTGGTTCAGCAAATCCAGCTCTTGTTTCTTAGCGCGCACATTGGTTTTAGCGAGGCGGAACTGCGTCAAGCCCGCCAATAAGCCATCCCATTGCTCTAGGTATTTAAGCCCTGGCACCACATCGCTTTCTAAACGCAGCACATCTCGCTGCAAAGCTTGCCATTCTAAAAAACTATTAGAGCGCAGTTTCATCCGCTCCACATCCAGCCCAAGCTGGGCCATCTGTTGCTCTACCTTGCCCAGCTCACCCTCAGTTTCTTTTAGGCGCAACTTAGCTTCTTGGTAGTTATCCAGCACCTGCTTATCGCCAAACACTTGGAACACTAAATCCAGCAAAGCCTTTGGGCTGTATTCGCACAACTTATCGGTGTCGCCCTGCTCCAGCGCCAATACTTCGGCAATGGCCGCAGTTAGGCCTGCAGATTCAAGCCGGCGCTTATATTCATTCACGCCCAGCCACTGCAAACCACTTTCAGTTTCTGGTGTTAGCTCAACCACGCCCTCGGCAATGGCATAGTGGCGCACCCAATCACCACCCTGCTTTTTAACACGGCAAAATAGTGTTACTTCAGGACTGGTAATGGGGAAAAATAGATAGGGGAACAAGCCGCCTTCGCCACGGCGCGGATTAGAAACCACACCGCGCAGCCAAGCAAAGTTTTCTTTGTTATTGCGAACATAGCGCTTGTAATCGCGCCGCCCCGAGCAGCGCAAGGCCAGTAACGTGCGTAAGGCATCGAGCATAGTGGTTTTGCCCGAGCCATTTGGGCCGACGATAGTCACAATCTGGGCATCTAGCGGTACACGAATCGCGCGCCAAAAATCCCAGTGGACCATTTCAATCTCACGAATTTGAAACATTAGTCCTCAACCTGCTCTGCCACATGGACAGCATCAATCTTTAATAAATCAGCCAGCGCCCCGTTGATGATTCGTGGAGCAAGACGCGCGTAATCAATCATCAGATCCAATAGTGGCCCTTCATAAACCATCTTATTGCGGCGATTTACAAAACCCAGCTTAGCCAATTGGCTTAAATTCATAGAAAAACGCGCTTTACCACCCAGCTTTTTACCAAAGTCGGCATAAATCGCTTCTTCTGGAATACCTGGCGCCACCTCATCGCCAAACTCTATCGGCGATGCTTCTCCAAACATATCGTCTGGATCAGATGCCGACAAAGCAATCTGGCGCTGGCGCTTAGGCAAAATAATCAAGGCCCAAACCACAATCAGCAAGGCAATCGCATCCCGTGGCATGCCCATATTATTGGACAGCCAGTTTTCTCCCTCACCAAAGACCCAGTCTTCCATTTCGGTAGCTAGGCCTACAGCGATATATTCAGCGTAAGGGTTTTCTAAGAGGCGTAAGCCACAACCAGCAAGGCGGTGGTCTAGCGATTCACGAAACGCTTCATCTATCAAAGCGCGCCGCGCCAAAGGATCTTTGCGCGGTAAGAAGCGATGCGCCAAGAGGCGCGCAACCAAAATATTAAGAGCTTGATCCATGTACACCCAAACTAAACATATTTAACAGCCAAAATCAGCGAAGCAATTCAGCCAGTTGATGAGGTTTGCCCAGCATCGCCTTAGCCAGCTCTTCACAAAGTGCTGGCGTGCATTGCGCGGGGCTTAGCACGTGTTGGTCTTCGCCCAGATTAGCCAAATTACGAATATTTAAACGAATCTTGCCGGTTTCATACACAGCATCGAAACGAAAACGCGTTGGCACGATAGGTGCGATGGTGATGGCCGCACGGATAAACTTGCCATCTGCTGCGGCTTGAACTTTTTCTTCCAGCTTGCAGCCGTATTGCCACAGTTGCTCTTTTAAATGCTTAGCGGCACTTTGCGAGGAACAAATAGTGCGTAAAGGCTCCGCCCCCTGCCACTCAACAATAAACTCAATGTAATCAGGAAGGTCCTTCCCCTCAAGCGATTTATTGCGGGAATTTGCCGCAGCCAGCGTCATATTCAGCCGCGTAAACTCCCCCACTCCCCATACCCTATAAACATGCGGGCTAACTGGCTTAACCACTTTAAGCTGATTGGCTAGCTCATAAAAATACGCCATCGCCGAGCACATTGCCGCCTCAATTAAGCCCATATTGGCTAAATAAACACGCCTTTGCTCGGCATCATCCGTCTGTACCGACTCAGCCTGCTGCTTTAAATCATCCAAAAGACCCATCATTCACTCCACTCAATACTTTCCGATATAGAAAGATTATATGCCATCTTTCTATTTTACAGCGCCAACAGGCCGCAAACGGCCCCGACTAATCGCCGCGACTTCTAAGTGTTCGAGTAACTCCACCCCTGGCTCCGCTTCCAAGAACAAAGGCAACCGCACTAAATCTGCGACCACACTTTGTTCTAGCGCAGCATCGGCATCACCAAGCAAAGAAAGCAAAGATAAGCGATAAGCTGTGACGTTATAAGTATCTGCCAATACCTGTTCAAATAGCTCGGCACTGCCGCCACGGGCAGCCAAGGCGCCCAGCTCTTCAAACAGGGCTTCTGCATCGAGTAAACGCTCGACTTCCATCGCCTCAACGTCTTCTGCTACTTCACTGGATGGCAATGCGCTCTCGATATACTCAAGCCGCTCACGGCTTACCAACTCGTATTCAGAGATATCTAATAGCTCGTCCGCAGTTACAAACACCGGCTCAGGGTGAAAAATCAATAGATCACGCCCCAAGTTGGCCAAAGTATCTTGATCTAAACGGCGCAGCCAATCGGCCACATTAGTGGATGTCAGCCCTGATTCGCCCAAATGCACGCGCTGTGCCGCTAACTCGCTTAAGCGCCGCTGGAAGACACTGGTTAGACGTAGCATTCGGCTTTGCGCCGTCGCAATGGCTTGTGCCTGATTCAAGGTCAGCAAATCAAGGGTGTCATCATCAAGGATGGCGTGCATCACCTCGGTGCCTTTTTCCACCCATTTCCAAACACTCTCTAGCTTAGATTGTGCTTTGCGAATTTGGAACTCGGATTGAGATTCAAGTGCCTCTTCAAAATCGCGGTACAGCTCATTAAGCCGCGCCAACAGATGCTGCAGCGCTTCATGCGCTACTCGCCCAACCGATTGGCCTGCCGCAACTTGGGCGGTTAAATAACCAAGCTCAGCATCGCCATCTGAAAACTGTACCAAGGTGCCAATCGAGGCCAAGGCGATGCGGCCAGGCTCTGAAAGGGAATAAAGCTGCTCATCCGAATCCCAAACCAAGAGCCCATTATCGCGAATGCGCTTCAGTACGGTTTCTAGCTTAACCGGATTGATATAAGCAAAGTGCGCTTGTAAATCTTGCGGCGTCCAGCGCGGTGCTTGGGCACGCGCACCAATTTCGCGCAGCACCAAGAGGCGCACCATCACCTCTTCTTCGCCACCGCGAAATAGGGTAATAAAGGCATCCAGATAGGGGCGAGCGCGCATCAATCCCGCCAGTGGCGGCAGATCAAGTGGCACAAAGCCGGGCTGAAAAAATTCTAAGAGTGCGGAGTCGTTCTGCATGTGGCCGGCAGATGAGTACAGAAGGGAAGGGAGCTTAACGCGTACACCCGCCGGACACCAGCCCGAACATTTCACGTAGGGGCTAATTAAGCGGGTGTACTAAGGGCAATTAAGCGCTGGCGCTATCGTCTGAAGCTAATAAATCAGCCTGAGTTGCCGCTTGCTTGGCCGCTTCTTTCTCAAGCGCTTCAGCAGCTTTTATCGCTTCTTTTTCAGCATTAGCGGCTTCTTTAGCTACTGCCGCAGCTTCGCGAGCGATTTCTAACTGCTCGGCACGAATCTTATCTTCATTACGAGTATAGATACGTGCGGCTTCTAAGTAATCCATAATCGCGTAAGTTAAATCGCGACAACCTTCGCCAGTTAAACCGGAAATCGTAAATAAACGTGGCTGCATTGGATCAAATACCGCGTATTTGTCCTGAGCGCCCGCTTCCCAGCCATATGCTTTTAAGAAGCTTGCAACGCGCTCTTCCCGCTCTTCTTCTGGGATCATATCAAGCTTATTCAGCACCAACCAACGTGGTTTCTGATGTAATTCTTCATCGTACTTACGCAGTTCCTCAACAATGGCGCAAGCCTCAGCCACTGGATCGGTATCTTCATCAAAAGGTGCCAAGTCAACGATATGTAGCAAAATACCAGTGCGCTGTAAGTGCTTCAGAAAGCGATGGCCCAAGCCTGCGCCCTCTGCCGCGCCTTCAATCAGGCCGGGAATATCTGCGACTACAAAGCTGCGGTTATCATCGATACGCACTACGCCCAGATTAGGGAACAAAGTGGTAAAGGGATAATCAGCAACTTTTGGTTTTGCCGCTGAAACCGCGCGAATAAAGGTTGATTTACCCGCATTAGGCATGCCAAGCAGGCCCACATCAGCCAACACTTTAAGCTCCAAACGCAGCTCACGACGCTCGCCTTCTTCAGCGGGTGCGGTTTGGCGTGGAGCACGATTCACCGATGATTTAAAGTGCAAATTGCCTAAGCCACCCTTGCCGCCCTTAGCAATCACCACACGCTGGCCGCTTTCGGTTAAATCCGCGATCAACTCACCACTTTCAGCATCCACAATCGTTGTACCGACCGGCATGCGCAGCTCAACATCATCACCCCCCTTACCATAACAATCTGCACCACGGCCGCCTTCGCCATCGCGTGCTTTGTATTTCTTTACAAATCGGTAATCCACTAAAGTATTGATATCTTCATCTGCAACTGCCCAAACACTGCCCCCGCGGCCACCATCGCCTCCGTCAGGGCCGCCACGCGGAATAAATTTTTCACGACGCATACTTGCAGAACCACTACCACCCTTACCGGCAATGGCTTCAATCTTTGCTTCATCAATAAATCTCATTTGGATCTCCACCAAAATACTTTAGAAGACCGCCCATTTACTATAAGGCGAGGTACTGTTGCTTGTTATTTTTTTAGAAACTGCACGTAAATTACAGCGCAATTCAACTTCAGTAATCGGGTCTTGGCGCACTTAAAACCCATGTTAGATCACCCAGTAAAGCAAAAAAACAACAAGCAACAGAACCAAAACTTCCAATAGAAAAAAAAGCCCCATCCATGATGGACAGGGCTTTAAAATATACCACTACAGCTCAATAAATTAAGCAGCTACTTCTTCGCCAACATAAGGCAAAACAGTAACAGTGCGACGCTTCAGAGCGCCTTTCACTGCGTATTTTACATAACCATCAACGAGGGCAAACAAGGTGTGATCCTTGCCTAAGCCAACATTTTCACCTGGGTGGAACTCTGTACCGCGCTGACGCACGATGATTGAGCCAGCAGGAATTAATTCACCGCCGTAAACCTTGATACCAAGTCGTTTTGAATGTGAGTCGCGGCCGTTACGTGAACTACCGCCAGCTTTCTTGTGTGCCATGTTGCAACACTCCTACTGAATTACGAAAAGGCGGAATTACTTAACGATCGCGTCGATACGCAATTCAGTGTAATTCTGACGATGGCCTTGATGGCGCTGATAATGCTTACGACGACGCATTTTGAAAATGGTCACCTTGTCACCACGGCCGTGTGTTACCACGGTTGCAGAAATAGATGCGCCAGCTACAAGAGGAGCACCAATAACCACTGTTTCACCGTCTGCCACCATCAATACTTCATTCAGTACGATCTGGCTGTCGATGTCTGCAGTAATCTGTTCTACTTTAAGTTTTTGGCCGACGACAACTTTATACTGCTTGCCCCCGGTTTTTACGACTGCATACATAACAAGCTCCATTGGAGAGTTTGGGTCTTGCGCTTTACTACCTGTCACGCTTTATATAATTAAAACAACGCGAGCAGCAAAACGTCTTCCCGAATCGGGAAACGCGCGATGCTACGCGCAAGCACCAATCAAGTCAAGCACTTACGTTGAGCACACCACTGAAACACAGAGCCCTAGATGCAAGCACTAATTAGCTGAAGCAAAGCGCTAAGCCGAAGTTTCTGCTAACATGCGCGCTTAATTAATGCACGAGCAGTACGGGGCACAAGCGTGGCAATGGCGTTCGTAAAATCAGTTATTGGCGAGGAAATGCAGGCAGTGGACCAAGTGGTTCGCGATCGCCTCTATTCTGACGTCATTCTAGTGCGGCAAGTTGCCGAATATATTGTGAACTCGGGCGGCAAGCGCCTGCGTCCAATGATGGTGCTTCTTTCTGCAAAAGCTTTAGGTTATGAGGGCACCCATCATCGCGAACTTGCAGGCGTGATTGAGTTTATTCATACCTCCACCCTGCTGCACGATGATGTGGTGGATGAATCCGATCTACGCCGTGGCCGTGACACAGCTAATGTGCTGTTTGGCAATGCCGCATCGGTTTTAGTGGGCGACTTCTTATACTCGCGCGCGTTTCAGATGATGGTGAGCTGTGGTTCGCTACGCGTAATGCAAGTTTTAGCTGACACCACCAACATTATTGCTGAAGGCGAAGTGCTGCAACTGATGAATATCGGCAATGTGGATATTGATGAAGCAGCCTACCTAAAAGTGATTCGCTACAAAACCGCCAAACTATTTGAAGCTGCCGCACGCCTTGGTGCCATTCTTGCAGAAAGCGATACCGATACCGAGGAGCGCATGGCGCGCTTTGGTATGCATTTAGGCACGGCCTTCCAGATTATTGACGATGTATTAGATTACTCTGGCAAAACCAGCGAAATCGGCAAAACCCTCGGCGATGATCTAGCTGAAGGGAAAGCCACCCTGCCACTGATTCATGTAATGAGCCATGGCTCGCCAGAATCCGCCAACGTCGTGCGCGCCGCTCTGCAACACGCCAACCGTGATGACTTGCCTGCGGTACTAGCAGCGATTGATGCCAGCGGCTCACTTGAATACGCTCGTGCCGTGGCCGCCCAAGAAGCAAAGCTGGCTAAAAGTTGCCTAGAAGGACTCAGCATGAATCCTTATTTGCAATCACTCCTTTTACTTGCCGATATATCAATTAACAGAACCAGTTGACAAGCGGTGCGCCCTCAGTGATAATGCGCACCTCTTCACGGCAACGTGAAGAAATTTCGGGGCGTAGCGCAGCCCGGTAGCGCACCTGGTTTGGGACCAGGTGGTCGTGAGTTCGAATCCCACCGCCCCGACCAAATATTTAAACCCCAAGACTTCGCTCTTGGGGTTTTTTATTATCTAGCGTTTCTACTTTCAGCCTTATTCTTTGCAGCTCGTGCATCCTTCCAAATTGGCGACATAATTACCCAGTTTGTCATTGGCGCTAATATCAATAGTCAGCTAGTGCCATTAAGTAGTAATCTCTAACGCATGTCATTCGTGTAAAACATTTTTAGAACTTGTATCTTTTAAGCCAGCAGTCGCTTGCATTTGCTTTGATTGCAATCCTAATATTTAAATTACACCCTTTTCCGCTTAGCCCGCCCTTCTGGATAATCTCATGCGTAGCAATTTGCCTATCACCGAGCACGAAATCAGCGTAGACCCACGCCGCCCCATTGTGAGCAAAACAGATTTAAAAGGCCAAATCAGCTACGCAAATTCTTCCTTCAGAGATATCGCAGGTTTTACTAATGAAGAATTAATAGGTAAGCCACACAATATTGTGCGCCATCCCTTTATGCCGAGCAGTGCATATGCGGATATGTGGCAAACATTAAAAAACGATTTACCTTGGCGCGGAATTGTTAAAAACCGCTGCAAAAATGGCGATCACTACTGGGTCGAAGCTTTCGTCACTCCACTATTAGAAAACGGTAAGAAAATTGGCTATATGTCGGTGCGTAATACACCAAGCCGAGAGCAAATTGCTGCCGCTGAAACGCTCTATATCAAAGTCAATGCCGGACAAGCTCAGCTTGCTGCCACCAAATGGCCACAAAAACTCTCTTTAAGAAATAGAATCTGGCTCGTTATTGCTGCGATTACTATTCCTGCCCTCGCTTCACCATTCGCACCCGCTTTATTAGTGGTATCTGCACTCGCAGCAGCAGCCGGAGCTTGGTATTTAACTCATTCATTTACAGACCCAATTCGCCGAATTGAAAATGCATTTTCTCAACTAAGCGAAGGTAATTTTAGATTTGATGTCGACGCGCTAGCCCCAAAAGAATTTAGCCACCTGCTGGTTTCCTTAGAATCTATGCGGATTAATTTACGGGCTATTTTTGCCGATGTTGTACTGGCAGGTAGCCGCGTTGATGAAAGAGCAAATGATGTAGCAAAAAGAGCAGAAGCACTGATTAAGCGTAGCCAAGAGCAATCAGATGCCGTAGCCACCGTTACTGCAGCGCAAGAGCAAATGAGCGCCAGCGTTAATGAAATTAGCCAAGCAACTCGGCTAAGTGTTGATCATGCAGCCCAAGCCAATGATTTGGCATCGCGTGGCGCCCAAGAAATGAATGCGGCACAACAATCTACACAAGAAGTCGTCAATGTTGTCGATCAAGCTCGGATCACGCTCGGTCAGCTTTCAGATGCGGTACGCGAAATTAGCGTAGTCACTCAAACCATTCGTGAAATTGCCGATCAAACTAATCTGCTGGCCCTTAATGCCGCCATTGAGGCCGCCAGAGCGGGTGAAACAGGCAGGGGCTTTGCCGTTGTAGCCGATGAAGTTCGTAAATTAGCAGAGCGAACCAGCGCCAGTACGATCAGCATTGCAAGCACCATTCATAGCGTAGAAGCTCGCACAAAAGAAGCACTCTCTACCATGAGTGAAGCCGTCAATTCAGTGCATGCAGGCACAGCAAAAATTGATGCCTGCACGCTCACCTTAAGTGAGATCGCCACCAGTAGCCACGGTGTAGATCAATCAGCAAGGCAAGTTGCTGAAATGCTCAACCATCAATCTTCAGCGTCCTTAGAAGTTGCGCAGACCATGATAAAAATGAATGCCCTGAATGAGCAAAATGTTGGGCATATCATCGAAGTAGAGCAAACCGCATCAGAGCTCACCCAAATTGCCGGTGAGCTACATCAGCTGGTGCAACAATTCAAGAAATCGCTGTAAGCCGCAGCTAAAAAAAGGGACGCATGCAGCGCCCCTTTTTTATTTATTAAGCCTTATTAATAAGTGCCCTTACCACCAATATTCAAGCTGCAAACCATAAGTAGAGCCATTCAGATCACGGCCAAATGTGCCGGTTTTAGACATTGCCGATCCGCTACTTGCCGCATTCTGTGCGGCTTCATTCCAGCGAGCATAGGTATAAAACAAACGCAGCTCTGGGCGGCTCCAGAAGGCTTTATCTAAGGTAAACGTTGGTGCAATGGTCAGCTTGCTTAGGTTGCGCGTTTGCCCGTCTAAAGCCTCCACACGATCATGGCCCACCTCGCCCACTAGTTTAAAATTCTGGCTAAAAGCATAAACCGGCCTTGCCCCAGCCGACCACCAGGTTTGCCTGCCTGCATCGCTTTGATCACGCTGATAAACTGCGGTCAGCTGGCCACCAAATTCTGGCGTAGCCTGCCAGTCAAAGGATTCAACTAAACGAAGGCGTTTATTGCTCTGGTCTGCCAGCAAAGAACCGGTATAACCCAGACCAGTGCCGGGGCCAACACCATACTGAATGGCGAATTTATTGGTGCCACCCAGCCAGCCCTTTTGCTCGTGCTGCGCTGTGAGCGACCAGCCGCTATTAGCTCCGCTTACCTGCCCTGCATCTTGGATATAACTCAGGCCCAGCGCCACTTCCCCGCCTTTATTAGTGGCAATCCCACCGAGTTGAAAATCATGCTTATTGGCGTAATCGGCCTGATAAATATTGTCCTCACGCGAAAACGCATAGCTGAGCTTTAAATCACCAACTTTATAGTCCTCAATCCCCAGCCCCGTGCCGCTTGGATTCCAGTAATAAAAGTCGGTGATATGCACATCATGACGCTTGTAATAGCGACGCCCAGCCCACAGCGTAGCGCCATTTAGCTCTGGGATATTGCTGTATTTGGCGTAAATCTGTGGCGCTCTGGCGCTGCCATCATCGGGCTGAAAAGTAGGTGATCTATCGTTGCGGTTATAAAGACTGCCCATTCCCACCACGGTAAAGGTGCTGCCCTGCTCGCTTTTAAAGAAATCGTGGCTAATTTCTAGCTCGCCGTATAACTCGCACTCATTACCAAGGCGATATTTAGTCTCTGCACCCGCCAGCTGAAAACAGCTTTGCGCGCCGCCAGAGCCGGTTGAAGCCCCCGAGCCAATCCGGCCATAGCCATGAAACTCAAATGCCATTGCGGGCAGGCTTATCAACACACTACTCAACAGCATAGCTTTCATCGATGAGTTATACATCGCTCTACTCCTTTTATGTTTTTACAAGCAAAAGCGTCCCCACCCGCAGCGCATAGCAGCGACGGGGACAAAACTGCCTGACGGCAGAAATTAGGGAATGAAGCTGATTAAGAAGGGCTAAATCGAATCAGCAGCGATTCATACGGGCGTAATTTAAAGTGCTTGAAATCGCTAATGCTCTGCTCGTAATTAGCCAGCAGCACTTCAGCCACCCAACCCGCCGGAATAGCCAGCGGTGGGAGGGCGAAATCTGCTTCACTAGGGCTAAAGTTGCTCACAATCAGCAAGCTTTCGCCATCGCTGCTGCGGCTATACGCCCAAATTGCGGGATCATCTGCGCTTAAGCAGCAGTAATTGCCGTATTTAAGCGCTGCCGATGTTTTGCGCAGGGTGATTAGCTGGCGGTAGTGATGCAATACTGAATCTGCATCTGCCCTTGCGGCGGCCACATTTACTTTTTCTGGCTGGCTGGCGATGCTGATCCACGGCTCAGCGCTAGAAAAGCCTGCGTTCAGGCTATCATCCCACTGCATTGGGGTGCGGGAATTATCGCGGGATTTTTGCTTAATTGCGGCCATGATTTCTGCCTCAGGCACACCCGCTGCGCTCAGGTTTTGGTAGGCATTCAGCGTTTCTACATCTCGGTATTCACTAATATCAGTAAAGGCCGGATTTGCCATACCGATTTCCTCGCCCTGATAAATATAAGGCGTGCCTTGCAGGCCATGCAGGGTAGTAGCAAGCATTTTGGCGGATTCAACGCGATAGCGGTCATCGTCGCCAAAGCGTGAAACCACACGCGGTTGATCGTGGTTGCACCAGAAAATAGCGTTCCAGCCACCGCCCTCGTTCATGCCGCTTTGCCAGTCAGACAAAATACGTTTTAGCTCGATAAAATCATAGGGCGCAGCCTGCCATTTCTCGCCATTCGGGTAATCCACTTTCAGATGGTGAAAATTAAAGGTCATGGATAATTCATGCCGATCTGGCCGCGAGTATTGAATACAGTGAGGCAAAGTAGTCGATGACATTTCGCCCACGGTCAGCAAATCTCGCCCAGCAAATACGGCGCGGTGCATTTCTTGCAGATATTCATGCACGCGCGGGCCATCGGTATAAAAGCGACGGCCATCGCTATCGTCGTCACTAAAATCTTGCTGCTTAGAGATCAGGTTAATCACATCAAGGCGAAAGCCTGCCACGCCTTTATCGGCCCAAAACTGCATCATCTCGAACACGGCTTGGCGCAGCTTTGGATTTTCCCAATTTAAATCTGCTTGGCTTTCATCAAATAAATGCAGGTAATACTGGCCGCTGGCCGGATCAAGCGCCCACGCCGAGCCACCAAATTTGGATTGCCAATTATTGGGCTGATCGCGCCAAATATAGAAATCACGACAAGGGTTATCACGGCCCTTTAAAGCCTCTTGAAACCAAGCATGCTGCACAGACGTATGGTTAACCACGATATCGAGCATGATGCGCAAGCCACGAGCAGATGCTTCGCTTAGCAGCAAGTCAAAATCGGCCATGCTGCCGTAAGCAGGATCAATAGCGTAGTAATCGCTAACATCGTAGCCATTGTCTTTTTGCGGCGATGCGTAAATGGGCGTGAGCCACAGGTAATCCACGCCCAGCCATTGCAAATAATCCAGTTTGTCGACGATGCCTAATAAATCTCCCGTTGCCCTGCCCTGATGGCTACAAAAGCTTTTAGGATAAATTTGATAAACCACGGATGATTGCCAGTCTTGTTGCATCTTAAAACTCCCTGCTTTACTACGAATGCTTGTTTGGTGGAATGAGCTGGCAGCTTCCAAATACGATGGAAGCTTGTCGGGAATGCTACAAATCAGTGAGCTTCCCTCAACACTTACCAGCCAAATTCAAAAGACTCTTTTTAGTGCCTTCGGCACGTTGATTTTGGTGCGGGCGTCCCGCTGGACCTTCCTTTCTTGCGCGGCCAAGAAACGAAGCCAAAGAAGGCCGCCCCGACCAGCACGAAGGCCCCTCACTGCGGATAAGCGGCTCGGCGAAAAAGGCTGCTCGCTCGCTGCCTCGCTACCCCTTTTCCGAAACCCCGAACCGCTTATTCCTCGCTTCGGCGTGCTTCAAGGGGATTTTTAAGCCCTATGCAAAGTACGTGGTCATTAATTAACAGACTCACCATCACCAAAATCCACCCACGATTTAAACCAACTGCCCCGCCAATACCGCTTCGCCTTTCCACGATGCGCGTTTGGCAAATAGCCATGTCAGCGTAAATGGCACAATGACAGCGACTAAGGTGCCGAGTAAGAACATTGGAATATGCATCGGCACAATCGAGATAAACGCGGGTAAGCCGCCCACGCCAATCGCGGAAGCTAAAACGTGGTTTAAGGTAATCAACACCGAAGCGCAGGCAGAGCCAATCAAGGCGGCGTAGAAAGGATATTTAAAGCGCAGATTCACCCCAAACATAGCTGGCTCGGTAATGCCGGAGAACGCAGAGATTGCCGAGGTAGAGGCCATGCTTTTTTCAGTAGCGCTTTTTGCAATGCAGAACATCGCCAAAGCCGCGCTGCCTTGCGCAATATTGGATAGCGCAATAATCGGCCAGATAAAGGTGCCGCCGTGGCTGGTAATCAGCTGCAAATCCACCGCAATAAACATATGGTGCATGCCGGTAATCACCAGCGGTGCATACAGCGCACCAAAAATCGCCGCCCCCAGCACTGGGGCCACTTCAAACACATGCACTAAGCCTTGGGTAATCAATACACCTAGGCCACGCGCCACCGGCCCGATCACCGCCAAAGCCAGCACGCCGCTGATCACAATCGTAGTAATCGGCACAACCAGTAGTTGAATCGCATTAGGCACACGCGCTTTCAGCCAGATTTCTACCTGACTCATCACCCAAGTAGCCGCCAAGATCGGCAGAATCTGCCCCTGATAACCCACGCGCTCAATCTTAAATAGACCCAAAATATCGAAATAAGGAATCGCTTGGCCATCCAGCCCGGCTGCGGCCTTGCCGTAATTCCAGGCATTGAGTAAATCGGGATGCACCAGCAAAAGGCCCAGTACAATACCCAGCACCTCGCTGCCGCCAAAACGCTTAGCCGCCGACCAACCCACCAAAGCAGGTAAGAACACAAAAGAAGTATTGGCCATCATATTGACCAGCTGCCACAGGCCGCTGAGGCCCGGATACGCATCCAACAAGCTTTGGCCTGGGATAAACATATCCTTAGCGCCAAGCAGATTGTTTATCCCCATCAACAGGCCAGCGACAATAATCGCGGGCAAGATAGGCATAAATACATCTGAGAAAATCTTGACCAAGCGCTGCAAAGGATTGAGCTTATTGTCGCCCTTGCCTTTTACATCCGCCACGGTGGCTGCACTTCTCCCCGCTAAGTCGATCAGCTGCGCATACACTCTATCCACATCGCCCGATCCAATCACAATCTGAAACACGCCGCCGTTACTGAACTGGCCTTTCACCAGATCAACCGCTTTCAGCGCCTCATGATTGATTTTACCTTCGTCTTTTAAAGCAATCCGCAAGCGGGTAATACAGTGCGCCGCCTGCTCAATATTCTCTGCCCCACCTATTGAATCCAAAATCTGCTGGGCAATCTGCCGGTAGTCGTAGCTCATCTATCTGCCTCTTTGCGTAGTATTCACAGTGACGCATTTAACTCGTACAGACGAGTTGTGTCAATACTCGTATGTACTAGTTAAGTACTTAAATTAACTGACTTTTAAGCTAAATCAAACACGACATAAAAAGACATTCCTAAGTAAAGCCAGCCGGATATAATATTTTTTCTGCCCAGCCTTTTACGGGAAAACGCCCTGCAAAGCCAATAAAATCTAAGCCGGAGCACGCCTACGCTGCAGCACAAGGCATATTTTTAACACCACAAACATCCCCAAAAAAACCAGCTATCTGAAACGCTGATTTTTTAACGTAAAAAGAGGCATAAAGCCTTACAACACTTATTACAGCAAATAAAGCGGCCGCAGCTAAAAACACCACTCAGCCTTGTGCCTGGCCGTTTTCCGGTTCAGCGCAATGGCGAATGAAACGTCAACAGACCCTAGACCGCTTTGCACTCGATTTGATCATCGCTAAAACATTTCAATATAATTACTTTATGATTAATACTATGAAAGCCATCTACGCACTCACTGATATTCTGACGCTGGCCTTAAAAGCGGGCCTGCTTGCCCATAAATCTGGGGCGGGCACGCATCGCACCTCGCTGATTATTCAGCGCACGGCCAAAGCGCTGGGCGCAGTGCAAGTTGAGGTAGTTATTTCATCCACCAATATTGGCGCCACCATAGAGCGGGAGCACGAACGGGAAACAGGCTTTAGAAAAGCGCCGCATATGGGGGTGAATTTTTCATTATTGACTTCATTAGATGACTGGCTATTGGCCTTAGAAAAAAACCCGATCAATGCCAAAGATGCCCAACTGGCATTAGATAAAATTGCCCAAGCCAAAGTCCATTACCCACGCAGCGTGGTGACTTTATTTGTGGGCTTATCTTGCGGCGCATTTGCGGCTTTATTTGGTGGTGATCCTGCAGCAATTTTAATGACTACTCTGGGCGCATCATTGGGAATGGCGGTGCGCTTTCAACTGGTATTGCACCACTTTAAGCCCTTTGTATTTGCCAGCGTGGCCAGCTTTGTGGCCCTGTTTTGCACAGGATTATTAAGAGATTTCACCAGTACCCCCGATACTGCAATGGCGGCTTCAGTTCTATTTTTAATCCCCGGTGTACCTTTAATTAATGGTGCGGCTGATTTACTCAATGCTAATTATTTGAATGGCATTGTGCGCTTTACTATGAGCGCAGTAATTATTCTTGGCATTGCGATTGGCATTAGCTTAGCGCTCAGGATATTAGGAATCTAAATGTATACACCTTGGCTAATCGAGCTTTGGGCAGCGCCCGCCGCATTAGGCTTTGCCCTCTTATTTAATGTGCCGCCAAAAGCATTATGGATGTGCGGCATTCTGGCCGTATCAGGTCATGCCGTACGCAAACTGGTGTTAATCATGGATGGCGATATGGTATTTGGCACGCTCTTGGCCGCATTATTAATCGGCATCGTGGCCGAGCTTTGGGCCGACCGTCACAATCAGCCCGGCGTGATTTACGCCATTAGCGCTGCTATTCCGATGATTCCTGGCAAATCAATGTATCAATCCGTGCAAGCTTTATTAGGCATCGCCACCATGTCGGCAGAAGCAGATGGCACGGCTCTTTTAGTCGCCGCCGGTGTGCATGGTGTAAAAGCCATCATGATCGTATTAGCGCTGGCCTTTGGCATTGCCGCGCCTTTATTGCTATTGCCCAAGCGGGGCAGAAGTTAAGGATGATCTGGCCTAGAACGCCGCGCAATATCAGAGAAAAAAAACTTATCCAGCCGGTGCCGAGATTCGGTGTATTCAAACTGACGACCGTCATATAAATGGGTGTGGTTTTTCACCACAATCACATGATCCATGCCATTTAAATCTAAATAACGGCTATCGTCTTCAATACAGGGCTGGGCTTCAAATACGCGCTGGGCATAGCAGATATTGAGCTTAAGCACTTTCTCTATATATTCATAAATCGAATGCTGGGCAATTTGTGGCGTAAGGCCGGGAATTAACTCGGCCACGAAATAATTAATATCCAGAATGACATTCTCGCCATCAATATTACGTACCCGCTTAATCCGCACCAGCTCGGTTTTTTCCGGCACTTGCAAAAGCTTTGCCTGCGATTTATCTGCGCTAATCAGTTGAAAATCAGCAATCTGCGTCGTCACCGCCCGCCCAAGGCGCTCGTAAGATTCTTTAAAGCTCACAATACCACTGAGTTGAAACTCGATATTGCCCGGCTTTAAAACAAACACGCCCTTGCCGTGGATTTTTTGCACATAGCCACGCTCCTGCAACTGATCCACCGCCTTACGCACCGTTCCTCGGCTGGCCGCGTAGCTATTCATCAACTCGGATTCTGAAGGAATCCTCTCGCCTTTTAGCAAACGCTGATTATCAATATCCGCAACGATATCGGCAAAAATCTGGCTGTATTTGTTCACGCGGGGATCACTTCGGGGGAATCAGGAATGGAACAGGCAGTCTGCCTGAAACTGACTTTTGATGCCAGTTTGGGGAGGGGATTGATCCAGAGCACAGCATCATCCTCTAAGGCCTCAGCAACGTTATTCTGCTGTTTTGGTAATCCCATACCGAGACGTAATTTTTTAGAAAGTGGTAGCCCAATCCTATCTGATTAGTTTTGCCAATTTTAAAAGTCAGGTTGCGGGCATCTTGTAATGCTTGGGGGCCGTAGTTTAGCCCCTGCAAATTGGCACTCACACGCGGCTCGCGCACGCCGTAGGTGAACTCTCTAGGCTGAAGCTTTAGCTCACCACTGGCGACCAGCTCGTTTTTCATTGCTTCTGTTAATTCCAAACTTCCCAGATTGCCAGTATCAAAAGATGCTTTGATAGTTTTGTCGCCGATTCGCAGCGCGGCTTCCGGCATTTTTCCATCTACTCCGGTTGGGGTAAATTCAAGCGTAGCAACGACGCGTGCCGGATCAATCACGTTGGCGAGCAGGGCTTTATCCTGATTAAAAGCATGAAACGCAATGGTCTGCGCTTCGTAATCGATCACAAATAGATACTGACGATTAAAGCCATGGCCAATACTGCCTAGAAACAAAGGCGTGTAGGCCTGCTCAATAAAACGCCAATCCGTATGCAAAACGCTAGGCAAGCTTTTAAGCGAAATCTGCCCAGCAAGCTCTATTTTTTCAATCGGGAGATTTTGCTTATAAAGCACCATTTTCTGCCCTGAAGCGGCCTGCCCCTCTCCAATTTTCAGATCTTTAGCCAAGGGTAAATAGTGATTATTCAAAAAGAAAGGAAACTCGGTTCCCGTATCAAACATCAGCTTCCCCTGCCGGCCATTCACCGCGCCATCAATCAGAATGTGGCCATTAAATAAATAAAATGGCAATGTAAAGTTGGCCTGATTGGCGAAAAACGGCGTGGCAGCTGGTCGTGCGGCCTCTGCTGCGAACACGGGCAGGCCTATCAAAAAAGCAGAAATAGCGACAGCCCTTAGCATGGTTGGCAAAAACATAATCGTGCAAGCTCCTGTTTGAGAAAACGAATTGAGCGATGCTACACTGAGCGAAGCATCTTAAAGCTTACTTGCAGTGCTTAATAAACGTGATTAAAACCCATGGGTTGAGGACAGTTACTTAAATTTATACTCACTTTAAAATTCCATACACAGTCATTTTAAAGAAACTAAACTGACTTAGTTTGATCCACAAATTAAACGAATCCATACCTAAAACCACTCAGCACTGATGCTTGGCACTGACCGCTCCAAAGCTGGCGCCCGAGCCCAGACTTTCTGCAACGGCAAGATGCCAGTGGACAAAGAAATATCCGAATGCCATAACGGCGAAACAATCTTGCAGCAGCGTTACTTTAGGACAGCATGCCGACTATTGAACCAAGACAGCCTCATCATGCGGCTGAGTTATTCCAGATCATGAATGACCCCCTGCTCTACGAATATGTTGACGTCGCCCACCGCCCCGCCACAGCAGATGCGCTACGTGAGCGCATTGAACGAAATGCCAGCGGTAAGTCACCGGATGGATCGCAAGATTGGCTGGGGTGGGTTATTAAAAATGAATTAGGCCATATCGTCGGCTATTTAACTGCAACGATTCACCAAGACGGCGATGCGCATCTTGCCTATGGGATTGCTAGCCAGTTCTGGGGAAATGGCTATGCCAAGATTGCTACGAAACAGCTACTTCCACTTTTATCCAAAAATTATCCTGTGCAACGGTTTTGCATCATTGCAGAGCGCGCAAATACACGCTCGGTATTGCTTGCAAAGGCACTTGGCTTTGTTGAAGAAACTTCAGAAGTTGAGCGGCAGAAAAACGAATTGAGTCAGACGGAGATTTTATTGCATAAGCACGGTAACTTGGACTAGTGATTTATTTGCCCAACGTTTTTCAGCACAATGAAATGTTGGGCTGATAAATCTTTAGCCCAACCTACCGTACTGCCAACTCGAAAACAGAGAATTCGTGATGTTGCCTAAATCCTTGATTGAAACAACGAAAGAATTTAGTTCAAAGTTGCTTCATCTTATTGACTTACCCCTCTTTGATAATTCAAACCGACTCGAAGTCAGTAATATCTCATGCTCGATGTCATTGGAACACTGGGAAGCAACGCTAAACCTATTAGAAATAGGGCTATTGCCATCAGCAGTCACAGTTCATCGGGCGCAGTTCGAAGCACTGCTGCGTTCGCTCTGGGTGCTTTATGCCGCGTCTGACGAGCACATTGGCAAACTTTCTACTGAGCTCACGATTGAATCTGAGCAAAACGCAAAAAACCTCCCCCAAGTAGCTGAAATGATGGCCGCGTTAAACAAAAAAGGGCCTCCTCCAGCTATTGATGCGCTAAATAGATTTAAAGAGAATTCGTGGAAGGCTCTCAACTCATATGTACATGCGGGCATCCATCCAATGAAGAGGCATGCAGAAGGCTACCCATTACAACTCATTGATGACATTGCAAAAAATTCAAATGGTTTAGCCATTATCAGTGCCATGCAAGTTGCTATACTTTCTGGTAAACAGGGGCTTCAGCGAGACATACTGAACCTAGCATCACAATACACAGACTGCATGCCTCCACCTTTATAAACACATATCAACATACAGCACACACATGGATAAGATCAGCACTCCGCTGGCTTAAAC
>Ga0247722_10000543_pt1 | contig 22842 bp, 32 predicted proteins | sample MSEWelMarce3H_FC_FD_189094 | JGI IMG/M metagenome (GOLD analysis project Ga0247722, IMG submission 189094) | Subsurface sediment microbial communities from gas well in West Virginia, United States - MSEEL Well Study Marcellus 3H_FC | ecosystem: Environmental > Terrestrial > Deep subsurface >... | reverse complement strand
GCATTCTTTTGCTCTAAAAACATAATTAAGACTTATAAATCCAGCATACAAGGGCGTATTAACGTGTAAGCGATTGCACCGTTGAAATGGGCCTTCTTTGGAAGGCCTATTTTTATGTCTTTTATGCGCAATAAGCGCAGAAGGGTCTAATGTTTTGCAGCCTATATTTCAAGCTGGCAGCACAAAATCAAGCCAAAAGACTTTAGTTTTGTCAGTTTATGTTGGAATGTTCACTTACTCTTCTTTCTCTTCACTTGGTGATCTATAAAGAAAAAGCCCGTTATTTGGGACGGGTTATGCGGGGGGGGGCTAGCTCATGGCAGCTATTGCGACTGAACTACAAAATACAGTTTTGATTAATGAAAATATAAAAATGGTGATTTGGAATTGCTTTGAAATTAATCTAATGGGTTTAAATGCCATTTTATTAGCCAAACGAGCGGGCCGAATGGCCCGTGGGTTTGGGGTGATTTCGGGCGAGTTACGAGAGCTATCATTGCAACTGCAAGGCAGTATGAATCGGCTGAGTAGCGCCAGCCAAGATATGTTGGCTGAATCCTCTCATAGTATGACGCAAGAGCGGCGTAATCAGATGTTGCTGCATACTTCTGAGCAGTCTGCGGACAATACGACGTACCTAGCAGATACGCTTTCGCGTACACGGCTTGCCAGTGATGAGCATGCGGCGCGCTTGCGACTCGTGCATCAGCGTTTGTCAGAATACATTGATGAGGCCTATCAGGCTTGTGTTTTTGGGGTGGTGATTGCGCGTGCCGCTAGAATTGAATCGGCCTATTCCGGTGAGCATTCTAATGTACTGGCTGAGTTGTCTAATGACTTTGCCAGCAAGGTTGATTCCATCGTGCCAAGGTTAGAAGAGCTGAGGCGCATTTCTGGAAATATGAAATGAAAAAAGCCCAAATATTGTTTGAGCAGGGAGATCATCGTTGGTTGGCCATTTCGCGGGATCCCGAGCGCCCCAATCATTTAATTGATACCAATGAATATGTCATTGTTAATGGGGGGGAGGCATTAATAACCGATCCGGGTGGATTAGAAGTTTTCCCTGCCGTATTTTCCGCAGTAAGCTCGGTGCTTGATCCTCGGCTTATTCGTACTATTTTTTCCTCACATCAAGATCCCGATGTGATTTCATCTTTGGCGCTTTGGTTGGAATTTAACCCCGAGCTGAAGTGCCATATTTCTGGTTTATGGGCTACTTTTGTTCCACACTTTGGTGGCTCAAGTGACACCATGGTCAGTATTCCAGATCAAGGCAGTGAAATGATCGTTGGGAGTGCTCATCTCAGCACGATTCCTGCTCACTACCTACATTCTTCAGGAAATTTTCATCTTTATGATCCTTTGGCTAAAGTGCTTTTTTCTGGCGATGTAGGGGCGGCTTTGCTGCCAGAAGGAAATAGTGATTTATTTGTGACTGATTTTGATCGGCATATTCGTTTTGCAGAGGGCTTTCATAAGCGCTGGATGGGTTCCAATAGTGCAAAGCGGGTGTGGTGTGAAAGGGTGACTAGTTTAAAAATAGATATGATTTGCCCTCAGCATGGGTCAGTTTATTCTGGGGATGACGTAGAGCGATTTATCAACTGGTTCGATGAATTACAAGTGGGTCTTTTCTGATTTTTTTACATGAGTAGATGCTTTGGGGGGCTAGAAATGCGTGCATTCAGCCCCCATTTCATTTGCTCAATCAATAAAGAACTCAGGAAAAATGATGAGCATTACTGTTAATGGTGTTGAAATTACCGATGTAATGATTGCTGCTGAAAGCCAGCATCACCAGGATGCTCCATCTGCGATCGATGCAACGGTGCAAGAGCTTATTTTGCGTGAGCTATTGTTGCAACGTGCTGCAACGCTGTCGATTGAAGCCGCTAGCCCAGAAGAAACCATTGGTTTATTGCTGCAAACGGAAGTAAAAATCACGGATCCAGATGAGGCCGCTTGCCAGCAGTATTACGACAATAACCCACAATCTTTTGTGCGAGGTGAAACGTTAGAAGGCAGTCATATTTTATTTAAAGCCGGTGAAACAGAGCCGGTAGATACCGTGCTGGCTAATGCGGTATTGGCCGAAGTAAAAGCTAATCCAGAAAAGTTTGAAGAGCTCGCGCGTCAACATTCCAGCTGCCCATCTGGTCAGCAGGGCGGTAATCTGGGCCAATTTGGCCGTGGCCAAATGGTGCCAGAATTTGAACAAGTGGCATTTAGCCTGAATGAAGGCGAAATTGCCGCTGATTTAGTTGAAACACGCTTTGGTTTACATATTATTCGCGCAGGTAGCAAGGCTGAAGGCGCAATGGTGAGTTTTGATGAAGTAAAAGCAAAACTAGCCGAATTTCTGAGTGATGTGGCAACCCGTCGTGCCATGAATCAATACCTACAAACGCTAGTGAATGCCGCTAAAATTGAAGGTTATACCTTGCCTAGCCCTGATGCCGCCCAGTAACTGAGGTTAAGCACAAGAGGTTTTCGTCCGCGAAAGCTACCATTGAAGCCCTTAATTTGCTGAATCCGTATTTTAATTGTGCATCTGAAGGGCGATATTGGTTTATCCCTGAAGCCATTGATGACTATTTATCAAGTGGGCTTCGAGTAATTTGCACTTACCTTGTTGCATTTGTCTGTGATTAGGCTGCGGACGGGCTTTGTTTTGCTTGGCTCATCCGCGGCCTTAAAATATATTTCTATCTATTTGGTAGTAGTTTACCTCCCTCGTCCGACTAAGCTTTTGAGGCAAAAAAAACAGTAGAATAAGCCGTAGGAGAAAAGCCATGCTTCAAGATCGGTTCGGACGTTCTATCAGCTATTTGCGCGTTTCAGTCACAGATCGTTGTGATTTGCGTTGTAGTTATTGCATGCCTAAAGGCTTCTCTGGTTTTGAAGAGCCCGCTCACTGGCTAACGTTTGATGAAATGACGCGCTTGATCGGGCTGTTTGCCCAAGTAGGTGTGGGCAGGGTGCGCTTAACGGGGGGCGAGCCACTACTGCGCAAAGATTTGCCGCTGCTGGCCGCAAGAATTGCCGCCTTACCGGGTATCCGCGATTTATCCCTATCGACCAATGCCACTCAGTTAGAAAAGCACGCTGTTGCGCTGAAAGCTGCAGGCGTTAGCCGGATTAATGTCAGCTTAGATTCACTGGAAAAAGCCTGCTTGGAAGACATTGTGGGGAAGGCTGCTTTTGAGCGGATTATGGCCGGTATTATGGCGGGCAAGGCGGTTGGTTTTGATCCCATCAAAATTAATATGGTCGCCATGCGTGGCGTAAATGACCATGAAATTGAGAATATGGCGGCATTTTGCCTCCAAAACGGTTTTATTTTGCGCTTGATTGAAGCCATGCCTATGGGGGACACGGGGCGCAATGCGCAGTATATGCCGCTGGATGAAGTGAGGGATTCGCTAGTGGCGCGCTTAGGATTAGAGCCCGAAGCCTTGGGGTTGGGGGGGGGGGGCCCGCGCGTTACTGGAAAACCAGCGACGGTAGTGGCCGGATTGGCTTTATTACACCGATTTCACAGCACTTCTGTGCCACCTGTAATCGAATTCGGCTGGCGGTCGATGGCACGCTCTATATGTGCTTGGGGCAGGAGGAAAAGTTCTCTTTTAGGCCGTTGCTTAGAGGAGGAGCTACCGATACAGAAATTTTGGCTGCGATTGCCGAGGCAATTGAATTAAAACCAGAAAAACATGAGTTTCGGGAATCACCGTTGCAAATTGTACGGTTTATGTCGCAGACCGGCGGTTAAGTCATTTTCTATAGTGGATGTTTTTCTTTCACGTAATCGGTCTGTGGTGGATAATCAGCCGGTCTTTTATTACGGGTAAACCCCTATGGCCGATTTGCATCAGTTTATTGAAGGTTTTCGTGAATTTCAGCAACAATATTTTGCTGGTGAAACCGCTTTGTTTGATCGTTTACGCGCTGGTCAGACACCAACTACTGTGTTGATAGGCTGCTGTGATTCTCGGGTCGATCCCGCCATTCTTACCCAATGTGCACCAGGCGAAATGTTCATTATTCGCAACGTGGCTAATTTGGTGCCGCCATTTGAGCAGGGAACAACCAATCAAGGGGTCTCGGCGGCTCTGCAATACGCAGTGACGGTGCTTAATGTCAGCCGGATTGTGGTGCTAGGGCATAGCCATTGCGGCGGTATTAAAGGCTTAATGGATAGTAATGATATCGTGGATAAAGACGATTTCTTGGGCCGTTGGATTCATATTGCGAGTAAGGCAAAGCAGCGGGTCTTGCAGCAGCTACCTCATGCCGATAAAGCTACTCAGTATCGGGCCTGTGAGCTGGAAGCGATTCGTGATTCGTTGGTTAATCTAGAGACTTTTCCTTGGATTAAACAGCGGCTTGGTAGTGCTGAACTGAGTTTACATGGTTGGTTTTTTGATTTTGAGCACGGTGCTTTGTTGGGGTTTGATGAAGAGAGCAAGCAATTTCAGCCCTTAGTAAGCGCCCTGCCAATCAAAGATTTTTGGATCGAGATTTAATTGCACTTACAAAGTCCTCAGCGCGTTTTAGGTATTGTGGGGTGGTCAGGCAGCGGTAAGACCACCCTAATAGAAAAACTGCTGCCAGAATTGGCACGTTTGGGACTTAAAGTGAGTGTCATCAAACATACGCATCATGATGTGGAGTTTGAGCCCGAGGGTAAAGACAGCATACGATTCAGGGCCGCGGGTGCGGGGGAAGTATTACTCGCTACACCAAAGCGCTTTGTCCTACAGCATGAAATGCCTGAGCCGCTGCCTTTAAGTGCGTTGCTAGCACGAATGGCCCCCGTTGATTTAGTGCTGGTTGAAGGCTTTAAAACGGCGGCGATTCCTAAGTTAGAAGTCCGCCGTGCCAGCCACCCCGCCTTGGTGGATCCCTATATTATTGCGATTGCCAGCGATTACTCACTTCACAGCTCCCTGCCTGTACTCGATCTTAACCAAGCTGCAGTCATTGCGGCGTTTATTAGTGATTTGCCATGCTAGATTTTGATACAGCCCTTTCCCGTTTACTCCTAGCAGCCCGTGTTTCAAGTGGGGTGGACGTGTTGCCGCTGAGCCAAGCTAATGGCCGTGTACTTAGTCATGACTTGGTTTCGCAGGTGTCCGTGCCAAGTTTTGATAATAGCGCCATGGATGGTTACGCCCTGAATATTGGCGACTCATGGCCCGACAGTTTTAAGCTAGTGCAGCGTATTGCCGCTGGTAATGTTGGGCAGGCTTTAAATAGTGGCGAGGCGGCCCGTATTTTTACTGGAGCGCCAATTCCAGCTGGGGCCAATGTGGTGGTGATGCAAGAAAATTGCCGCACCGAGGATGGGCAAGTTTATATCGCAGCGCCGCTTGAGCTCGGGAGCAATATTCGTTTACGGGGTGAAGACATCGCTGCAGGTAGCGTGATTTTGCCAGCGGGAACGCGGCTTAGCCCTGCGGCGATTGGCTTAGTCGCATCGATTGGTATTGCAGAGCTCACTGTGAAGCAGCGTTTAAGAGTGGCCCTACTATCGACTGGTGATGAGCTGGTAGAGCCCGGACAGCCACTTGGCGCAGGTCAAATTTATAACTCCAACCGCTATGCCCTGACTGCACTACTGGACGATTGCCTGATTACTGACTTAGGCATTGTGCCGGATGATGCGGAGCTGACTCGGGATATTCTGCAAACAGCCGCAAAGCAGCACGATGTGCTGATTACCTCTGGTGGCGTATCGGTAGGGGAAGAAGATCATGTCAAGGGTGCGGTAGAGCTGCTAGGTCATTTAGATTTATGGAAAATTGCAATAAAGCCAGGCAAGCCTTTTGCCTATGGGCGAATTGGCGATTGTGATTTTATTGGTTTGCCAGGTAATCCGGTTTCTAGCTTAGTGACCTTTTTATTATTAGTACGGCCTTTTTTATTAGCCCGCTTAGCGTGTTTAAAGCTGCAACCTGCAAGATTTAAATTAATGGCCGCTTTTGATTGGAAAAAAGCAGGTAATCGCCGTGAGTTTTTACGTGGCAGGTTAAATGAACAAGGCCATGTAGAGATTTACCCACAGCAAGGTTCTGGTGTATTAACGTCTTTAGTTTGGGGCGATGGCTTGGTGGATATTGCCGTGGGCGAAACGATTAAGCTTGGGGATAGCGTGCAGTTTATTCCATTCCATAGCATGCGATGAATGGGGTGATTAATGCTATGCTGCAAACATATAAGTAAGGCTGATGTAGTACAGTATCAATAATTGGATATCTAGGTGAAATATCGTAGGCCTACTGGCTTACTTTGTGTTTGGGGGCGCTGCTAGCAGCGCCCTAAGAGCTTTACCAAGCTGAGTTTTAAGAAAGAGCGATTTTAGAGATGACCATGATTCGTGTTTTATATTTTGCTCGGCTGCGTGATGCTTTTGCTTGTGAAAGTGAAGAGCTGCCTATGCCAAGCCCCGCAACCGTGGCTGGATTGATTGCAATATTGATATCGCGTGGCGATATTTGGGCGGCGGAATTATCGGGGAATAAAATATTTAGAGTCGCCGTTAATCAAGAAATGGCTCAGCTCAGCGATATGATTCCAAGTAATGCAGAAGTGGCTATTTTTCCTCCTGTGACGGGGGGCTAATGGCGGATATTCGAATTCTGGTGCAAAGCGCAGATTTTGATTTAGCTACAGAATATGCGCGCTTTGATAACGATGCCAGCATGGGCGCAATAGTGGCTTTTGTGGGCCGAGTACGCGATGTAGATCAAAGCATTACCGCCATGCATTTAGAGCATTACCCTGGTATGACTGAAAAAGCTCTCGCTAAAATAGTCGGAGAGGCGTGCCAATATTGGCCTTTGCAAGCGGTGACGGTGATTCACCGTATTGGTGCTTTGCAAGCCGCAGAGCAAATTGTGCTGGTGTTAACGGCATCAAAGCACCGGCAAGCGGCCTATGAATCAAATGCATTTATTATGGACTTCCTAAAAACACAAGCACCGTTCTGGAAAAAAGAAGGGACTGCTGCTTGCCTACAATGGGTTGATGCACGATCAAGTGATCAAAGCGCGCTGGATCGTTGGCAGTACTTGAGGGTGGTTTAACATGATTTTGGATGCAGTCATTCTGGCTGGTGGCGAAGGGCGCCGCATGGGGGGGCGTGATAAAGGCTTGGTTGAGCTTTCTGGTCGCCCCTTGGTAGAGTGGAGCCTAGAAGCCTTATCGCGGCAGACTCGTGCTGTTGATCATGTTTTAATTTCGGCCAATCGTAATTTGCCTGAATATGCACGTTTTGGTGCGCCTGTTTTGCGTGATGTTTATCCAGGGCATCCGGGCCCTTTGGCTGGAATTCACTCAGCCTTATTAGCTTCCCCCGCTAAATATCTTGTAGTTTTACCTTGTGATGTGCCATTTTTGCCTGCAGATTTGGTGGAAAAGTTATTGGCAAAAATAGAGCAAGATGAAACACAAGTGGTGATGGCACGCACCCCAGATGGGCAAGTTCATCCCACGATTTGCATGTTGCGTCACGATGTTTTGCCTTCCTTAATGGAAAGGTTATCTAGGCAAGAGCTGAAATTATCTGCATGGCAAGAGAGCTTGCAGTTGCAATATGTAGACTTCCCCGAGTTGGCTTTTCCTAATCTAAATACGCAGGATGATTTAGCCGCTTGTGCTGCGCGGCTATCTGGTGTTGATACAATACCTATGCCTTACCGATCTACAGACCAGAGCGCAGATAGCGCATCAGGGCTCACGCATTTCAACGCTAATGGCGAAGCGCATATGGTGGATGTAGCGGGCAAGGTAGATAGCCACCGCATTGCCCGCGCCGTGGGCGAGATTCGTATGCTGCCCACTACCTTGCATCTGATTGAAACCGGCAGCCATAAAAAAGGCGATGTGCTGGGCGTGGCACGGATTGCTGGGATTATGGCGTCTAAGCGCACCGCGGATTTAATCCCACTTTGCCACCCTATCCCGCTAACCAGCGTGAGCGTGGATTTCACGATTGATCGGGCAGGCAGCCTTGTGCGCTGTGAAGTCACGGCAGAAACAATCGGGCGCACAGGGGTAGAAATGGAAGCGCTTACCGCGTTGAATATCGCCCTATTAACTATCTACGATATGTGTAAAGCCGTGGATCGCGGCATGATTATGTCGCAGCTCCGCCTGCTGGAAAAACAAGGCGGTAAGTCTGGACATTGGCAGGCCAGCCATAGCATTTAAGGGGATAGTAATGATAGAAGTCCTGAAGCTAATGACGAGTAGAAATTCGGAAATTAGCGCGACTTTTTTCTATCCCCAAGATCAGGCTAAAGCGGCGGTGCTCATTGTCCCCGCGATGGGCGTGAGTCAGTCTTATTACGCGCCGCTGGCCTCTTGGCTGGCTGAGCAGGGTTTTTTAGTGGCCAGCTTTGATTACACCGGTATGGGTTTATCCACACAGGGCAGTTTGCGTCAACTTGAAGTCAATATTTTGGATTGGGCTAAATACGATTGCGACACGATGTTAGCGGCGCTTTCACAAGCCGATCGCCCGCTGTATTGGCTGGGGCACAGCCTTGGTGGTCAATTACTAGGCTTGATTCCTGACCCAGAGCGGATTACCAAGGCCATCACCATTGCCAGTGGCAGCGGTTATTGGTTGGAAAACGCACTGAGCTTGCGCTGGAAAGTCTGGTGGCTATGGTTTGTGCTGGTGCCCTTATTGGTGCCCGTGTGTGGTTATTTCCCTGGTAAGCGTTTACGCAAAGTTGGCAATTTGCCGCGTGGTGTGATTGGGCAATGGCGGCGCTGGTGCTTAAACCCAGATTACGCTGTGGGTGCAGAAGGGCTTGAGGTGAAGGGCCGGTTTGCAGCGCTCACGCAGCCGATTACGGTGATGTCGTTTACCGATGATGAGCTGATGACGGCTAAAAGCATTTGCTCTTTACATGCTTTTTATACCCATTCCCCACAAAAAACCAAGCGCCTCTCACCCTATGATATTGGGGTAAAACAGATAGGACACTTTGGTTTTTTTAAGCCTCGTTTTAGCGAAAGCCTGTGGCAGGCTCATTTGTTGCCAGAGCTAAGCTAATCCTAGCAATGCATTCTTGCTCAATGCCACCGCTACAATATAGGTAAAACAAGCGATCGCTGCGATTAAGGCAGTTACACGGATCGTTTTGGTTTTGCCACGTTTTAGCGCGATTGTCCCCAGTACGATATACACCAACAGCCCACAGACTTTAGCCACCAGCCACATCTTGGGGCCGGGGTAGAGCATGGCTAGGCGCATGGCGCTCAGCAGCAGTAGGGTGTCGATAATATGCGGCGCAATACGCAGAAATTTTGTTTGCAAGTAGGCGGAGCCTTGCAGCATCAGGCCGCCACGCAGTAAAAATAGCCCCGCAGACAGGGCCACACACAGCATATGTAGATGTTTTACAGCAAGATATTCCATGGCAAGGGCGCTCTCGTGCGAAAATGGTCAGTTATGCATCTTACTTGGCTTATGCTTGTGGATGTGGCCGGTGAAATGAAAGGATAAGGGTTTATGGAAGAATTACGATTATCAAAGCGCTTAGCTGAGCTGGGCCTTTGTTCGCGCCGTGAGGCCGATGAATATATTGCTAAAGGCTGGGTTAAAGTCGATGGCGTAGTGGTGGATGTGTTGGGTAGCAAGGTGCTGCCTAGCCAAACCGTGAGCTTAGAGCCAGCGGCCAAAGCCACTCAGGCTGGCCGAGTGACTATCCTCGTGAATAAGCCCGTGGGTTATGTGTCTGGGCAAGCTGAAAAAGGCTACACCCCCGCCGTGGCGCTGGTGGTGCCGGATAACCATTGGGAAGGTGACACCAGCGGAATACGCTTTGTGCCCCCACATATGCGTGATTTGGCTCCGGCTGGGCGCTTGGATATTGATTCGGTTGGATTATTGGTGCTGACTCAAGATGGCGTGGTGGCTAAAACTTTGGTTGGTGAAGGTTCCAATGTTGAAAAAGAATATCTAGTACGGGTAACGGGGCAGCTTTCCAGCGATGGCATGAAAAAGCTCAATCATGGCTTAAGCCTAGATGGCAAGGCGCTGAAACCGGCGCGTGTAAGTTGGCAAAATGAAAACCAACTGCGCTTTATTTTGCGCGAAGGTAAAAAACGCCAAATTCGCCGCATGTGCGAGTTAGTTGGCCTAGAAGTGGTGGGCTTAAAGCGGATTCGAATTGGTAAGGTTTTATTGGGCGATTTGCCGCCGGGTAAATGGCGTTATCTTTCTGCAACGGAGCGGTTCTAATGTTGCGTGCACTGGCTTTGATGTTATTGAGTGGCGCGGCATTGGCTTCGCCGGATGAAATTACGGGGCGCTATCAATGCGGCTCGGCGCAGTTTTATATTACCTCCAGCACCGACATGGAGCAGGTAAGGCTACGTGTTGATGGCCGGATTTATGATCTAGTCAGCATGCGCACCGCCAGTGGCGCGGCTTGGAGCGATGGAGAATGGATTTGGTGGACGAAGGGCGCGGATAGCTTTTTAGAGCGCCAGTCTGTCATGGTTGCTAAAGATTGCCTGAAGAAGCCGGCGCACTAATGTTGCGCGTTGATGTGTTATTAGTTGAGCAGGGCCTAGCGCCGTCGCGTACCGCTGCTCAAGGCATGATTGCCGCTGGGCGAGTGAGTAGTGGTGGCAAGGTGATTAGCAAGGCTAGCCTGAAACTGGTGCAGGATTGCGTACTACAGCTGGCTGCGGATGAAAGCGATCGCTTTGTTTCGCGTGGTGGTTTCAAGCTGGCAGGGGCTCTCGCTCAAGCGGGTGTGGATGTAGCGGGTATGCAAGTGCTAGATGTGGGGATTTCTACTGGTGGCTTTAGCGATTGCCTGCTACAAGCTGGGGCACGCAAAGTGATCGGAGTAGAAGTCGGCCACGGCCAGCTACACCCTAGGCTGCTGGCGGATCGTCGTATCGTGCAGTTTGAAGGCGTAAACGCCCGTCACCTTAGCCCAGAGCTGATTGCTAGCGCCCAAGATGGGCCACTGCAGCTTATTGTGGGCGATGTATCGTTTATCTCGCTCACGTTAATCTTACCGGCGCTGCGCTCCATGCTGCAGCCCCAAGCGGCGTTGTTGTTCTTGGTGAAACCACAGTTTGAAGTTGGCAAGGCAGGCATTGCCCGTGGCGGCATTGTTAAAGACGAAAGCCTGTATGCCGAGGTAGAAGCCAAAATAAAAACAGCTGCAATAGCGGCTGGATTTAGCGTGAAGGATTACTTTGCCAGCTCGATTAACGGTGGCGATGGGAACCGTGAATTCTTTATTTATGCGCTAGCTCTGTAGGGGCACGACATGGCGTGCCCTCTGCATATCACCTTGCTTAGGCTGGGATAGCTAAGTGCTTTTTGCTTGATGTAACTCGCCATGGCATACAGAAGCACAGTGGGTTATGACAGAAATCTGCCTAACCCACTCTATGTTTTATTTCTTTTTCCCAAATAACACTTCAGCGTCATCTACTTCTTTTAATAGCGCCCGTACTTCGGGCTCTTTAAATTCGCTGATCGCTTCTTTGTAGTATTCCAAACTTTCTGGATAAGCAAACGCGGCTTGGCGTATTAAACTGTGGGCTTTGCTGGTGTTACCACGCAGGGCTTCCATAATGGCTTGATCGCTCAGCTGGGTAGGATAGGGGCGTACTTGGTTTAGTCTATCCAAAATTTGCAGTTTCCATGACATGTCTACCTTGCTGGCGACGATGTAGTTGGATAGCGCAAAATCAGCGTAGAAATCGATGAGGGGGTTTTGTTTCAACGCTTGCAGGGTTTTAATCCGGCTTGCGTTTTCTGTAGGTTTAGTCGATGGTTCCATGATTGGGTAAATCTGTATATACAGCAGGCCACCAAACACGGCAGTGGCGAGGGCTGCAACGCCGTAGCTGCCAAGGGTGGCGCGTACTGCCAAATTGGGTATCTCTAGCATACGTGGTGCATCAGAGCGCATAAAGAACAGCGCCAGTGCAAATGGGCCCATTAGGTGGTAATACCATAGCGGGTATTCAACCAAACTATGTAGTACCGACACAATCACCATGGATGCACCGAAGATTTTAACGGGGTCGTGCTCGCGTTTTAGCAGAGCAATAAACATCCATAAAATCCCACCGGCCATAACGATAGCACCGGCTAAACCTGTTTCTGCCATGATATTGAGTAGTGAATTATGCGCGTGAGTAAACAGCACACTTTCTGTCACGATGGCAAAAGCGGGGTTGATTTGCAGGGCGATACTTTGCGATGGATAAGCGCCCCAGCCAATACCTAGCCAAGGGTGGGCTAAAAAGGTTAGCCATGCTTTATGCCATTCCACCAAACGGCGTGCACCGTTGGAATCTAGCCTGTCTAAGCCAGTTGGCACTTCATTTTTGGCGTGTAGCAAGGATTGTAGTGCTTCATTTACCCACGGGGCTACAAACTGCATCACGATGATCAGCACGGCACAAGCGACTAAATACCCGCCAAAGCGGCGCACGCTATCTTTGCCTAGCCATGCGGATAAGCCACCAAATACCAGCCAAGCCCCTGCATACATAAATGGAGAGCGCGAGCTGCTCCATGCAATGGCTAGTGCTAGCCACATCGCCACTGGCCAAAACCATGTTCTAGGTAATTCTTTTTCTGCGGCTAGCCACGCTGCGGCGGCTAAGCCCCAGGTTAGATAATGACCATAGAGATTTTTCTGACCTAAGTGGCCAAAGATTAAGCGTGGGCCGTTTTGGATTAGCTCGATAACCTGTTGTACAGAGATGGCAGAATTAAAAATGGCTCCAGCTAATAAGCCCCAAGCAAAGAAGGGGGCGAGCTGCATGCTACCAAAATGATCCCTTGCCCTGGCTAATGCCCATACTGAAAACGCTGCGGTCAGTGCGTAAAGAATTGGCTCGGTGCGATCAGACCAATAGAGCACTGGCATGACGAGCATCTGCAGGGCAATGACCGCCGCTAAACCAAACCAGATTAAGCTGGCATAAGGCGGGCTGGATTTTTTATAGCTAGGCAGAGCCGCAGCGGTAAGTACCATCAGGACTGCAAGCACTAAGGCGGCTAGTTCAGAAGGGAAGACTGGATTGGGCGCATAGCGAAAAGGAATGCCGCAGGGAACTGCGGCAAGCAAAAATAGCAGGGTTTGGAATACTCTTAGTTGCGCGATCATGGTGTGGTTTCGATGCTTTCTTGGGGAGTTTTATACATCCAGCTGGCGACCAAAACACCCGCTTCAAAGAGAAGCCAAAGCGGAATAGCCAACAGGCATTGGGATACTACATCTGGCGGGGTCACTACCGCCGCGATGACAAAGGCGCCGACGATAACATAGGGGCGGATTTCTTTCAGTTTTGCGATACTAATAAAGCCCATTTTAACCAGCACAATCACCAAAATTGGTACTTCAAAGGTCACGCCAAAGGAGATAAACATGCCAATGGCAAAATCCAAATACTCACCAGAATCGGGCAGCCATTGCATTGATGCGGGAATCACCGAAACAATAAATTTAAAGACCACACCAAACACTAGGAAATAAGCAAAACCAACGCCCAGCATAAAGAGCAGGCTAGAGGCGACAACCAGTGGCAGGATGAGTTTTTTTTCCTGCGCATAAAGGCCGGGAGCAATAAAGGCCCATAGCTGGTAAAGCGTATGCGGCAAGGTAATCATAAAAGCCACCATTGAGGTGATTTTTATCTGCAGCATAAAGGGGGAGGCAATGCCGATGGTGATTAGACGCTGATTAGGTAAAACGTGGGTCAGTGGGGCAACCATTAAATCATAAAGTTGTTCTGAAAAATAAAAGCAGGCAAGAAATCCGACTAAGAAAACCGCTGCGATACGTACAATTCGCGTACGTAATTCGAGTAAATGAACTAAGAGAGGCTGGAGGTTATCCGTCATATTTAACGCCGAGATATGTGGAGTGGGCAGGTTTCTTTGCCCAATGATGATGTGTATTGTTATCAGCGAGGCGGAGTGGGCAAAGCTGCCCACCTTAAGCCTGCATCATCTGATTAGTTTTAACGCCGATCTGGCCTAGATTCTGCATGTGGTGTTACAGGTGGGGCGAATAAATCACCTTGAGGGCCAGGAGGAATTTCATCCATCGTTGGCTGTTCTTTAGGTTCAGTAGGCTCAGACAATGCGGCCTTTGCTTCCTCTAGAGGCTGATGAATGGTTTGACTGAGATAGCCAGCCTCGGCACGAATTTCTGCTTCGACTTTAGCAAGCTCCGCCAGTTGAAATTCTTTATCTAAATCAGACTTTACCGTCGAGATAAAGCGCTGTGCTCGGCCCAGCAAGGCACCGGCAGTACGCGCCACCTTAGGGAGTTTCTCTGGACCAATCACAACTAAGGCGACGGCGCTGATAATAATGAGCTCACCAAAACTAACATCAAACACGGGCGAACCTTAGCGTTTGTCGGTTTCGACGGGTTTATCTTCACTCTTAGCAGCGGGTGTTTCGCCATCTTTGATGCCGTCTTTAAAGCCTTTAACCGCAGAGCCTAAGTCTTTACCAATATTGCCGAGCTTTTTGGTACCAAAAACCAAAACCACAATGACCAGAACGATCAGCCAATGCCATATGCTAAATGAACCCATGATAATCTCCTTGCTTCACGCTTATTGCGTGGTGATGTCTGAAATATTAGTTGTAAGGGGCTTGCCGCCAATCACATGCATATGTAGATGGAAGAAAGTCTGCCCACCACCATGGCCGGTGTTAATGATAGTGCGGTAGCCATCGTCCAAGCCTTGCTCTTTGGCAAGCTTGGCCGTCAAAAGCAGCATTTTGCCAAGCACTGCTTGATGTTCTGCTGTGGCATGCGCCAAAGAATCAACATGCACTTTAGGCACCACTAAAAAATGCACGGGTGCAACGGGGTGTATATCGTGAAAAGCGATCACATCATCGTCTTCAAATATTTTCTTTGCAGGAATTTCACCAGCGGCAATTTTACAAAATAGGCAATCGCTCATGCTATTGCTCCTGCCGTGAGTTTTTTTCGTCGATGCCAGAAATGCCTTCACGGCGGGCTAATTCCGCGAGTACATCGTCGGCACTTAAGCCTTTATGCGCCAGTAGCACTAAGGTATGAAACCACAGATCGGCCACTTCCCGGACAATATGTAGCTTGTCGCCATCTTTGGCCGCCATAATGGTTTCTACCGCTTCTTCCCCCACCTTTTTTAAGATGGCATCGGTGCCTTGATGCAGCAACTTCGCTACATAAGAGGTGGAAGGATCACTATTACGGCGCTTGGCCAGCGTGGTGGATAAGCGTTCCAGAATATCTGCAGAGACCATAGCTTTACCTTGTCTGATGTACTTCAAGCTCGATTATATTGCTAATAGGTTACAAGTATGTGGCGATTATATGGAAATCTTGCCAATAAGGGGGTAGTGATGCCCCGCCTTAGCAATGTGATATCAAGGCTTAGTGGCATAAATTTGCACGGGATCTTTGAGTACGGCATCGGTGATGACCCACTTGCTATCCACCAAAGTGCGGAAAAAACAGCTGGGGCGGCCTGTATGGCAGGCAATCCCGCCTACTTGCTCGATTTGGTAGATCAGCACATCACCATCGCAATCAAATTGGATGGCCGATACCTTTTGAAAGTGGCCAGATTCTTCGCCCTTATGCCAGAGCTTTTGTCTGGAGCGGGTCCAGTAATGCGCAGTTTTTTTTTCGGCAGTAAGCGCTACCGCTTCACGGTTAGCGTAGGCAAACATCAGTATACGGCCGCTTTCTTGATCTTGGGCAATCACTGGTACTAGGCCTTTTTCATCCCACTTTATTTCATCTAGCCAGCTCATAAGCGCACCTCAATCCCTGCGGCACGCATGACTTCTTTGGCTTGGCGCACTGTATATTCGCCAAAGTGAAAGATACTGGCAGCAAGTACCGCATCGGCGTGCCCTTGGATCACGCCATCGACTAAATGCTGCAGGTTGCCCACGCCGCCAGAGGCAATCACGGGGATATCTACCGCATCGCTTACTGCGCGGGTGAGTGGTAGATTAAAGCCAATTTTGGTGCCATCTCTATCCATGCTGGTGAGTAGAATCTCGCCCGCGCCCAATTGCTGCATCCGTGTTGCCCATTCAATGGCATCTAGCCCTGTTGGGTTACGCCCACCGTGGGTAAATACTTCCCAGCGTAATGGCTCATCTGGCAGGCTGACTTGCTTGGCATCAATGGCCACCACAATCGCTTGGCTGCCAAAGCGATCACTGGCGTCTTTGACTATTTGTGGGCTGGTTACGGCGGTGGTGTTGATGCTGACTTTATCGGCACCCGCATTAAGTAATCGGCGGATATCATCTACCACCCGAATGCCGCCACCTACGGTGAGTGGAATAAACACTTGGGCTGCGACTTCTTCAATCACATGCAAAATAATATCCCGCTGATCGGATGAGGCGGTAATGTCTAAGAAGGTCAGCTCGTCTGCGCCTTGGTCATCATATTTCTTAGCGATTTCGACTGGATCGCCTGCATCACGCAGGCCTACAAAGTTGATACCTTTGACTACTCGGCCAGCGGTTACATCAAGACAGGGAATAATACGTTTAGCAAGAGACATGGCGTTTTTTTTGCTTTTTAGGAAAAGACGGGGCTTATTCGGATTGCTGAGCGATCCAGAGAGCCCAGAGTTTACTGGCTGCTTCACTATATTGGCCTGGGCAGCCGGCAAACTCGGAGCTGAACCACTGAACAAAGATGTTATGCACGACTTCTCGAACATCCTCTTCAGATTGGCATTGCGGCAACACACGTAAAATACTGCCAACTTCGGGGGCGTAGCCCTGAGGCTCCATGACGAGCGGGATCATCATTGGGTCACAATCAAATAGCAGTTGGCAGACTTGCTCAAAGAACAGTGGATCCTGCTCTTGCAGATAGCCGCCAATTTTCCTTTCGCTACTGGCCCAATCAAACCATTTAGGCTGTGACATGAATGCCTCACGGAATAGGGCTGCCGCGCCCCTATTATGGAAACCTCTAAAATCCTAGCTCTTTAATATGCTGCGTTGCGCTTTAAATAAATTTTTTCACACCTCAAGCAGATGCAGGTTCGCTATTTAAAGCAGGTCTTGGCTTATTTAGAAAGGTAGGTTTTTGCGGCCTTCATTAGTCGGACAACTCGTCGGCGAGTTCTTGCGCCGCTCTAAAGTCTATCGTGCCTTCGTAAATGGCTCGGCCGGTAATCACACCTTCAATACCCTCTGCCTCTACTGCGGCTAGTTTTCTTACATCGTCTAGGTTTGTTAATCCACCAGAGGCAATTACGGGAATACTCAGTGCTTGCGCTAGTTTTACGGTGGCTTCGATATTTACGCCGCTGAGCATGCCATCGCGGCCAATATCGGTGTAAATCACGCTTTCTACGCCGTAGCCTTCAAAGCGTTTGGCAAGATCAATCACATTTAAATCGGTGATTTTTGCCCAGCCATCGGTGGCGACAAAGCCATCTTTGGCATCTAGCCCAACAATAATTTGCCCAGGGAAAGCATCGCAGGCTTCATGTAAAAAACCAGGTTGTTTGATAGCGGCAGTGCCGATGATAACGTAATCAATTCCCGCATCTAGATACATTTCTATGGTTTCTAGACTACGAATTCCGCCGCCCAACTGTACGGGTACTTCGCCGTTGATCGCTTTAAGAATGCTTTTAACCGCCGCTAAATTCTTTGGCTTGCCAGCAAATGCGCCGTTTAGATCAACAAGGTGCATGCGGCGAGCGCCTTGGCCTAGCCAATGGCTTACAAAGCTGGCTGGGTCGTCAGAAAACACAGTGGCGTCGTCCATTTCGCCTTGGCGTAGGCGTACACATTGGCCGTCTTTTAGGTCGATTGCAGGAATGATTAGCATAATGGTGTCAGATTTTGTTTTGTGAAGGGGAAAAGATGTTTTTTTGCTTGAGTTAAAAGATTAACAATCAGCATAGCGCTAAAGAAAACTAAACAGGAATGCCAATCTAAAGAATGATTACTGGCTAAGTAGACGGTGATTACGCTGTAAATACAGGTCGTAAGAAAGCTTGTTTGTAGTGCTTCATTGCAGCCTTTCCAACTCGTTTCCCAAAGCGTTTCCATTCTATTGCCTTTTAGGTATTGCCATTCCAGTTTACAAAATTCTTCAATAAGCTTAGACCAGCATGATGACTTTTTTCAGGATGGCATTGAATAGCAAAGATATTATCCCTTGCAACCGCCGCTGCAAAGCGATATGGATAGGCACTTTCTAACACGGCGATGTTTTCACTGGGCTGAAAATGATAGCTGTGTACAAAGTAGAAGCGCTCCCCATCGGGAATCCCAGCCCACAGCGGGTGGTCTTGTACTTTAAACATTTCATTCCAACCCATATGCGGCACTTTTAATTTTTGCCCTTGGGCATCCAACATTTTTTCCTTAGGAAAGCGCACCACTTTGCCCTTAAATACGCCAAGTCCTGGGGTATGTCCTTCTTCGCTTGATTCAAATAAAAGCTGCGCACCTACGCAAATACCAAGAAAGGGCTTGTTTTGGGCCGCATCAAGTACCGCTTGTTTTAAGCCGCGCTCGGTCAGCTCTTTCATACAATCGGGCATCGCCCCTTGGCCGGGGAAGACCACTTTGTCTGCTGCTGCAACAATAGCTGGATCGGCAGTTAGCACAATATTGGCTAAATCGCCTGCTACATGTTCTAAAGCCTTGGTGACTGAGCGTAAATTACCCATTCCATAATCAACAACTGCAATTTTCATGGTGTATTTTCAGCGTTTGATCAGGGCCGCATCGCCGCAGATCGGGTGATTGATATCAGCTTGATACTGACACAGTTGCAAGGCTGTGCCACGTGTTTTCTGCTCATTGATCAGGCAAGCGACAGCATGTACCGTACCAGCCAAATTTTGAGTAAGGAAATCATGGCCAGCAAGCTGCGCGATCACTGTGTTTTGCCGTATCAATAGATGTTTTAGGCTGGCGCTATGCCCCGTTTGGCAATCGACCGCTACGCTGGTTTGGCGGGTGTCGAAATGGCCATCTGAGCTACTCTGGGTGTTTAAGTAGCGCCATTGGTACTGGTAGTAAACGTGGTTACGGCGCTCGATCACAGAATCGGTATCGATCCAGCTGCTGGACTCGCTATCCTTTGCCCATTGTAGCCAGTTGCTGCTGTAGCTTGGGCTGGCAAACAGCAGCAGCAAGATGCAGATGATGCGCATTAGCCGACGAGTGTGCCCTTGGTGGATGGCGTAATGCCTGCCATACGTTCATCTCGCTCCACCGCCATGCGTAAGGCACGGCCTAGTGCTTTAAACACGGTTTCGGCCTGATGATGGGCGTTTTGGCCTTTTAGGTTATCAATATGCAGGCTGATGGCGGCATGATTGATAAAACCACGGAAGAATTCGCCAAATAAATCAACATCAAAACCACCAATCATGGCGCGCGTGTAGTTAACGTTGTATTCCAAACAGGGGCGGCCAGATAAATCAACCACGACACGGCTTAATGCCTCATCGAGTGGCACATAACTATGGCCGTAGCGGCGAATGCCTTTTTTATCACCCACTGCTTGAGCAAATGCTTGGCCAAGAGTGATGCCTACGTCTTCTACGGTGTGGTGAGCGTCGATATGCAAATCGCCAACCGCCTTGATTTCGATATCAAATAGGCCATGGCGAGCCACTTGATCCAGCATATGTTCAAAAAAGGGCACGCCAGTATCAAATTTTGATACCCCTGTTCCATCCAAATTTAAAGTGACGGTAATTTGAGTTTCCAGCGTATTACGACTAACAGTGATCTGACGCATTAATAAATCCCCGAAGGTGGTTTATTTAAAAATAATATCGGCATCAAATTTTTATACCAGTGTCTTATCTGGGTTCAGCGTGACAGTGATCTGGCACCGGTTTGATTTTTGATCAAATGGCGATTTTCATCTCAATTGTCTACGAGAACGGTGCCGCCGTGAAGCCTTAGCGTTGACGTAAAGCAGCGGCAATGCCTTTTTTTGCCCAAATCACTATTTCCTCTTGTTCTTCAAGGGCGGAGTTTGGAAGCGGGTAGTAAGCCATCCCTTGCACACTCATCAATCTTTCAAACGATATTCCGCTGATCGTGCATGGGCGGTTAGCCCTTCGCCGTGGGCTAGGGTGCTGGCGATGCGGCCTAGGGTTTGGCTACCGGCCTCGGAAACCTCGATCAAACTCGTGCGTTTTTGAAAGTCATATACCCCTAGCGGGCTGGCAAAACGGGCGGTGCGGGCGGTGGGTAATACATGGTTTGGCCCAGCACAATAATCGCCTAAAGACTCGCTGGTAAATCGCCCCATAAAGATTGCACCCGCGTGACGCAGCTCAGGTAGGTAGACTTTTGGGGTAGCTATAGACAATTCTAAGTGTTCTGGGGCGATATAGTTGGCTATTTCGCAAGCTTCATGTAAATCTTTTACTAAGATAAGCGCGCCACGGCCGGTGAGGGACGCGCGAATAATGTCTTGTCTTGGCATGGTGGGGAGTAGCTTTTCGATGCTGGCGGCAACTTGCTGGATGAAATCTTTATCTGGGCAAAGCAAAATGGCTTGGGCGATTTCATCGTGTTCGGCTTGGCTGAATAAATCCATCGCAATCCAGTCTGGGTCGGTTGTGCCATCGCAAATTACTAGAATCTCTGAAGGGCCAGCCACCATATCGATGCCGACAATACCAAACACCCGGCGTTTGGCTGCGGCCACATAGGCGTTGCCGGGGCCGGTGATTTTATCCACAGCAGGCACGGTTTCTGTACCAAAAGCCAGCGCGCCCACGGCTTGTGCGCCGCCAATACAGAATGCACGGCTTACACCGGCCACATAGGCTGCGGCCAGTACCAGATCATTTTTTTCGCCACGAGGGGTTGGCACCACCATAATAATTTCTGCCACACCGGCCACATGCGCGGGAATAGCATTCATTAATACGGATGATGGATAGCTTGCCTTACCACCTGGCACGTAAATCCCCACCCTATCTAAGGCGGTAACCTGCTGGCCTAGCACCGTGCCATCGGCCTCGGTGTATTGCCAAGACGCCATTTTTTGATGTTCGTGATATTTGCGCACTCGTTCTGCTGCGGCTACTAGCGCATCTCTTTGCACATTGGGCAGGCGCTCGAAAGCGGCTTTTAGCTCGGCCTGCGTGAGCTCTAACTCTTCCATGCTTTGTGCAGGTACGGCATCAAAGCGCTGGGTGTATTCCACCACCGCCGCATCGCCGCGTGCTTTTACGTCGCTCAGAATCGCAGCTACACGGGTATCTACCTCAGGATCTTGCGAGGTTTCAAAAGCCAGCAGGGCGGCGAGTTGTGATTGAAAATCAGCAGAACGAGAATCAAGGCGACGCAACATGGCAGGGTCCAAAAATATATCGTGGGACGATTATACCCAACTAGACTTCTTCGTTAGAAAATCATCTGAGTGGCTAATTGCCTTGATTTGTCGATTATTTATTCCCAGCTAAACAGCACATCCGCTCGCTCTTTGCTGGCTTCAATTAGCTTTGCATTCGGGCCGTCAGTGTTGCGTACCCATTCGATAGCTGCGGTTTCGCTGCGGCCAAATTGCATATGGCGCTGGATAAGCCGGGATTCTCTGAGCGCGTGGTCTACGTCTACATACCAAGTTTCATCGAGCAGGCTGTGTAATTTGGCCCAATGCCCGCTGCTCAGCAGCAGGTAATTGCCTTCAACGATGATGAGCTGTTGATCAGGCTGGATAGGAATGGCGTTGGCGATGGGTTCTTCGATTTCGCGGCGAAACTCGGGGACGTAGATGGTTTCGCCTGCGGGCTGGGTTTTTAGTCGCTGAATCATTGCGGCAAAACCTGCGCTATCAAAGGTATCTTCTGCGCCTTTTCTTGCTGCTTTGCCAAGGCGGGCTAACTCGCTATTGGCCAGATGATAACCATCCATCGGCACAACTATGCTTTGCTCTGGATAAAGCTGCTGAATCTCTTGTGCTAGCGTCGATTTGCCCGATCCGGGCGGGCCGACGATGCCGAGTAGTTTGCGCTGGCCATTGGCCAATAGGGCGTCGATTCTTGCCAGATAGTGGGGCTGGATCATTTTGCGTTTTTCTCGGCAAGTGGGGAATCAAAACTAACACAGGCCCCAGCTGCTATCAATGCGGCTGGGGCCTGTGTGGTTTGTGCGTTAGTAAAGGCTTACATCATTCCCATCGCTCTTGGCAGCCAGAGTGAAATAGCAGGCACATAAGTCACCAGCAGCAGGAAGCCTAGCATAGTGAGTAGCCAAGGCCACACGGCGATGGTGAGCTCCGTGATGCCCATTTTGGTGATGCCGGATGCCACGTAAAGATTTAGCCCTACCGGTGGATGGCACATGCCGACTTCCATATTTACGGTGATCAAAATCCCAAAGTGAATCGGATCAATTCCCAGCTTGATAGCAACAGGGAACAAGATAGGGGCCATGATCAGAATGATGGACGATGGCTCCATCACATTACCTGCCAGCAGCAGCAGAATATTCACTGCCAGCAAGAAGGTGATCGGGCCAAGGCCCATGCCCAGTAGCCAATCGGCCATGGCTTGTGGAATGCCTTCGTTGGTCATTACAAACGAGAACAACACGGCGTTGGTAATGATGTAGAGCAGCATGGCGCTCATGCTGGCCGAATCGAGCAGCACTTTAGGCACGCGGCTGAGTGGCAGATCACGGTAGACAAATACGGAAATGATAAAGGCGTAAACGGCGGCAATGGCTGCGGCTTCTGTAGGCGTGAAAATACCGGTGTAAATCCCACCTAGCACTACCACAATTAGCATTAGCCCCCATAC